>Ga0207695_10004630_pt1 | contig 18654 bp, 13 predicted proteins | sample KBSC54metaG_FD_184354 | JGI IMG/M metagenome (GOLD analysis project Ga0207695, IMG submission 184354) | Corn rhizosphere microbial communities from Kellogg Biological Station, Michigan, USA - KBS C5-4 metaG (SPAdes) (version 2) | ecosystem: Host-associated > Plants > Roots > Rhizosphere > Soil... | reverse complement strand
GGGTGGCGAGAGGGCGTAGACGGCGACGGTTTTGTGTGTCGAGCCGATGCGGCGTGCGCGGCCCACGCGTTGTTCGAGGCGGGCGGGCGTCCAGGGGAGGTCGAGGTGGATGACCACGGACGCGTCTTGCAGGTTGACTCCTTCGCTGAGCAGGTCGGTGGTGAGGAGGAAGTCGATGCGCTCGATGTCGCGCGGCGCGTGGGAGGCCATGGCGCGTGGGGCGAATCGGGTAAGGAGCTCGCGCCGGGTGACTGGCCCGCTCGTGAGGTGGCCGCCGCGCGCGGTGAGTGCAGCCGCTCCGGTGCGATCGGGCAGGCGGGTAAACAGGGTGCGGACGGTGTGTGTGAATTGGGAGAATGCGACGAGCTTCTCGCCCGGGTGTGCCGCGCGGAGCTCGTGCAGTCGTTGCGCGCGCTCGGTGTCGGTCCAGACGCTGGCGAGCGCGCGGGAGCGCAGCGCTGCGACCGCGGCGGCGTGCGCGGCGACGACGGCGCGCATGGTTTCCGTTAGGCGGCGCTCGTCCTCGAAGAGTTGCGGGAATGCCAACTGGACGGCGTCGTCTCCGCACGTCCAGGCTCCGAGCGTTGCGCGGGACGGATAGCGGCCGGTGGCGAGCGTGGCGTCGAGCGCAGTGGCGATCGCGAGCCGCCGATCGAGCGCGCGCAATAATGCACCGTGGCTCGAGGCCCATTGTCTGGCGAGTCCCCAATGGACGAGTGCGCCGCCGTCTTCGCCATCGCGCGGCGGGAGGGGTGGCGGGAGCGACGTGATCAGGTCGAGGAGCTCGTGATCATCTCCGACCGGTATCCAGACCGGCGGTGTGAGCTCAGGCAGCGCGGCAGCGGCGATGTCGGCGCGTTCCCGTCGAATGATGCAGGCGGCACGCTGGTCATCGTTCAGTTGCCATGCACGGGCGCCGAGGAAGAGGGCAAGGAGGGCGGCGAGATCGTTTGCGTGGTTATGGATTGGCGTCGCCGAGAGGAGCAGGACGGGCGTGCGTGCCGTGAGTGCGGCGAGTCGTGCGTAGCGTTTGGTGGCTGGATTGCGCGCGTGGTGTGCTTCATCGAGCACCACCAGGTCGAAATCCCCGTTAGGCAGCGACCCTCGGCTCAGCGCGTCGTAAGAGATGATGCGTGCCGCTCCGGAACCGCGGGCGAGCGCATCGCGCCACATATCGCGGAGCGCGGCGGGTGCGACGACGAGTGCGCGGCGTGCTTCGCGGATGAGCGCGACCGCGACGAATGTTTTGCCGAGTCCGACTTCATCGGCGAGGAGTGCGCCGCCGTGTTCGGCGATTGCGCGTCGAGCGCGGCCGAGTGCGGATTGCTGGTGTGGGCGCAGCGCAATGTGTCCGATGGTTGTGGCTGTCGTCGTTTCGGGCTCGTGGAGCCAGAGGTCTGCGATGAGGGCGCGCACGTCGGCGCGGTTGCCGATCAGGAATTGGTCCATTGGAGGAGCGGGTCGAAGTCGGATCGTCGGACGTTGTAGGCGCGGAGCGTGGCGTCGAGCAATTCGTCGCTGTCGGGGGGTTGGCCGCGATGCGCGCGCTGGGCGATGGGTGCGAGGATGTCGCGGGCGCGGTTCCAGGAGCGGGGCGTGGGGAGAAGCGCGATGGTCCACGCGAGGAAGCGTCGGTAGCCGCCGCGGGCCGGTTCGGCGATGAGGGCCAGCCATGCGGCAACGAGCGGCGAATTCATCAATGCGGCGAGCGCGTGGGCGTCGCGCGGGTCGCGGCACGGCAGCAGGTAGCAACTATTGAGCGCGATGGTCGGATCGTTAGGCATGAGCACCAGTGCGCGCGGCGTGCGTCCGACATCGGCCCACACGACGCGCGCGAGCTCGCTCGCGGCGGCGGCGGTACGGAACAGCGTCCACCAGGGTGCGTGTGTGCGCGCATCGGCGCGGCGGGAGAGCGACCCGCGCCAGCGGGCGAGCCACGTGTGGGCGAGGGGCGGCAGCGTTCGGAGCGGTGCGCCGCGCGCGTCGTGTGTCCATACGATGGACTCGCCGTTTCTGCTTGGCTCGCGTCGCCATGCGGCCAGGTGTTCGCCGCGCAGGAGCGGGCGCAGGAGGGTTCGTTCGATGCGACCGGTTCGTGTGCCGTCGTCGACGGTCGCGACCACTGTGTCCGAGTCGGTGGTTCGTACGATGAAGGCTTCGTTCAACCCACACTTGACTCCGAGTTGCGGTGGGCCGAGCGCGCTCTCGACGAGGGGGATTCCTTCTCTGGCGAGGAGATCGAAGGCGTCGCGGACGGCCGGGGGTGCCAGCAGCCATGGGCTGGCAGGATCCAGGTCAAGCGCCAGCCGGTGATGCGGCATGCACCAGTGCGTGGTGCGGTTAGGCCGGTGGACGGTTGTGCTGATGTCGCGGATCTCGTGGAGTTTTTCGCGTGTGGCAGGTTGCCGGAGTCGTTCGGCGACGAGGAGGGAGGGATAGACGGCGGCTTCGAATTGGCTTGGCGCATCGCTCCAATCTTCGAGGGATACGATGTGTGCCTGTTGATGGATCTGGGCGCGGAGGCCGCCGCCGGCGAGGGCGCGCCACAGTTTTGATGGAAGAAGGAGGGCGAGGGTGCCAGCGGGTTGCAGCAAAGAGAGCGCGCGTTCGGTGAAGAGCGCGGCGAGGTCGACCTGTGCGGCGAAGCCGAGTGTTGCGCGGGCGGCGGAGGCGCCGCGGGGCCAGGCCGCGTTGCGGTAGGAGGCAAAGCGTCGGCGCAGCTCGAGGCGTGCGGAGGTTGGGATGCGGTGTAGCCGTACCCACGGGGGGTTGCCGAGTATGGTGGTGAAGCCGCCGAGGCGAGCGACGTCGGGGAAGTGGGTGACCCAGGCGAAGGGCAGCGCGCCGCCGTTGCGCACGTCGCGAAGGGCGGCTGACAGTGCGCGGGTTCGGTCGCGTTCTGCGGCGAGGCGTTGGCGCGCCACGGATGCGGGGGTAGTGCGAGTGCCGAAGAGGTCGCGTCCGCGCAGGGCGCTGAGGATGTCTCGTCGACGCGCGGAGGAGGCGGCGAGTTGTCGCTCGAGGTGGGCAATGACGAGCGTGCGTTCGGCGCGATCGAGCGTGCGCTGCAGCGTGTGCTTACGGCGTCCGCTGGAGCGGGCGTAGCGTTCGCGGAGTTGGGCGAGTCGTGGGCCGCCGCGCCATGTGGTGGTGGCGGGTGGTTCGAACGTATCGCCGGCGAGCGAGTCTCCGACGCGGATATGGCGATCGAGGTTTGGGAGTGGCGGGACGAGCATTGGATCGTGTGTGTCGCAATCGATGACCACGGAGAGCCAGAGGCGGAGCTCGCAGAGCCAGACGGCGGTGGGATTGATGTCGACGCCGAAGATGGATTTTGTGAGCATATCGCGGCGGATTTGCCATGTCGGGCGGTGGTCGCCGAGGCGGGCGCGGAGGGCGGCGAGCTCCTCGAGGATGTGGACGAGGAATGCGCCGCTGCCGCAGGCGGGATCGAGGACGGTGATGCGGGCGCAGCGGTCGGCGAGGCGGCGGCGGTCTTCTGCGTTAGGCATGAGCCCATCGAGTGCGGCGCGCGCGGTATCGGGCGCGACAGCATCCACAGCGAGCGCGTGTGCGAGGACGGCTCGACTAACCGTAGCGACGAGGCGGCGTGGTGTGTAGAACGCGCCGGAGGCGCGGCGGCTGTTGGCCTCCATGAGCGATTCGAACGCTTTGCCGAGCATTTCCGGATCGACGGCCGCTTCCGACCAATTGGCGGATTCTTCGCGGGGAGAGAAGCGGTACTTTGACAGCAATTCTCCGAAGACGGCGCCGAGGGTATGGTCGGGGAATCGGAGTTGGGGGTAGCGACGTTCGAGGGCGGTGCGGGCAAAGAGGCCGCCGTTGAGGAATGGAATGCGTCCGAAGGCTCGAGCGGTGGACGCGCGTGCGCGGGGTGGTGTATTGAGGGTGCCGAAGAACAGTGGAAGGAGGGTGCGTGAGTGGTAATTGCCGCCGCGTTCCATGCAGCGGGCGAACGTATTGTGGAGGAAGCGTCGATCGTGGTCGAGCCATCCTTTTGTTTGGATGAAGCTGAGGAAGAGCAGTCGGGAGATGTAGAGAAGTGCGAGGTCGGACCGTTCGGTTGTTGTGACCCGTGTGGTGCCGACGGTAGCTGAGGCGGCGAGGTTGGCGACGACGAGTTGGAGGTTTCGATAGAACTTTCTGCTGAGCGCATCGCGGCCGAGTGTATCGAGCCAGGCGGAGTGGGCGAGGATATCGGGTTCGGCGGCTGTAGCGGCGAGTGCGGCGAGTGTTTCAGCGTCGCTGGGGACGATGTGAGTGCGATCGACGTGGAGGGCGACGACGCGTGGTTTGGATCGGTCGGCGGACCACGTAGCGATCGTTAGATCGCATCCGTTGTATTGTGTGGCGATGAGGAGCCACAGCAATTGCGGTGCGTGGGCGGAGCAGTGTTGGGCGATGGTGGTAGCGACGGTGCGGAGTGGTGTATCGTGTTCGCATTCGACGAGGATGGTGCGGAGTGCGCCGCGGCCGGACGCGAGGCGGGCCGAGCGTACGGCGTTGGGCAGGCCGAGGGTGGATTGGAGGTCAGGGTCGAGGCGGATGGTGTGTGGGGGGAATCCGATCTCGGTGGCGATGGCGGAGAGGCCGGCGGTGGAGCTGGCGGCGGCGAGGAGGGCGGCGAAAGATTCGAGGGAGCGCACGCCGCGAACGTAGCGGTGGCGGTGTGGCGGAGCGGGTGCGAAACTTTGCGGGGCGGTGCAAAGGATTGCGGTTTGAAGCGGTCTTGCGTGTCATTTGTTTGGCAGGGTCACGAACGAGAGAAGATGGATCGTGACGCAGGCCGGACGGGCAGAGTGCTACGCTCATGAAGACGCGGACAACGCGGGACACAACGGACAAAGCACCGATAAAAAAGGTTCTTCCGGAATTTCCGGGAAACGCAGCGTGGAGAGGCCAACGAAAGCAGACCAAGAATCGTGAGGCAGGCCGGACGGGCAGAGTGCTACGCTCATGAAGACGCGGACAAAGCACGACACAACGGGCACAGCCCGGATACGAATCAAAGAATTTGTTTTGTCCTGTCGTGGCCGTCGTGTCCGCGCCGTGTCCGCGTCTTCATGAGCGTATCACTCTCCTCGGCCGAGCCCAGCCTCACGATCCAAGGGTCGTAACCTTCGTTGCACCTTACCCCCATGTTTCCCGGAAATTCCTGAAGAACCAAAAATCAAAGGCTTGGTGTTGCTCGTGATCGTGTCCGCTGTGTTCGCGTCTTTATGAACGGAGATACAAGACGTGAGGGATCGGCATCCCAGGCACTCGCTCAGGAGAAGAGAACGCCGGTGGTGTGATCCTTGACCCTGTGTTGGGGAATCCAGCACCGCCGCGCTTCCCGGAAATCCCGAAGGACCTCAAAAACAGGAGCTTGCGCGTCTGAGTCCGGTGCCCAACTTAAGAGCGGCGATGGTGGTGCGTTGGGCGTCTCTGGATCGGGAGATGTGATGCGAACGTTGATGAGTGCACTGTGTGCGGTGTGTGTCGCGGCGACGGCGCCGCGGGCGCAGGATTCGTTAGGCAACAACCGGTTCGCGCTGCGCGACATCTTCGAGCTGCAGTGGGCGGCCGATCCGCAGATTTCGCCGGATGGGCGGCAGGTGGTGTACGCGCGATCGCGCTACGACATCATGAAGGATCGCGAGCGATCGACGCTGTGGCTCGTGAGCGCCGATGGCGGCGAGCAGCGTCCGCTGACGAGCGGCGGGGAGCGGAACGAAGCGTCGGCGCGATGGTCGCCGGACGGCGGGCGCATCGCATACGTGTCGAACGCGGACGGCTCGAGCGAAATTCACGTGCGGTGGTTAGCCTCGGGGGTCGACGGCACGGTGACGCACGTGGAGCACGGGCCATCGGCGCCGGCGTGGTCGCCTAACGGGGAGTTCATCGCGTTCGCGATGTTCGTGCCGGAGCCGGTGAAGCCGTTGGTCACGCTGCCGGCGAAGCCGGATGGCGCCGACTGGGGGCCGCCGACGCGGTACACCGACGCGTTAGTCTACCGGCGTGATGGCGGCGGGGATGTGCCATCGGGGCACGTGCACATCTTCGTGGTGAGCGCGGACGGGGGTGCGCCGCGTCAGATCACGAGCGGGCCGTTCGACGACGGCGCGCCGGTGTGGTCGCCCGACGGCAAGACGATTTACTTTTCTGCCAACCGGCATCCGGACGGCGACTACACGCCGTTGAATACGGAGGTGTACTCGGTGCCGGTGGCGGGTGGAGCGGTGCGCGCGCTGACGACGCGCGATGGCCCCGACAATTCGCCGGCGATTTCTCCGGACGGGCGGATGGTCGCGTACACGGGATTCGACGACCACCATCAAGGCTACCAGGTGACGCACCTGTACGTGATGAACGCGGACGGGTCGTCGCCGCGCGAGGTGACGCCTAACTTCGATCGCGACCTGTTCGCGCCGTCGTGGGCGGCGGATGGGCGCGGCATTTACGCGCTCTACGATGATCAGGGCGACACGAAGGTTGGATTCGTGACGTTGGACGGGAAGGTGACCCCGATCATCTCGCACGTCGGCGGGTTGGACATCGGCCGGCCGTATCCGGGCGGGTCGTATTCGACGTCGCGCGCGGGGCGGATCGCATTCACGGAGACCGATCCGGACCATCCGGCCGACGTGGCGGTCACGGGCGTGCGCGCCGGCTCCGTGGCTCGTCTCACGAGACTCAACGATGGATTGTTCGGGCCGGGCGGGAAGACGTTAGGCGCAGTGCAGGAGATTCACGTCAAGTCGTCGTTCGACCAGCGCGACGTGGAGGGATGGGTGATCACGCCGCCGGGCTTCGAGGCCTCCCACAAGTATCCGCTGCTGCTCGAGATCCACGGCGGTCCGTATCTCGACTACGGCGACCGCTGGTCGGCGGAGCTGCAGCAATACGCGGCCGCGGGCTATGTCGTCCTGTACATGAACCCGCGGGGCAGCACCAGCTACGGCGAGACGTTCGGCAATCTCATCAACCACGACTACCCGGACCACGACTACGACGATCTGATGTCGGGCGTGGACGCGATGATCGCGAAAGGGTACATCGACCCCGACAATCTCTACGTCACGGGCGGCAGCGGCGGCGGGGTGCTCTCGGCGTGGATCGTCGGCCATACGCACCGGTTCCGCGCGGCGGTCGTGCAGAAGCCGGTGATCAACTGGTACAGCTGGGTGTTGACGACCGACCTGTCCGAGTTCGGCCTAACGTACTGGTTCACGGGCGTGCCGTGGTCGCAGGCCGACACCTACATGAAATATTCGCCGATCACCTACGTGGGCAACGTGACGACGCCGACGATGATGATCACCGGCGATGTCGACTACCGGACGCCGAGCTCCGAAGCCGAGCAATTCTACGAGGCGCTCAAGCTTCGCAAGGTGCCGGCGGCGCTGGTGCGTGTGCCTAACGCATCGCACGAAATCGCGGCGACACCGAGCCACATGATGGTGAAGATTGCCTACGTGCTGGCGTGGTTCAAGAAATGGCAAGGCGCCGGCGCGCAGAACGCGGTGGGTCAGCGCTAACGGATGTGGAACGCCCCCGCATACCTGTCGGCACAGGTACCGGGGGCGCCCCCACTCGGAGGAAGTAGAAGCCCGAAGGCTTCAACCATAAGACGAACACCGGCCGCAAAAGGTTTCCTCAATCGTTTCTCAGCCCGAGACGTACTCTCTCCCACGCCATTCGACGCGCCGTCCACGCACCACCGCGCGGATGACGATATACCCCAAGATCAATGACCCCAGCGGGTAAAGCGCGGCGAAGCGCAGCGCTCGCGACACACCGACGATCGGCGCGCGCACGTACACCTGGCCCCACCAGAGCAGCGTTGCGATGGTCGCGATGAGCGACCACACAAACCAGTCGCTGGACACCAGGCCAAACGCCGAGAGGATCAGCACGACCACCGGCGCCAAACTGGCGGCCGGACCAGCCAGAAGTGCGAGCGGTAAGAGTGCGCGCCCGGTCGATCCAAACGGCGTTGCACGCACGCCGCCGGCGTAAATATTCTTCATCCAGCCGCGGACGAGCGTGCCGAACGAGGTGTACATCCGCGTCGACAGATGGTTGCGACCTTCGACGAGCTCGGTACGCTTGCCATGCTCGAAGAGACGCTGCGCCAACGCCAGGTCTTCGGCAACCTGATCGCGCACCGCGGCGTGACCGCCTACCTCGTCGTACGCAGCGCGCGTGAGCAGCATGTACTGCCCGTTCGCAAGCTTGTCGACCGCTCGCCGCGATTCATTCACCGCACGCGCGCCTCCAAAACGCATCGACAGCATCGCGAAGACCTGCGGCTGAATCAGCCGCTCCCAGAACGTCAACATCACCTGACGCCCCAGAACGCTCACGAAATCCATTTCGCACCGCTTCAGGCGGTGTACCGTCCTCGCCAACAGCTCGCGGCCATGTCGCGTATCGGCGTCGGTGAAGCACAAGATGTCGCCCGAGGCCACGGCAGCTCCGCGCTCGCACGCCCACTGCTTCCCGAACCAGCCGTCCGGCAACGGCGGCGCCTCGATCGCGGTCACGCGATGGTGGATGGTGGCCATCACCCGGGCGATGGCCAGCGTGTCGTCCGCAGAGTGATCGTCGACAACGATCACCTCGAGCGACGGATAGTGCGACAGCAAAATCGATTGGACGCAGGCGGCGATGTTCGACGCTTCGTTGCGGGCAGGAATGATGACGGAAACCTTCGGTGCGTCAGCGTCGGCGACCGGCTCACGGTCGAGCGACGGATCACCCCTCGCGCGCCAGATCGCGACGATGGGAATGACGACCCACGGCGCTGCGGCGACGAGCGCAAGCGTCAACACGTGGGCGCGGCGATAGCGTCTCGCTTGGTGGTCGTCACCCGGGAAAAGTAGCGGCCGCTTTTGCGGGCGGGGAAGGCCGTGCGCTACTTTGCACGCAGCGGGCACCGCCGCGCCCGAGGGTCAACATCACTTCCGGATTCGGGACAGAGTCGAGATGGCGCACGATGTAGAGAAGGGATACCGTGAGGTGCCGGCGTCAGCTGTAATCGAAATGCAGCGGCGTGGCGACGACGTCACGTTCGTAGACGTGCGCGAGCAGCACGAGTGGAACTTATTTCGGATCGCCGGCGCCATTCACATCCCCGTCGCCCGCGTGCGCGACGAAGCTCCTCGGCGCCTCCAGACAGATCGGACCATCCTATTGTATTGCGCACGCGGCGGCCGGGCCGCGACGGCGGCGGCAACGCTGGCCGAGCTGGGGTTCGCCAACGTACTTTCACTCGAGGGCGGGCTCATGGCGTGGGTGAACGCCGGCGGAGCATTGGAGGAGTAGCGGCGCGTGTCGCTCGGCGCCGGCAATCCGTTAGGCAGCGACGATTTTGCCGCATCGGTACTGTTCCGGCCGCTCGTTGCCCGGCTCCGCGAGCGGTTGCAGACGCGCGCGACGGTCGAAATCGAAACAGGCGCCGGGGGACGACGAGCGGCGGTGGCACTGGTGCTCAGGGCGCGCGAGCGGGAACCGGTGGAACTGCTCATGATCAAACGCGCCACCTACGCCGGCGATCCATGGAGCGGACACTTCGCGCTGCCTGGCGGACGCCAGGAGCCGGGAGAAACGATCGAGCAAACTGTCGTGCGCGAGACGCGCGAGGAAACCGCACTCGATCTGTCGCGCAATGGAGCGATTCTCGGTCGCCTGGACGACGTGCAGCCGCGGACGGTTGCGCTGCCGCGACTCGTAATCACCCCGTTCGTCGGCGTGGTGGCCGGTGACGCTGCGCTGACGCTGAGCGACGAAGTTGCTGAAGCGTTCTGGGTTCCCGTGGATGCCCTGCGGGCGCCGGAGGCGACACGCGAGGTAGTGCTCGAACTGACGGGCGGTCCGCGGCGCGTGCCGACCTATCAGCACGGCGGCCGCACCATCTGGGGCCTAACGGAGCGCATCCTGCGGCAGTTTCTGGCGCTCACATCGACCGAGTGAACCGGCCATGTACACGCGCATTCTGGTCCCGCTCGAGAATTCGCCGTACGACGACGCGATCCTGGATCACGTCCGCGCACTCGCGCGACTCTGCCACGCGTCCATCATCCTCATCCACGTGGCCGATGGATGGGCCGCGCGCAATCTGCGGCAACTGGACCTTCGCGAAAGCGAAGAAATGCGCGCGGATCGCGAGTATTTGAGCCGCATCGCCGCGGCGCTCGAAGCGGACGGCCTCGACGTGGATGCCGTGCTCGCCAACGGCGATCCCGCGCGCGAGATCGCCGATGCGGCAGCGCGCGAGCGGTGCGATCTCATTGCGATGTCCACGCACGGGCATCGCTTCTTCTCCGATCTCATCTACGGCAGCGTCGCCGACGGCGTCCGCCACAAGTCCGACGTGCCGGTGCTGCTCGTGCGCGGTTCCAAGGTCCCGCGATCGACGTCCGAGGCGCCGTTCAAGCCCGCCGAACCGCGCACCTCTTGACACCGCCGTGCCGCGCATGGCGATTCTTACGTCATGCCTTCCACGGTGCGGATCGGAACGCAAGGCTGGAACTATGATGCCTGGCTGGGACCGTTCTATCCACCCGATACACGCGCGGCTGATTTTCTTTCGGTGTACGCTCGCGCGTTCGACACCGTCGAAGTCGATTCGACGTTCTATGCGGTTCCACCGGAACGCACCGTGCAAAGTTGGGCCGAGCGCACTCCTGGACACTTCACGTTCGCGCTCAAGATGCCGCACGAAATTACGCACGAACACAAGCTGCGCGACTGCGCCCACCTCACCGATCAATTCTTCGATCGGGTCCGCGCACTCGGCGCCAAACTCGGGCCGGTGCTGGTTCAGCTCGGTCCGGAGTTCGGGCCATCCGAGCTGCCCGCACTGGCGGCATTTCTTCCGACGCTGCCTCGCGACATCCGCGTCGCCATCGAGTTCCGCCAGCGCGCATGGATACACGAAGGCGTGCTCGCCCTGCTCGCCGAACACCGGGTGGCGTTGGCACTCATCGATGCGCGATGGATCCCCCGTCGCACAATGCTTGCACTGGCGGAGAAGCCGACAGCGGATTTTGCGTACATTCGGTGGATGGGCCCCGATCGTGACATCGTCGACTATTCGCGCATTCAGGCGGACCGCACTCGCGAGCTCGAGTCGTGGGCGGACGCCATCATGATGCTCGCGCAGAAGGTGACGGCGGTGTACGGATACGCGAACAACCATTTCGCCGGACACAGTCCCGCGACGGCCCGCCAACTTCAACGTCTGCTCGGACAGCATCCGGTGGACCCGAGTGAGTTGGGCGAGCAGATGTCCCTCTTTTGATGCCTAACGTTAGGCGTCCGCGGCGCCGCGCTGCATGACGTGGCGCACGGTCATCGGATGCGTCGTCGCCGCGGGCGCGGCGGCGCTGTTCGCACGGTTAGGCGTGTGGCAACTGCACCGGCTCGCCGAACGCCGCGCGTTCAATGCGCAGTTCGAGCAGCGGCTGGCTGCGGCGCCGGTGCCGCTCGACAGTATCCCGCGCGACACCGCGCTCGCGAAATATCGCCGCGTGCGCGTCCACGGCACGTTCGACTACGACCACCAGTTCGTCATCACCGGCCGCTCGCGCGATGGTGCGCCCGGCGTATTCCTCATCACGCCGCTCAAGCCCGACACGGGCGCCCGCGCGGTGCTCGTGAATCGCGGCTGGGTCTACTCGCCCGATGCGTCGTCCGTGAACGGCTCGTTGTGGCTCGAGCCCGAACGCACCACCGTCGATGGATTCATCGAGCCGATGCCCGCGCGCACCCGCGACACATCGCAGTCCGCCACCAATCCGCGCGCATGGAGAGAGCTCGACTACGCGCGCGCCACGGCGGATCTGCCTTACGCAATCGAGCCGTACAGCGTCGTCGAGCTGGCAAACGGACCGCGTCCGGTCGGCGCCCCGACTCGACTCCAGCTGCCGGCCATGGACGACGGTCCGCACCTGAGCTACGCGATTCAGTGGTTCACGTTCGCCGCCATTGCGCTCTACGGCGCCCTCTACCTGCTCTGGTTGGAACATCGCGGATCAGGATGACGCGTGGTTCAGCTGATTGTCCGGCCTCCCGGCGCGCGTGTATTTTGAGAATGCGACGCGGGAGCGCCGCCTCCCGCACAGGCGGGACACAACCGACAAGGGTGATCTCGCATGGCAGACACCACACACGGACTGGCCTCCGAGCAAGAAGCCCGCGACGTTGCCGAAGCCGCGCGCGAGAGCGAATGGGTCCAGCCGAGCTTTCTTCAAGAATTGTTTCTCGGCCGGTTCAGGCCGGAGATCATTCATCCATTTCCGGCCGACGACCCCGAAGAAACGGCGCGCGCGAAGCCATTCTTCGATGCCTTACGGAGCTACCTCGAACGGTATCCGTCGGACGACGTGGATCGAACCGGCGAGATCCCCGAGCCGCTCGTGCAGGAGCTGCGCGAGATGGGCGCCTTCGGCATCAAGATTCCGCGCGAATACGGCGGACTCGGACTTTCACAGACGAGCTACATCCGCGCGATGGGCATGGTCACATCGCGCGATGGTTCGCTCACCGCGCTGCTCTCCGCGCACCAGTCCATCGGCCTGCCGCAGCCGCTCAAGTTGTTCGGCAGCGACGCGCAGAAAAAGAAATATTTTCCGCGACTGGCCAAGGGCGCCATCTCCGCGTTCGCGTTGACTGAAGTCGACGCGGGCAGCGATCCCGCCAACATGCGCACCTCCGCCGACCCCACCCCGGACGGCTCGGCCTTCATTCTGAACGGACAGAAGTTGTGGTGCACCAACGGCACGCGCGCGGAACTCATGGTGGTGATGGCGCGCACGCCGGATGCAGTCGTGCACGGCAAGCCGAAGAAGCAGATCACCGCCTTCATCGTCGAGACCAGTTGGCCCGGCGTCGAGATCGTGCACCGCTGCCGCTTCATGGGACTCAAGGCCATCGAGAACGGTGTCATCCGCTTCACCAACGTGCGGGTGCCGCGCGAAAACATTTTGTGGGAGGAAGGCAAAGGCCTCAAGCTCGCGCTGATCACCCTCAACACGGGCCGCCTAACGCTGCCGGCGAGCGCCGCGTATGCGGCCAAGAGCATGGTGCGCGTGGCGCGCGAGTGGTCCAACGAGCGCGTGCAGTGGGGACAACCCATCGGCAAGCACGAAGCCGTGGCGCAGAAGCTCGCGCGCATGGCGGCGAATACCTTCGCGATGGAATCCGTGGCCGAGCTCGCCAGCAAAATGGCCGACCGCGGCGGCTACGACATCCGCCTCGAAGCCGCGATCGCGAAGATGTGGAACACCGAAGCCGGCTGGCGCATCGTCGACGACACGCTGCAGATTCGCGGCGGCCGCGGCTACGAAACTGCCGACTCGCAACGTGCGCGCGGCGAACGCCCGATCCCCATCGAGCGCGCGATGCGCGACTTCCGCATCAATCTCATTTTCGAAGGCTCGTCGGAGATCATGCGATTGTTCATCGCGCGCGAAGCAGTCGACTTCCACTTCCGCACGGCATTCGATCTCGTGAATCCAAAGGCGACGGGCAAGCAGCGCATGGCTGCACTCCGCCGGTCCGCCAGGTTCTACCCCATGTGGTACACGTCGCGCTGGGTGGGCGGCTTCCGGTCGTACGGCGACTTCGGCCACCTCGCCGACCACATGCGCTTCATCGAACGCGCCACCCGCCGGTTAGGCCGATCGATTTTCCACGCGATGGTCAAGCTCGGCCCCAAGCTCGAGAAGCGGCAGATGGTGCTCTTCCGCGCGGTCGACATCGGAGCCGAGCTGTTCGCCATGTCGGCATCGTGCGTGCGCGCAGTGAGCGTGGCCAGGAACGGCGACGCAAACGCGATCGACCTCGCCGATGTGTTCTGTCGCGAAGCCCGGATGCGCATCGCCGAGCACCACCGCAATTTGTTCGGCCCAACGGACGGCGCGCTCTACCGGCTGTCGCAGCGCGTGATGGCGGGCGAGTTCACATGGCTCGAACAGGGCATCGTCGCCATGGAGTCGGAGGAGACCGAAACGGCCACTGCTGAGCTGATCGCGGCCGCGCGCTAGCGGCCGAGCAAGGGCAGCCGCCGCTCGTCGCGGATCTCGGTCACGACATAGCCGGCCGTTTCGATCGCGCCGATGATCTGCTCGTGGGTCGCCCGACCGTCATGTTCGATGGTCGCGCGACCCACTTTCACGTCTGCGGTACTGATGCCTTCCACCCCGGTCAGAGCGGTGAAGACGGCGTGTGCCGCGTGCACGGACAGCATGCCCTGGATGGTCACCGACGTCGTGATGCGCACGCCGCAAAATAAGCGCGCGAGCACCAGGCGCGCGGTACCGGTTCGTAGCCGGGGGAAAATCGAACGGACGAGAGAAGATGGATCATGAGGCAGCCCGGACGAGCAGAGTGCCACGCTCATGACGACGCGGACAAAGCAGGACACAACGGACAAAGCACCGACAAAAAATCAAAACTTTGGTTTCGCTCGTGTCCTGTCCGCTGAATCCAGCACCGCCGCGCTTCCCGAAAATTCCCGAAGAACCAACAAACAACGGATCGATGCCCGCCACTTGTGATTGAGCCGGCGCCGAGCAGCCGAGCGATCCGTGCCTTTATCCGTGGTGTTCTCCGTTCAATCCGCTCTTCGCCTTTGACATCGCGCTGCCTGTCAACGAAGTTCCGGTGTCCTCGCCACCGCTTCCTCGCATGACTCAGATCGCATTCCTCGGATTGGGCGCGATCGGCACGCCAATGGCGCGCCACCTCGCCCAACCGCCGTTCACACTCACGGTATGGAACCGCACGCGCGCACGCGCGGACGAATTCGCACGCAGCACGGGCGCGCGCGCCGCGGCCACGCCGCGAGACGCGGCGACGGGCGCCGTCTTCGTCGTCACCTGCCTGCCGACGTCCCGCGAGGTCGAGTCGCTGCTCGACGGCGCCGATGGCCTGATCGCCGGCATGGCGAGCGGCAGCATGCTCATCGACTGCACGTCGGGTGACCCGGCGACATCGCGCCGCATCGCGGCACGGTTAGGCGAGCGCGGCATCGGCTTCGTCGATGCGCCGGTGAGCGGCGGCACCGTGGGCGCCGAGCGCGGCACGCTGACGGTGATGTGCGGCGGAGACGCCGAGTCGTTCGAGCGCGCGCGGCCCGTCATCGATGCGTTCGGCGAAAAGCTCGTGCACTGCGGCCCGGTCGGCACCGGCCACGCGCTCAAATCGGTGAACAATGCGCTGCTGGCGGTGCACGTGTGGGCCACCGGCGAAGGACTCGCCGCGCTCGCCAAAGCGGGGGTGTCGCCCAAGATCGCGCTGGACGTGATCAACGCATCGAGCGGACGCAGCAACACATCGCAGAACCTGTTTCCCGAGCGCGTGCTCACGCGCGCATTTCCGCGCACGTTTCGCCTGGCGCTGCTCGACAAGGACGTCGGCATCGCGGCCGGCGTCGCGCGCGAGCAGCACGTCGCGTCGCCGCTCTTGCAGCTCACGAGCGAACTGTTCCGCGCCGCGCACACATTGTTAGGCGAAGAGGCCGATCACGTCGAGGCCGTGCGCGTCATCGAAGCGTGGTCGGGGGTCGAGATCACGTGACCAGCGCGCCCGTCACCGCCGACGGACGCGTCCAGTCCACGGACGCGATTCGCCAACATTTCCCGGCGCTGGAGCGGCGCCAGGCCGGACGCTGGGTCGCCTACTTCGACGGACCCGGTGGCACGCAGGTGCCGCGCATGGTCACCGACGCCGTGACCGCGTACCTGCTGCATCACAACGCCAATACGCACTGGGCATATCCGACGAGCATCGAGACGGATGCGGCGATCGCGCGCGCACGACGCGCCATCGCCGACCTGCTCAACGCCCGCGACGACGAGATCGCGTTCGGGCAGAACATGACGTCGCTCACATTTCACGTAGCGCGCGGCATCGGGCGGCGGCTGAGCGTCGGCGACGAGATCGTGGTGACCGAGCTCGATCACCACGCCAACATCGCGCCGTGGCGCGCGCTCGAGGCGGAGCGCGGTGTGACCGTGCGCATGGTGCGCATGCACCCCGACACGGGGCAGCTCGACTGGGACGATCTCGAGCGGTCGATCGGCAGGCGCACGCGCGTGGTGGCGATCGGGGCCGCGTCCAATGCGTTAGGCACGATCACCGACGTGGCGCGCGTCACGCGGCTCGCGCACGCGGTCGGGGCGATCGCGTTCGTCGACGCGGTGCATTACGCGCCGCACCAGCTCGTCGATGTGCGCGCCATCGGCTGCGACTTCCTCGCGTGCTCGGCCTACAAGTTTTACGGGCCGCACCTGGGCATTCTGTACGGAACCAGCGAGCGCATTCTGGAGGTCGATGTGCCGCGCCTCGAGCCGGCGCCCGACACGGCGCCCGAGCGGCTCGAGACGGGCACGCAGAATCACGAAGGCATCGTCGGCGCCGCGGCGGCCGTCGACTTCCTCGCATCCCTCGGCGCCGGCGACACGCGGCGCGCGCGGCTCGCGTCGGCTTTCGAGGCGCTGCACGCACGCGGCACCGCGTTAGTCACGAGCATGTGGAACGGGCTGTCCGCGATTCGCGGCGTGCGCGTGTTCGGGCCGCCGCCATCGTCGCCGCGCACGCCCACGATCTCGTTTGCGGTCGCGGGCCGCTCATCCACTGATGTCGCGCGCGAACTCGCCGATCGCGCAGTCTACGCATCCAACGGCGACTTCTACGCGGCCACGGTGATCGAGCGCATTGGCATGGCGCCCGACGGCGTCGTGCGCGCCGGCTGCGCATGCTACACGACGCAGGACGAGGTCGACCGGCTCGTCGCGGCCGTCAGCGAGATCGCGCGAGGGTGACGGCAGCGCCGCGTGTTAGCGAGACGCTTCCTTGCTCCCGAACGGTTTCTTGCGCGAGACCGTCGTCTTCTCGAGCGCGGGCACGAACGCCTCGTACAACGAGCCCGGGTTCCACAGCGTCCAACTGTCGTAGCCCGCGTCGTACACCGCCCGCTTCTGTTCCTCCAGCTCGTGCGCCCCGTAGCGCGGCTTGCCCAACGTGAACGCCTGCAGCCACGGGCGCACGTGCGCCGACGAACCGATCCGGAGCTTGAGGTCGCGCTCGTGCGCGCGGCTCGTCGCATCGTAGATTACCTGGTACGGGTTGGCGTTAGGCAGCGCCAGCCCGAACGCGCCGTGTGGGTAGAGCGACGGGTACACCATCGGCAGCAGCACGTCCAGCCTCGGCGATAACGGCTCCCACTGCTGGCCCACCTCGAGGGCGCCCGGGACCGTCGTCACCAATCCGAAGATGTCGGCGGTACAGAGCGCGCCCGCTTTCCGGACGCGCGGACATGCCGCCTCGAGAAAACGCACCAGCGCCTGCGGTTTCGTCATCCCGTTCGCATCGCGGAACACCTGCGGCGGCAGACTGGGATACGGCTCGGGGAACCGGATGTAATCGAACTGCACCTCGGCGAAGCCTAACCGGGCCATCTCCTCGGCGACCCGGATGTCGTAGTCCCAGATCGTCGTGTCGTAGGGATCCACCCACGTCAGGCCCTTCTTGTCGCGCCAGGGTTGCCCGTTAGGCTGATGGATCACGTGGTCGGGATTCACGCGCGCCGCCACCGAATCCTTGAACACCACCAGCCGCGCGATCGGCCGGATGCGGTGCGCCTTGAGCGTGTCCAACAGCTCGGCCAGATGGGGAATGCGGCCCCCGTGTCCCGCGTTCCGCTCCACGACCGGATCCGTCGACTCGAAGTTGAGGCCGAATTCATCCTTCATGTCGATCACGAGCGCGTTGATCTCCGTCGAATCGGCCAGCGCGATGAGCTGCCGCATGCGGCGCGGACTCTGCGACGCCCAACGATTCACGTACAACGCGCGCACGATCGTCGTGTCGTCGAGCGACACCGGACGCGCCGCGGCCGCCGGCCCCGCCTGCGCCGAGAGCGTTGGGCAGAGAGCCGCAAGCCCGCACGCGGCGGACACGGCGACGAACCACAAAGTTTTTCGCATGGATGATCGGTGCTCCGCACGACCGAATGGAGAGTAGCGGCCTTGCCCGCCGCATCTGCACAATGTACGACGCGCGGCCCGCTCCCGTCACACGCTATATTTGCATGCACGCTGCATGACCGTACCACTCTGTCCAACCACCCGCCGGCTCCGGCCGCGCACCCGCGTCCGCGTCACCTCCGTTTTCGTTGCCGGACTGGCGTGCGCGATCGCGACGGCATGTCATCGCCCGAAACCAAACCCGCCGACGGCCGACTTCCTCCTCTTCACCGCCGACTCGACGTTCTGGATCCACTCGGGACCGCAAGGCATCCACGCACGCGGGTCGCCCATCCAGTTGGCACGCTACGGCGGCAAATACTACGAGGTGTACGTCGCCGACGATGACCGCTCCTACACCGACGCAGAAATAGTCGGCCAGCAGGTGTGGCGACGAGACATCCTGAGCGGCGACTCGTCGCTTGTGTTCCGCGACACGACGATCGAAGGCATCGAGCACTGGTACGCACGCACCCATCCCGACGACCACCCCCTCGATCCCAACGACGATTCGGATGACGACGATCCGCGCGTCTCAGCGACTAGCGAGCTCGATCTGCTCGACCAGTTCGGACCGTACGTGTCGTACGAATACCGCGCCGACCTCACACTCGAT
>Ga0207695_10004628_pt1 | contig 18663 bp, 16 predicted proteins | sample KBSC54metaG_FD_184354 | JGI IMG/M metagenome (GOLD analysis project Ga0207695, IMG submission 184354) | Corn rhizosphere microbial communities from Kellogg Biological Station, Michigan, USA - KBS C5-4 metaG (SPAdes) (version 2) | ecosystem: Host-associated > Plants > Roots > Rhizosphere > Soil... | reverse complement strand
GCGGTACGCGGCGGACCGCCTCTTCATCGTGCACGACCTCCATTCCGATCTGTTGTCGCGTTCGTGTCAGATATCGATCGAACAGCGGATTTGCCATATGGCGCGCGACCACGTCAATGGGAACACCCCGCGCTGCCAGATACGCACCACCGAGCTCCCAATTGCCGAGATGTCCGGTGACGAGAATCAATCCTTTGCCACGCGCGAGCCGTTCCTCGATGATGCTCCAGCCCTGGACGTCCTCGAACAAGCTGACGATTTCCGCGGCGTTGTACGCGGGCAAGATCGCGGTCTCGACGCTCGTCCGCCCGAGCTGCGCATACGTCTCACGCGCGATGCGCTCGATGTCTTCCGGACTGCGCTCCGGCAACGCCGCGCTCAGTTGGCGCTCGACGACACCACGCCGGATTCCCAACGGCCAATAGCCGAGCCGACCAATTCGCTCACCGAGCACACCTGCACGCCTGAAGCTGAGGCGTTCCATCGCCGCGACCGCTCCGCGCAGCGCTGCGTATTCGGCGCGATGCGTGAACGTCGGCTGGATCGTACTCACTGCGGTCATGCGCTCGTCGTCCACTTCGTTCGATCGCCGGCGGCTTCGACGGCTCGCTCGAATGCGTCGATCATCGCCGTCTCCGTGAAGTCGCGCTGTACACGTGTCCGACCGGCGTTACCCATCGTCGTGTATTTCTCCGCGGTCGCCAGAAACTCGGCGACTTCCGACGCCGTGTACGACGGGTCGCCGGGCGACAACAGCAAGCCCGAGATCCCATCGGCGACATAATGCTGCGTCAGCAGCGATCGCTCGGCGATGACCGCCATGTGAAGACCCATGAAGTCGAGACACCCATAGGCCGCGCTATCACTCTCGGCGGCGACCCAGCCGACGTCTGCCGCGCGCAGCACGTTCAACTCGTCTTCCCGTTCTCCGAGGAACGTGAAGACCGGCCCGACGCCGACCGCCGCGGCGTGCATGCGCAGCTCCTCGTCGAGTGACCCGGGGCCAACCACTACGACATGCATATTCGGATGGCGCGGCGCGAGCAATGACAGCGTGCGAAAGACAGTCGCGATTCGATTGCGGCCCGCGACGTTGTAGCTGCAACCGATGAGGAGCCCGTGCGGCGGTGCGCCAATGGCGCTGCGCGGCGCCGCTTGCACGTCATCGTAGCCGCTCACGTCGACGCCGATCGGAACCACCGACGCTGGGATCGACCAACCGGCGTGATTGATTGTCTTGAGCTCGCGATCGGTCGTGACGATGAGACCGGCGGTCGCGATCTTGAGCGCGAGCTTTCCGCCGCGCTGCAACTCGAACGGATCGAACGATGGCACGCGTCGCAGCACCGCGCCGCGCTCGGCGAGACGCATGGCCGAGCTGACGATGAGTTGGTCGCGCTCGGTCGTGACGACGACGACTTCGACGAATCGCTCGTGAAGGACTTTGCGTAGATCCCAAACGCCGCCGGCCGCCGTCGAGGCGCTATTGATCGCGACGACGTCCAGGCCCGCGTTTTGGGCGAGCGCGTTCAGTCGACTGTCCGCGCAGCATGCGATCGTGATCTGATGTCCGCGCGCCACCAATCCTCGCGCCGACGCCAACATGGCGCGCGCGCACCCTGACCATTGCTTGTCGCCCAGATAGAGCAGGACGCGCATGTCAGACGTTTGCCGGAACGCGTTCGTCGTGGAATTGCAGCGAGTGCAGTCTGAAGTACGCGCCGCGTTCGGCGAGGAGCTCGGCGTGCGTTCCGCGCTCAACGATTCGTCCGCGATCGAGCACGAGTATGAGGTCGGCGTGGGTGATCGTCGAGAGTCGATGCGCGATGACGAACACCGTGCGGCCCGCAAGAAGTCGGTCCACCGCTTCCTGCACGAGGCGTTCAGATTCGGTGTCGAGCGCCGACGTGGCTTCGTCGAGAATCAGGATCGGTGGGTCGATGAGCAGCGCGCGCGCAATCGCGAGACGCTGCCGCTGGCCGCCCGACAATCGTGTGCCGCGCTCGCCGAGTACCGTGTCGTAGCCCTGCGGAAGCGCGGCGATGAAGTCGTGCGCATTGGCGGCGCGGGCAGCGTGCTCGATTTGCTTCTGCGTGTACTTCTCTGCCGCACCGTACGCGATGTTGTTGCGCACGGTGTCGTTGAACAACACGGTGTCCTGACTGACGATTCCCGTGAGCGCGCGGAGCGACGACAGCTTGATGTCGCGGCTGTCGATGCCGTCGATAGTGATCGCGCCGGCAGCGACTTCATACATGCGCGGGATGAGGTCGACGAGCGTACTCTTCCCCGATCCACTCGGGCCGACGAGCGCGATGACAGAACCTTTCGGCGCGGTGAAGCTGATGTTCTCCAGCACCGGCTCCGTCTCGTAGGCGAAATTGACGTCGGTGAACGCGATGCCCCGCTCGAAGCTATTGGCCACACGACTTCCGCGATCAGTTTGCTGCTCCGTTGGCTCGTCCAAGACATCGAAGAGACGCTCGGCCGCGGCCAAGGCTTGCTGAGCGGTGGTCGGCGTCTGCGAGATCTGCTTGAGCGGCGGCAATAGCCGCATGACGAGCGTCATGAACACGATCAGCGAAGCGGCGTCGAGCGCGCCATTGCCGAGCACTTCTTTCGCGCCGAACCAAAGAATCAGCATTGCGATCGCCATGCCGATGACCTCCGTCAGCGGCTGCGACAAGGCCGCGACGCGGTTGATCTTCACCATACCTTGCGAGTACCGATGACTCGCTTCGGAAAAGCGTCGATCCTCGTATGGCTCGCCACGGAAGGACTTCACCAACCGAATACCCGAAACGACTTCCTGAAGGATCGACGTCATCTCGCCGTAGTCGTTGCGCAGGCGCCGATGACCGCGACGCAGCTTTCGCAGGATCGGGAGCAGCGCGACGGTGAGCAGCGGCGCGACGATGAGCGACATGCCCGCAAGCTTCGGCGACATCTTCACGAGGAACACGACGGTCACGACGATCTGCGCGAGATTCTGCACCGAGCGCGTCACGAGCTCCGTGATGAGCGCCTTCGTCTGATCGGTGTCCGACACTATTTTCGCGATGATCTGCCCGACCTTCGTGCGATAGAAGTAGCTGAGCGGCAACCGTTCCATATGCGTGAACACCGCGTCGCGCATGTCACGGGTCACGTACTCTTGCAGCGACGCGCCCAGCTGTCCCGCGAGCCAGACGAAGACGTTCTTGATGACGACGACCACGCCGATCGCGACGATGATTCCGCCGAGCGCCTCGAGCGGACCGCGACCGACCAGGAACTGGCCCACGATTCGGTGCTGCAGGTTCGCGATGAAGCCGAGCTGCGATGGAATTGGTGAGGGTTTGCCAAACAGCTCGTTCAAGAACGGAATCAGCAGCGTGAACGAAAAGACGTCGAGCCCCGCCGCGATCACGTTGCTCAGGATGTTGCCCGCCATGCGCCACCAATGCGGGCGCAGAAACCAGAGCAGTCGGCGGTACATGGTCAGCGACGGGGCGTGAGGAGCGATACGGGCAGGATGCACTCCTCCGGTGTTACGCCACCGTGGAGGAACGATCCGCGATACCGGCTCTGATACTCGCGCAGCTTCGTCGGGTAGACGAAGAACGAATCGCCGGCCGCCAGCAGCGTGTTCGCGCCCATTCCGCGACGTGGAAGCTTGAGCGAATCCTCATTCGTGAACAGCAGCCCCTGCTCCGGATTCTCCGCACGAAGATCCTCGCCGAACTTGTAGCGGAGATTCTGGGTCGCGTCCCGCTTGGCGAACACCGTGGCGGGCGTGCGGCAATGGATCGAGCCGTGATCGCTCGTCACCAGGACCTTCACGCCGCGTCGCGCGGCTTCTTTCAGCACAGAGAGAAGCGGCGAACGGCTGAACCACTGCAGCGTCAGCTGGCGCAGCGCGATTTCGTCGCGGGCTACTTCGTACAGAATGGCGGATTCCGATCGGCCGTGCGTCAACAGATCCACGAAGTTGAACACGAAAGCGGAGATTCCCTCGGCGGCGATCACGCGCGGGAGTCGTCGCTCGATGTCGTCACCTTCGGCCGACGTCGACACCTTCTCGTAGCGCACCGGCACTTTGATCTGCAGTTCAGCCAACTGTGCCTCGAGCAAATCGCGCTCGTGCGCGTTCAACGTCTCGTCCTCGCGCTCGCCCCACCAATCAGGGAATCGCGCAGCGATCTCGCCGGGAAAGAGCCCGCTGAACAACGCGTTGCGCGAGTACGGCGTTGCCGTCGGCAGGACGCTGAAGTAGTGCGTCGTCTCGACGTCGAACAGCGGCGCGATGATCGACTCGAGCGCGCGCCACTGATCGAGGCGCAAACAGTCGATGACGATGAACACTGCCGCCTTGTCCGTCTTGAGAATCGGCAGCAAGAATTCGGGCACGATGTCGATCGAGAGCGGCGGCCGGTCTCCTTCGAGATTGCGAAGCCATCCCGGATATGCCGTCTTCATGAACATCGCGAATTCGCGACGAAGATCCGGATAAAGACCTTGCAACGATTCGTGAAGACCCATCTCGTTCGACGCAACGAGATTCAAGTCCCACTGCGTGAGCTCGCCGAACCGCTCGATCCAATTCCGCCAGCCCAATCCGCGGAGTGGCTCATTCTGAAGATCTCGGAATCGCTCGACGAATTGGCGCGCGATCGCTTGCTGACGGATGCGCGGACCCTCGATCAGTCGCGTCACGGCCGCGTATACCTGTCGCGGCGTCACCGGCTTGACCAGATACCCATCGAGCGCGGCACCGAGCGCCTCGGTCATGGTCGCGTCTTCTTCGCTTTTCGTCACCATGACGATCGACACGTTCGGATCCGCCTCACGCAACTCGCGGAGTGCGTCCATGCCGCGCTTGCCCGGCATCTGCTCGTCAAGGAGGACGAGATTGAACGGGCGGCGGCGAACCATCTCGACCGCGTCGTCGGCGTTGGTGGCCGACTCGACCTCGAACCCTTTGTCGCGCAAGAACATGCGGTGCGGTTCGAGCAGCTCCGCCTCGTCGTCGACCCAGAGGACGGACTTCATCGGTTGCGGCATGCGCAAAATATACAGCCACGGAGGAGACGCTGGCGCGCTCGAGCGAGCTTCCGGGCGATTGCCGGAAGTCGCAGATTGGGGCGTGCTCATTTCCCGCCCGCCGGCCCGCCCCCCGTATGGACTCGCCCCGACTCCCTTTCGCTTCGCGGCCATCGCGGCTCTGGCGGGTCGAGCCCCACTCGGCGGCCGTCGCGAGGTCGCGCTCGCGACTTACCTGGCCGCGCGGCTCGCCGATGACGTCTTGGACGAAAACGGGCTGTCGGCGCCGGTCCGCCTCGAGCGCGCCGGCAATGCGCGGACTTGGCTTTCGACTGTGGCCTTACCGGCGCCCGTTCGTCAGCCATTAGCGCGACTAGTCGACTCCACTGGCGGCAAGGCCGGCCCGGTGAGCCAGGCCGTTCGCGCTGTGATAGCAGTCACCGCCGAGTTTCTCGATCGGGCATCACGTTTGGAGCTCGAACAACTCGCAGAAACCCTTGAAGCACAAGCGCTTGTGAAATGAAAACTGCCGCTTGCTCGGGCTCGGAATGGAGGCCTGTCGTGGCCAATGACGCGTAGCGCCGACATCTCGCCTCTTTCCGTACTTCTGTCGCGGGTCGACGCCGTAGCCGATGGCACGACGTCACGCGACACGGTTCCGTGCGGATTTCCAAGCCTCGACAAAATGCTCGGAGGCGGTTTTCGGCGCGGCGACTTGATCGTGCTCGGAGGCGACGTCGGCAGTGGGAAATCGGCCTTGGCGTTGGCCTTCGCCGTCCGGACATCCGTCCAGCAACGCCGAGTTGCGTTCCTCACAGCCGAGATGACGATCGAGCGCGTGCTCGAGCGGATCATCGCGATCGAAGCTCGCACTCGAATCGATGACCTGCGCCAAGGAGCGCTCGACGACGAAGAGCGGGCGAGCGCCGGCGTCGTGGCAATGCGACTCCGCGAGCATCTTCCGATCCTGGAGTGCGTGCCGGCCCGCGGCTCAGAGCAGCTGGCGACGCTGCTCGACGAGCTGCCCGAGCTCGACCTCGTCGTCGTCGACTCGGTCGCTGGTCTGGCCCAGGGAAGCCGCCCAGTGAACGAAGAACACGCCGCGACGATTCGCGACCTCAAGGCGCTCGCTCTCGCGCGCGACGTCGCCGTGTTGGCGACCTCACCTCTTCCCGACCTCTCGCCGCGACCTGATCGGCGTCCGACGCTCGACGACTTCGGCGCGCTTGGATCGATCAAGCAACACGCCGACGTCGTGCTCACGCTGTTTCGGCAGGACATGTACGAGCCATCGCGCGACATCGAGGGCGCGACAGAGCTCCTCGTCCGCAAGAACCGCAACGGTCCCACCGGCTACATCGACCTGTTCTTCTACGCGCAATGGATGCGATTCGAAGACATGCTCGATCCAGACCGGTAGACGACACATCATGCGAATCCTCCGCGCGTCGCTTCTCGCGAGCATGCTGGCGGTGACGGCCTGCGCGACCGCCATCTCCGGGAACGCGGACAACATCACGCGCCTCGAGCAAGCGAGCGCGGCCAAGCCTGAGTCTCCGGCGGCGCAACGCTCGCTCGGCATCGCCTACTTTCAAGCAAATCGCTTCGATGACGCGCGCTCGGCTCTCGACAAAGCGGCGTCGATGGATCCGCACGACGGGGTCGTGGCACTATTTCGCGGACTCACAGCCGAGGCGCAGGGCGACATTCCAGCCGCGCGCTCGGCCTATGAGTCCTATTTGGTGTATGGCAAAACGCGCGGCGTAAAGACGCAAATCGCGGCGCGACTCGCCGTGCTCGCTCGCAAAGAGAGCGAGCTGCTCGCGAAGCAAGCCGTCGCGCGCGAGCAGCAGCTTGCCGCGTCGCCTGGTTCGCCGCGCACCGTGGCCGTGTTGTCATTCAAGTTCACGGGTGCGGACACGTCGCTCGCGCCACTGGAGCGAGGATTCGCCGAGCTCGTCGCAACAGATTTGAGTCGTTCGTCGCAGCTCACGGTGGTCGAGCGCACGCGATTGCAGGCGCTGCTCGACGAGCTGCATCTGCAGCAGACGGCCGGCGTCGAACCGGGAACCGGAATTCGCGTCGCCAGGCTCCTGCAAGCGGGACGCCTCGTGGGCGGGACCATCTCGCAGCTCGACAGCAATCAGCTTCGTGCAGACGCGTTCATCACGAACGTGCAGACGACGCAGGCAGAAGGCCGCGGGGCCAACGATCAACGGGCACTCGATCAACTGTTCACGCTCGAGACGAACATCGTGCTGCGATTGTTTGGCGACTTGGGCGTCACACTGACCACTGCCGAGCGGAACGCGATCGAACAGCGACCCACGCGCTCGCTCGCCGCATTCCTAGCGTACAGCAAAGGCCTGGAGCTCGACGACGAAGGGCTCTTTGATGCGGCGAGTCGCCTGTTCGATAACGCGGTGCGGCTCGATCCAAACTTCAGCGCCGCGCAGCAGCGGAGTCTGAACGCAAAGAGCGCGGCCGCCGGCGCTCGTGTGACGGTCAAATCGGTTGAGACCCGTCTTCGAGGAACTCGTGAGGGCGCGGCTGTCGCCGCCGCGACGCAATCCGGCGAAACGAACAACGCCGATGGTCAAGCGTTCGCCATCGCCGATGGGCTGAATCCGTCGATGGCGGCAGGCGCCACGGGCATTGGCGCGTCGTCGACACAGCCGCAGAAGGATCCGGCGTCGGGCACCGGCGGCGACAACGTGTCGACCAAAACCGCGACGGTCACCATCGTGATCCGCCACCCGTGACCGCTCGCCGGTCAGTGGGGCGTTGGTGGTTCATTCCGCTTTTGCTTGCCGTCGGATCGTCGCTCAGCGCTCAATCGAGCGAGATCAGCGCGCGGGTCGCGCCTCAATACCACTCCTACACGATCGACGCGCCGTCGAACACGAAGATTGGAGAATTCTCAATACCACTGTTCGTCGTCGTGCCGGTCACGCCGGCGCTGACGTTCGACCTTGGCACCGCCTACGCGCGTGCTCACGTCGAGCAAACCGCGCTCGGCAAATCGACGACGAGCGACATCGCCGGTTTGACCGACACACAGATCCGCGCGAATTACGTGCTCGGGAACGACTTCGTGGTGCTGACGGCTGGCGTCAACCTTCCGACGGGCCAATCACGCGTCACGACCGATCAGCTGGCCGCGGCGAGTCTCGTCGGCAGCGATTTTCTCGGATTTCCGATCTCGAACCTGGGCACTGGGTTCGGAGAAACGGGCGGGGTCGCCGTCGCGCGGCCTCTCGGTGATTGGAACGTCGGCGCGGGCTTCAGCATGCGGCGCACGGAGCAGTACGATCCGTTCGACGTAGGCGGCGCGACTTTCCGCTACCAACCGGGCAATGAATATCGTGCCCGCGTCGGCGCCGATCGCGCGGTCGGCACAGGACGCGCCACGTTCGGCTTCACGTACTCGACGTTCGGGAACGACGAGCTCGCCGGCTCGGTGTATAACACTGGCAATCGGTACATCACGCAGGCGACCTACAACAACGACGTCGGACCCGGACGAATCGGTGTCGCCGCCTGGAATTTGTTTCGCACAGCCGGCACACTGGCCGACAGCAGCTTCCTTGGCCATGAGAACATCTCGAACGTCGCGCTGTCGTACGGAATCCATGTCCGATCGGCGTTGTTCGAACCGAACGTCGAGACGCGCGCCTGGGTCCAAGAGGGTGCGCCGACGAGCCTCGTCACGACGATTGGTATCCGCTCCCAGCTCGACGCCGGCCGATTCGTCGTGTCGCCGGGCGTCGGATACTCGCTTGGCCGCGTTGCGGCACAGGATGCGACCGGCCCGCGCACCGTCGCAACGCTGACCGGCCTGCACGCGACGCTCGCTATCCGCGTTCGATAGCTGCGCCGGCTACGTTTGCTCTCGCGCCCGGTGTGGCGCCCGCGCGCTATATTTTTAGGCTGAACCCTTGCCCCGATTCGGTCTATGGCAGGCCACAGTAAATGGAAGCAGATCAAGCATTACAAGGCAGCGACTGACGCCAAGCGCGGCGCGCTGTTCACGAAGCTCATCCGCGAGATCACGATGGCCGCGAAGATCCGCGGCGGTGATCCCTCCGGAAACCCGCGGTTGCGACTCGCGATCGACACGGCTCGCTCGGCCTCGATGCCGAAAGAGAACATCGAGCGCGCGATCAAGAAAGGCACCGGAGAGCTCGAGGGCGTCGAGTACCACGAGGTCACATACGAAGGCTACGGTCCCGGCGGCGTGGCGTTGTTGATCGATGCCGTGACTGACAATCCAACGCGAACCGTCGCTGAGATTCGCAGTAAGATGACGCGACTGGGCGGCAATCTGGGCACGCCAAACTCGGTCGCTTGGATGTTCGAGAAGAAGGGGCAAATCTCTGTCCCGGCCTCGAGCATCGAGGAGGACGCGCTGATGGAAGCCGCCCTCGACGCCGGCGCCGAGGACGTCGTCCGCGAAGACGATCTGTTCACCGTCTCTACGAGCCCGAACGACTTCCACACAGTGCAGGAAGCACTCAAGGCGAAGGGAGTTCAGATCACCGAGGCCGAACTCGCGATGCTACCCAAGAACACTGTGAAGGTCGAAGGGAAGGAGGCGGAATCGCTGTTCAAGCTTCTCGAGACGATCGAAGACCTCGACGACGTGCAAAAGGTCTGGGCCAATTTTGATGTTGATGTCGCCGATTTGAGCAGGGTTGAGGGTTGAGAATGGAAGGCTGAGGGTGGGGTTCAGGTGATCGTCCTCGGCATTGATCCTGGAACCGCGAGCACCGGCTACGGTGTCGTAAAGGGAGACGGGCTTGGGCTCGTCTCCCTCGTCGAATGCGGGGTCATTCACACACGCGCGCGCGATCCATTGCCTGCGCGGCTGCAAGAGATCTTTGATGGCGTCACCGAGTTGATCTTGCGTCACCGGCCGGACGCGTTGTCCGTCGAAGACATTTTTTACGCGAAGAACGTCCGGACGACCGTGGTGCTCGGTCATGCGCGGGGCGTCGTCCTCCTCGCAGGCCAGCAGGCAGGCGTCGATATCTACGAGCTGCCGCCAGCGGAGATCAAGAAAGCAGTCGTCGGCACAGGCGCGGCGACAAAGGAGCAAGTTCAGTTCATGCTCACACGATTGCTGCGGCTCAAGTCGGTGCCCCACCCTTCAGACGCCGCCGACGGAGTTGCAGCCGCACTCGCGTTTCTCATGAGTGCTCGCGTGCCAACCATGCCGGGTGCGCGGGCGCGAGGCCGCGCATGATCGCGCAAGTCAGCGGCACGTTGCTCAATAAAGAGCTCGATCGCGTCGACGTCATGACGCCCGGCGGCGTCGCCTACGAGCTCTCGATCCCACTCGGCGTCTATGAATCGCTGCCGGCAGTCGGGTCCGCCGTGGTGCTGCACACGCATCTCGTCGTCAAAGAAGACGGATGGCAGCTCTTCGGATTCGCGAGTCAATTCGAGCGGCGCGTCTTTCAACGCGTGCTCAACGCGAAAGGCGTCGGGCCGTCGCTCGCACTGGGGCTGCTATCCACCCTGACGGCTGAGCGTGTCGTTCGCGCGTTGCGCGAGAAAGACATCGCGACGCTCCAGAGCGTCCCGCGCGTCGGACGGAAAAAGGCCGAGCAGCTCATTTTGGACCTCGCCGACAAGCTCAATGATCTGCAAGTTTCTCCGTCGCCCGGTGGGCCAAGACCCGAAGGTGCGGGGGTGGAGGACGCAGTCCGCGCGCTGGTGTCGCTGGGCTACTCGACGGCCGACGCCGAGCGCGCCGTGCGTTCGGCGATCGATGACGGTCGCCACACCGGCGGCGCGGCGGAGCTCATTCGCGGCGCACTAAGCAAGATACGAGGATAAATCGAGTGCTCGCAGCCAGACGAACCGCGACGTTCACCGAATCGGTGATCCGCGAGATGACGCGCATCGCCACCATGCATCAGGCGGTGAACCTCGCGCAGGGCTTCCCGGATTTTCCGATGCCCGAGCCCATGAAGGAAGCGGCATGCGCCGCGATCCGCGGCGACATCAACCAGTACGCCGTCACGTGGGGTACGCCCGTTCTGCGGCAAGCGATCGCCGAGAAGTACCGGCGGTGGTACAACATGGAGGTCGATCCGGATCGCGACGTGACGGTCACATGCGGCGCGACCGAAGCGATGGCGTCGGTGTTTCTTGCCCTCATGGACGCGGGCGACGAGGTGATCATCCCCGAGCCGTTTTACGAGAATTATGGGCCTGACGCAATTCTCGCCGGCGCGAATCCGGTGTTCGTCCCGTTCGAGCGGCCGAACTGGACGCTCGACGCCGATCGGCTGCGCAAAGCATTCAACTCGCGCACGAAAGCGATCATCGTCAACACGCCGCACAATCCCACCGGTCGTGTCCTGACGCGCGACGAGATATCTCTCATCGCGGAGTTGTGCATCGAGCACGATGCGTGGGCGATCACCGACGGTCCGTACGAGCACATGGTGTATTCGGGACACCATCACGAAATCGCGACTTGGCCAGGCATGCGCGAGCGCACAATCACGATCTCTTCGCTCTCGAAGACATGGAGCGCGACGGGTTGGCGCATCGGCTGGATCATCGCCCCGCCGGCGCAGACTGGACCGATCCGTAAAGTCCATGACTTTTTGACCGTCGGTGCGCCAGCGCCGCTACAAACCGCGGCGGCTGTGGGCTTCGCGTTCGACGCCCAATACTACAATCAATTCTGCGCGGACTATCGCGCGCGACGCGAATTCCTCTGCGGTGTGCTGCGAGAGGCCGGCTTCGAGTTCTCGACCCCCGAGGGCGCCTACTACATCTTTGCGGACTTCTCGGGCATCAGTGATCTCGACGACGTGACGTTCGCCAAATGGATGACACAAGAAGTCGGTGTTGCGACCGTACCGGGTTCGAGCTTCTACTCGCGCAAAGAGGACGGTCGTTCGTTCGTCCGCTTCGCGTTCTGTAAAAAGCAGGCAACGCTCGACCAGGCCGCCGAGCGATTGTCGAAGCTTCGCGCGCTGGTATAGAGCGGGCGTCGTCCGAGGCGCTCAGCGAGGGTCGCTACGCCGCCGATCGTTCGGCGTCAACGGTTTCGAGCTCGGTGGAAATCGCGGTTCGTCCGGCACGTGTCGCAGCTCTCCGCTCGCCAGGCAGACGTAGAGGCTCGAGCTCGCGAAGCCGCGGCCGTCAGACGTAGGTTGACCGTAGACCCGAACTCGATCGCCCATCGCGACATCGAGCTGGAAACCCGGTGTCTCGGTGATGATGTCTTCTTCGACGCCGTGCCGAGTCGCAATCCGAAACCCGGTGGGTTGAAGAGCGACGATCAAACCTCCCGTGACGGTCAGCATGGCGCGATCATCCCGTGGGCTTCGAGTTCTCACACTCATATGAAACGTCCGTGGCCATCGAGATTTCTCAGATTCGCGAGACCGCTGGTCTCGCCATCCATGCAATTCGCCGCCGCGATGCTCCCTTTGGCTGTTGCGTATGAATTGTCCGCTGGCGGTCATTCGTTCGTCAGATCGCGAAAAGAGTGGTGGTTTTCGGCGTATATTCGGGGTATATTTTTGGACGCGCAGATGGCGCGTTGGCCTTTGATCACCCCGCCTGGTAGTGTGTAGCGATGTCCCGAGCCGAGATCACGACGCCCGAGGTTCTCGACGACGAGTCCGTCGTCGAGTTATCCCTTCGCCCGCAGCGGCTGGCCGAATTCATCGGGCAGCAGAAGGTGAAGGAGAGCCTACGGATCTACATCGACGCGGCGCTCGCCCGGCGCGAGCCGCTCGACCACACACTTTTCTTTGGCCCACCCGGACTCGGCAAGACCACCTTGGCCGAGCTGATCGCGCGCGAGCTCGGCGTGAATATCCGCACGAGCTCGGGGCCGGCGCTGGAAAAGCCTGGCGATCTCGTCGCCACGCTGACGAATCTGCGTCCGGGCGACATCCTGTTCATCGACGAGATCCATCGCCTCAAGCCGATCATCGAAGAGTTCCTCTATCCGGCGATGGAGGATTACAAGATCGACATCCGGTTGTCTGATGGACCCAAGGCGCAGACGATCAGCATGCCGATCGAGCCATTCACGCTCATCGGCGCGACGACACGGTTGGGCATGTTGACCGCCCCGATGCGTGCGCGATTCGGGATCGAGCAGCGCCTCAACTTCTATCCGGCCGAGGATCTGGAACTGATCGTGCATCGGACGGCCGAGGTGATGAAGGTGCAGATCGACACCGACGGCGCGCGGGAAATCGCACGCCGTTCGCGCGGCACGCCGCGAGTCGCCAACCGATTGTTGCGCCGTGTGCGTGATTACGCGCAGGTCAAGGCCGACGGCGTCATCACGAAGCCGGTCGCGATGCAGGCGCTGCAACTGCTCGACGTCGACACGTTTGGCCTCGACGACATGGATTCGCGGATCATCAAGACGATCATCGACAAGTTCGACGGCGGACCTGTCGGGCTCAACACCATCGGGGCGGCGATCGGCGAAGACGCGAATACCATCGAGGAAGTATACGAACCGTTCCTCGTGCAGCACGGGTTCCTCCAGCGTACGCCGCGCGGACGCGTTGCGACGCCGCAAGCGTATCGCCATTTCGGTTTCACGCCGCAAACGCCGGGCACGCAAGAGACGTTGTTCTAACGCGCGTGCCCTGGAGGCTCGGGCTTGTTGCACCTCGTTCGACTCTCCATCCTTGGCTTGATCGCGGCGTGCGGCGCGTCCACCGACTCCGCGCGCTCGGATACGTCGCGGGGCCCGCCGCCTCCAGTCACGGCGGACGGTCACGATTGGACCCGCTTCAACGTCGACGAATGGCGCTCGGGCGTCTTCAGCGCGCCGACCAATGTCACCGCCGACGCGTTGCCCAAGATGCAGCGCCAGCAAGTCACGCTCGACGGCACCGTCGACGCCTCCGCGATCTACCTGCATAATGTGAGAGTCGGCACCGCGGCGCACGACGTCTTCTTCGTGACGACGACATACGGGAAGACGCTCGCGATCGACGCGAATGACGGCTCGATTCTGTGGCGCTTCACGCCGGCCGGCTACAACCAATGGTCTGGTTCGGCGCAGATCACGACTGCGACGCCCGTCGCCGATCCTGATCGGAGCGCCATCTACGCAGCGTCACCCGACGGCCACATTCAGAAGCTCTCTGTCGCCGACGGACATGCCCTATGGAGTACGGCCATCACGACGTTGCCGAATCGAGAGAAGATTGCATCAGCGCTCAACTTCTCGCGCGGACATGTCGTCGCGGTGACTGGCGGCTATATCGGCGACGCACCGCCCTACCAAGGGCATGTCGCGATACTCGACGCGGCAACCGGACAATTGCTTCGCGTATGGAACTCACTCTGCAGCGATCGCACTGGACTGCTCGATCCATCGTCGTGCGGCGAAAGCGACTCCGCGATCTGGGGCCGATCTGGTGCCGTCATTGACTCTGCGACAGGCAACATCTTCATCGCGACGGGGAATGCGTTGTGGGACGGCCGCACGAACTGGGGCGATGCCGTCATCGAGCTCGACGCCGGCGCAACGCGTATTCTGGCGAACTACACACCGTCCAATACGGAAACACTCAACGCGACGGACGCTGACGTTGGTTCGACGTCGCCGGCCATCATCGATGCGTCGCACGTGATTCAAGGCGGAAAAGACGGCAGGATCCGTCTGCTCGATCTGCAAGCGATTGGCGGTACGACGCCGCACCGCGGCGGCGAGGCACAGATCGTCTCGACACCGTCGGGCTCTGGTCTTTTTTCAGCGCCGGTGGTTTGGCGCCGCAGCGATGCAACGTGGATCTTCGCCGCGGACGGCGGCGGCACGGCCGCGTGGACCTATCGATCCGGGGCACTAACGAAAGCGTGGAGCAACTCGAACGGCGGGACGAGTCCGGTCGTCGCCGGGAATCTTCTGTTCGTGTACGACACTCGAGGCGTGATGCGCGTGTATGATCCGACGACTGGGCAACTGGCTGGCCAGCTCGAGTGCGGCAGCGGGCATTGGAATAGTCCAATCGTCGTCGACGGTCGAATCGCGCTACCCGAGGGAAACGCGAACTCGCATCGGACGACTGGAGTGTTGAATATTTGGCGATTGCCGTGAGCCGGTAACCGACTGCATCACAAAATCGCGCCGGGTTTCATTCTCCGTTCCGGCTGCAGTCCCATTCATGTCCGTTGCTTTCCGTGAGTGGCCGTTGCCCAACGGATTGAACGGACACAGATGGATGACTGCAAGGAATTTACGGAACCAGAACGACGGTCGTACCGCCCGCTGCCTTGATGCGATCGCGCGCATACGGCACTGGGAAAAATCGATCCGTCGCCCAAAGCGGAAACAAATCGCGATAGTGTGGATCGTCGGGATTGCCCGATTGACCCGGCGTGTTGATGCCGAGTGTCTTTTCCCAATCGCCGACGTCGACGACTATGCGGAATGATGCTCCTGACGTTTGGTTGTCTGCACCACCCGTCGCGCCGACGGTCGTGGCGTCGCCACCACGTGGTGCCGGGCCAACATCGAGACGCGCACGCGTCGTCGCATCGACCGCAGGGCTGAGTGGATGAAGAATCGTTGCGTGATGGTAGGCTGGTTGTCCCCAGCGCCAGGCGTCGCTGTTCGCACCGAATCGACGCGTCAACTCGTCCACGCCTTCATCGAGGCTCTTGAGCAAAATTGAATCTCGGCCAGCGATCGGATTCGCGCCGAACATTTTCGTCGGCTGCTCGAGCCAGTCGATGAGACGCTTCGTCGAGATGGTCCGCATGAAGGGTTGTGCCGCTGCCGGAATGACGAGGGGACGCACGTTCGCGTTGAGCCGGCGGAACCACGCTTCGTAAATCCCGGCGGCGACCGATGCGGTATCGAGCACGTAGTTCCACGAGAGCAGCGTCTGCCGCGCGCGCTCCGTCGCTTCATTCTTGGGGTGAACACCCGACAACAGCGGAACGAGCTGGCGGGCAGGGATCGAGAGATAGTCGGTCTGCAATCGCGCGAGGTCGTCGACCGACAGCTTGCGTCCCGCGCTCAGCACTTCGGTGATGCGCTGCCATCGGTACGGATCGGTCCACTCGAAGCCGACCGCGTTCATGTGCGGATAGCCAGGCGGAATGAGATCGTTGTTCGCCGTCGCGATGAAACCCTGGCGCGGGTTGAGCGCGTGCGGCTTCTCTTTGATCGGAAGAAAGCCGGCCCACTCGTACCGGCCGTCGCCCGGTATTGGAACGAGCCCGCTCCAATGCGTGCGAACCGGCGCGATACCGACCGCCTGCCACCCGATGTTTCCCGTACGGTCGGCCCAGATCATGTTCTCACCCGGGATGTTGCTGAACGCGCACGCGTCGCGGAATTCGCCCCACGTGTGCGCCTGATCCATACGCAGACTCGCCAGGTAGGGCGCACCGCCGGGCTCGAGCCACGCCGCGCGAACCGCATACGCAACGTGACGCGCGGAATCCTCGTAGACAACGGGTCCATGCCTCGTGAATGCAAGATCGACGACCGCCGGCGCTTCACCCTTCACCGGAATCGAGTCGCGAATGATGCGCATCGACTCCCAGCGACCCTGGTACCAATAGCGATGCGGGTTCGTCGGATCCGTCTTGTAGATGTAGAGATCCTCGCCATCGGTCGCGAAAATCGTGAGTCCCCATGCGCCGAACTCGTTGTGCCCAATCGAAACGCCGGGAATCTCCGGCTCGCCGCCGCCAATGACGTTCCATCCGGGCGCGACGAGGTGCACCCAGTACCGAAGCGATGGCGCCGACTGCGCGCGATGCGGATCATTGGCGAGCAGCGGATGCCCGCTCGCGCTCAGACGACCACTGACGACCCAATTGTTGCTGCCGATGTCGCGCCGCTCATTCGCTTTCGCTTCGACAGCGAGCGACTCGCTCGCGGCAGCAAGTCGCCGATACGCGGCTTCGTCATTCCGAAACGCCGACGCCAGATCGCGCGGCTGAAACCGAATCGATGAGTGAAATGCTTGATAGCGCGCGAGAATCGGTGCGGTCAACAGCGTGCGGTCGATGGCCGAGTCGAGACGCATATCCGGATCGCCAGGATGAAACCATGCGATCTTCTTCACCGTGTCTGGCCCGACTGCAGCAACCGCACGCCCCAAGTTCAACTCTTCTTCGACGTTCCCGAGCAGGCCTTGGTGTCGCGAGATGACGACGTCCGGCGTCCAACGGCCCGGTTTCGTCCCAAGCAAACGAAACTCCATCGGCAACAAGCTCGGATCCTTCTCCGTCTTGGCGACGTACGCGTTCACGCCATCGACGAACGCGCCAACGATCGCACTGCCGTGTGGATGGTAGTGCGCGAGCTCGCGGCCGATGTCGCCGCGGTACTTGAACAATCGCGTGCCGATGTCGCGCTCGAGCTCACGTCGACCCAATAGCTCGGAGACGGTGCCGGTCGCTTGGCGTCGCCAAATCTCGAGCTGAAATAGCCTATCGCGCGCGGCTGAGTAGCCCTGGGCGAAGAACAGATCGTGCTCATTCTTCGCGTAGATGTGCGAGATGCCGGAGTGATCCTGAAAAATCTCGACGGGTTGGCGAAGGCCGGGGACGCGAAGCGTGTCGGCGACTTGTGCGCCGAGGTGCGTGGTCGCGACTGATATCGCGACGACGCTGGATGAAATCAGCGATTGGATACGCGGCATCCGAGACCTTACGCCGCGTTGTTCTGACGTGCAAGCGACGCGATTATAGTATGGATCGAGACTCGACGACCGGCGAGTCCTTTTCCTGTCAGCAAAAGACGGAAGTTTTTCGCTTTCCGAATTTGCCGTGGGCGCGTGCAGGGACTACTTTGCGGTACAAAGCTGCTCGCGGTTTGCGACAGACTGTCCAATGGCGCCAGGAGCAATGATGCATACGTGGCTTAGACGCGCCCGTGCAGCCGTCGGAATGGGTTTCGCCTGGGCGGTCGCAGGAGCGCTCGTCGGCGGCCTGTTCGAGCTAGTCGATAACGTTCTACCAGGTGTTTTTCCGTTCATCCGCCGTGTCGATATGTGGCCGCAGACTCTGGCGATCCCCGGCTTTCTCGGCGGCATTCTGTTCTCTCTAGTGCTTGGCATTGTGGGACGCCGTCGTCGATTTGCCGAGCTCTCGCTTCCTCAGTTCGCCGCGTGGGGAGCCGTGGCCGGTGCGCTGCTCGGAGGTTATGCGTTGGCCAACGGAGCGCCGGCTTACTTTATCGGTATTGCGACTCTCGGCAGCGCGATCGCTGCGCCTGGTTCGCTCGCGCTCGCCAGAATGGCGGAAAAGCGAGATCTGCTCAATGCCCGCGAGGATACAATCACAGCGAGGTTTGTCGAAAGCGAGGCGCGGGAGGCGCTCGAAGACGAGGACTGATCTACATCAAGCGCCTTTAGAGATTATTCATCATTCACTCGCGCATCACTCCCACTCGCGGCATGGCTCACGCTCGAAGCACCGACAAAGCGGCAAATCAACGGCGCGCGCGGCGATGACTCAAACCGGCGCGCTGTCCCGCGGCGGTCGGACGTCCGATTACGAATTCGACTTGCCCCCGGACCGCATCGCCCAGCAGCCTCTCGGTCGACGCGACGCAAGTCGACTCATGATCGTCGACCGCGCATCAGGCGACATCCGTCATGGGACGTTCCGCGACATCGC
>Ga0207695_10004626_pt1 | contig 18666 bp, 10 predicted proteins | sample KBSC54metaG_FD_184354 | JGI IMG/M metagenome (GOLD analysis project Ga0207695, IMG submission 184354) | Corn rhizosphere microbial communities from Kellogg Biological Station, Michigan, USA - KBS C5-4 metaG (SPAdes) (version 2) | ecosystem: Host-associated > Plants > Roots > Rhizosphere > Soil... | reverse complement strand
CGCGGCGTTGGTTCCTTTATGAAGCCTTTGCCGCCAGTCGCGCCTTGTTTCGAAGCTCCTCGCGTCGTGCGAGAGCCGACAGCAATTCCTTAAGCCCTTCGTCCGCGCCTGTCGGCCAGGCGTTGGACTCGCCATTGAACTGCACGCCAAACTTCAGCGTGTTTCCCGATGGAATCCGGTTAGAAACCAGCTTCGCTGGAATCTCGATGCGCCGCCCATCGTGCGTGATGATCACATTGAAAGGCTCGCCGGGCGGAAGGGCCATCAGCGTCGTATTCAACGGCGTTACGAACCCGGCGCCACCGCGACTCAGGTTCCACAGCTTCACGCGAACTTCTCGATCCGAATTCGGCGCCCATTGGCTCGATCGCACGAGCTGCGCCAGCACCCGGCCATCATCGCTGATCGGATATCGCACGTGAGCGCGTCGTTCTCCGTCTTCCAGCGCTGCCGGCCACTTCAGCAGCAGCGCTTCCATGCAGACGGCATCGGTCAGCCAGAAATGCTTGTCGCGTTTGAGAATTCGCGTGTGAAATCGCCAGCGCTGATGCCCGTGCGTATAGGAGATTTCCACATCGGCGCCATTGGAGATCGGGAAATCCATTTCCGATCGCTTCTCATCCATCGGCTGCGCCCAGATGCCCGGCGCCGGATCGGGGCTGAGCTTGAGAAAGCGCAGGTTGCATTGCCGCGGCTTGGTCGCGCTGGCGAAGGTGACACAAGCCGTCAGTTTTTCCCCAACGGCGCGGCGAAGCAGTTCTTGTTGATTTGAATCCATATGTGATGAGTCAAATAGAAAAGAGCCTATGTGTGTCATCGACTTCGGACGCTGGAAACTTTTGCGGCGCAGGGAGGATTTACCGGGCGATTGAGTTGGGCGATATCAATTCTTATCGGACCCGCTGGCGATGCTGGAAAAGCCATTTGAGATGAAGAAATAGCGGGTGGCTTATGCCAGTTTCAGGTCTTGATAGACCGCCGCGAGCATGGCGCGCAGTCGCCGTTCGTGAGCAGCATCACCGGGCGTGCCATTGGGCGTGATAACAACAACCAGTCCATGATCCGGATCGGCAAAGGCGGAGGTGGATTGAAAACCGTTGTGGCCAAAGGCATTGTCCGAAGCATATGGCCCAAATCCATACGGGATTTGCCCGGGCGCGTTGCGCTCGGAATTGATGATGAATCCCAGGCCCCAGTCGATGACGTGCTGAAAGCTGTGGTCGAACATGCCTACACGTTGTCGCATGGTGAAAAGCTGGACGCTGTCGGCCGAAATCAGCCTCGCACCATTTAGCTCCCCATGGTTCAGCAGCATCTGATAGAAGCGCGCCAATTCCCGTGCCGGCCCGCAGCCATTGGCGGCTGGGCGACAATGCGTAAACGCCTCCTGCGAGTCCCAGGGCGGAAGCGTCCGAATCGGCTGATGATCGGTCTGCTGCAGCGCGCCCAGTTGCTGCCCATAGGCTTCGTATTTCGCATCCGGCATACCGATCCACGAATCGTTCATGCCCAGCGGAAGAAAAATCTCCTGGCGGACGTAATCCTCGTAGAGCCGGCCATCGATGCGATGAACGATCTCGCCCAGAATGAACCAGCTTGTATTGGGGTGGTAGCCGGCCTTCTGCCCCGGCACCCAGCCGCGCTCGAGCGAAGCGTCGCAGAGATTGGCGATGATCTGCTCCCACGAATCGGTCGGCCAACCCGTGTGAGCCCAGCGGAAGCCGCAGGTGTGCGTGAGGATGTGACGAACGGTGATGGCCTCTTTCCCCTTTGTGCCAAATTCAGGGATGAATCGCGCGACCGGATCATCCAGATACAGCTTCCCCCGTTCCATGAGCTGCGCAATCGCGACCGCGCCGACAGGTTTGCACGCGGAGAGCCAGAGCATCACCGTGTCGCGCTTCATGGCCACGCGGGGCCGCGATTCGCCAATCGCAAAATCGGCGACGGTCTTTCCGCCCCGCGCAACAAATCCCTGCGCACCAATATGCAACCCAGTCTCAATGCCTTGCTGAAGAACCTGAATCGTGCGAGGCAGCGCGCTCGCATCCCCATCTGGAATCATGGCCGCATGATAGTGATCGTGGCTCTGTTTTGCGCCAAGAGCGCCAAGGAGGCCAAGAGCGGCAAGAAAATCATTTGATAATTTTTATTCTTGGCGCCCTTGGCTCTCTTGGCGTCCTTGGCGCAAAAAGATCGGCGTCCCCCGCGTCGGCCCTGATTCCAGCAGGACCACACCTCCGTGTCTCCGTGCCTCCGTGGTGAATCTTCTTAGTTCTTTTCCTTGCCTTCTTTCAGCAGGAAGTTTCGGCATTGGGCCAGATGATCGGTATTAATGAAATCGACACCATCGTCGCGGATTTCTTTCCAGAATTCGGGGTAGTCCGGCGCGCCCCAGAAGCGAACGAGTCTTCCCTGAGCATGCGATTTTTCAACGATCGCCTTGAGCTTTTCGCGCTCCGCCTGCGGCATCGGGCCACGGGCGCGCCACTTGAAATCGTTGCTCCAGTTTTCGCTCATCCACGGCACCAGATCGGCCGGCTCATTCGTGTCGAGATCGGATAGGATGCCATCGATGCTGGCGTAGCGCACTTTGTCGGCAGCGATCATCTTTCGCGCGCGGTTCCCGGAAATGACGACGGTGACGGCTCCCTGCTCCTTCTTTCCGTCGCGCCAGACCGTGAGGATCGAAGCGTATTGCTTCAACACCGGACGCAACGCGGCATACGTATCGTCCGCATTCCCCTTCACATCGATCAGCAGCCAGACCGGCGGGCCATTGCGGTAAAGCCGACCGCCATTGGCTTCGATCTGCTTCTTCATCGGATCAAGATACAGCGATTGGAGCGTTCGGTCCGGCTTCACCTTCGAACGATCATGGGCTACCAGCAGTGCGCCATCCACCAGATGAACATCCGCCTCGAAACTGCAAAAACCGTTTGACTCGGCGTCAAAGAAGGGATGTGTATGCTCGTAGTCGTTATGTGCGTGACAATGAATCAGCGGCACCGGCTGATCGGATTGATCGGCCCCCGCGATCCGTATCCAGATCGTTACCACGCAAAGGGTGACGATCAGTCGAATGTGGTGATTCCCACGCATCGTTTGCCTTTCCCGCTCTGGAGGGCGGCAGTCCTCTGCCGCCGAGAGTTCACCATAACCGAGACGCACGGATTGTGGATGACTCTAAAGAGCCGCGCACGAAGTAAGCGGATTGCTCGCAAGTCGGCGAAGTTCGCTCATCGGCGCGCGCCGAATCCGCTTACTGCGTGCGCGGCTCCTTCCCGATGAACATGCACCACACCTACTGACCCAGCATTCCCGGCGGCAAGCCCAATTCTCCGGCCGTTTTCTGCATTTCTTCGCGCATCATCTCGGCGGCCTTCGATTGGGCCGCATTCACCGCCGCCACGACCAGGTCTTCGATCATCTCGAGGTCCTGGGCGTTCACCTTGTTCTTATCGATGCGGATCCGCACCAGTTCGAGCCGGCCATTGACTGTCGCTTCGACCATGCCTCCACCAGCGTCGGCTGAGACCTGCTTTCGTCCCAGCTCCTCCTGGGCGGCTCGCATCTTTTCCTGCATTTCCTTTGCCTTGGCCATCAGGCCCGGCAGGCTTCCAAGATTTTTCAAAGCATCAAACATCGACATAGCTAGTCCTTATACAACGAAGGTATTCCATCCGCTCGTGCTGGACAAAATCAAAAATGCGCTTGTGTCGCCTGATAAGCTATCGAGAAACGCCCGAAGCGTCCCGCTGTCGGCGGACGAACTCACCGTAATTGAACTGCTGCTAAATGGCGCCGCCGTCGGCGTGCGAACACTAGCTCCTGCCGCGGGATTGAAGCTTTTCAAGCTCTTTGTTCTTACGCTTGCTGCCGGGATCGGCGCTCCAGTCACAAACGGCTGTGTCCCCGCCTCCATCGCGCCCAGGTCCGGCGCAGCTCCGGTGTATCCATTCGTGTAAGGCGGCTCGACAATCCCCGCATCGATCGCCGGTGAACCCGGCATCAGCCGAAAATCTCCCGACGACGGAGAAGCATATTGAATCCGGCCAGTCGAGGCAGCCAGATTATGGTACTGAATCGCTCCGGTTCCCCAGAACATCGAGCCGGTGAAGAGATTGTTAGCCAGCAGGACATTGGTCATGACCGGCGTCCCGCCGTTAAGGCCCCAGTTGACGCCGACGAAGGTATTATTAAACAGGCGATCGTTCGCCTGTGCGTAATTCATTTTCAACGCCGTGTTCACGTTGTAGACGATGTTGTGATCGACGCGGAAATTGTTGCAGTCGCCGTCCAGGAAAACGCCGGTTGCGCCAAATCCACCGGCCAATCCGTTATAGACCTTGTTGTAAGCCCAGCGCGAGCCCTGGCCATCGGTTTCCCAGGTGTAAATGCCGCCGCAGTCGGAATCCTGGATAGCAAAATCGTGAATCGAGTTATAGAAGATCTTCACGCCCGCGGAGAAAAACTGTGTCACACCCGATCGAGCAACATCATAGATTGTGTTCTGAACGACCTGGTTGTCCGAACCCTGGATGGATACGCCCGCTTCATCGCCGCCGCCGTAATCGACTTCGCTGATGACCGAATTGCGGACGACGTTGTTCGAGCCGCCGAGGAAGACGCCGTCGCCGCTGCTGTAGGTTATCGTGCAGCTATCGACGACGTCGAAACTCCCGTTGAGGATAATGCCGGTCGTATGCGGAGCATATTTGATGTCCCACGGCATCGCCTCGATCAACTGCTGCGAAAGGTACTTTGCTCCCAGCTCGAGCAGATTATCGTGCGTGGAATTGGCATCGGTATTAACCGTGCAGGCAAAGAATTGCAGGCCTTGAAGATTGATGTACGAATCGCCACTCAAATCGAAGCCGTATAAGCGATGCTTCGCTTCGACGGCATGCGATGCGGGGCTATCGCCAGAGGGCGTCCACAAATAGAGCGTGTTGTTCGTCGGATCACGGTACCATTCATCCGGCGAATCAAGCCCCTGAAATTTGCCGGTCAGGTAGAAATGATTTCCAGCGGTCGGCACCTCATAGCTGGTGAGCTGCTGATACGTATACGTCAGCACGCCCGGGGAATTGCTGATGATCGTCCCGCTCTGCCAGATCCATGCCTGTCCGGGTGAAATTCGGATGATGCCGCCGACCCAGCTCCCTGCCGGGTCGGTCAGCGCGCTGCTGTGAATCGTGGCGGTGGAAAGGCCGGTGGGATTGATCGTTGCAGAAACCGAGTCGGCCGTCGCGCTCGTGTGATGAAGCGGATCGAGGCTGGTGTTGGGCCACTGGGCCTCGGTCATCATCTGCCCATCGACGAAAACCTGATCACTTCCTTCCCCAAGCGTCCAGGGCTGCGGCCCTGAGTAAATCGACCCGCTGTATTTCGACCAGCCCGCCACCGGATCGGCTCCATCAATCGTCACCGCTCCATCGCCAAACGGAGCAAACGTGATCGGCGCGGCAGCCGTCCCGGAATTGAGCGGATGCACCGTCTCGCGGTAAGTCCCGCCATGGACTAACACCGTATCGCCCGGCTGCGCCACGTTGGCCGCCTGCTGAATCGACGCAAACGGCGCAGCCAGCGTCCCGGGATTGGCATCGCTGCCCCCGCTCGCGGCCACATAATAAGTCGAAAGCAAAACGCGCCGCTCGAGCGTTTCAATAAACAGAAAAAGCCGGGACCGCGCGGCAGTAGAAGTCAGGGAATCGTGCAACATCCAGCGGTAAGGGTACCGGGAAATGGCAAGCACGTCACTGCCTGTTTGTCTTGCTCTTAGCGGCCAAGGGCTTGTTGAACGGCCGGCATCAGATCGTTGAGTTCTTCGATTCGAAGCATTCGAATGTCGCGTACGGAAGCGGCAAACCATTTCAACTGCGCAGACACATCAATCGCTGCAAGGACGCAGGTGACCGCGTTGATGTTTTCTCCTCCAAAGTACACGCTTCCCTGTTGCCAGGTAAAGCCATGCCGCTGAAGCACCTTTCGGATCTCCACATAAGCATTGTTATACGGATCGCCGAAATTGGCCCGCAACGATTCGATGTCCATGTCGAACGCAATGGCGTACATAGGTTTCCCCCTCGTGATCGAAATGCCATTCGGAGCGGCATCTGAGCTTGTTCGAATTTGTGAAACAGTCATTGGATACTCCAGATCGAAGGCTCCATCGTCCAATATTCTTGCGAGGAGCCGGCTCCGAAGCAAGCGCAAGAGTGATTCACAGTCGACGCCTCACGAAAACTTAATCGCCTTGATATTCCCCATCCCAAACCCTGCCGTTCCGACAAAATCGAGGTATAGGTTGTGAACCCCGGTCGCGCCGCTAATGGCGGCGGTTTGGATCGTGTAGGTGCTCCAGCTACCGGTGGGGCGGGTAATCAGCGAGCCAATGACCTTGCCCTTGAGGCCATCGACGCGGAACTCAATTTTCTGATATCCGCAGCGCGGGCCGACGGCAATCTGCAGCGTCACGCTCTTTACGCCCGAGCCGAAGTTGATGGATGAATATTCGATCCAGTTGCCGGGATAGAGATAACCCAGGCCGCCAAAGCTTTCCTTGGCCGGACCGGTCTGGCCGGCCAGGGCGAAGGGGTTGATCCCCGCCGTCGCGCTGACGCTGGTGGGCGTCGATGAACTGGAGCTGGACGAGGACGAGCTCGAACCAGACGAAGATTTCGAACCGGTCGAGGATGACGAACTCGACGATGAACCGGAGCTCGATGACCCCGAGGTCGATTTACTTCCCTGTGGCGACGAGCTAACCGGAACTGGCGGAGTCGGCGTCGAAGAGACGGTCTTGCTCACCGGAACCGCGCCGACGCCAAAGACGGAAACGCCATATTCCAGCGCGCCCAGGTCGGGCCCGGCCCCAACGTATCCAGCCGTATATTGCCCGAGCTTCATTCCTGCATCGATCGCTGCCGATCCAGGGAGCAATGCGTAGTTATGCCCGGCCGCGTTGACAAATCCCGGATTCCCTCCCCAGTTGTTCTGCACCGTCGCATGCTGCCCAAAGGAAGTCGCGTCGGTGAAAATGTTGTTGCGGAAGATGGTTCCGCTCCAGTCGTAGGCTCCCCAGTTCTTGTCCACGCTGTTCTGGTACCCATCCAGCGTGTTGTTGTAGACCTGTTCATTTCGGCTGGTGAAATTCAGCCGCATGCCTGAAGCAACATTCCAGGTGATATTGTGATCGACGATGAAGTTGGCGGAGTTGTTGTCGAGGTAGACGCCGACGCTTCCATAGCCGCCGGTGCTTCCGTTATAGACCTGGTTGTAGGAAATCTCGCTGCCCAAGCCATTGGTGGCGACGGTATAGATGCCGCCCACATCGGTGGTCTGAAGGCCAAAATCATGCACAAGGTTATGCGTGACGGTGCTTTGCCCGGCCTGGATCAAAATCCCATCGCGGCCGGTGTTGTAAATCGTATTGTTCTCTACCGTCGTTCCCGCGCCGGTGATCTGCACGCCTGCGGCATCGGTGCCGAGATAATCCACATCGTGAATGACGTTGTTATTCACGACGCTTCCCGCGCCGCTGACCAAAACCCCGTCGCCCGGGCTGTAGGCAATCTCGCTGTTTTCAAGAACATCATTGGCCCCGCGCAGAACGATCCCGCTCTGCATCTGCCAGGCCCACCCGTTGGGGATGGAATCGTATTGTGAAAGGTATTTGGCGGTGATGCCGTTGATGACGTCGTTGGTCGAATGCGTATCGGTATTGATCGTGGCGGCCACGATATTGAAGCCGTCGATTTCGATATTGGAAAGCCCACTCAGGTCAAAGGCATACTGCCGATGCTTGGCTTCCACCACATGGTTGGCCGGGCTGTCGCCAGATAAGGTCCAAAGCGTAAGCTGCCCTGAATTGCTCAGCGACCATTCGCCCGCGCTATCCAGCGCGCCAGCGCCTCCGGTCAGATAATAATGATTACCTGCCTGCGGCGTCTCATACGACCCATTATTGAGGTACGTAAAAGTCACCTGCCCTGGACGCGAATCGACGATCGTTCCCGTCTGCGCCACCCATCCCTGGCCCGGCTGGATGTGAATCAGCCCGCCATTCCAGAAGCCGGGCCGCTGCGTGATCGATGGATCGTAAATCGTAGCGGTATCGTAGCCAGAACGGGCGGAGGCACTGGCAACCGTCGCGAAAGTCGGATGCGACAGGTCCAGGCTCGTATTGGGCCAGCGCGCTTCGGACATTGGCTGACCATCGACGAAGATCTGGTTATTCCCGCTGCCCATGCTCCAGGGCATTTGCGTGGTAAAGATCGGCGCGCCGGATCCATCCCATCCCGCAACTTGATCGGCACCGTCGATCGTCACGGACTCATTGTTGTAAGGCTTAAATACAATCGGCGCGTTGGGTTTGCCCGACGACCACGGGCGGATCGTTTCATGGTAGGTTCCGCCGCGTACGTAAACAGTATCACCCGGCTGCGCGAGTTCCGCGGCCTTCTCGATCGATTGGAACGGCGCGGACAAACTTCCAGCGGCCGAGTTATTTCCCCAGCTTGCGACATACCAGGAAGCCGAGAGGAGCCGGCGAGATTCCAGCGATTCAATCGCGTTGGATGCCGGCCGCGAAGGGCGCGGCATCGCTGCTTCGGATGCAGCAGCCAAGCGCCGCCGGCTGCTGGCTTCCTTGCGCGCTTCGCGCAGCCATGAAGAATCGGTTTGAGGGCGCGAAGGGAGCGCCCGGCAGTTTGAAGTCAATGCCGATCGAGGCATCGATCCTCCCAGGTTCTGGCGTCGTCCTCGATCACCGCCCGGGAACATCGCCGGGCCAGCAGCCGTTGTTTTGGGCAAATGACTTCGCTTGAAGTAGCCGGCCCGGAGCGCCTCAAGTGAATTTGAGACATCCCGCCACACGCCAGCCTTCTGCAACCTGAGTCGAGAGTTAACACACTCTCTCGATGTACAGGTGCAGAATCCACTTGCCCACGGCTGCCGCATTTGCCGGTGCCAGAGGACGATCAGCAGATCGACCCGGATGAACGGGTCCTGAAGGTCTTTTGCCCCATAACTCGATAAATTCCCCATTTAGCACAGACGGATGTGAAGAAATAACGAATGCGCTGGTTGGGCAGAGATTGTAAAGTCCGAGAATGTCAGGGAAGCGCAGGCGAAGTCAATGCCTCGGCACGATTCTGCTATACTGGGTCGATCGAATCTGACACAACGGGCCAAGTGAGGAGCATGTCATCGCACAATCAATCTGTGTCCAATGAAGGCGATCCGTCGCCGGCCCAGGAGACGGCGTCGATGCCGCCGAAGGGGCGGCGCGTACGTGATTTGCCGGAGCAGATCGGGCCTTTTCGCATCATCGAAATCATCGGCGAAGGGGGAATGGGCGTCGTTTACAAAGCCGAGCAACGCGATCCAGTCCGGCGGGTGGTGGCGCTGAAGGTCATCAAGCTGGGGATGGATACGCATGATGTTGTCGCGCGCTTCGAAGCCGAGCGGCAGGCGCTGGCGATGATGTCGCATCCGAATGTCGCGCGGGTCTTCGAGGCAGGCGTGACCGAGCAGGGGCGGCCCTACTTTGCGATGGAGTATGTGCCGGGCATTCCGCTGACCGATTATTGCGACCAGAACCGCCTGACGACGCGCGAGCGGCTCGATCTTTTCATTTCGGTCTGCCAGGCGGTGGGCCATGCACATCAGAAGGGCATCATTCATCGCGATCTCAAGCCCGGCAACATCCTGGTCAGCATGTTCGACGGCAAGCCGATCCCGAAGGTGATTGACTTCGGAATCGCCAAGGCGGCCAATCAGGCGCTGACGCAGAAGACGCTGTTCACGCAGACGGGCGCACTGATCGGCACGCCCGAATACATGAGCCCCGAGCAGGCGCAGACCAGCGGGCTCGATGTGGATACGCGCACCGACATTTATTCGCTGGGCGTGATCCTTTATGAGCTTTTGACCGGGCAGGTGCCGTTCGATTCGCAGATGCTTCGCAAGGCGGGGATGGATGGCATGGCGCGGATCATTCGCGAAACCGAGCCGCCCAAGCCCAGCACACGGCTGTCGCTCGCGGGACATCAGCCGGCCAGCGATAGCTCTTTTAACGAAGCCGCGCGCAAGCGCCGATCCGACCCGAGAACGTTGCTGCGCGAACTGCGCGGAGACTTGGATTGGATCACCCTCAAGGCGATGGAGAAGGATCGTACCCGGCGATATGAAAGCGCTGGCAGCTTTGCCGAAGACATCCGGCATTACCTGGATAATGAGCCGGTTGCGGCACGGCCGCCGAGCACCGTCTATCGGCTCAGCAAATTGCTCCACAAACACAAGGTGGGTGTGGCGGCTGTCGCGTCGGTGTTGCTGGCGCTGATTCTGGGCGTGATCGGAACGACCGTCGGCATGCTGCGGGCGCGAGCCGACCGAAATCGCGCGGTAAATGCGGAGAAGACTGCAATTGATCAAAGAAAGATCGCCGAGCAGCAGCGTGCCCTGGCGATGGAGAGCGAGGCTCGAGCTGACAGCACCATCGCGCATCTCCTGAAAATGAAGGGTGATTTTGCCGGGGCCGAGCCGATGATGCGGCGGTCGCTGGAGCTGTATCGCCAGCTTCGCGGGCCGGAGCATGTGGATGTTGCCGCTGCTTTGGATGACCTGGCGTGGCTCCTGGAAGGTACCCCAAAATCAGCCGACGCCGAGCAAGCCGCGCGCGATTCACTCGCGATGTATCAGCGCCTTCGCGGCGAACATGATCCGCTCGTGGCAAATGCCTACGACCGCCTGGGCATGGTGCTGATGGCGGCGCACAATTCAGCGGACGCCGAATTGGCTTTACGCCATGCCGTGGAGCTTTATGCAGCGCTTCCATCGCCTGATCCGGCAGGTGTTGCCGCCGCGACAGGAGATTTAGGAATTCTCCTTCAACAGCGCGGCGACACGTCAGCAGCTGAGCCGCTCCTGCGCCAATCGCTTGCCGCCTGGCTTACGGTTCCCGGCTATGAGCGCGAGATGAGGCATGACGTCGCCGACATTGCGCAAACTTTGGATCGGATGGCTGAACATCGCGGTGATTCCAAAAGCAGAATGCAGTTTCATCGCCAGTACCTGATCATTCAGATCGCACACATTGGCATGGGCCTCGAAGCGAGCCCCAACGACATTGGCTTCCGATATGCCCATGCGCAGCTGTGCTTTAATGTCGGGCGTTTTACCGATGTGATGTCGGATTGGGATAAATTGGCTGCGATCAATCCCAGCGACGGGCAGATGTTAATGCAGGATGCATGCATCCATCTTTATCTTGGGGATGAAGCCGGTTATCGGCGTGCCTGCCAGCGGATGCTCGACCGCGATCGCGGCAGCAGCAACGCCGGCATGCGAGATCGCGCCGCCAAGACCTGTCTGCTCGCTCCCGGTGCGGTGGAAGATTTAGCGCCGGTGCTGGCAATGGCCCGAGCGAACATTGCCAAGGCTGGGCCGACCGATCTGCCGGCGCTGTATCACCTTTGCGCGGGAATGGCTGAATATCGTGCGGGGAATTTCGACGTCGCCGCCGGTTTGTTTCAGCAGGCGCTGGATCTTGGGCTGACCGCGGAGCCGCGTGCCGCAGGCCTGTATTATCTGGCGATGGCTCATTTCAGGATGAATGAGCCGCAGAAATCGCGCGATGACCTTGCCAAGGCACATCAATTCATCGAGAAGGAAATCGCGCCTGCCGACGCGGCGTTGATCGACACCAAAGCAAGCACGCAGGATTGGCTGATCTGCCAGATCGCCCGGCGAGAAGCCGATGCCCTCATTTCAGGCGGTGAAGACCGCTGAAAACATGTTGGATCGCAGTTTTCCGTTCAATCAAACGATAATTCGACGCTGGATTGACAAGCGATTTTCCAAAAATCGCCCAACGCACAGTTTTGAGCGTACACTGTCGATAGATCGAAATGACTCCATTGCTCAAACGTGAAGTTCAATGATGTACGACGGGCGCGCTCTCAACTCTAGTGCGGATCGGTCCATGGCGGATGTGCATGGCACCGTTCATGTGCCGCAGGGCGGTACCTGGCTGCGGCGAGTGCTGGCCTTTACGGGACCGGCTTACCTGGTTTCGGTCGGCTACATGGATCCCGGCAACTGGGCCACCGATCTGGCCGCGGGGTCGCGATTTGAATACCGCCTGATCTGGGTGCTGCTGATGAGCAACTTGATGGCGGTGCTGCTGCAGACGCTATCAGCGCGCCTGGGTGTCGTGACCGGCCGCGATCTGGCGCAGGCGTGTCATGATAGTTATGGCAAAACCCTGCGCGGGCTGTTGTTTGTGCTCTGCGAGATCGCGATCGCGGCATGCGATCTGGCCGAGGTGCTGGGCACCGCGATCGGCATTCACATGCTCTTTCCCGCCATCCCTCTGCTGGCGGCGGTGTTGATCACCGGGCTGGATGTGCTGCTCCTGCTGGGCATGCAGCGGTGGGGCATGCGCAAGATGGAGATGTTCATCGTCTCCCTGATCTCGATTATCGGGATCTGCTTTGTCATCGAAATCTTTCTGTGCAAGCCGGGGTGGGGAATGATCGGCGCGGGTTTTGTACCTTCGCCGCTGTCGTCGGTAGGCGGGGAGAATTCATCGCTCTATATCGCGATCAGCATCATTGGTGCGACGGTGATGCCACACAACTTGTACCTTCATTCGTCGCTGGTGCAGAGCCGACGACTCGATCCCAGCGAAGCGGGGCGAAGGCAGGCGTGCCGATTTAATCTGCTGGACTCGGCGGTCGCGCTGAACATCGCATTTTTTGTCAATGCGGCAATTTTAATTGTTGCTGCGGCGACGTTCGGGCATAGCGGACATGCCGTCGATGAGTTGGAAGATGCTCATCGGCTGCTGCATGACCTGTTGGGAACGCGTGTCGCACCGATCGTCTTTGCACTGGCCTTAATCTGCGCCGGCCAGAGCTCTACCATCACCGGAACGCTCGCCGGCCAGATCACGATGGAAGGCTTCCTGCGCTTTCGCATGCGCCCGTGGCTGCGGCGATTGACCACCCGCCTGATGGCGATTGTGCCGGCCGTGCTCGTGATCGCTCTCTCGCATGACAATGGGACCAATCGTCTGCTGGTCTTCAGTCAGGTCATTTTGAGCCTGCAATTGCCGTTTGCGATGGTGCCGCTCGTGAAATTCACCAGCAGCCGGACGCGCATGGGGAATTTTGTCAATCCGAATTGGCTTGCCGGACTCGCTTGGATGGTGGCGACGATCATTATCCTGCTCAACGGGAAATTGGTAGTCGATCAGTTTCGAGATTGGCAAAACGATCTTGGGAACTCGGAGTGGATCATTCGTTTTATCGCATATCCAGTGGCGATTGCCATGGCCGCAGTGTTGGCCTGGCTGATCATCCGCCCCGAGCGCCAGGCGGCTCCGTCGCGAGAAACGCTGTACGTTTCACCACCCTCGGCGGCACAGATTCTGGATGCCGCGCAAACGCAGAAGCAGCATTTCCATCGCATTGGCGTGGCCCTGGAAGCGAAGATGGACGATGCCGCCATGCTGGGGCAGGCCATCGCACTGGCCCGCGCGCATCATGCAGAACTGGTGCTGATGCATATCGTGGAAGGTGCTGCAGGGCAGTGGCACGGATCCGAGGCGGATGATGCCGAGGCACGTCATGACGATGAGTATCTTAATTCGCTTGCGACAAGATTGCGGTCAGAGGTACCAATCGAAGAGGTCCCGGAGATTCGCACCGCCCTTGGCTATGGCGATGTGAAGCGCGAGCTGATTCGTCTGGCTCGCCAGCAGAAGCTGGATCTACTGGTGGCAGGGGGCCACGGCCATCGAAAGCTCGGCGATCTTCTCCGCGGCGAAACCATCAACGGCGTCCGCCATCATCTCGATATTCCAGTGCTGGCGATCCGCTCGACAGGAAAGAAAGACTCGAGCGCCTAAAAAGAAACTCCCGCGAACTGTGTCGCGGGAGCTTTTTTCAATGAGTTAAAGCCGGCAATGCCTACCAATCCTGAAGGTAGGTATCAATCGAATACATCTTACCATTTTTATACAACTCGACCTGCTCAACCGGCGTCTTACCGCCGTTAGTCCAGAAGTAATTGCCGGCATCGTCGTAAAGCATCTGGAAATTGATCGTCTTCACGCGCTGCTTACCTTTTTCGATCTTGGGAAGCCAGCAGACATATTTGCGGTTCACCCAGATCTCGACGTTATCCCAGTCTTCGTCGGAATAGTTGAGCACCTGGAGTGTGCCCATGAGGAGATTATATTCCGCGCGTCCCATGGCAGCCCCGCCGCGAGGCGCATCGGCTTTGTAAGGATGCCTTCGCGCCGCATCCGCCGCGAACTGCGCCGAAGTCCGACGCAAATTCGGATCCGAATTCGGAACCAGCGATGGCCTTCCTGCGCATCCCGCGGCCAACCCCAGTCCACCGAGCAATGCAATCGTCAGAGATTTCTTCATGATGCCTCATGTCCAAAAACAACGTGCGAGCGTCAAAATGGCGTCGCAAAGGTGTTATCGGACGAAAGGCCCCTTTTTGTTCAGCCATTAGCGCCTTCGCCCAAAGGTTCATCTTCAATCAGACACCGGTCGGCCGGCTGTTGCTCTAAGACCTTCCACAAAATGGATTGACTTGCGGCAGCCGAAGTGACAAAATCAAAATCTTGCCGAAGAAGTTTGCGACTTCTTCCCCCGTCTGCTCCATTTGCCAACTGAAGCGAGGAGACCAAAATGCGGCTGTTCGACTTTGCGCCCTCACACAAACAACCTCCTCGTCCGCCCAAACTCAACGATTCTCAGAAACAAGGCATGCGCAGCTTCGCCCTTCGGAAAGCGGCACAAGCGGTGATGGAGCAGCTTGAGACGCGAACGATGCTCTCGGTCTCGCTGCAAAGTGGAGTGCTGACCGTCAATGGCACCAGCGGCAATGATCAGATCACTCTGGTCGTTGACGGCAACGATAACACCCTGCTCGATGTGTCGGTCAATGGCGCACTTCAGGCAACCCCCGCCGCTGTCAGCGTGAACCAGATCCAGCTTAGCGGGTTGGCTGGGAACGACATTCTCACGGTCGATGACAGCAACGGCAATCCGATCCCGGTTCAGGGGATCGCCTACGACGGCGGCGACGGGTTTGACTCTCTAGTTGTGGACGGCAGCGCGACGGGCAGCACAGCTTACACGCCCGCGCCTGGAGGCGGCATATTTACCCTCACCACCGGCGGCGTCATCGGAACCATCGCCGCGACCAACATCGAGCCTGTGCTGGACAACGTCACCTCCGCAACGGCAACGGTCAACGGTAACAACGCCAACAATTCCATTACCTATAAGCAGGGACCCGGCGGCGGCAGCTTCGTCGGCAACACCGGCCTTGTCAGCGTCGACAACCTGGAAACCTACGAGTTCAACAACAAGACGAATCTTGTCATTAACACGCTCGGCGGGACCGATACCATTGATCTCAATAATCCCGTCACCCCAGCGGGAATGACTGGAACGATTACCGTCAACGGTGGCGATGCAACGGCAGGCGATACGCTCATCGTCAGTGGCAGGGTCAATACAGTTGACGCATTCACCTATACGGCGGCGACTAGCACCAGTGACACTGGTTCGGTCGCCGATACCGGCCTGCCCACGGTCAATTTCGCCGGCATGGGCGATCTGGATATTAATGGTCAAAACGGCGGACCAGGCGGCGGCGCCGATTCGCTGACCATTAGCACGTCAAATCTCTCTTCCAGCCAAACGGAAATCCTCACGCCCGGCACTCAATTCGATTCGGGCCACGTCGACTTCCGGGATCGGCCGGGCGGGGTTAATCCCACCGCTGTTCCGCTTGATTTCAGCAAACTTGGTATAGCCAGCAGTCTGTCGTTCACAGATACGGGGCGATTTGACAATCTGATCTATAAGGGGACCGATTTGAACGACACCTTCTCGATCAATGCAACCGGGCAGGTGAATCTCAACGATCAGATCCCAGTCAGCACCGCGTCCATCATAAGCCTCACCTTGGCGGGCCTCGGGGGCCTCGATACATTCAACATTGCCGGCAATCAGAATCTATCCGGCAACGGCGGCATTGGCGTCATCGTGGAAGGCGATCCCTCTTCCAGCGGCGTGCTCAACTTCAACGGCAGCGGGGCGGCCATTTCCGTCAATCTGGGTGCGCAGACGATCGGTCAATCGGGTTCGAGTTCAGTCCAATTCAGCGGCATTGCAAATGCTAACGTAGCCGCGGGTGCGGCCAGCGTCGCCGTTACCGCCAGCAGTGGGAACGATACCATTGCCGTCACGCCCACTGCCGCGAGCGCCGCCACCCTTATCAGTTCAGGCACCAACACAGTCTTCAACTTCTCCAACATCGCCACTGCTGCTGGCAGCTTTAGCCTCGACCCGTCGGGCGGTGCCAATACCGTCACCGTCAATAGCGCTGTCGGCGGGAATAATATCGTGGCGGCTTCCACCGGCGGTTCCACCACTACCGTTCAAGTCAACCTGCTGCAAACCGTCAGTCTGATTACGGCCGACGTCACAGCGCTGTCGATCGAAGGTTCAAACGGAAATGACAACCTTACCGTGAACAGCACCAACGGGGCGGTGACGATTCCGATCACCTACGACGGCGGCGGCGGCTTTAACGCGCTCAGCCTGATCGGCGGTACCGAAAGCACAGACGCTTACATCCCCGGCGTCCAGATTGGTGCCGGCGCCGAGACGCTTACCTTTGCCGGCGGCACCGAATCGATCAGTTTTGTGAACCTCGCTCCGATCTTTGACAGCGTGGCCGGCCCGTTGAGCGTCAGCGGCACATCTGCCAACAACACGGTGAATTACTCCAACGGTTACAACAGCCTGGCCAACTTCCTCTCCAACATTGCGGACCCGGCCTGGGGCCAGATCGGCGTGGACAGCTATGAGCCAATTGAATTGATCAACAAGACCACACTCACGATTAATAGCGCAGCAGGCGATGACACGATTACGCTCGACAATCCCAACACGCCCACCGGCTTGACCACCATCAGTGTCAACGGTGGTCCGGGCCTTGATACGCTTGTCGCCAACGCATTTTTTACGCCTGTTACGAACTCCAATGTATCGTCTAGTTCGCTGGCGCTGGCGGGTCAGCCGACCGTTAACTACACCACCGAATATGCCAAAATCATCAACGGCCTCGAAGCTATCAACGTCACTCCGGTGGTCATCAACGGCCAGGAAGGCGCAGCGCTGAACAACATCTCCGTCGGGACCTTCACGGGTGGCGCTGTGGGCGCTGTTGCCGGCGACTTCACCGCCTCCATCAACTGGGGCGATGGCACGACTAGTCCTGGGACAGTGAGCGGCAGCGCCGGAAGCTTTGCCGTCACGGGCTCCCACCTGTACGCCGTACATGGAACCTACTTCCCGGTCGTCACTCTCACCGATTCCCAAACCGTCTATTCGAGCCTGGTCAGTAATGTCTATGTCACTGTTCTCTACGCCACACCATTGAGCGCGTCGATCAACGACACCGCGCAAATCGCCGTTTCGGCCACCATTTCCGGCACCGTCTTCAGTGACTCAAATGGAAACGGTGTCATGGACAGCGGAGAAGCCGGTGTTTCAAGTTGGCAGGTCTATCTTGACATCAACAACGACGGGATCCTCGACGTAGGCGATGTGCTCGCGAGTACCAATGCCAGCGGCAACTATAGCTTCACCGGGCTTCCGTCGGGAAGTTACACCGTCCGTGCTATTCCCGTGTCTGGCTGGGGGCAGACACTTCCTTCAAGCAACAGTGGCCGGATCGTTGCAGCGACGGCTGGCCAGAACGTAACGGGAATCAAATTTGGCGAGGAGCAAGACATTGCCTCGGCGACCGCGCTTCCGACGCCGCTTTTCACGGGTGACAGCTACGCGTTAAACCTCGCCTTCAACGGCCTGCACCCGGCGACTTCCTGGGTCATCAATTGGGGCGATGGAACAGCACCTCAAACGGTTGGCGCCAATCCCCCGTCCGTTCTCCATACTTTCAGCCTCGCCTCAGGCGCGGCTCCTTTTGCCATCAGTGCGTTGGCCAATAGTGCTGATGGGGCGGTATCCGCCACGCCTTTGAATGTAATGGTGTACATCGCGCCGGTCCTCAGCGGTGGCACATTATCCCTGACCGGCACCAGCGGAAATGACATAGCCAATTTCAGCGTTAGCGCTGGCGTCTTCGCCGTCAATTTCAATGGTGCAACCCGAATGTATAACAGCTCCCTCGTGACAAAAGCTTCCTATGCCGAAAATGGCGGGAACGACACCATTACCAACAACACGGCTTTGAAGCTCAATATCACCACCGCCCCCACTGGTAAGACGACGATTAACGCCACGGCTGGCACCACCATCATCCCCGCCAACAGTGGCACCGGAATTCAGCAACTGGCCTTTGCCGCCATCAATATCTCTGCCGGAGCCAAGGTTGTCTTCGCTACCTCCAGCTCGGCCCTCGGCGACTACTCCAACCACGCCAATCGCACCCTGGCGATCGTGGACGCAGGAGGACTGAACATCGCCTCCGGCGGCTTCCTGGATATGGGGGATAACTCCATGATCCTCAAGTACGTCGCAGCCAACAAGGCTGCCACCGACACCATGATCCAGAGCCTGCTGGCCAGTGCCTCCGACATTGGCGGCTGGGATGGCACCA
>Ga0207695_10004625_pt1 | contig 18666 bp, 21 predicted proteins | sample KBSC54metaG_FD_184354 | JGI IMG/M metagenome (GOLD analysis project Ga0207695, IMG submission 184354) | Corn rhizosphere microbial communities from Kellogg Biological Station, Michigan, USA - KBS C5-4 metaG (SPAdes) (version 2) | ecosystem: Host-associated > Plants > Roots > Rhizosphere > Soil... | reverse complement strand
TGTTTACGGGCGTGTCGATTTCGCGGCGGAGGTTCCCGCCGGCGATTGCGAAATCGTGGTGAACCTTGAATCGTGGGCGGACCGCTCCAGCCGGCCGAGGCGAGGGCTGCGCCTGAATATACAAGTGAAAGAGTCGAGAATCGCAAGCTGGAATATTTCTGATAATGGGGACCAGGTTTCCAGGGAAGGCGGGGATGTAGCGCTGGCGCGTAACTTCGAGTTCAAGGTCCCACTCGCGCTGCTTTATGCGCAACCACCAGAGTCTACGCCAGATTCATCGAGTCCGGCGGCAACAAAAATTCGATTGCGGGTCAGTATTTGGCAGAATCGCCTGCCTATGGATGCGCTCCCACTCGAAGGCTGGATCGATCTGCAACTGTTGCCCGAACACGAATTGATGGCGCTGTCTCATTAGCTGAGATAGTCAGCGCAATAGAAGTGCGCGGCATACTAGCGAATTTTTCGCAGAGCATCGAGTACCTCCTCGATTGGGGCGAGATCGGTCTGGTTGTCTCCGCGATAGATATATCGAACCATCCGGCTGCGGTCGACGATCAGAGTTGCCGGGTGCGCGATGCGAAACGCATCGTGCCCAAAAGCGTGATACAGACCGTAGGCTTTTGTCACCGAGCGATCCTCATCGAGCAGAAAGGGAAACGAAATTGGATGCTCGCTGAGATAATTCGCCGGCTTCCAAAGGCCGTTGCGCTTTTCTCCCGCGATATAGACCAGGCTAGCACCCAGTTTGTCCAGTTCTGCTTTGTGCGGCTCAAACTGAGCCAGGCGCTTGCGGCTGTTGGGTCACCAGGTTCCGCGAAGAAATTCGATAACCACTGTTCCGCTGGAAACCATATCGACAAGAGAAAATCGGCCCTCGCGATTTGCGGCAGGTAAAGTAAAAGGAGGGGCTGCAGAACCGGCCGTAAGAGTTTCAGTCTGATTTTTCATCGTGTTCTCGGTTCCGAAGTCAGTGCCGCCGCAGCAATCATTTATAATCGCAGGTTTCCACTTCCACCATGGCAACAACTTACGCAGGTGTGGGGATGCCTGACGGGGAGGCGTCTCACTGTTTCCTCAGCCAACCCGGCCAAGGATCGTTATAGACGATGACTCAAAATCTTCTGAGAAGGAACGGCATAAATCGATGAGCAATATTGCGCAAATTCGCGGACGGCAAGTGCTCGATTCGCGCGGCAATCCTACGGTCGAGGCAGAAGTCTGGCTGGATGATGGTTCAATCGGACGGGCGATCGTGCCCAGCGGTGCATCCACCGGCGAACATGAAGCGGTTGAACTTCGCGATGATGACAAGCAGAACTACCTTGGTAAGAGTGTGCTGAAGGCCGTCGAAAATGTGAACGGCGAAATTGCGGACACTCTGGGTAACTTCGATGCCGGTGACCAGCGCACCCTCGATCAGAAGATGATCGAACTGGATGGCACCGAGAACAAAGGCCGCCTCGGCGCAAATGCGATTCTGTCGGTCTCAATGGCGGCCGCGCGCGCCTCAGCCAATAGTTTCAAGTTGCCGCTGTATCGATATCTGGGCGGAGCGGGCGCAAATACTCTGCCAACCCCCATGATGAATATTCTCAACGGCGGCGCGCATGCCGACAATAACGTCGATTTTCAAGAATTCATGGTCATGCCGGTCGGTGCTGAATCGTTCTCAGAAGCGCTGCGCTGGGGAGTTGAAGTTTTTCATACGTTGAAAGGCGTGCTGAAAAAGCGGGGCTACAACACCGCGGTCGGCGACGAAGGCGGCTTCGCGCCGTCAGTCAAGTCGAATGTTGAGGGTATTGAAGTCGTTCTCGAAGCGATCACGCAAGCTGGATACAAGCCGGGAGAGGAAATCGCCATCGCGCTCGATCCTGCCGCGAGCGAATTCTTTCAGGATGGTAAATACGTCTTCAAAAAATCCGACAAGTCATCCAAGAGTTCGGACGACATGGTGCGCTTCTGGGCGAAGTGGGCCAACGACTACCCGATTGTCTCGCTAGAGGATGGCCTGGCCGAGAACGACTGGGACGGCTGGGCGAATTTGACCAAAGAACTCGGCGACAAAATCCAGCTGGTCGGTGACGACCTTTTTGTTACGAATGTAGAGTTCCTGCAGGAAGGAATCGACAAGAATGTGGCTAACTCGATCCTGATCAAAGTCAACCAGATCGGCACCGTCAGCGAAACCCTCGATGCTATCGATCTCGCGCGCCGCAACGGCTACACCTCGATCATCTCTCATCGTTCCGGTGAAACCGAAGATACCTTCATCGCCGACCTGGCGGTCGCGACCGGAGCAGGTCAGATCAAGACAGGCAGCGCCTCCCGCACCGACCGCGTCGCCAAGTACAACCAGCTGCTGCGGATTGAAGAGGAGTTGGGCAGCGGGGCAAGGTTCTTGGGATTGAAGGCGCTGAACTACAAAGGCTAAGTTCCTGGAAAGAGGAGACGGCAGAAAGAATTGAGCCACGAGCATCAATCTAGGATTGCGCCCATCGTGGTCGCAATCGTTGTCTGTTTTTCCCCCGCATGTAGACACTCCAGTCCGCAGGCCTCTGGTGAAGTTGCGGACCGGATCGTGATCAGGAAAGCTGCACACACGTTGGCTCTGATGAAAAGGGATCGGGAACTGGCAACCTACAAGGTTGCTCTTGGACGGAATCCTGTGGGGGCGAAAACGCAGCGCGGCGACCATAAGACTCCCGAGGGCAACTATTTAATCGATGCTACGAAGAGCAACAGCCGGTTCCATCGTGCTCTTCATGTCTCGTACCCGAACTTAGCGGATCAAGAGCGAGCGCAAGCAGCAGGCGTAAACCCGGGTGGCGATGTGGAAATTCACGGTATTGAAAACGGGCTCGGCTGGATCGGCAGCCTGCACCGGCGCATTGACTGGACCGACGGATGCATCGCAGTAACCGACGACGAGATAGAGGAGATATGGAAGAAGGTCAAGGTCGGAACGCCGGTCGACATCAGACCCTAATGCAAATTGTATTGACTTAGTCTACGACTTAGTCTAAACTGTGCTCATGGAAGTCAACATCCACGAGGCTAAAACCCACTTCTCCCGCCTGCTCGAACGCGTCGCTATGGGAGAAGAGGTGGTCATCGCCAAGGCCGGAACGCCGGTCGCAAAATTGGTGCCGGTTAAGTCGGCAAAGCGCGAGTTCAAGTTCGGCTCCGCGAAGGGCGAATTCGCTGTCCCGGACGACCTCAACAAACCTGATCCGGAGATCGAAGACCTCTTCTATAAACCCCTTCCCGAATGAAGGTTCTTCTCGATACAAATACCTTTCTTTGGGGGCTAAGCGCCCCTGAAAAGCTCTCACTCACGGCACGGAACGTGATTGCATCGTCCGAAAGATTCTTCAGTGTGGCAAGCATCTGGGAGGTTCTGATCAAAGTACGGACCGGAAAGCTCCCGCTGCCACTTCCCGCAGGCGATTATCTGACCACGAAAATGAGTGCGAATGGCGTGAGTGTGCTTTCCATCAAACTTGAACACGTATTGCAAATCGAGAGATTGCAATTGCATCACCGCGATCCCTTCGACCGCGTTCTCATCGCGCAATGCGTGGAGGAAGGCTGGCCGATTATTACTTCGGACCCAATGTTCAAGCAGTATTCCGTCCGGGTAATCTGGTAAGGTCATCTGGGTGTGACCGCACTACAAGTTCCGCGTAAATCCGTGGCAACTGAAATTTCTGATAGCTGAAAGCTGAGAGCTGGCGGCTAGAACCCAGGAGCTAGAAGCTTGACCCCCAAACCTCTGATCCTCATCATCCTCGACGGCTGGGGATACCGCGCCGAGACTAAAGCCAACGCCATCGCCCTGGCCCGCAAGCCGGTGTACGACCGCTTGCTGCGCGAGTATCCCAACACGCTCATTCAGACCAGCGGCCCTTTCGTCGGCCTGCCCGAAGGGCAAATGGGCAATAGCGAAGTCGGCCACCTCAACATCGGCGCCGGCCGCATCGTCCACATGGACTCAACCCGCATCGAGTTGATGATCCAGAACGGCGAGTTCTTTCAGCATCCCGTCCTGCTGAGCGCGATGAAAAACGCCCGCACCGGAGGCCGCCAACTTCATCTGTTCGGTCTGCTCTCGGATGGCGGCGTGCATTCCTATCAAACTCATCTCCACGCGCTGCTCAAAATGGCGAAGCAGAATGAAGTCGAGCGTGTCTTCGTCCACGCTTTCATGGACGGCCGCGACACCCTGCCCACCAACGGCGCAGGCTACCTCGAACAACTGCAGAAGGTCATGCGTGAGTACAATACCGGCAAAATCGCCACCGTCAGCGGACGCTACTACGCCATGGACCGCGACCGTCGCTGGGAGCGCATCGCCAAGTCATACAACGCGATGGTTTTTGGTGAAGCTGAGGGAGGCAAGTATGCCGATCCCGTTCAAGGGATGAAAGACTCGTACAACAAAGGTGTGACCGACGAGTTCATAGTGCCGTTTGTTTGCACCGATAAGAACGCGGGCGAGGGCGCCCGCGCCACGACTACCATTCGTGACGAGGATTCGTGCATCTGTTTCAACTTTCGAGCGGATCGGGTGCGTCAAATGACCCGCGCTCTGGCTCGAAACAGCGGCTTGAATGAGCAAGCGGGACGGAACCTTCCCGGGGCTGACGATCTCGATACAACGATTCCACGCGACCGTGTTCCCAAGAAATTGCACTACGTCTGCATGACCCAGTATGACAAGAAGTTCAGCCTCCCCGTAGTGATTCCGCCGGAATCGTTGGACAACATCCTCGCCAACGTCATGGGCCAGATGAACATGCGCAACTTACGCGTAGCCGAAACCGAAAAGTATGCGCACGTCACCTATTTCTTCAATGGCGGAGTGGAGCAGCCGTTCCCCGGCGAAGAGCGAGTCGTGGTGCCTTCACAAAAAGTCGCCACCTATGATTTGAAACCAGAAATGAGTGCGGCCGGGATTGCAGACACCGTAGTGAAAGCGGTTGAAGGTGGCGCCTTCGACGTGATCGTCGTCAACTTCGCCAACGCCGACATGGTTGGCCACTCCGGCAAACTCGAGCCGACTATCAAAGCCGTAGAAACCGTCGACGCCTGCCTCGGCCGCATCGAACTAGCAGTCCGCGCCAAAGGAGGCGCTATGTTGATCACCGCCGATCACGGCAATGCCGAAATGATGGTAGACCCGGTAAGCGGCGGACCGCACACCTATCACACCACGAATCCTGTGCCGTTCATCGTGGTGGCGGAAAATTCGAAAGAGTTCAATCTAAAATCTGGCGGGTCGCTGCGCGACATTTCACCGACAATCCTAGGAATGCTTGACGTTCCGGAGCCGAAAGAAATGACTGGATTGGATCTGCGAGTGAAAAAATCGTGACCGTCGAAATCATTCGATGACTCCACCCAAGCTCAAGCTGCTCATCCTCACCTACCATCGCCTTGAGCTGTGGATTGCACCGCCGTGGTTTGCGGAGCGCCTGCGAAGCGAGTTTCCGGAACTCGAAGTTTCCCAACTTAACTCCTATGAAAATGTTGAGCCGCATATCGCAGATGTAGAAATCCTGTTCGGAATTTCGCTACGAGCGGAACAATTTCTTGCCGCTAAAAAGCTACGCTGGATCCATTCCCAGGCGGCAGCAGTGCATCAGCTCATGTTCCCCGAGCTGGTGAACAGTGACGTGATCATCACCAATGCGCGTGACGTGCACGGACCGGTGGTCGCTGAGCAGGTAATCGCGATGATGTTTGCGTTGGCGAAGCGAATACCCGCGGCAGTACGATTTCAGCAGAAGCACGTGTGGGGACAAGACGCGATCTCGTGCGGTCGCTCCCACTCACGGGAATTAGCAGGCGCCACCGTGGGGTTGGTCGGCTTGGGAAGCATCGGTCGCAACGTGGCAAAACATGCATCTGCATTGGGGATGCGGGTGATCGCAGTGCGCGAGCATCCGGAGAAGGAAAAGCCGCAATATGTCGAGGAGGTTCTGCCCACATCGAGATTGCACGATCTGCTGGCGCAGTCCGACTATGTAGTTTTATCTGCTCCAGTCACGTCCGAAACTACAGGTATGATCGGCAGTGGGCAACTTGCGGCCATGAAGCCCGATGCATTCCTGCTTAACGTAGGCCGGGGTCCGCTTATAAACGAAGCTGCGCTCATCGACGTTCTGAGGCAGCACAAGATCGGCGGGGCCGCTCTCGACGTCTTTGATCAGGAACCGCTGCCGCCAGATTCACCGCTTTGGGACCTGGAAGATTTGCTGGTCACACCCCACACCGCGGGCATCAGTGAAAAAATGTGGGGCCGCCATTACGCTCTTTTCTCGGAAAACTTGCGGCGGTATCTTTCTGGCCAGCCGCTGCTTGGGCTGGTCGACAAGCATAGTGGATACTGACTCGAGTAACCCTTACTGGAGCCGATCCATGGCGGTCGCATGCTAGACTCCGTTTAAAGCCAGATGCGCATTCTCACCCGCTACATTCTCGGTGAAGTCACGTCGCACGCGCTCATCGGGACCGCGATCTTCACCTTCGTGATTTACACGAAAGAGCTGGGGCAGATCCTTGAACTGATCGTGCGCAACAGTGCGCCCCTACCAAGCGCAGTCGAATTGTTTCTACTCATTATTCCTGAGGCGCTGACCATCACGCTCCCCGCGGGCGTGCTGATCGGAATTTTGATCGGGCTGAGCCGCCTGGCCGCGGACAGTGAGATCACTGCGATGAAGGCCAGTGGAATAGGGATTGGCTCCTTCCTCAGAATTCTTTCTATCTTTTTCATTGCCGCGTGGCTGCTCGCGCTAGGAAACAGTCTTTATCTAGCCCCCCGATCACAGCAGGCGCTCAATCATCTGCAAGAGAAGCTAAAGGGTTCACAGGTTTCGTTCGAAGTGCAACCGCGCGTGTTTTACGAAGGCTTTCCGAAGATGGTGCTGTACGTCCGTGACGTTAAGAGTGCTCAGGGCGCGGCGATCTGGAAAGGCGTCTTCCTGGCAGACACGACCGATGCATCAGCCCCTAAGGTCACACTAGCGGAGGAAGGAATACTGGTCAGTGAAGGAAAAAACACGCTGCATCTGCATTTGATGAACGGCTCCTCCCATGAAACCGATCCGACGATGCCGGACAAGTATCAGATCTCGACGTTTAGGGCAACTGACTTGCCGATCTCTTTGCCAGAATCAGCAGCCACAGCAAAAGACCAGCCTCCGGCGTTGATTTCAGAAATTCCGACATTCCAGTTACCGAAACTGGCGCGACGAGCAAAAACTCCTTTGACGGCCCGCTGGTATTGGATCGAATTTCACCGACGCTTTGCGTTACCGACGGCCTGCATCGTGCTTGCCCTGGTGGGATTTCCGCTCGGGCTCTCGGCAAAAAAAGGCGGCAAGTCTGCCGGCTTTGTGCTGACCATTGTGCTCGTGTTTACATATTATTTTGTGTCTCTATTCGGAGTTTCACTGGCGAGGCAAGGCAAAGCACCGCCCTCGGCGGGCGTTTGGCTCGCAGATGTAGCGTTTTTGATCGGTGGTGCATTACTACTGTGGCGGTCGGAACGGCGCCCATTCGAGATTGCCCTACTGAAAGGAAGTTGGACTTCACTGAAAACCAGCTTCCGCGGCGGCACCCTGCTGTTGCCGAGCACGGCGTCCGAGAACGCCTTCGAGCGCGCGGCCACCCGCAAACGCGTGTTCAGCGCGAGTTTCCCCATGCTGATCGACGACTACCTGCTGCGCGATTTCATTTTCAACTTCGCGTTGATTGTCGGAGCGCTGGTGGGGTTGTCGCTCATCTTCACAGTGTTCGAGTTGCTTGGCGACATTCTTCGCAACCAGATTTCTCCGTGGACAGTAGGCGAGTACCTGCTCAATGTCACCCCGTATTTTCTTTACAACGTTGCGCAATATGGTGTGCTGCTGACGGTCCTCATTACGCTCGGCCTGATGCAGCGCTATAACGAACTCACCGCGCTGAAGGCCACAGGGATGAGCATTTATCGCATTATTGTTCCCCTGTTGTTGGCGGGCGCGCTGGTCGCGGGTGGATTATTCATTGCCGACCAATTTTATTTGCCGCATGCTAACAAGCGCCAGGACGCGCTGCTGAACCAGATCAAGGGACGCCCTCCACAGACCTACTTGAATCCCTCTCGCAGGTGGATCTTTGGCCAGCATTCGACGATTTATTATTACCAGTTCTTCGACTCGGACAAGAACCAGTTTGGCAACTTGTCGGTCTTTCAATTCAACCCGACGACGTTTCAATTAGCGCGCCGAGTTTACGCCGGACGCGCGCGTTGGGCCGATAACTTGAATCGATGGGTCTGCGAACAGGGCTGGGAGCGGGCTTTCCGTGGCCCGGCCATCCAGGACTACCACCAGTATGACGTGTCGACATTCGCGGCGCTGTCGGAGCCGCCACCCTATTTCAAGAAGGAAGTGAAGCAGTCGCTGGAGATGAACTACGAGCAGCTCAGCCGCTACATCCACGAACTGCAGCAGAGTGGGTTCGAAGTGGTGAAGCTGAAAGTGCAGTTGCAGAAGAAGATTGCGTTTCCGATTATCACGTTCGTGATGGGCGTGCTGGCAATTCCGTTTGCGCTCTCCGCGGGCAGGCGAGGTACGATGGCGGGCGTGGCGACTGCCATTGCTATTGCCGTGGTTTATACGGTCATCTCAGGACTGTTCGAAGCCATGGGAAATATCAGCCAACTGCCGCCGACATTGGCGGCATGGTCGCCGGATATTATTTTTGCGCTGCTCGGCGGCTACATGATTTTGAAGGTGCCGACGTAGAATAAAGGGTCTGCCGTAGCGAAAACCTTCATTGGAAAAACACTTTTCACCATTGGCTCACCTCATTCGGGACTCTTGCCGGGAGACAGTTCGAGCCGAAGTGACTTAGCATCGATTCGACCCGCCACACCGTAGCAAGGAGCCAGAGTTAGGCGGTAGACTTTATCCCCATTCTGGTCGATGGCCGCTTCGACATCCAGACCAAAGATGACATTTTGATAACTGAAGTCGTAAAGCTCGATATCAGTTACATCTTCGAGAACAAACTCCACCGTCGCCGGTTTTTGCGGATTGTAAGGGTAAACCCGAAGAACAGACGATCCCTTGCGAGCAAGAAACAAACTAATGACTTCTGCGTCATGAAAACTGGGCCAATTTCCAAACCAGTGAGTGACCGCCTGGGCCCCGGGCAGTTCTGAGACAACGCTTTTGTCCATAAGTTAACCTTTTGCCCCTTTGTGCTTCTCCACTGTGCTCCAAGTTTTATCCTCCGCGTGGCAAATATTTTCCAGCGGGCAATCAACGCACTTAGGAGAACGAGCGAAGCACAGCCTGCGTCCATGCCAGATCACCTGATGCGCAAATAGAATCCATTTTTCGCGCGAAATCACGCCCGTCAAATCCTGTTCTATTTTCTTCGGATCATCGTTCTTCGTGAGTTCAAGGCGGCGCGAGATGCGATGAACATGAGTATCGACGACCAATCCTTCGGCTTTCTTGAACCAAGTGCCGAGCACGACGTTCGCGGTCTTGCGAGCAACTCCAGGAAGAGTGAGCAAGTCTTCCATCTTGTCAGGCACCTCGCCGCCGTATTCGTTGACCACCCTGCGCGCGGCGCCGACAACAGATTTTGATTTGTTGCGAAAAAAGCCAGTTGACCGAATGTCAGGCTCGAGCTGTTGCGGTTCTAATTTCGCAAAGTCCTGAACCGTGGGATATTTCTTGAACAGCTCCGGCGTAACCATGTTGACGCGCACATCAGTGGATTGCGCGGAAAGAATCGTCGCTACCAAAAGTTCCCACGGATTTTTGTGGGTAAGAGCGCAAGTCACGTCAGGATAAAGCTGGTCCAGCCGCTTTAAAATATCCGAAATGCGCTGCGGCGATGTCGGGTTGTAGCCTTTGGAAGCGCCGTTCCTGGCTGCTGTTAACGCTGCCTTCTTCGGACCCTTAGCGGAAGCCGAACTGGTGAGACTTTTTGCGGCGACTTTGCGACCCTTACCCGGGCTCGCCGGCACCGCAATAGCGCTCGATTTTAGTCTTGCTCCTTCATGTCTTCCGGTCTTCGTTGGCCTTCGCGGCATCACCCCTCGCGGCATTTTTCCTCCTCGGCAGAATGCAATCTTAACAACAATAGCGGACGCAGTTTTGCCCCCTCCGAAGGTCCACTTCGCTCTAAGATATCGACCACGACTTCGGAGCATTGACGCGCTGCAGTGCTGCCGGTACTCTGGAATGAACCACCGGTCACTTCGATTTTGGTATTCCTGGAGAAATTCAGCATGGCAGTTAAGTCCATCCAGCTCGGGCAGGTTTGGCGCAAAGACGAAAATGGCCAGGATTATCTCGTGACCAAGCTCTATAACGAAGTGTTCACCCAGTATGCGGTGCTTCGTCCAGCAGAGGTGAATGCTCCCGATGCGCCTACGGTCCGAGTCAAAGTTGCCAAAACCACTTCAGGTGCGGCGTTGCCCGGCTTCACTTTCACCCAGGATGGTTCGTTCTAGTTTTGAAGGTTGTAATTTGAAGGTTGTAATATGTCGCCGGACGAAATCCGCCCGCTATTCGAGTACAACGCCTGGGCCAACCGGCGATCCCTCGCAGCGGCCGAGAAACTGACCGCCGAACAGTTCACCAAGCCAATGGGTTCAAGCTTCCCTTCCGTTCGGGACACCCTTGCCCACATCTATGGCGCCGAGTGGATTTGGCTGGAGCGCTTTCAGGGACGTTCGCCATCCGCGCTGCCAAACGTCAACTTATTCGCGGAAGTGCGAACTCTCCGTGAGACCTGGGCTGTCCACGAAGAACGGCTATTGGTATTCACGGCCGGACTTAGTCAAGCGGATCTTGACCGCAAAATGGAATATAAGACGCTCAAATTTGGCCTTTACTCAAATCCGCTTTGGCAGTCGATGCTGCATTTGGTGAATCACGGGACGTATCATCGCGGACAGGTTACGACATTGCTGCGACAGCTTGGCGCACAGCCCATTCTGCTGGATCTGATGCACTTCTACCGCGAACGCTCCACCGGGAGAAAGGTCTGAAACCTGTACACTGTAAAGCTCAAGGCTTGCAGATCGTAAAACGCCCTCCCACTCACAATGACTGAAAAAATTCTAGGCGCTTTATTCATTTTCATAAAAACACTCATTGCGGCCACCAGCTACGGCGGAATCGTCATACTCATGGCGATTGAGTCGGCGTGTATTCCTTTGCCGTCGGAACTCATCATGCCTTTCGCAGGATATCTGGTATTTTCCGGCGCCATGAACTTGCTGTTAGTTGCGACTGCTGGGGCAATCGGCTGCAACCTGGGATCGCTGGTCGCATACGAGATCGGCGCGTATGGAGGCCGGCCTCTGGTGGAGCGTTATGGCAGATGGGTATTAATGGGGAGACGCGAACTGGATTGGGCGGACCGCTTCTTCGCACGCTGGGGATACCTAGCGGTGTTTGTGGCGCGCATGCTGCCGGTGGTTAGAACTTTTATTGCTCTCCCCGCCGGAATTGCGCGAATGCCGCGGCTACGATTTCATGTGTACACATTTTTAGGATCATGGCCGTGGTGCTTTTTCCTGGCTTGGTTCGGAATGAAAATGGGCGAGAACTGGCGCGAACTTGGCAAATACCTGCACAAATTCGACGTCGTGATTGTGGTAATTATCGCGGCGGGAATAATCTGGTTCGTGCGCTCGCATTGGAAGAACCGGCTGACCACCGCCTGAGCCCGAGTTCCCTGCTCTGTTACTTTTTCAAGATCGGATTGTAGCCGTCATTCACCAGTCGTGCGCGCATACTCTCGGCTTCTTTGACATCGGTAAACGGCCCCACCTGCACGTGGAAAAGTTTGTCCGGAGTAGCATCCGCGATGAAAGCCTGATACTGACGTCCTTTTAACGACTCTACCAGCGCCTGCGCGTCCTCCTGCTTGCTAACGGCTGCAACTTGAACAAAGTAGCTGGCAATCGGTTGCGGTGGCGTAAGCGATGCGGCTTGGTCGGTTGTTGACGGCGTCGGCGCCGAATTGGGTGTGGAGCTCGAATCCGGCGCAGCTTGCTGAGTGTCGGCCGGTTTGCTGTCGCTTGGCGCTTGCGTTATCGGCGCGCTAGTCGTTGGAGACGATGATGGCGACTGTCGGGACGGTCTCGAAGTACTTGGTGACGGAAGCAGTTCGGCACTGGATTTTGTCGAACCGTGGCCAACGGAATATCCCAGGCCAAAGAAGGTGGCGCACAGGATTACCAGCCCAAAAAACAGGGCCAGCATCTTGCCGGTCCCAAGAGTTATTTCCGTATCTTCCGAATATTCCATTCGTGGATCGCGTGCCGGCGCTGCCATTACTGGAGTCATAAAGTCCTCGCGGGTCCCAATTTATTTCTGCGGAGTAATGTCCTTTCCTAACAATTTCTGCATACCAGAGAAAAAGTCCACAGGAACCGGGAAGACTACTGTTGTGTTTTTCTCGACACCGATTTCGGTCAGGGTTTGCAAATACCGCAATTGAATGCTGACCGGCTCGGTAGCCAACAAATTAGCCGCATCGACCAGGCGCTGGGCGGCTGAGAATTCGCCTTCAGCGTGAATGATCTTCGAACGCTTCTCGCGCTCTGCCTCAGCTTGCTTGGCCATTGCTCGCAGCATGGATTCCGGCATGTCCACTTGCTTGACTTCGACGTTCGCCACTTTAACGCCCCACGGGGCGGTATGCTGGTCAAGAATGCTTTGCAATCGGAGATTGATTTTTTCGCGATGCGCCAGCAGTTCATCGAGCTCAACTTCACCCAAGACAGAGCGAAGGGTGGTCTGTGCAAACTGCGATGTCTGATAAACGTAATTCGAAACTTCCACCACCGCCCGAGTAGGCTCGATCACGCGCAGGAAAATTACGGCGTTCACTTTCAAGGTCACGTTGTCGCGAGTGATGATATCTTGTGGTGGAACTTCCAGCGCCTCTTGCCGCAGCGAAATCCGCACCATGCGGTCTACCGGCGCAAATACAAGAATTACGCCCGGACCTTTGGCCTCATGCCGCAATCTGCCTAAGCGAAAAATGACGCCGCGTTCATACTCAGCCAGAATTTTGATGGAACTCAGAGCGTACAGTAAAACGATAATGATGACGACGCCAAGCGTGCCAATACCCAAATCCATCTCGACCTCCCGCCCAAAATGCAGGTGTGAGCTGATTGTACTGCACCGATAGCGCAGGAGCGCGAGTTACCAGAGTTTATCGGGAAGGTGCACCTGCATCTCATGGCGCTCGCTTGGGAGCCATTAACCACGAAGGCAACGAAGGTTCACAAAGGAATCTAGATTTCGGAATCTCGATTTCCTTCGTGTGACTTAGTGTCCTTCGTGGTTATCGCCCTTCGACCCTCAACTACGTCACACGACTGTCGTTTTCTGCGATTCCTGCACTGGGTCGACTTTAAGCTGCAGGCCATCAACGTTGTGTACGACCACTCGCTCGCCAGCGGGGACGTTCGTGGTAGCCACCGCGTCCCAAATCTCGCCATGCACGAAGACTTTGCCCGAGGGCGCAAGCGGAGTCTGCGCAATCGCGACTTCACCGATTAATCCTTCAACACCGGTCGTGATCTTGTTACGCCTCGCACGAAGCGCCACTGTCATCAGGAAAACCGTAATTACGCCCAGCGGAATGCTTACCGCCAGTGCAGTCGCCAGCTTCACCCGCATTTCCGGGATGGGCGCGTCGACTAGCAGAAGCGCTCCAATCACCAGCATTGTGATCCCGCCAATCGCGAGTACCCCGTGTGTGGCAAATTTTGCTTCAAGCGCGAACAGCACAAATGAGGCGAAGATCAACACCACCGCTGCAAAGCGAATTGGCAAAAGGTGCAGGGCGAAAACCGCCAAAAGAATGAAAACTATCCCGACAGTTCCCGGCCAGACCGCCCCAGGATGGTTGAATTCCGTATAGATGCCGAGAGCGCCAATGGCTAAAAGGATGAAGGCGATATCGGGATCCATAAGGAAAGCGAGGATGTGCTCTTTGAGGGTTTCATCCAGTATGACCTCGCGCTCGCCAGTCAAATTGAGCGTGATCGTCTGACCGTTGAATCGCTTCACCGGCTTGGACGCGATCTGACGAAACAGGTCCTGTTCGTTTGGCGCGACGTAATCAATCAACTTTTGCGAGAGTGCTTCGCCGTCGGTGAAGGACTTTGACTGCAAAACTGCGCTTTCCGCAACCTGAACATTGCGACCGCGCTTGGCAACAACTGAGCGCATCAGGGCGGTTGCGTCCTGCTCAATCTTCTCTTTCATGGTGCCTTTGATATCACCGCCGAATGCTCCCACGGGATGAGCCGCGCCGGTATTGGTTCCTGGCGCCATGGCGGCGATGTCTGCGCTTTCGAGAATGAAAAATCCCGCGGACGCAGCACGGCTGCCACTTGGAGTCACATAAATGATGACCGGCACGGGAGATGCAATGATCTTGCTCATGATCTCGCGCATGGCATCCATCAAACCGCCAGGTGTACTGAGTTCGATGAGAACGGCATCGTCTTTTTCGGCTGCGGCCTGGTCTAGAGCGCGTTCGATGCGCTCTTCGGTGGCCGCCTGAATCGTGTCGTCGATCACCAGCTTGAGAACGTTCGCTTGAGCGAAAGCGGGAAGAAGAAGGACCGAGAGCAAAACGGCCAACGAGATTCGGCGAGGCATGTTCACACTCCAGCAGAACTGCTAATCCTATTGTCTCGCACTTCTTGCCGCCGCGATGGATGTTTCGCTTTCCGACTCAGCCTTCGGCCATCCCGGAAGGTTAGTGTCGCCGGTAATCAGCCTGGCGCCACGCTCGTAAGTAAAGTACGACCACGCCCATTGGATTAACACAATTATGCGGTTACGAAATCCAATCAAGAAGAATATGTGTACAAAAAGCCATGCCAACCAGGCCAAATATCCTGAGATGTGCAGTTTTCTAAGTTGAGCGACCGCTGCCGCGCGTCCGATAGTGGCAAGGCTGCCCTTATCAAAATAGTCGAATTGTTGCCGCGGAGCCTTTCGCAGATCGCCACCGATAGTCTTTGCCACATAGCGCCCCTCCTGCAGCGCCACCGGTGCAACCCCAGGCAGCGGGTTTCCGTGCTTGTCTTTTAACGTGGCTAGGTCCCCAATGACGAAGACATTTGGCTGGTTGGGAATAGTGAGGTCAGGATTCACCATGACGCGGCCCGCGCGATCGGTGGGCGCTCCGAGCTTTTTGCCAAGTGACGATGCCGCTACACCCGCAGCCCACAGAATGACTGCCGCCGGAATTCGCTCAGATCCGATCCAAACTGCACCGGGCTCAATCTGCGTGACCATCGCTGGAGCGCGTACCTCTACGCCAAGGTGTTGCAGCTGGCGCACAGCGCTCTGAGACAGGTCAGGAGCGTAGGTCGGCAAAATACGAGGGCCGCCTTCAAGCAGCAAAATTCGAGTGCGCTTGGGATCGATCGAGCGAAACTCGTCCTGCAAAACTTTATGTGCGATTTCCGCCAGGGTGCCGGCTAATTCCACACCAGTCGGACCGCCGCCCACAATCGCAAAAGTGAGCATCGCGCGAGGCCCTCCTGATGCCGCCTGCTTCTCCGCAAGTTCAAAGGCCAGTAACACGCGGCGGCGGATCTCAAGCGCATCCTCTACTGTCTTCAACCCGGGCGCGAACGGCTCCCATTCATCGTGTCCAAAATAAGAATGCTGGGCGCCAGACGCAACAACCAGGTAATCGAATGGAATTTCGAGGTCCGGAAGCTGAACAATTTTTCGAGTGAGATCGAAACCCACAACTTCGTCCATGATCACTTCGACATTTTTGCGGCTGCGAAGAATCCAGCGGATAGGCGCGGCAATTTCCGCGGGCGAAATTCCAGCAGTGGCGACCTGATACAAGAGCGGTTGAAATGTATGGTGGTTCTTGCGATCAATCAGAGTAATTCGCACTGGCAACTTCGCCAGGTTGCGAGCTGCTTCCAGGCCGCCGAATCCGGCGCCAACCACTACCACGCGCGGTTTATTTTCCTGCATGCTGACTCCTGCTGAATCAGCGTGAACTAAACGTGTCTCAGCCTAATATAGATTCCGCGATAACCGGTAAGTCGGAAATTATTCTTGTGCCTAGAACCCCCTGTGAATGAACCTCATAGAGATTCAAATCATCTTCATTCGGTACAGAATGATTTGTAAGCTGTTACAGAGTTGACCCGATTACCAGTGCCGTTGCCCGTAGCCTAACGTGTTGCGTGGGCGCGGAGAACCTGCTGCGCACATGACGTGAAAATCTGTTCGACACGAGAGGAACTATGGGATTGATTCTCCTGATTATCGTGGTTCTGTTAGTACTCGGAGCGCTGCCCACCTGGCCGTACAGCACAGGTTGGGGATATTACCCGAGCGGCGGGTTGGGATTAATTCTGTTGATCCTGATCGTGCTTCTGTTAATGGGAAGAATGTGAAGCTTTCCGGACCTGGTGAAGTTTTTCAAATGGACTCGCCACTCGCGGTCGGGCGCGGGGGCGAGATAACTCCTCCTCACCAACTTATCTGCCTTTCCTTTATGTACATACGTTCGAGATAACGTTTTCCTTCGCCTTTCTCGGTAAGGTCTTTAGCTGAAAAGGCATACAGCGTTTGCTGGAGATCGACTACAGCGTTCACTCAATTGTTTTCCACAGGAAATAAGCATAAATTGTCAAAATGCCACGGTCTGCCAGAGCCAGTAGTAACTCTACAAGAGTAGTTAAGCCCGCGATCTGGCGATCTCATTCAGCGAGCGTTGCAAAAAAGCGACCAGTTTGTTCCGGCCGTCCGACGTTGCTTTTGGTTGATGATTTTCAACCCGGGCTCGCCCTCTATCGTGCGATGTTTGAGGGCCTGGGCTTCAAGGTTTTGACTGCAACATCCGGAAAACAAGGCGTTAGGCTGGCGGCCGAGAACCTCATAGATGTCGTGGTTACGGATTATGAAATGCCCGGAATGAATGGCGAGGCTCTGGCAGTCGCAGTCAAGGCCTTAAAGCCGAGAGTACCTGTGGTGCTGTTCTCAGGCAGCACGCTGGTGCCGTTAAGTGCGCGGCGGGTGATTGATGCATTTTGCGACAAAGCAGGGTCTCGCAACCAGCTCTCCACTACCATCCATCGTGTGTTGCTGAAGAAACGCACTCGCGCCCTGCAACCTCCGGCCGTCGGTCGGGCGTCTGATGAGGGACGCAGGACGGTCGCTTAATCCCCGAAAACGAACGATCGTTCGCAATTCCACAGCAGGAGACTAGCAAATGAAAAAAATATCGCTATCAGTCTGTTTGGCATGTGCATTTTTCGTGGCTTCGGCCGTTGCGCAAATGGCGCCAGGCGGTGGCCAAGGGACCCAGAACTCTTCTCCCGGCATGTCGCAACCCTCCCAACAGCAACCCGGCGCCAGTCAGCCAGATGCTAATACGCCCGGAGCACAAACCGATCAGAACACCGCCAGTCAGAACCAAAACAATGGAGAGCACAAGCTGAAAGGCTGCGTTCAGTCCCAAGGCGGACAGTACATGCTCGAAACCAAGAAGGGCAAGACCGTAGCTTTGGCCGGGCAGGACGTGTCAGCCCATGTTGGACATGAAGTTCGGGTCAAAGGTACTTGGGAAAGTGGAATGTCGGCTACGTCATCGAGCAACAGCGGCAGCTCAGGCAAGACTTTCAATGTAACTGAGGTCAAGATGGTTTCCGACACTTGCGGCGGTAAGAGTCAGTCCGGAAGTATGGATCACTCTTCTGGAAGCACCAGCGGAACTAGCTCGCCGAACACGGGCACTAGCAGCCCTAGCTCTCAGCCTCCGCAGTAACGAATAATTCTTGTTCTAGAGAATAAAGGCCCCGAGGAAACTCGGGGCCTTGTTTTTTAACATCACCTGCTGCTTAGCGTCACTTACTAATTCGCAGGCGATTAGATTCCCGGAGTGCGCCCACGACGGGTAAGTCCTGTGATCAAGGTGATAACGAACACCACCAGGAAAATGAAGAACAGGAGCTTCGCGATTCCTGCCGCGGCCACCGCGACCCCACCGAATCCGAAAATCGCGGCGATAATCGCGACAATTAAAAATACCAGCGCCCAATAGAGCATGCTGCCTCCTCTTAGCCTCGTTTGGTAACTTGCATCGTAAAAAGCATATCGCTAGCCCTGGGAGTTGACGATCAGGCCGTCGCTGTACTTCAAAAACCGATTTGCTGTAGAAAGCCCGCTGAAAAGCCTTTGTTTTGTTGCAATTAATGTTTACCGGTTCTGGGAGCTAATTGATTTCGACGGTGTGGAACTCTCGCGCATACCACGCCAGCTTTTTCGCCGGCGCGAAGCCGAGCGATAGAAATGTCCAATCCATTGTTTGTAATGCCACCCTGAGGTCTCAATGTGAACTATCGCGGACCCGACGTGCATTGGCTCGTACACTGCATCGCATCGCAGACAGTTCATGCATTCCCGCGCGACTATCTTCCTCTGCTCCGCGAGGAGCTGCGCGATGTCCGGGTGCGCGCTGCTTTGCGAGCCGCCTGCGACCGACCGGAGGCTGTGCGACCTCGCGATGCCGTGCGACTATGCCGGGAAAGGGCGCGATGCGAAGCTCCCGATCGGCCTTCGCGCCTGAGGGCCCCACTGGTTG
>Ga0207695_10004623_pt1 | contig 18670 bp, 20 predicted proteins | sample KBSC54metaG_FD_184354 | JGI IMG/M metagenome (GOLD analysis project Ga0207695, IMG submission 184354) | Corn rhizosphere microbial communities from Kellogg Biological Station, Michigan, USA - KBS C5-4 metaG (SPAdes) (version 2) | ecosystem: Host-associated > Plants > Roots > Rhizosphere > Soil... | reverse complement strand
CCGACATCGGGCTGATCTTCCCGAACCTTGGAAACTTCGATACGAAGAACCTGGGCTTCGTCTGATCAATCCACCTCGAACGACTGCAACCGCACCGGCACGAGCGGCTGCACGATGATCGTGCCGTACATGCCTTGTCCGGGCGCGCCGTGCTGCTCGCAGTAGTAGCCGATGCTGCCGGGCGAAGCAAACTTCACGCTTGCCACCCAGTTCGAGGTGCTCGCGGCACCGCTGCCGCCCGTGGCGTCGCAGCCGTTCGCGCAGCGAAACGAGCCGTCGTCGGCTTTGGCATTGTGCAGCCCGCCCTTGTTGATGAACGTGATCGTGTCGCCGGAGTAGATCGTGATCGTCTGCGGACTGAACGTCGGCGGGTTGTCGCCGCCGACGTTGACGATGTACGTCGTGGCATGCGCCGCCATGGCCGCCAGCGCAAGGACTGCAATCCCTAGCGCGCGCGGTATTCTCAAGCGCGGCTGCCGGTCAGTGCGCCGAGTAAACCGCCGAGTCCGCCGGCATTGGCGCCGCCGGGCCCGCCGAGCACTTGCGACAAATCGAAATTGCCGCTGCCGTTGTGGCTGAGCACGGCGTTCAACAACCCGCCGGTCAGACCACCCTGCTGCTGAATTTGCTGTCCGGCCTGGCCGAGGATGTTGCCAAGGCCGCCGGGATTGAGGCCGCCCTGGGCCTGCGCGTGATTGGCGAGCGCGGCCATGACGATCGGCGCGAGGATCGCCATCAGTTGCCCGGCGTTCTGCTGTCCGAGTCCGGTGGCTTGGCCCAGGCCCTGGTTTGCCGCCGTCTGGTTGCCGCCGAAAATATGGCCGAGGATCGAACCGCCGATGCCGGAGCTTCCGCCGCCGAGGACGCTGCCGAGCACGCTGCCCATATTGAGGCCGGCATGCTGGCCAAGCGCGTTGTTGAGCGCATCCGCGCCTTGCGCCGTGCTCGCGTTCTGCGCCATGCCGCCGACGATCAGCGGTACCGCGTGCTCGACCGCGGCACGCGCCTGCGCCGGATCGACGCCGAGCCGGTTCGCGATCTGCTGAATCTGCGCGTCGCCCAGATGCGACATCACGTTGTCGATCAGTCCGCTCATGACATTCTCCGCAAGTGTTCGGGTTGGCCAGGCACGATACACCAGTTATCCTTCAACTTCAGTTACCGGAATTCCCTCTCATGCGCAGCTTTCCACCCGTTTCCCTGATCGGCGCGCCGACCGATATCGGCGCCGGCGCGCGCGGCGCGTCGATGGGTCCGGAAGCATTGCGCGTGGCCGGTATCGCCGAAGCGTTGCAGGCCCGCGGACTCGATGTGGCCGATCGTGGCAATCTATTCGGTCCGCTCAATCCGTGGCTGCCGCCGAGCGCGGGTTACCGGCACCTGAGCCAGGTCGTCGAATGGAATCGTGAAGTCATGCGCGCTGTCAGTGCGGAGCTCGCCGCGAAACGGCTGCCGATCATGCTTGGCGGCGATCATTGCCTGGCAATCGGCTCGATCACTGCCGTTGCGCAGCACTGCCGAGCCAAGGGCAAGAAGCTGCGAGTGCTGTGGCTCGACGCGCATGCGGATTTCAACACCTCTCAAGTCACCCCGTCCGGCAACATTCATGGCATGCCGGTCGCGTGCCTGTGCGGCAACGGGCCGTCGGAACTGACTGAACTGGGCGGCAGCAAACCGGCGATCGCCGCCGCCGACATTCGCCAGATCGGCATCCGTTCCGTCGACGCCGGCGAGAAGCGCCTCGTCAACGACGTCGGCCTCGACATCTACGACATGCGCTACATCGACGAGATCGGCATGAAGCGCGCGATGGAAGAGGCGCTCGAAGGCATCGACGCCGACACGCACCTGCACGTGAGCTTCGACGTGGATTTCCTCGATCCCGACATCGCTCCGGGCGTAGGCACCACCGTGCCCGGCGGCCCGAACTACCGCGAGGCGCAGCTCGTGATGGAGATGATCGCCGATACCGGCCGCATGGGCTCGCTCGACATCGTCGAGCTCAACCCCGCCCTCGACAACCGCAATCAGACCGGCCAGCTCGCCGTCGACCTCGTCGAAAGCCTGTTTGGCAAGTCGACGTTGATGCGCGAGTAGTCAGTAGGGCTTCTGACCTACGAAGTTGCCCGGCAGGTTGTAGTCGCAGACGATGAAGTGCCAAGTCGTAAACGGTGGTGGAAAGGGGCTGTTGGTCGTGCAAACCTTCAGTCCGCAACCCAGCTGTGTCGTCGTTCTCCACACTTCCTGAGTGTAGTGGCCGCATGTCCCGGCGGTATTGGGCGGATTGGCCGTATTGCAGGTATTCGCTGCATAGTTGTAGTACGGCTCTTCGCTGGCCCAGGCGAGTGCGGCGTCCGTGAACGTCGCCGTAAAACCTGGATCGGTGCTCGCAGCGGCATAGATGTTCTGCCCGTATCCATTCAGGCCGCCATGCGCGTACGTGCATCCGTTAGCCCAAACCTGCGCGGTGGTCGCGACCGTTGAATCCCACGTCAACATCGGAATGGCAGGGACTGCTGCGGGCGTTACCGTCTTGCGCGCACAGTTGTGCACTTCGAGCGCAGCAAGCGCGGCGGCATCGGTGGTGCCGGCATTCTCAAATCCGTCGAAGAACACGCAGTCGAGAAACTCCGCGCGCGCGCACAGCGGAGCCAGCAACAATAGGCAATACAGGAAGTAACGCACGGCTGGATTCCGAGATCGACGTTGGGGCGTCAGCTACGGCTGCACGTTCGGGCACGGGTTTGGATCGAATCCATCATAGAACACCAGATCTTCCGGGTTGGTACTCCAGCCGATGTCCTGGAAGAACGGCAGCGTCATGTCGACGAGATTGAAGATCGTCTCGTTGAGGTATGGCTGCATCAGCAGCGCCCGCGCCGAGGCTTTGGTCCAATGACTCACGGATGAACCTGGCTCCGCCGGGTTCGGGGCGTACATGCGCATGCACCCGTTATGCGTGCCGCTCAGTGCGCCGTCGAGGAACACGCGCTGCAAGCGGTTGACCTTCTTGCCGGCCCAGACCAGATTGGGGTCGTTCTTTGCCGAATTGACGATATTGACACTCGCGGCACCGGTCGGGTTGATTTGCTCCCAGGTCTTGTTCTGGCCCTGATCAAACAGGTAGTAATCCCAGATATCCGGCAGGAAACTGCCACCGCCGACGTTAATAAAGCTGCCGTCGCTGAGGTTGGTGAATGTGATGAAGCCCAAGCCGTGCCCAAGTTCGTGGAACACCACGGGTAGCAGCGGAATCTTGTTCGCGGGCACGCCGTGCGCCTGATTGGTGTCATACGACCACGTTTGCCCGGTCAGGCACGTGCCGGTATCGATATCGACGTTGAACGTTGCGTCGATCTGTGCATTGCCCGGATCGTTGGCCGAGCCGGCAATGCCGTCGGCCAACGCAACCGCATAGAAGACATTGCTTTTTGGTGCGTGCGGAAAATTGGCGAATGCGTTGTCCGGGCCGGCCTGCCCGAGAATCGCCGTGGTCCCGCCGCAGCCGCCGGATATGGAATCCATCTTTGCGTTCACGCGAATGATGGCTGCGGAATTGAGCAACTTGCCCCATTGATTCGCCGCCGTCTGAAACACGTACAAACGCTGTGCACCGAGCGTCGTACCCGGATTGCCGTTGGCGATCGGCACAACCGGAGTCAGATCGCTGAATCCGGTGTTGGCCGGTTCGGCTGGATCGATCTGCACGGTGATGGTCGCGGCGTTGCTGGTTGCGCAACACGTCAATCCCAAAAGCCCGCACAACGCGGCGCGGCAAAATCCGCCTAAGACGGTCATGGCGCCGTCGCCGGTTTCAGTTCGGCCGTACTTTCAACGCAGTGGGTTTCGACGCCGCCGTCTTTCGCCAAAGTCGCATAAACCGTGGACTGGCGTTGCCCGTGGAATCGCACCTGCGTCGCGCCATTGGGCCAGTGGATGACTTCCAATTTGCTGTCATCGGGCTCCAGCCCGGGAACAGGCAGGACACGCTGTGCCTGTCCCAGCGGGGGATGCGCGAGTTTGCCCGTCACCGGGTCGATATACGCGCGCTGACCGGCAACAGCGGCATTCGTCGCAGGCAATATCGGTCTTGGTGCAGCATGCTCCGACGCAGGAATCGATGCGGCTGCAGGGACAAGGACGCAAATAATGAGGTGCGTCAGACGCGCGCGCACGGCAGTTCTCCCCTAAACGGCGAAAGAATAGTGTAGTCCGATCGCGTTAAGCCGGCGTATAGCCGCTGCCAAAGCGCCGGCCGACACCGGTCGGCGGCGCGGGCTGCCATCAGCTCGGATCCGGCACGAACACATTCGGGAACGGCTGCGGCTCTCTGGCGATCGGACGCGGGCTGGGTATGACGCCGCGGGCGACGAGATTGCGCTGGCTGTCATACCAGATGGAATCGACTTCGCTGGGGCGCGAACCGTCACGCTCGAACGCCGTATAGGTCGCCGACGAATATTCGCGTTCGCCGTGGCCGGTGCCGAGCGATTCCTCGGGTTTCGCGCGACGTGCTTCGGCGACGCCGTTGTACGCGCTGGTGTCGGCCGCGGCGGATTTCGCCATTGCGCCGGCTGCGCTTGCCGGTGCTTGCGCGGCGGCCGGCGGCGGCGCGGCGTCCTTGCGCGCATAGCCAGCCGCGTCGGCGGCCGGGGACGGCAGCGGCGCTTCGCGTGCGATTTTCTCGTCGCGTTCGCGCCAGGTGTAATGCGGTTTCTCGCGGAACACTGCCACGCCGATAACGCCGACGTTGTTCGCGCGGCCGGTGCGCGCGGCATAGCTGTCGCCGAGATTGGTGAAATTGAATTCGGCGATCTCCGACATGTTCTTGCGCCAGCCGTCGACCTCGGTGCTGTCGTAGGCACCGAGCACGTAGCCGGATTGGTTCGGGTCGGCATTCTCGCCGGTGATCGCGTTGACGCCGTCGACCGACAGCACCGTGAGCACGCGCGCGCCGGTGCGATTGACGATGCGCACGCCGTAACGATGGCCCGGCGTGCCGGCAACATAGAGTTTGCCGTCGTGTGAGTAGGTGGGCAGGGTGGCGCCGGAATCGCGATCGATGACGCTGACATCGACGAGACTTCCAGCGTGCGCGGCGGCGGACATCGACAGAGACAAAGCAACAGCAAGCGAGAGCAGGGTTTTCATCGCGGTTCCTTCGTTGTGGGCAAGATGGCAGATGGAACGAGGCGACGAGCGCGGCGGGGTTAACCCGGCGCAAAGCCAATGGATACGCCGTTTGTCCGGTCCAATCGCGTACACTTGGCGGCCACACCAGCGATCTTCCGGCATGAACAGCAAGCGCAGAGTCCTCACCGGCATCACCACCAGCGGCACACCGCACCTGGGCAATTACGTCGGTGCAATTCGTCCGGCGATCGCGGCCAGCCGCGATGCTGGCGTCGAGAGCTTCTACTTCCTTGCCGATTACCACGCGCTGGTCAAATGCGACGATCCGGCGCGCGTGCAACGCTCGACGCTCGAAATCGCTGCGAGCTGGCTTGCGTGCGGGCTCGATCCGGAAAAAGTATATTTTTACCGGCAGTCCGATATCCCGGAAATTCCGGAGCTGACCTGGCTGCTGACCTGCGTCACCGCGAAAGGCTTGCTCAATCGCGCGCACGCGTACAAAGCCGCGAATGATGCCAACCGCGCAATCGGCGAGGACGCCGACGCCGGCATCAACGCCGGGCTGTACATGTATCCCGTGCTGATGGCCGCCGACATTTTGATTTTCAATGCGAATCAGGTGCCGGTTGGGCGCGATCAGATTCAGCACATCGAGATGGCACGCGACATCGGCCAGCGTTTCAATCACATCTACGGCGGCGAGTATTTCGCGTTGCCGGAAGCCGCAATCGAGGAAAACGTGGCGACGCTGCCGGGCCTCGATGGCCGCAAGATGAGCAAGAGCTACAACAATACGATTCCACTGTGGCTGCCGGAACAAGACTTGCGCAAGGCGCTGCTCGGCATCGTCACCGATTCGCTCACGCCGGGCGAGCCGAAGAATCCCGACGATTCCAACATCTTTGCGATCTACCAGGCATTCGCGAGCGCCGACGAGACCGCGGCGATGCGTCGCGCGTTCGCCGATGGTATCGGCTGGGGCGATGCCAAGCAGAAACTTTTCGAGCGCATCAACGCGGAACTCGCACCGCTGCGCGAGAAGTACGAAGCGCTGATCGCCAAGCCGGGTGAAATCGAAGACGCGCTGCTTGCCGGCGCCAGCAAGGCACGCGCACTGTCGCGGCCATTGATCACGCGGCTGCGCGCCGTCGCCGGCTTGCGCTCGTTGCGCGATGCGCCTGCGACCGCGACCGCGACGAAAGCACGCGCCGAGAAACCCGCGCTGCAGCCGGTCGTATTTCGCGACGCGGACGCGTTCGCGTTCAAGGTGCTCGACGCGAAAAAGACGGTCCTTGTCACCCAGGGCGGATTCACCGACCCGAAAGCAGCAATGGCAGCTGCGCGCGAAGCAATGGAAAACATGACTTCCGTCGGTCGACCGGTTTAAACGCTGCGCTTAATCTGCGCATCTGTTGCGCGTGGCCCCGATCGCTTCGTCGCGCGCTCCGGCGCGCGCACTCAAACGGATTCCATTGATGCGTTACTCTCGTCGTGCATGGCTGTCGTTGATCGCACTCGTGTCGCCGGCATGGGCCGCGATCACGGTCGACGGCCGCATCGATCCGGCCGAATGGAAAGACGCGCGCCACGTCAGCGATTTTCGCCAGGTCCAGCCGTTGACCGGCGAGCCGGCGGCGTTGCCGGTCGAAGCCTGGATCATCGCGACGCCACAGGGTCTGGCCGTGGCGATGCGTGTCAGTCAGCCGCCGGGAGTGCCGCGCACCGAGCAGCGTGTGCAGCGCGATTTCGAGGATCAGGTCGACCGCATCAACGTGAACGTCGACTTCAACGGCGACGGCCGCACCGGCTACAACTTCACGGTGGCTTCCACGGGCGCGATCGACGACGAGGTCATCACCAACGAGAACAACTTCAACAAGGATTGGGACGGGATTTGGCAGCACGCGGTCAGTCAGGACGCGCAAGGCTGGTCAGTGGAGGTGCTGATCCCGTGGTACACCGCGCCGATGCGCGCACCCGTCGATGGCAAGCGCTCGATCGGCATTTACCTCGACCGCGTGATCGCCGCGACCGGCGAACGTGTCGCTTGGCCGGCCGCCAGTTACACCAAGCCGCGCTTTCTTTCCGATTTCGCCCGCATCGACGTACCGGCGTACAGCCAATCGCTGCTGGCGATCACGCCGTACGTGTCGGGCGTATACGACAACGTGCGCCGCAGCAGCGGTGCGAGCGCGGGAGCCGATCTATTCTGGAAACCGAACGGCCAGTTTCAGCTGACGGCGACATTGAATCCGGATTTCGGCCAGGTCGAGAGCGATGATCTCGTCGTCAACTTCGGCGCCACCGAAACGTTCTTCAGCGACAAGCGTCCGTTCTTCACCGAGAACCAGGGCATCTTCGATTTCAGCCTGCTCGACGATTTCAGCCAGCTCGTCTACACGCGCCGTGTCGGTGGCCCGGCCGACGACGGCAACGGCGCGGGCGACATCGACGCCGCGGTGAAGCTCAACGGCAGCGTCGGCGCGACCAATTACGGCGTGCTCGCCGCCGACGAAAGCGGCGACGCGGGACGCACGTTTGGCGCGGCGCGCCTGACCCACGACTTCGGCGAGCAGAGTCTGGGCATGTTGCTGACGCGCGTGGATCGCCCCTGGCTGGACCGCGAGGCAACGGTGCTGGGCATTGATCATCACTGGCACCCGACGCCGCAGCTGACGATCGGCACCAATCTGGTCGGCAGCGACATCGATCAGCACGGTACGAGCACGCGCGGCAACGGTGCGACGTTCCTCGCCGACTACGAAATGGATGCGGGCTGGCGTCAGCAGTGGCTGGCCATGCACTTCAACGACAAGCTGCAGGTCAACGACTTCGGATTTCTGGAACGCAACAATTTCGATTATGCGCACTGGGAGGTACGCAAGCGCATTACCGGCTTGCCGGCGGATTCGCGCTACGCCGATCACGACTGGCATTTTCGCATCGATGCGCTCGACAACGATCATGGCCTGACCTTGCGGCGCGAGTTGCGCATCAATCGCACCAGCAACCTTCGCGACGGCAGCAACGAATTCGCGCAGATCAATATCGACAGCGCCGGTTATGACGACTTGCTCACGCGCGGTCACGGCGCGCTGCATCTGCCGCCCGCGATCAACTCGCACTTCGAACACACCGGTCCGCGCCATGGCGATTGGAGCTACAAGTTGCAGGTCGAACTGTATGGCGGCGGACTCGCCGGCAATCGTATGCTCGGCTACGACGCCAAGTTCCAGCCGACGTATTTCTTCAGCGACACATTCAGCGTCTACGCGGGGCCGTATTACGAGCACTCGCCGAACTGGCTCGTCTGGCAGCACGACAATCTCATCGGCGCATTCGACCAACACACGCTGCGGCTCGACAGCGGCTTTGATTGGCACATCGGCGAGCGCCAGGAATTGCGCATGAAATTGCAGGCGATTGGCCTGGATGCGCAGGTCCGGCGAGGATATCGCGTCGCCGCCAATGGCTCGGCAGTACCCAGCGACGAGCCGGTCGACAGTTTCGGGTTGCGCAATCTCGGGCTGCAGGTGCGCTACCGTTACGAGCTGGCGCCGCTGTCGTATCTGTACGTGGTCTACGGCCGCGGCGGCTACGCGCTCGATCCGCTCGGCGATGGCGCATCGTCACTGTTCGGCAGCAGTTTCTCGCTGCGCAACGACGAGCAGCTGTTGGTCAAGTTGAGTTACCGTTTCGATCTGTGATCGTTGTGCAATACCGCGGCTTCGCCTGCGCGAGAGTCAGTGCGCGTCGTTCCAGGTATGCAAATGCGATCCGAATTCGGCCCGCTGCTTGCGCACGACGCAAAACCGATGCCCGGTCGGCGCCTGCATCACCCACCAGCGTTTGACGAATGCAATGCGTTTCGCGCCCAGAGCTTCGAGGCGCGCGACCTCGGCGTCGATGTCATCCGTCTCGATGTCCAGGTGTATGCGCGGTTCGTGCTCGACGCGCTGCAGGAGCAGGAACGGTTCGTCGCTGTCGGTCTTGAGCTCGGCATACTTGCCGTCTCCGTCCTGATCGGCGCTTGCAATCGGTCGGCCGAGGGCGTGGCTCCAGAATTCCGTCGCGGTCGCGAGGTCGTCGACCTGACAGTCGAGGACGAATGCGCTGATGCGGCTGTGGTGCACGTCAGCGCGCCAGCGCGAGATCGTCCAGCATCGCTTTGAGAAAGCGCGCCGCTTCGCCGCCGGTGGCGGCACGATGATCGAACGTCAGCGAGAGCGGAATCACGCGATGCGTTTCGATCGCGCCCATGACGGCGACGACTTCGTGGCGCAATTTGCCGGCCGCGACGATCGCGACGCATGGCGGCACCACGACCGGTGTCGCGTAGCGGCCGGCGAAGATGCCGAAGTTCGACAGCGAAATCGTGTAGCCCTTGAGTTCCTCGGGCGGAATGCTGCGCGTCTTGACCTGATCGCGGATGCGGTTGAGCGCGGTGCGCACGCCGGCGGCGTCGAGCACATCGGCGTTGCGCAGTGCCGGTACGAACAGGCCATCCTCGGTATCGACCGCGATGCCGATATCGACATGCGGATGCAACGTGCGCGTGAGGTTCTCGCCATCGAACCACGCGTTGAGTGCGGGCACGGCCTTGCACGCCGCGACGAGCGAGCGGATCAAGCGCACGGTGATGTCGTTGCCGGGCAGCCAAGCGTGGATGTCGGCGTCGTCGGCGAGCGTCGTCGGTACCACTTTCGCATGCGCATCGGCCATCACGCGCGCCATGTTGCGGCGCACGCCCTTGAGCTGGTCGGGTTGGCCGTAAACCACGGCTTGTGTAGGCGGCGAGGTGCGCATCGGCTGACCTGATGCGGACAACGCCGTACGCTGCGGCGCAGCCGAGGGCATCGGCGCTGACGGTTGCGGCGCGCGTGCTGCCGGCGCTGCCGCACCGACGCGCGCGTTGCCGGTTTCGGCCGCTTTCTTCACGTCCTGCAGCGTGACCACGCCGCCGGCGCCGCTCGGAGCAACGCGCGACAAATCCACGCCCAGCTTTTTCGCCAGCGCACGCACGGCCGGCACGGCTTTGACGCCGCCGATCATGGCCGCCGCTTCGCTGTGCACGCGGTCGCTCGATTCCATCGCGCCGACCACGGTGCCGGCGTCTTCGCGGATCGTCTCCACGCGCGTGGTGGATTCCGGCTTCTTGCCGCCGGCAGGAATCTCGCCGCCTTCGTCGGAGGCGACCACTTTTTTCTTGTCGTCGGCCGCAACCGCGCCTACACTTTTCGGCTTCGGCGCGTGATGATGTCCGGTCGCCTCGGCCTCGGCGCGTTGCGGCAGGTTTGGGTCGAGCTCGACATCGACGAGTGCTGCGCCGGTGTCGATCACGTCGCCGGCTTTGCCGTGCAATTTCGTCACCTTGCCCGAATACGGCGCCGGCACCTCGACCACGGCTTTGGCCGTTTCCATCGACACCAGCGGCTCGTCGAGCTTGACGACGTCGCCTTCCTTGACCAGCCATTCGACGACGGTCGCATCGGGCAGGCCTTCGCCGAGATCGGGCAAATGAAACGTTTTTATGTTCGCGGTCATGACCGTCATCCCTGTAAATGCATCAGCACCAGCGCGATGATCGCCGGCAAGCCTTGAACGAAGAAGATTCTGCGATTGGCCGTGTAGCCGCCGAAGATTCCCGCAGCGGCCACACAGGCAAGGAAGAACAGCTTGATATGCCAACCATCGTGGCCGTCGCCGAGCCACAGCCCCCAGAACAGGCCGGCGGCAAGGAATGCGTTGTACAGGCCCTGATTGGCGGCGAGTACTTTCGCCGCCGCTGCAAACTCCGGCGTCGTCCGGAACACCCGGCGGCCGTACGGCGTCTCCCAGAGGAACATTTCAAGCACGACGATGTAGACGTGCAGCAGGGCGACGAGAGCAATGAGGGTGTCAGTGACGAGATTCATGAACCCACCTTTCGCATCCGCAGCTTGCGCCATGCTAGTGCGATCAATAATGACACGACGACGAAAGAAGCGAGAACGCTCATCGTCGGAACTGAACTTGGAGCAGCGCCGACCGTCAATGAAAACTCGGCAACCGGTGGCAATGGCGGATTGATGTCGATATCGATGATGGGAATGAACCGGACTTTGTACGTACCGGAACCGAGAGAGGGGAAATGCAAAGGAAACGATCGGTACTTCAGCTCGCCCGGCAAGCAGGTGTCGGAGCAATCGCTATAATAGAACAGAAGATAATTGTCATCGACAAAATACGGGGACGCATCCCAAACGCCAACTGCATCGGCATGAGCCAGTATCGAGAACTTGCCGTCGAAAGGCTGGTTTACGGGCGGTGGCGATGGAAATGTGATCAGCCTAGGTGCTTGCGCAAACGACGAGTGCGATCCGACATCGAGTGCGATGAGCACGCACACGAAAAGCATCCTCATCGTCGAGACGCTCATCGAAAATCAGCTCACCGCCAGCGTGCGCTTCGCCGCCGCGACGATCTTGTCGGCGCTCGGCAGGTATTTCATCTCGAGCCGGAACAGCGGGATATGCGTGTCGTAGCCGCTGACGCGCTCGACGGGCGCGAGCAAGTCGTACATTGCGTGTTCGGCTAAACGCGCAGAAATCTCGGCGCCGAAGCCGGCGGTGCGCGGCGCTTCATGCACGATCACGCAGCGGCCGGTCTTGCGCACCGACTCGTGGATCGTGTCGAAATCGAGCGGTTTGAGCGTGGCGACGTCGATCACTTCGGCGCTGATGCCGTCTTTTGCCAGCGCATCGGCGGCTTCGAGCGTTTCCTTGACCTGCGCGCCCCAGGTCACGAGCGTCACATCGGAACCGTCGCGCAGCACGAAGCAGACGTCGAGCGGCAGCGCTTCGCCGTCGTCGGGCACGTCTTCCTTGTATTGACGATAGATACGCTTGGGTTCGAAGAAGATCACCGGGTCGGGATCGCGGATCGCGGCGAGCAGCAGGCCGTAGGCGCGCCCGGGCGAGGACGGCAGCACGACGCGCAGGCCGGGTATATTTGTGAACAAATGCTCATTCGCCTCGGAATGATGCTCCGGCGCGCGGATGCCGCCGCCCCACGGCGCACGGAACACGGCCGGACAGCTCAGGCGTCCGCGCGTGCGCGTGCGCATGCGCGCGGCGTGGCAGGCGATGTGCTCCATCATCGGATAGATGAAGCCCTCGAACTGCGCCTCGGCTACCGGTTTCATGCCTTGTGCGGCAAGGCCGACCGTGAGGCCGGCGATCGTCGTCTCGTCGAGCGGCGTATCGATGACGCGTTCGGCGCCGAACTTTTCCTGCAGGCCTACCGTGGCGCGGAACACGCCGCCATTGACGCCGACATCTTCGCCGAGCACGACGACGGAAGGATCATGCTTCATTTCGTAGGCGAGCGCCTGGGTGACGCCTTCGATCAAGGTGATTTGCGGCATCTCAGTGACTTCCTTCCATGGCTTGCGCGCGCTGCGTGCCCAGATCGGCCGGAACTTCCGCATACGTGTAATCGAACATCGCTTCGGTCGGCTGCGCCTTCGATTCCAGATAAGCGTTGATCTCGACGTCGATGCGCCGGCCGCAGTCGACCTTCCACGCTTCTTCCTGTTCGTCGCTCCAGGCTTTTTGCGTGATGAGATACGCCTTGATGCGCTTGAGCGGTTCGCGTTGCCACGCCGCTTTGACCTCGTCATCCGCGCGATAACGGCGTGCGTCGTCGGCGGTGGTGTGATCGGACAGACGATACGTCACCGCTTCGATCAGGCTGCCGCCGCCGCCTTCGCGTGCGCGCTGCAACGCGCGATCGAGCGCCGAACGCATGGCGATGATGTCGTTGCCGTCCACTTGTATACTCGGCAGGCCGGCAGCGATGCCTTTTTGCGCGAGCGTCTTCGCGCTGGTCTGCATGCGGCGCGGCACCGAGATCGCCCATTGGTTGTTGACGATCACGGTGACCAGCGGCAGGTTCATTGCGCCGGCGACGTTGATCGCGCCGTAGAAGTCGCCTTTCGAGGAGCCACCGTCGCCGACGACGGTGACCGCGACGCGCGGTTCCTTGCGGATCTTGAAGGCGAGCGCCGCGCCGGCGGCATGCAGGCATTGCGTGGCGATCGGCACGCTCCAGGCAAAATCGTGCGCTTGGTTGACGAACGCGTTGCCGCGCTCGTCGCCACCCCAGTACATCAACACTTCGCGCGGCTGCACGCCGCGCTGGAATTGCGCGCCGTATTCGCGGTACATCGGCGCGAACACGTCATTCTTCTGCATTGCCGAACCGATCGCGACGTGCGCGGCTTCCATGCCGAGGCACGAGGCGTACGTGCCGAGCTTGCCGGTGCGCTGCAACGCGATCGATTTGGTATCGAACACGCGCACGAAGCTCATGAGCTTGTACAGTTCGACGAGCTGCTTCAAGTCCTTGGCGAACTCGGGCAGGTCGGTGCGCACGAGTTTGCCCTCGGCGTCGAGGTATTGCAGGAACTGGATTTCGAAACTGGCGACAACGGACACGAACAACTCCTTGTTAGTCCTCTAGTTAACCGTGCTCGCGTGACATTGGCAAGTCGGAGCGCAATATCGCCATGGCAGTCGCGTTCGTTAGCGCTTACCATGCGGCCTCCGCGACTGAGCCACCCAGCATGACCAGCCCGAACCAGCGCGAACTCGAACCCGGCATCGAACTCGATCTGCGCGACCGCGTGACGTACGGCGGTTACCTGCAACTGGAGCAGTTGCTGTCGGCACAGAAGCCGCTGAGCGACCCGCCGCACCACGACGAGATGCTGTTCATCATCCAGCATCAGGTATCGGAGTTGTGGCTTAAACTTCTCGTGCACGAATTGCGCGCCGCGATCGCCTATTTGCGTCGCGATGACGTCGATTCGTGTCTGAAGGTCCTCGCGCGCGTGAAGCAGGTCCAACGCCAGCTGTTCGAGCAGTGGGCCGTGCTGGAGACACTGACGCCGAGCGAGTACCTGGAATTCCGCCACGTGCTGGGCCCGGCATCCGGCTTCCAGTCGCTGCAATATCGTCTGGTCGAATTCCTGCTCGGCAACAAGAACGCGAAAATGGTCGCCGTGTTCGCTCACGCACCGGCGCAGCAAGCCGAACTGCGCGCCGCGCTGGAAGCGCCCAGTCTGTATGACGAATTCCTGATGTTTCTGGCGCGCAAAGGCCACGCGATTCCGCAAACGTGCCTGCAACGCGATTGGTCGCAGCCGCACGAGAGCAATCCCGATCTGATCGAACCGCTGCGCCGCATTTACGAGCAGCCGGAGCAATACTGGGCCGAATATCACCTGAGCGAGCAGCTTGTCGACGTCGAGGAAGGCTTCCAACTCTGGCGGTTCCGCCACATGAAGACCGTCGAGCGCATCATCGGCTACAAGCGCGGCACCGGCGGGTCGTCGGGCGTCGCGTTCCTGAAAAAGGCGCTGGAGCTGACCTTCTTCCCGGAATTGCTGGAAGTGCGCACGGTGATCGGCACTCCCTGAAGTTTGACGCGCCGCGCCGAAGCGGTTACATGTTGCGCATTCAACCAGGGGTAAACGCAATGGCTTCCGCCGACACGCACGCCGTACCGACCTTCCCGCAAACGCTCGGCCATCCGCGTCCGCTGTGGATGCTGTTCATGACCGAATTCTGGGAGCGCTTCTCGTTCTACGGCATGCGCTGGGCGCTGACGCTGTACATGGTCGCGCAGTTCTACGGCGGGTCGGGCACTGGCGAAGCGCCGTCCAATCGAATTTACGGCGCGTATCTGGCGCTGGTCTACGCGGCGGGATTCTTCGGCGGTTTCATCGCCGACCGGTTGATCGGTCACCAGCGCTCGATTCTGACCGGGGCGATCGTCATGGGCGGCGGCTTGTTCGTGATGATGATTCCGAACATGGACGTGTTCCTGCTCGGTCTCGCGCTCGTGATCATCGGCAATGGCTTGTTCAAGCCGAACATCTCGACGATGGTCGGTGAGCTTTATGCGCAAGGCGATTATCGCCGCGACGCCGGCTTCACGATCTTCTACATGGGCATCAACGCGGGCAGCTTCTTTTCGCCGCTGATTACCGCGTGGCTCGCGAGCGTGTTCACCGATACCCCGCTGCAGCAAAACTACAAAATCGTGTTCGCGTGCGCGGGCGTCGGCATGATCCTGTCGTACATCTGGCTGTGGTTCGGCCGGCGTCAGCTGCAAGGCATCGGCGGCCCGCCGGAGGGCGCCGCGAGTTCACGCAGTCTCGGCCTGGTCGCGCTCTATCTCGTCGCCGGGGTGCCGGCGACGTATTTCCTGCTCGCCAAGCTCGGCGCCGATGCGCTGGTCTGGATTCTCGGTATACTTTTTCTCGTGCTCGCCGCGATGCTCGTTGTCGAGGGTGCGCGCGAAGGCAAGGTCGCGCGCGACAAGGTCATCGCGATGCTGATCATCTTCGTCTTCAACAGCCTGTTCTGGATGTTCTTCGAGCAGGCCGGAAGCTCGTTCAACTTTCTTGCCGAAAAAATCGTGCACCGCGATTTCGGCGGCTGGGAATTTCCGGTCGGCTGGTTCCAGTCGGTCAATCCTCTGGCCATCATCGCACTCGCGCCGCTCGTGGCATGGGTGTGGGTGGTCATGGGCAAGCGCGGCACAGAGCCCTCGATCCCGCGCAAGTTCGGACTCGGTTTGATCGGCAACGGCCTGGCGTTCTTGCTGCTGATGTATGCGTTGACCCATCTGGTCGACGGCAAACAGATGATTCCGTTCTGGACGCTGTTCATGGTCTACGTGATCCAGTCGGTCGGCGAGCTGTGTCTGTCCCCGATCGGACTATCGATGGTGACCAAGCTCGCGCCGTCGCGCTACGTCGCATTCGCGATGGGCGGCTGGTTCCTTTCCATTGCCAACGGCAACAATCTGTCGGGTATTTTCGCGAGCGAAGTCAGCGGCGAAACCGGCATGACCACGGCATCGGCGCTCTCGGGCTACACGTTCGGGTTCTGGTCACTCGTTGGAGCGGGGGTGTTCTTGTTCCTGATCGCACCGTTGATCAACAAGCTGATGCACGGCGTGAAATGATTGATCTTGTCATTCCGGGGCCGCCGAAGGCGGAGCCCGGAATCCAGTGCTGCTCCCGCTGAAATCAAGAACTGGATTCCCGCCTCCGCGGGAATGACGGAGTGTCAGCGATTTCTTCGAGTTCCGCCGCCCACAATTTGTCGAGTATGCGCATGAGCCACTCGCGCTCCTGCGCGTCCAGGTGGTCCAGCAGGCGCCGCTCGTGTTCGAGTGCGCGCGGGGCGACTTCGTCGTAGATTTTCCAGCCTTTCGCAGTCAAGCGCAGCACGGATTGGCGCTTGTCGTGCGCAGCCAAGGTGCGGCGCACGCGACCGGATTGCATCAGACTCGCCACGGCGCGGCTGATCGCGACTTTGTCGGTCGCGGTGCGCTCGGCCACGGCACGCGCGGAAGAGCCGTCGTAGCGACCGAGTACGGCGATGACGCGCCATTCGCTCACGGAAAGCTGAAAGCGCTGTGCGTATTCGCGCGCGATCGCCTGGCTGATCGTATTCGACAGCACCGAGAGCCGGTAAGGCAGGAAGTGTTCTAGGTCCAGCGTCTTGTGGGGCACAATAGTTTCATTTGAAACTATTCGTGCTAAACTTGCAAGTCTGCAGAATCGATTTCGGGAGGTTCACCATGAGCGCACAACCGCACGCGCATACGTCCGCAGCGGCGACAGGGCTGCCGCAATTCGAGAATCCAATGGGCATCGACGGTTTCGAATTCGTCGAATTCGCCTCGCCGGAGCCACAGAAACTGCACGAATATTTCCGCAAGATGGGCTTCGTGCAGGTCGCGCGGCACAAGACGCGGCCAATCTACAACTATCGCCAGAACGACTGCACGTTCCTGATCAACGAAGACCCGGATTCGTTCGCGGCGGATTTCGCCAAGGCGCACGGTCCCAGTGCTTGCGGCTTCGCGATTCGCGTCAACAAGCTCGCCGAATGGGTGCGCGTGCAGGCGCTGAAGAACGGCGCCAAATCGATCGAACACAAGGAAACGTCGAAAGCGGTCGCTGCGCCGGTCATCGAGGGCATCGGCGGCTGCATGCTCTACATCGTCGATCGTTACGACGACAAAGGCACGATCCACGATCCGGATTGGGAATGGCTGCCTGGCGCGCAGATGATGCCGAAAGGTTTCGGCCTCACGTTCATCGACCATCTCACGCACAATCTGTACTTCGGCAATATGGCCAAGTGGGCGGACTACTACGAGCGTCTGTTCCAGTTCCGCGAGATCCGCTACTTCGACATCAAGGGCGTCAAAACCGGCCTGTTATCGAGGGCGATGGCCGCGCCGGACGGCATGGTGCGCATCCCGCTGAACGAGTCCGCCGATCCGAAGAGTCAGATCAACGAGTATCTGGACCAGTATCACGGCGAAGGCATCCAGCACATCGCCTGCTTCACCGACAACATTTACGAAACCGTCGAGGCGATGCGCGCGCAAGGCATCGACTTTCTCGATACGCCGAATGCCTATTACGGCGTCATCGATCAGCGCATCCCGAACCATGGCGAAGACGTGCCGCGCATGCAGAAAAACAAGCTGCTGATCGACGCCGATCCGGAGACGCACAAGAAACTGCTGCTGCAGATATTCACGAAGAACGCGGTCGGCCCGATCTTCTTCGAGATCATCCAACGCAAGGGCAATACCGGTTTCGGCGAGGGCAACTTCACCGCGTTGTTCGAGGCGATTGAACGCGAGCAGATGGAGCGCGGCGTACTCTAGGTGATCCGTTCGCCCTGAGCGTAGGCGCGAAGCGCCGGAGTCGAAGGGTCGATCTGCATGTTCTTTGTCTACATCCTGCAGTGTTCGGACGGATCGTTATATGTTGGTCACACGGATGATCTGGACGAACGCATGCGGCAGCACGACGCGGGCAAGTTTGCGTCTTACACGGCACGCCGCCAGCCATTGCAGCTGGCGCATGTTGAAGAATTCGAGTCACGCTTCGAAGCAATAGCCATGGAAAGGAAACTGAAGGGCTGGAGCAAGGCAAAGAAGGTGGCTTATATTTCTGGTGACTGGGAGAAGGTGGGCGCGTTATCGAAAGGCAAACATCAATGGGAGCGGTCAAGATGACGCTTCGACTCCGCGGCCTGCGGCCGCTACGCTCAGCGCGAACGGTAATTGCATGCCACCGATTCAGTCAGAAAAAATGATCTACCAATCCGGATTCGGCAACGAATTCGCGACCGAAGCGATGGCCGGCACGCTGCCGCAAGGTCAGAACTCGCCGCAGCGCGTGGCGCACGGGTTGTATGCCGAGCAGTTGTCGGGGACGGCGTTTACGGCGCCGCGGCATCTGAACCGACGCAGCTGGCTGTACCGCATTCGGCCGGCCGCGGTGCACCAGCCGTTCGCGATGCAGCAAAGTGGAAAGTTCCACAACCGCTTCGACGAGATGCCGGCGACGCCGAACCAATTGCGTTGGGATCCGTGGCCGCTGCCGACCGCGCCGACGGATTTCCTCGAAGGGCTGATCACGGTCGCCGGCAACGGCAGCGCCGCCGCCCAGCACGGC
>Ga0207695_10004616_pt1 | contig 18682 bp, 15 predicted proteins | sample KBSC54metaG_FD_184354 | JGI IMG/M metagenome (GOLD analysis project Ga0207695, IMG submission 184354) | Corn rhizosphere microbial communities from Kellogg Biological Station, Michigan, USA - KBS C5-4 metaG (SPAdes) (version 2) | ecosystem: Host-associated > Plants > Roots > Rhizosphere > Soil... | reverse complement strand
TCAAAACTAGTTCAACAGCACTTTCTATGAAGGACTATTCGTTTATAACTAATTCTCATCCAGCCTATATCGAGGGACTCTACCAGGATTTTGTGAAGAACCCCGATGCCGTGGATCCCGAGTTCAGGAAATTTTTCGAAGGTTTTGATTTCGCTATCACACAAGGAAAGGCTCCGGCCAACGGCAGCGTAAATGGCGCCAGCAATGGGGCTGTAGCAAGAGCGCTGACAACAGACGGCGTTGAATGGAAGAAAGAGCTGGGTGCATATCGCCTGATCCTGGGCTACCGGAATAAGGGCCATCTGCTTGCCAAGACCAACCCCATCCGTCCGAGAAAGGACAGGGGCGCTAATGTCGACCTGGCTTTCTACGGCTTTACGGAAGAGGATATGGACAAGAGCTTTTTCGCGGGAAATCTTATTGGACTGGGTACGACGACGCTGCGGGAGATACTCACGCATCTGCAAAAGATATATGCCGACCACGTCGGTATCGAGTTCAAATATATCAGCGACCAGAAGAAGGTCGACTGGCTCACGAACGAGATGGAGAAGAATTTCCTGAACCCTCTGCCGCTGGAGAAGAAGCGCCGGATACTGGAGAAGCTGAACCAGGGAGTTATGTTCGAGAAATTCCTGCACACGAAATATATCGGCCAGAAACGGTTTTCGCTGGAGGGTGGCGAGGCCACGATCGCCGCGCTTGACGCCATCATCAATACTGCGTCTGCGAATGCGGTGCAGGAAGTGGTCATCGGGATGGCGCACCGGGGCCGCCTGAACGTGCTCGCCAATATCATGGGCAAGACCTATGAGCAGATATTCAGCGAGTTTGAAGGCACGGCCAAGATGGACCAGACGATGGGTAGCGGGGACGTGAAATATCATATGGGCTATGGCAGCGAGGTGCAGACAACGGCGAATCAGACAGTGCACCTGAAACTGATGCCTAATCCATCCCACCTGGAAGCGGTAAACCCCGTGGTGGTTGGCTTTGCGCGCGCCAAGGCCGACGTCATGTACGAAAGTGACTACGACAAGATATTGCCCATATTGATACATGGCGACGCTTCGGTTGCTGGTCAGGGTATTGTCTATGAGGTGTTGCAGATGAGCAAGCTGAAGGGCTACTATACCGGCGGCACGATGCATTTTGTCATCAACAACCAGATCGGCTTTACGACCGACTTCGACGACGCCCGCAGCTCAGACTACTGTACTTCGCTGGCGGCTACGATACAGGCGCCGGTGCTGCACGTCAATGGCGACGATGCGGAAGCCGTGGTCAAATGTGCGGAGATCGCCACCCGCTATCGGCAGGAGTTCAACTCCGATGTCTTTATCGACATGGTCTGCTATCGCCGGCACGGGCATAACGAGGGCGATGATCCGAAGTTCACGCAGCCGCATCTTTATGCACTGATCGACCAGCACCCCAATCCCCGGGAAATATACCAGCAGTATCTGGCGCAGAATGGGGAGGCCGACGCGCAGGAGCTGGCCAAGGAGATGGAGAAGAAGTTCTGGGCCGATCTGCAGGAGAGACTGGACGAGGTCAAGCAGAATCCGCTGCCTTATAAATATCAGAAACCCGAGCTGTGGTGGCAGAGCCTTCGCAAGGCTTCGGGCGCCGACTTCGATCATTCCCCGGTGACGGCTATTACTGAAGCGGACTTCAAAAAGATATTCGATGCGATAATGACCTGGCCGGAAGACTTCAAGCCGCTGAGAAAGGTGGAGAAGCTTCTCCAGGACAAGGTCAGGCTGTTCAATGAAGAGGGCAGGGTCGACTGGGCCACGGGTGAGCTGCTGGCTTATGGCAGCCTGCTTTTGGAGGGCAAGGATGTCCGGATGAGCGGCCAGGACGTTCAGCGGGGAACCTTCTCCCATCGCCATGCGGTGCTGCGGGATGAGAACACCGACGAGCTGTACAACCGTCTCAGCCGTCTCCCCGACGCAAAGGGCGAGTTCATGATCTACAATTCCCTGCTGAGCGAATATGGTGTGCTGGGCTTTGAATACGGCTATGCGCTGGCCAATCCCAATGCCCTGGTATTGTGGGAGGCCCAGTTCGGCGATTTCAGCAATGGCGCCCAGACGGTCATCGACCAGTTCATCGTTGCGGCCGAACAAAAATGGCAGCGCATGAATGGTATTACGATGCTGCTGCCCCACGGCTACGAAGGCCAGGGGCCTGAGCATAGCAGCGCCCGAATGGAACGCTTTTTACAGATGTGCGCTGAATGGAATATCGTCGTTACCGATATTACGACTACGGCCAACCTTTTCCACGCCTTCCGTCGCCAGCAGGCATGGCCATTCCGCAAACCGCTGGTCAACTTCTCGCCGAAAGCCAATCTGCGTCATCCGGGGACTTACTCGAAGATGGACGAGTTCACTTCGGGCGGGTTCAGGGAAGTGATCGATGATAGCTATGTAGACGACGCCAACCAGGTCAAAAAGGTCCTTTTTTGCAGCGGTAAGGTCTATTTCGACCTGGCCGACCGTCAGCAGAAGGACAACCGCAAGGACGTTGCCATTGTGCGCCTCGAACAGCTATATCCGCTGCCCGTTCAGCAATTGGAAGCCCTGTACAAGAAATACAGCCAGGCATCGACCTGGTTCTGGGTACAGGAAGAGCCGCTGAACATGGGCGCCGCTTCCTTCCTGCAGATGAATCTGAAGAGCATCAACTATGGCGTTATCAGCCGCCAGCCCAGCGCGGCGACGGCTACGGGTTACGCCAAGGTGCATGCGCAGGAGCAGGCCGAGATCATCGAAACCGCATTCAGCATCTAAGAAGGAAAAAATTGATTTTTTTTTAATAAACAGCTCCCATCGGGAGAAGGAGGATTAAATGATCGATATTAAAGTTCCGGCAGTAGGCGAATCTATCAGCGAAGTGACACTGGTAAAATGGCTCAAACAGGAAGGACAGTATGTTGAACGTGATGAGGTAATTGCAGAGCTGGAAAGTGAGAAGGCCACATTTGAGGTCAATGCGGAGAAAGCAGGTGTGTTAAAAACAGTAGGCAAGGAAGGCGATACCCTGAAGATCGGCGACGTCGTTGCGCAGATCGACGAGACGGCTGCCCGGCCTGAAGGCAAGCCTGCCCCTGTTGTGGCTGCTGCTGCGCAGGCCCCCGTCGCCGCAGCCAATGGCAGCGGCGCTCCTGCGAAGACCACTGCTGCCCCTGCTGTTCAAGCGCCGGTAACTTCGATCCCTAATGATATTAGAGCTACTCCGGTCGCCGCCGCTATTATATCCGACAAAAAGCTCGACGCGGGCTCGATCACCCCGACCGGCACTGGCGGAAAAATACTGAAGCACGACGTCCTGGAGGCGCTGGCCAGTCCCGGACGCACTCCCGGTAAAGAGCTTTTTACGCGCGCCGAGCGCCGCGAGCGGATGAGCAATCTGCGTAAGACGGTGTCCCGACGTCTCGTAGAGGCAAAGAATACCACCGCGATGCTCACCACCTTCAATGAAGTGGATATGAGCGCCGTCATGGCGCTGCGGGCGAAGTATAAGGACAAGTTCAAGGAAAAGCATGGGGTTAACCTTGGCTTCATGAGCTTTTTCACAAAAGCCACCTGCTACGCCCTCCAGGAGTGGCCTGCTGTTAATGCCTATATCGACGGCGATGAGCTCGTCTATCACGACTACTGCGATATATCTATTGCCGTCAGCGCTCCCAAAGGGCTGGTTGTTCCCATTATCCGCAATGCCGAAAGCCTCAGCATGGCTGATATCGAAAAGAAGGTCGTCGAGCTGGCCACCAAGGCCCGCGACAACAAGCTGTCCATGGAAGAGATGCAGGGTGGGACGTTTACCATCACCAACGGGGGGGTATTCGGAAGCCTGATGTCGACGCCGATCATCAACATTCCCCAGTCAGCCATTCTCGGCATGCACAAGATCGAAGACCGGGCCGTCGTAGTAGGCGGGCAGGTCGTCGTTCGTCCCATGATGTACCTGGCCGTTAGCTATGACCACCGGATCATCGATGGTCGGGAGTCCGTCAGCTTCCTGGTCCGTATCAAGGAACTGCTTGAGAACCCCGACCAGCTGCTGTTTGGAAAAGATCCGCTGAAAGCACTATTAGAGCTATAAATATCTGGCGAGACACTATTGGGGCTATAATGGCGTTATTGCTGTTGTAAAACCAATAATCGTATGAAAAATTTTTCCTATGCTTTGATGGCTATAGCGCTGTTTGCATCCGGCTCATCCTGCAAAAAAAGTTCCGGTCCCAGCTCCGGAGGACAAAACGGTAGCAGTCTCGTACGGATGCAGCAAGGGATCGATCCTACAGATGACAGCGTATACCTTTTTCGTTATGATGCGACCAGCAGATTGAGCGTCATCATCGATAGCATCAACCAGGACACGCTGACGGCCACCTACAGCCTTGGGAGCCAGCTGACCAGTATCCGTGAAAGCAGTCCTTACGGCCATGATAATCTGACGGCCACCTATAATAGCTCGGGACAGCTGACACAGATCGACTATACGCTGTTCGGCGAATCTGACAGGTATGTATTCCTTTATACCGCCGGCGGTGCGTTGCCTTCCCAGTGCGTTTATTATACCAATGCAGGACAAGGAAGCCTGTCTGAATACCGCACCTATGGGTATACCGTTACCGGTCAGAATATTACGGGTGTAAAAGAATATTCCAAAGCCGGCGTATTTCTCGGTGAGCACAAAATGACGTTCGGGACCCAAGCCAATCCCTTCAAGACCCTGTCGTTGTTCAACTGGGGGAACAGGCTTGGTACGGATGATATTGTCACGACAGAGAGCTTCTTCAATGCCAATCTGCCGGCTACAACTACCTGGTACGGCGACAGCAATAACATTTTTTACACTACTACTGTGACTGCTACGAATAATCCGGCGGGTAACCCTGTAAAGATCGTTGCCACCGAGACGTATACGGATGGCTCGATACAGAATTTGTATACCTGGGGTTTTTCTTATAAATAAATATGACCGCATAAATAGATACAGCGGCCTTAACTTTACCGGAGCGATCGCGTTAAACGATCGCTCTTTTCTTTTCATGAAATATGACAACCAACTTCGTCATGCGGTTAAAATACTCGATATCTACCAGGGCGATATGCCGTTGCATACCTGGCTAAAGGATTACTTCCGGCTCAACAAGCAGATGGGTTCCCGCGACAGGAAGCTGCTGAGTGCGCTTGTGTATGGCTTTTATCGTCTCGGGCATGCTGCCAGGGGGCTTTCGGCGGAGGAGCGTTGTCTTGCAGGTCTTTTTTTTGCCGGCGACCAGCCGAACGAGCTGCTGGCTTATTTCAACGCTGAATACAATACCCGGGTGGGGCTGTCGTTGGACGAAAAGGTCGCCTTCTTTCAGACACAGCCGTCCGGTGCGGATTTTCGGGTGACCGACGTGTTTCCCTGGAAAGACCAGCTATCCGCCGATATTGATCATGCCAGCTTTTGCCTTTCTTTTCTCCGCCAGCCCGATCTTTTTCTTCGTATTCGCCCGGGTCACGAAAGGCAGGTTCGCGAACGGCTGAACCAGGCGGCTTTTATTCCGCCTTTCACCCTTCGTCTTCCCAACGGCACCCGGATCGATGACGTTCTCACGCCAGACCGTGAGGTCGTCGTCCAGGATTATAGCTCGCAGCGTATCGCCGAATTCCTGCAGCTTAGCTCCGCTCCGCAATTTTTCTGGGACGCCTGCGCGGCATCAGGTGGCAAGTCCATTCTGACCTATGACCTTTATCCGCATCTCGATATCACGGTCAGCGATCTCCGTCAGACCATTCTTGTCAACCTGCGCAGGCGTTTTTCTGAGGCGGGTATAAAGAAATACCGGGCTTTTGTCGTCGACCTTGTGCGGGACTATCCCCCAGATGCGGCGGCCAATGCCGACCTCATTCTCGCAGATGTCCCCTGCACCGGCAGCGGCACATGGGGGCGCACGCCGGAAGACCTGTGGTTCTTCGATCCGGCGAAGATCGGCCAGTATGCAGACAGGCAGCAGCGGATAGTCGCGCATATCGCGCCCCGTATGGCGCCGGGCGCCTGCCTGGTGTACAGCACCTGTTCGGTATTTAAGAAGGAAAATGAAGACATGGCCGCGTTCATCCGGGACAATTTCGGTCTACGGCAGGATAAGATGGAGAATCTCAAGGGCTATGACCTGCGGGGGGATACGCTGTTCGCCGCGCGTTATGTTCGGGATTAGTTGTGATCGATCAGCTGCATCGTGATCTCGAAACCGATCTTGTATCCCGTTTGTGTCCCATTTGGAGTCGGCGGCTGGTATTCCCAGATGGCGGTATGGCGGTAGACCAGTCCGATGTGTTTGGCGTAGGTTTCGATCCAGTAGGTCTTTGATCCGAAGGACTTAGGGTCGGCTATCGGGACGTTGATCGAGTCATTTGCCTGCAATACGGTTACCGTGCTGTCAAATTTGGTGGTCCCGAGCGTATAGGGCTGTCCTACTTTCTGATAGGTATAGGTCCAGTCGCCCAGGCTTAGGTGGGAGTCGTCGCTGAAGTCAAAAAAGTCCCGGAAGGGGGCGTAGGGCAGGGCGCTGTTACCCGGCCAGGTAAGCCCTTCGGTGATGGGGGACGCCAGCTTAAGGTACCGGAGATTGTTCTCCGTAACCCATACCTGCTGTAGGGACGGCGTCACTGTATAGGTCTGGCTGGGCACCCAGTAGGACCCCGAAAGGTCGCTGAGGTATCTGGTCACCAGCCAGGCCTGGTGGTTGGACCCGTCGGTAAAGGTACTCTCGACGGAGTCTTTGGCCAGGTAGCTCGTGATCGTGTCCAGCTGTCCATAGTAGTAAAAATTCAGGGAATCCAGCCGGTAGGTGGCGTATTTGCCGACCTGCAGGGTCAGGAAATAGTCCGTCGGGTCGCCCGCAAAACCGGAGGTCTGCTTGTAGGAAATGGTTTTCTTACAACCAGTTACGGCTATTATGAGGGTTAGAGTAAGCAGCAGTCCCAGACGTTTGTTCATATTGGTAAAATAAAAATCCGGGAAGCGCTGAACTCCCCGGATTCTAACGTATTACGTGGTTATTTATTGCCATTGTCCTATTGCGCCGGCACGGCCCGCTGTATGATGCCGCCGCCGATGACCTCGTCGCCTTCATAAAAGACGGCGCTCTGGCCGGGGGCGATGCTTTTGGCCTTTTCGTAGAACCTCACCTGAACCTTGTCCTGTTCGGGATAGAGGTTGCTCAGCGTCCCGGCGTCCTTGTAGCGTATTTTCGTCACGGCTTCCATTCCCGGGGTCAGCCGGTCATATTTCATCAGGTTGAGTTTCCCCACCACCATCTCTTGCTGGTCGAGGTCGGACTCGTCTCCCAGGACAACGGTGTTCGTCTCCGGCCGGATGCCCGTCACGTATACCGGCTTGCCAAAGGTGACGTCCAGGCCCTTGCGCTGACCAATAGTGTAGAAAGGGTAGCCCTTGTGCTGCCCGAGGATATTGCCGTGCTTGTCGACAAAGTTGCCGCCCATTACCGTTTGCTCGAGTCCTTCCACGCGGCGCTTGAGGAAGCCGCGGTAGTCGTTGTCCGGCACAAAACATATCTCATAGCTCTCGGCCTTTTTCGCCAGCTCCGGGTAGCCATAGTCGAGGGCCATCTGCCGGATCTGTGTCTTGCGGTAGGGCCCCAGAGGCAGCAGGGTACGGCTCAACAGATCCTGCTGCAGCCCCCACAGCACATAGCTCTGGTCCTTGGTCTCGTCGACGCCCTTTGCGATGGTATAGCGGCCGTTGGTATGTTGTCGGATCTGGCCATAGTGACCGGTCGCGATGAACTCACAGTCCATGGCGTCGGCCCTTTTCAGCAAGGCGCGCCATTTGATATGCGTGTTGCAGAGCACACAGGGATTGGGGGTGCGGCCCGCGAGGTATTCTTCGACGAAATTGTCGATCACGAATCCCCCGAACTCCTCACGGATGTCCAGAACGAAGTGAGGAAACCCGTGCTGCACCGCAGCCATGCGGGCGTCGTTGAAGCTGTCGACATTGCAACAGCCTGTCTCTTTCTTTGAAGAGCCTGCGCTTGCGTAGTCCCATGTCTTCATGGTGATGCCTATAACCTCGTAGCCTTCATCATGTAACATGAGAGCCGTAACGGTACTGTCAATACCGCCACTCATCGCTACCAGGACTTTTCCTTTACGGCTCATAGTTAAAAAATTTCGAACCGCAAATTTACAATAATTAATCCAGATTGGGAATGTCGGCCCGCCGACTATCTCTTGCATATGGTCCTTAGCGTCTGCATCTCACCGTCCTGGACGGCCAGGTCCCTCCATTCCTTATCGTTCTCAACGTGAACCACATAGACGGTCGCTTCGCCCTGTCTGATCTCTTTTGCCCACCCGATAGAGTAGTCATAGTACGTGCTCTTTACGAGGCCTCTTACGTCTGCGGGGAGGCTCTTTTCGGCGTAGGTCAGCAGGGCGTAGAGCCAGTTGCCTTTGCTGTCGTAGACATACCTGTTCTGGATATCGTCTTCGGTGTAAACGGCGAGATAGCCTTTGGGGAGCTTATACCACGCCTCTTCTTTTTGCTCGCCTACCCTTTTCCAGAGGTCCCTGGTCGCCCTTACTGCGGCGTTATCCGAGTGAATAGCATAGCCGTTCAACAGAACAGCCTTGTCCAATGTCTGTGTCTGCGCATTTGCAGCGTTGCTACCAGAGTAGAATATGACAACCAGCAGCACGACGATCATTTTTTTCATGGTAATAACTTTTGAATAAAATTAGTTCGTCAGGCGCCGCAGTCCGAGCCATAACCAGCAACTGGCGGGATACGACAGGGATCGTGCTTTCCGGCTGAGCAGTTGGTCCTGCAGGAAGCTTATGTTCTGTTGGGTTGTAATTTCTTTAACAGTCCTTCTTTCCTGGACCGGGAGACATTGACCGAAGAGCCGTCGGACATCACGAGGTATCCTCCTTCTCCTTTGACATACTTGTTGATCTCATTCAGATTGACGACACTTGAATGATGCACCCGCGCGAAGGAGTAGTCTTCCAGCAGCTCTTCTATCTCTTTCAGCGTGCGGGAGGCGATCACGCGCTGGTGGTCTTTCAGGGTGAGAATGGTGTAGTTGCTATCCGACGTGCAATGGATGATGCTGTCCACGGCCACCATCTGGAGGCCTTCCATGGTAGGGATGGCGATCCTGGTAAACAGCTGCGCGGGGCTTTGGAGTTTTTGAAAGAGGAGGTCTATCTGCTGTGGCAGGGGAGACCGGAAGCGCTGCTCGACCTTTTGTACCGACCGCACCAGCTCTTCCCGGTCAATTGGTTTCAGCAGATAGTCAAGCGCGCTAAAGCGAATGGCTTTGATGGCGTATTGATCATAGCTTGTTGTAAAGATCAGCTCAAAGGACAGGTCCTTTATCTTTTCGAGCAGCTCAAATCCGTTGATACGGGGCATTTCGATGTCGAGGAACAGCAGCTGGGGTTTCTGTTCCCGGATAGCGCCCAGGGCTTCGCTGGCGGAGTGATAGCTGCCCTTAAGGTTCACCTGCGGACAGTACCTCTGCAGGAGAATGGCCAGCGCCTCGGTGCAGTAGGGTTCGTCGTCTACGATAATGGCGTCGATCATAAGTTGTATTTTAGCTCAGCTCGCCTACCGGCTCTCCGGCGGGGCTGTTGATCTTGATCGTCAGAATGACCTGTGTGCCGGTGGCGTTGTCTTCCTTGTCATAAAGGTCTTCGATCCGGAAGAAATGCCCTGCTTCGCCGGCGCCGGTCAGCAACGCCATGCGTTCGGCCGTGATCTGCAAGCCCATGGACTTGTGCTTTTCAGCGGATTTGCTCTTCAGCAATTCGGCCCGCCGACGGCCTATTCCGTTGTCGCGGATGACGCAGATCAGGGTGTCTCCTTCGACGTGCATGCCGATGTACAGGGATCCGCGTTCTTCCTTGTGCATCAGTCCGTGCCAGATGGCGTTCTCGACGAAGGGCTGCAGCAGCAATGGCGGAATGCGTATGTCGTCGGTATCGAGACCTTCCTCTATGGCTATCTGGTAGTCGAAGGCGTTCTTAAAGCGAAGGACCTCCATGCCGAGGTAGAGCTCCAGTACCTCCACCTCTTCGGCCAGGGTGATCAGCGAGTGACGCGAGTGGTTCATGATCATCCGCATCAGGCGGGAGAACTTCGTCAGGTAGTCGGACGCCGCTTCTGTCTCGTGACTGAGAATGAACCGGTTGATGGCGTTGAGACAGTTGAAAATGAAGTGGGGATTCATCTGCGAGCGAAGCGCCTGTATCTCCAGCTCTTTGGCGCGCTGCTGCAACGCAGCCTTCGCCCTTTCGCCTTCGAGGCGTTGGATCTCGAGCTCGTTCTCGGCGCGCTGTCGTCTGTGCTCCTCGTTCTTTTTTTTCAGCCGGATGACCCAGACATAGATGAAGCTGAACAGCGCGAGCAAGACCACGGCGGCTATCAGGATATTCTTGATCATCATCTCTTCGCGGAGGCAGACCGCGTTGAGCTCCTTCTCCTGGTTGAGCCATTTTATCTGCTGTTCGAGACCGTAAGAGGCGAACTTCGCTTTTACCTGGTCGTTCAGCAGGCTGTCCTTCAGGGTGATGTACCGCCGGTAGTAGAAATAAGCGCTGTCTGTCGGGCCCTCTTTGTCGAATAAGGAAGAAAGTGTCAGACAGCCCTCCCGCAGGAATAACCGCGCGTCGGTCTGTTTTGCCAGGGCAAGCCCTTCCCGGGCATACCGGAAAGCCTCGGCAGACTGTCCCAGCTTATCATAGGTCCTGGCCAGATCATTCAGACAGCGCATCAGCTGGTTGCGGTCCGTAAGCCGTCGCTGATAGTAGAGACTTTGGATGAAACAGGGCAGGGCTTCCTGGTAGTTTCCCCGGAACACATAGTATTCTCCCTTACTGAGCAGGTAGGCTTTTTTCAAGCTCTCATCCATATGCGAAGTATCAGACCGTGAAAGATAGAACTCCGCTGAATCCAGCTTGTGCTGTCTTGCCATCAGCTCAGCATATTTAAGTGTCTCCCAGGATACTAATTTATGAGTCTCCCAGGATAATAATTTATGCGCGGTCTTGTTGCCGGCAAGCCAAAAATACTTATGTGCAGCATCGTAATCCTCTATCAGCATGAACAGTTCGGCCAGGGAGAAATATTCCGCACTTAACAGGCCTGAATCTTTTAGCTCACTGGCGTACTGCAGGCACTTAAGGGAAATGTCGAAGGATCTCTCATAGTTGCCCCATTCCCGATAGGCATACCCTATCAGGGACAGGGTAGCAACGGCTTCTTTGCAAACCCCTGCTTTTATGGCATCGTTATAGTCCTTTTGCAGGTATCGAATGGATTCGGCGAACCGGCTTTGTGCATACAATGCAAAGCCCAGCTGATTATAGGCCAGGCGGATGCAGCTGCTGTCGGCTGACCGCTGAAACCAGTAGAGGGATTCCCGGGCGAGCTTTTCCTCGAGAAGAAAGTCGCCGGAGTAGGCCCTGATAAGATGGGCCTTTAAGGCCAGGCCCACGGCCATTCCGAGGGCATAGTTAGTCTTTTGAGCTTCTGCCAGCGCCTTGTACGTGTAATAAAAGGCCGAATCCCTGTTCGTATACAGATGACTGATCGCCAGCTTTTCCAGATTGTCGACGGGGCCGGACTTCAGACAAGTCACCCCGTACTCGAAGGGGTCGGGGTCCCCTGCCAGCGACCCTTTGGCTGCCAGGAGCATGACAAGCAGTAATATGTTGGAGCGTAATCTCATGTAATAGCCGGCTCATGTAGGGGTTGCTAAAGTTACGTAAAGTCCCGGGCAGGGATAGGCCGCCGGTCCCCGAAATGAGCCGTTGGCGGGATTGGGGGATAGATAATGGGTTTGGGTGAGTAATTGAAGGGGGCTCGCTGGCCTGTACCGGTGCCTACGGCAGCCTCGATGTGCTCGGCCAGGGTGGGGAAAATTTGGGAAAACTTCTTATTCCGTGGTTGCTAATTTGGTGTAAATTGCCCTTTTCGTCTTAAATTTTACCATTATGATAAAGCTTCAAGTAATCGGCAACCTGGGGAAGGACTGTGTCACCAACACGGTGAATGGCAAGAACGTGATCAATTTCAACGTGGCCCACACGGAGAAATTCCGCGATGCACAAGGGAACCAGAAGGATAAAACGATATGGGTGGAATGTGCTTACTGGACTGATCGTACCGGTATAGCTCCTTATCTGAAAAAAGGCACCCAAGTATATGCAGAAGGTACTCCTGAGGTCAGGACCTATCCCAAGAATGACGGGACGACCGGCGTTTCTCTGACGCTGCGGGTACAGAGCGTCCAGCTGCTGGGCAGCAGGGGTGAAAGCGGCAGCGGATATTCCGGTGGTTCCGAAGGTGGTGGCTATGCCGCTCAGGCCGGTCCGTCGAGAGTGCCATCAGCAGGAGAGATCAACGAGCCGATCGATGATCTGCCCTTCTAAATTAGTTAGCTGCCGTATGGTAGTCCGGAACCCGCCCGAGTGGCGGGTTTTTTATTTTTTTCCTGCCACCAGCGCTTCCACCTCTTCGCGGCTGATCGGTTTGTGCTGGTCATCGATATTGACGACGATGAGATATCCCGTCCTTCCCGGAGCAGACAAGAACGCGTTGACCAGACTGTTCTGTTCGCTGACCAGTGGGTGTCCGCTGGTTGGATTCCATAACTCTTTGGCGCACAGGCATCCCATCGTTGGCGTCAGGGGATAAAAGGGTTTTCCCCTGAAGTATTCCGGATCTATCGTGGTGCCGTGGGCAATGATCTCTGTGCGGCCGAGCCGGCCTGCCGTCCAGGCTTCCATCATCGGGGCGTATCGTCTCCAGCCTGGCGGCAGCAGCCGCAGGTATAGTTCAAGAGAGTCTGTCTGCATCTCGTCCCTGGCTTCGGGGGTATGCACCATGATCGCGGCAACGCTGTGTGCGTCCGGCAGCGAGTCGTGAAAGAACCGGTTCCAGCTGCCTTCATAGGGTAGCAATAGCTGCAGATTGGGCGTAGGGCCGATAAAGTTCGTCCTGGAGATGTCGGTTCCCTGTATGCTATAGACGCCCTGCGGGGTACTGCCGTTGGTCAGGAACCAGGGCAGATCGGATCCGGACCTTGCCAGCTGCTGAAAGACCTGCAGCCTGCCCCGGCCGTCTCGGACAAAGCTTCCGTCAGCGTTCTGTACGATCGCCATACCCGGATAGTCCCGGTGCCAGCGTTGGAAAGAATAAATCGTCTTCTGCCCGTCGCCGCGGCGGTAAGCGAGCAGCTCTTTTATACCCGGGGTCCCGTCTCCTGGCTGACTGCCATGATAGCTGAGGTAGCGGGTGAGCTCTGAGAGAAGGGGTAGCGTGTCGGCGGGAAATCTTTCGACCAGCTTTATCTTCAGCCGGTTTGCATTGTTCGTGCTGCTGTCCTGCCGGTAGAGGTATACGGCGCAGAGGGCAAAAAGCTTTGGGTTCGTCTCGTGCTCCAGCACCGTGTCGACGCTGGAGATGAATTTGTCGGGGGCGACGGCATATACCGCCTCGAGCAAAGCTCTCCGGGTATCATAGGAGAGTAAGTCATAGCCGGCGAAGAGCCGGCGGAAGCCTTCCATGACCTCGGGTCCGTCGAACAGGAATTGTGACACGGCCCAGCATCCCGACAGGTAGCCGTCTTCGGAGTTGCTATCCAAAGGCTGGGAGAAATGATTGCCGATGATGCGTTCGTGCAGGTCTTTTTCGAGCGCCACCCGCCGGTTGTACAATACAAAATCAGAGTAGATATCTTCCCGCCTCGTCTGCGCCCCTACGGCCGTCGGAAGCAGCAATAATAGCAACAAATATTTCATAGCCGCTAAATTAGATAGAAAAGGCAATTTTAGCTCGGGCCGACTGTTGAAAATGCCTTAATTTCAACGCCTTAAAAAATCACTGACATGAAAAAACTAACGTTTGGCTGTCTGCTCGGTCTTTCTGCGGCGCTTGTGCTTACCAGTTGCGGAGGCAATGGCGGCAGCGAAGCCAAAAATGACTCTGTCGCGGCAACATCGGACAGCAGCGCCGCGTCTGTCACCAAAGACTGGAAGATCGGCGTACAGCTATGGACATTCCACGAGGCTGGACCATTTGTAACTAGTATTGCAAAGACCGACAGCGCCGGGGTGAAATACGTGGAAGCCTATCCCGGCCAGCCGCTGGGTGGCGATATGAAAGATACGTTTGGGATCAGGATGTCCCCGGAAAGCAGGGCGAAGATCAAACAGCTGCTGCAATCCAAGGGTATTCAGATCGTGGCGATGGGTGTCATTACGCCTAAGACCCTCGACGAATGGCGGCAATACTTTGACCTGGCAAAGGAGTTTGGGCTCAGCTATATAACTGCGGAACCCCTGAAGAGCCAGTGGGACGGTATCGACAGTCTTGCCGGAGTTTATGGGATCAATGTTGCGATACACGACCATCCCCGTCCCAACGCTTACTGGCATCCTGATTCGGTGCTTGCGGCGGTCAGGGGGCACGCGCATATCGGCTCATGTGCGGACGTCGGTCACTGGACGCGCAATGGCCTGGATCCGGTGGAATGTCTGAAGAAGCTGGAAGGACATGTCTATGGCGTACACCTGAAGGACGTCGATTCGGCCGGCAATACGAAGGCGAACGACCTGGTCGTAGGGACCGGCGTCATAAAGTTTGCGCCCATCTTCGAAGAGCTGAAGCGTCAGCATTTCAAGGGAATGTTCTCGATCGAGCGCGAAGGCAACTGGCAGAATAATGTGCCGGACGTCATTAATACCGTAAAATTTTACAATGATCAGGTGAGTAAGCTGTAAATTTATAGCAAACCAATGCTATATGAGCTCTCGTCGTGACTTTATCCAAAAGCTTGGAGGGATGTCGCTCCTGATACCCGGGGCCGGCATCCCTTCTTTATATTCCGGAGGGAAAGAACTTTCCAAAGGGAAAGAAACTTCCAAAGGGGAAGATCCTTCCGGAGGTAAATCCTCCGCAGCACGTATGATCGATAATCCGCGTCGGGTGAGCCCGAACGATACTGTGCAGATCGCCTGCATCGGAATGGGGATCATGGGGTATAACGATACAGAAGCCGCTGTGAGGGTGCCCGGCGTCAGGCTGGTCGCAGCCGGTGATCTTTATACGGGGCGGCTGCAGCGGGCGAAAGAAGTGTATGGCGGCGATCTGCATACGACAAGGGACTACCGCGAGATCCTGGACAGAAAAGATATTGACGCCGTTATCATCGCTACCAGTGACAACTGGCACGCGCGGATCGCTACCGCGGCGTTGGAAAAGGGTAAGGCCGTATATTGTGAGAAGCCGATGGTCCACCGGGTTGGCGAGGGGTTGCCGCTCATTGCCGCACAGCGCCAGTCGGGCAGGCCTCTTCAGATCGGGAGTCAGCGCGTCAGCAGCGTTGCGTATGCAAAGGCGCGGGACCTGTACAGGGCGGGAGAGATCGGTCAGCTTACCTGTATCGAGGCGTCGTTTGACCGGCAGAGCGCGCTTGGCGCCTGGGAGTATACGCAGCCAACGGATGGCTCGCCGATGACCGTAGACTGGGACCGTTATATTGCGGGTATGCCCCGTCAGGCCTATGACGCCAAGAAATTCTTCTGGTGGCGCAACTATCGGGACTTTGGGACGGGTGTTGCCGGCGACCTTTTTGTACATCTTTTATCAGGCATCCATTTTATTACCGGGTCGACCGGGCCTGACACGATCATGTCTTCCGGACAGATCGCGTATTGGAAGGACGGCCGGGATGTGCCCGATGTCCTGACGGCGATCATGCACTATCCAGCGACGCCTGAGCATCCGGCGTTTCAGCTGATGCTGCGCGTTAATTTTATCAGCGCCCAGGGCGAGACCAGCACTGTGCGGTTTATCGGTTCGGAGGGTGTGCTGGAGATGGGATACGATGGCTTTACCATCCATCATCACAAGATGCCGGAAGCGCCGGGAATCGGCGGCTGGGATGCGCTCACGACGTACCCAAAGGCCATGCAGGATCAGCTGACCAGCGCGTATGATCAGAAATATCCTTCCGATAAGCGAGGCTATAACGCGCCTGCTCCTACAGTTTATAAGGTGCCGGACGGCTATGACGAGCACTTTGAACATCTGAGCAATTTTTTTCATAGCGTGAGAACGGGCAGTCCGGTCGTAGAGGACGCGGTCTTTGGATTTCGCGCGGCGGCGCCGTGTCTTCTGGCCAACCAGAGCTATTTTGACAAAAGGATCATTTATTGGAATGGGGTGGAAATGAAGGAAAGGGGGTAGCTTTACGCCCTATGACAATACCGTATTCTGAACTTCTTGACTTTACTATTTCGATCTTCTTACGGATCGGCTGTCCCGAAAAAGATGCCCACACAGCCGCCCTCACCCTGCTAAGCGCCGATCTTCGTGGTATCGATTCCCACGGCGTGGCCCGTCTTATCGGTTATGTCCGTCTTCATGAGGCAGGCAGGGCCAACCCGAAACCCAATGTTCGGGTCATCCACGAAACTCCCTCGACTGCCGTCGTAGACGGTGACAGCGGTCTGGGACTGGTAGTCGCGCCCTATGCCATGCAGGTCGCCATTGAAAAAGCGGAGAAGGTCGGGACGGGATGGGTCAGCGTCCAAAATTCCAACCATTTTGGCATTGCCGGCTATCATGCCCTGCAGGCCGTCAAAAGGGATATGATCGGCGTGGCGATGACCAATGCCAGCGCGCTTGTAGCCCCTACTTTTTCCGTCGAGCGGCTATTGGGCACCAATCCGATGTGTTTTGCGATCCCTGCCGGCGAGGAGCCTCCTTTTGTCGCCGATCTGGCGACGACTACGGCAGCGAACGGCAAATTAGAGATCCTGCAGCGCAAGAGTGAAGAGGCGCCGCTGGGCTGGATACAGGACAAGGACGGTAATCCTTCCATTGACCCCCATGCGCTAAAAACGGGTGGCGCTCTCCTACCGCTGGGCGGTGACCGGGACCATGGCAGCCACAAGGGCTATGCGCTGGGCGCCGTCGTCGACATCCTTTCGGCGGTACTCAGTGGGGCCAACTACGGTCCCTGGGTGCCTCCTTTTCCTGCGTATGTTCCTATGCCTACGGGTATGCCGGGAAAAGGGATCGGCCATTTTCTGGGGGCTATGCGCGTCGATGCTTTCCGTCCTGCAGACGAGTTCAAGCAGCATATGGACAACTGGATCCGCCGTTTTCGGAGTGCGAAGCCAGCGCCGGGTCATGAGAAGGTGCTGATCCCCGGAGATCCCGAGCGGGAGATGGAAGCCGAAAGGCTTGCGGCCGGTATTCCCCTGCTGGCGACTGTCGTGGATGACCTGAAGGCGCTGGGCGCGAAGTTAGGAGTTGTTTTTCCCGGATAGTGTGGCCAGCCAGTTCTGTAGTCTTTCTGCCCACTGGTCTTTGGTGGTGGAGTTGTGCAGTCCGTAACCGTGTCCGCCCCTCGGGTAGATGTGGAGCTCTGCGGGTACTTTGTTGTGCAGCAGCGACTCATAAAAATGAATGCTGTTGGCAACCGGGACGGTCCTGTCGTCTTCAGCGTGTACGATAAAGGCGGGTGGCGTCTGCGCCGTGACCTGCAGCTCATTGGAGTATTCCGTAATGAGCGACGGGGACGGATCTTTTCCGATGAGATTGTCGCGTGATCCCCTGTGCCCTATGGAGTCGGAGAAGCTGATCACCGGGTAGATCAATATCATAAAATCCGGCCGCAGCGAGACATGGGTGTCATTGGGGATGGTCGTCCTTTGGAAATGGGTCCCCGCCGTCGAAGCCAGGTGCCCACCCGCAGAAAAGCCCATTATTCCCACTCTTGTCGTATAGACGCCCCATTCTTTTGCGCGCTCGCGCACCAACTGGATGGCCCGCTGTGCGTCCTGCAGAGGGCCGATGGTCTTGTCGACCATGGTCGAGTCGCTGGGCAGCCGGTATTTAAGCACAAAGGCTGCAATGCCATTTTCGTTCAGCATACGTGCGATCTCTATGCCTTCGTGTCCCATGGCCAGGTGTACATATCCGCCGCCGGGACATACGACGACGCCCATTCCGGTCGCCTTGTTTTTTTCGGGCAGGAATACGGTCAGGGTAGGCCGGCTTACATTGGAGAGGCCATAGTCCCAGGAACCGCGTGAGCCCGGATTTCTAGTTTCCCGGTCGGGGCCGGGTTTGGAATTGGGGATAGGTCCGGCCCCATAAAGGGGTAGTTCCTGCTGGGCTGTTGCCATAATGAAGGGGAACAGTGCAAGGGTGAGAAAAGCTGTTTTTTTCATATGTAAATCATCTCATCAAAGGATAAGCATTGCGTCTCCATAGCTGAAGAAGCGGTATTTGTCTTTGATCGCCTTTTTGTAGGCTTCCATTGCCAGGTCGTAGCCGGCAAAAGCGCATACCATGATAAGCAGGCTTGTCTTGGGCAGGTGGAAGTTGGTCACCAGGGCGTCGGCGATATTGAACTGATAGGGTGGGTGAATAAAGGTATTGGTCCATCCTTCGGAGGGCTTCAGCAGCTTCTCAGCGGTGAAGGAGGATTCGAGGGCGCGCATCGTCGTAGTGCCGATGGAGCAGATGCGGTGGTTGCCTACCCGGGCCTTGTTGACGATCTTGCAGGCGTCGTCTTCGATGCGGTAGTATTCGGCGTCCATCTTGTGCTTGCTGAGGTCTTCCACTTCGA
>Ga0207695_10004615_pt1 | contig 18683 bp, 15 predicted proteins | sample KBSC54metaG_FD_184354 | JGI IMG/M metagenome (GOLD analysis project Ga0207695, IMG submission 184354) | Corn rhizosphere microbial communities from Kellogg Biological Station, Michigan, USA - KBS C5-4 metaG (SPAdes) (version 2) | ecosystem: Host-associated > Plants > Roots > Rhizosphere > Soil... | reverse complement strand
TGTCCTATGACACCGCCGGGCGCATCACCCTGCCGGAGATCCTCTGCGAGCAGTTCGGCCTGACCGACTGGGTCGTGGTGGTGGGGCTGGGCGACCGGTTCCAGATCTGGCGGCGCGACGCCTTCCAGGCGCACCGCGCCACCCAGCGCGACGTCGCCCGCGAGGGCTTGGCCTCGATGCGGGCGCAGCAACGCGTAGCCAGGCTCGGCGCGCCCAAGACGGACGCCGCGGGATGACCGCGCCGCACCTCCCCGTCCTGCTGAACGAGGTCGTGGACGCGATGCAGCCCGCCGCGGGCAAGACCCTGGTGGACGGGACCTTCGGGGCCGGCGGCTACAGCCGCGCCCTGCTGGACAAGGGCGCCCGCGTCATCGCCTTCGACCGCGATCCGAGCGCCGCGAAGTTCGCCGCGGGCCTGCCCGCCGACCGCTTCCGCCTGGTGGAGCGCCGCTTCTCCGAGCTGGACGACGAGACCGGCGAGGGCGCCGTCGACGGCGTGGTGCTGGACATCGGCGTCTCGTCCATGCAGCTCGACGAGGCCGAGCGCGGCTTCTCCTTCATGCGCGACGGGCCGCTGGACATGCGCATGGCCGCCGACGGCCCCACCGCCGCCGACCTGGTCAACGAGGCCGAGCCCGCCGAGATCGCCCGCATCCTGTTCGTCTATGGCGAGGAGCGCGAAAGCCGCCGGATCGCCCGCGCCATCGCGCGCCGCCGCGAGGCGCAGCCCTTCACCCGCACCCTGGAGCTGGCCGAGTTCATCGAGAAGACGCTGGGCGGGCGCCGGGGCGCCAAGGTGCATCCGGCCACCCGCTCGTTCCAGGCGATCCGCATCGCGGTGAACGAGGAGCTGGCCGAGCTGGAGGCGGGCCTGGCCGCGGCCGAGCGCGCGCTGAAGACCGGCGGCCGGCTCTGCGTCGTCACGTTCCATTCGCTGGAAGACAGAATCGTGAAGACCTTCTTCGCGGTGCGGGCGGGCAGGACCCCGGCGGGATCGCGCCATGCGCCGCCCGTTGAAAAGGCCGCGGCGCCGAGCTTCAGCTTGCTGTTCAACGGCGCCCAGGGGCCGTCGGAGGCGGAGCTGGCGGCGAACCCCCGGGCCCGTTCGGCGAAACTGAGGGCCGCGGTGCGCACCGACGCGGCCGCCTGGAGGGCTGCGGCATGAACTGGCTCAATCGCAGGGTTCGGGGCTTTCGGCTGGTGGACCTGGTGGCGCTGGGCCTGCTCACCGTGCTGATCATGGGCGTCTACCTGGCCAAGACCATCGCCGGCGGCGAGCGCGCCAAGATCGCCGTGGTCGAGCGCCAGATCGACGGCGAGAAGGCCCGCATCCGGCTGTTGCAGGCCGAGGTCAGCCACCTGGAGCAGCCGGCCCGCATCGAGCGCCTGTCGGAGACCTATCTGGGCATGGCGCCCGTGCCGTTCCGGCGCGAGGCCGATCCCGACGCCCTGCCCGAGCTGGCGCGGAAGCCACTGGCCCTTCCGGTCAAGGCGGTGGAGGCCACCCCCGATCCGACCCAGCTCGCGCCGGCGGGGCCCGCCGCCCCGCTCGCCGTCCCGACCCAGGTGGCGGCGCGATGAGCCTGGGCCAATCCACCTTCGGGCCCTCGTGGCTGTCGCAGCGCCTGTCGGGCTGGATGTGGCGCTTCGAGCACGCCTTCGAGCGCGCGCGGGCTTCGGGCCGGGCCGAGGACGACGCGCGCATCCGCATCTTCTTCGTGCTGGCCCTGTTCTCGGCGGGCTTCCTGACCCTGGCCATCGGGGCGACCCACGCGGCGCTGTTCTCCAGGGCGGGCGAGGCCGACGCCTACGCACCGGGCGTGGGCGCGGCGCGGGCCGACCTGGTGGACCGCAACGGCCAGATGCTGGCCGCCGACCTGCTGCACTACGGCCTCTACATCGATCCGCGCGAGATCTGGGACACCAACGAGACGCGCCACGCGCTCGCCGCCAACCTGCCGGACCTGACGCCCGAGCGCCTGGAGCGGGCGCTGCGCGCCGGGCGGCGCACCTTCGTGCTGGGCGGCCTGACGCCGGAAGTCCGCGCCAAGGTGCACGACCTGGGCCTGCCCGGCGTCAGCTTCGAGCCCGAGCAGAAGCGGGTCTATCCCCTGGGCTACACCGCCGCCCACCTGGTGGGCTTCGCCGACACCGGCGGCGAGGGCCTGGCCGGCGCCGAGGCCGCGCTGAACGACGACATTCGCAGCGCCGCGAGCGGCGGCGGCGCGGTGCCGCTCTCCATCGACCTGCGCGTCCAGGCGGCGCTGGAGGACGAGCTCTACAAGGCCACCGCCCAGTTCCATCCCAAGGGTGCGGCCGGCGTGGTGATCAACGTCCACACCGGCGAGATCCTGGGCCTGGCGAGCTATCCCACCTTCGATCCCAACAAGCCGGGCGCGGCCAGCCTGGACGCGCGCCTCAACCGCGCGGCAGGCGCGATCTACGAGATGGGCTCGACCTTCAAGGGCTTCACCGTGGCCACCGGACTCGACACCGGCGTCGCCAACCCCTCCTCGACCTTCGATGCGACCCACCCCTTCCAGCTCGGCTACCGCACCATCCACGACTACCACGCGACCCACGCCGTCCTGACCCTGGTGGAGGTGTTCCAGCACTCCTCGAACATCGGCACCGCGCGGCTGGGCGAGGCGATCGGGCCGGAGCGGCTGCACGCCTATTTCGACCGCTTTGGCCTGACCCAACCGGCCAAGACCGAGCTGATCGAGACCGCCCGGCCGCTGACGCCCCGGGTCTGGAACGAGGACGCCATCGCCTCGACCTCGTTCGGGCACGGGATCAACGTCACGCCGCTGGCGGTCGCGCGGGCCTATTCCGGCCTGATGAACGGCGGCGAGCTGCTGCCGCTGACGATCCGCAAGCTGCCGGCGGGAACCGTCGTGCACGGTCCGCGGATGATCAAGGAGAGCACCGCGCTCACCCTGTTGCAGATCATGCGCTCCAACGTCAGCTGCCCCTGCGGGTCGGGCAAGTCGGCCAACGTCCCGGGCCTGAACGTCGGCGGCAAGACCGGCACGGGCGACAAGTGGGACCCGGCCATCAAGCGCTATTCGACGTCCAAGCAGGTCTCGTCCTTCGCCGCGGTCTTCCCCACCGACGGGCCGCTGAACACGCCGCGCTACTTCGTGCTGGTGCTGCTGGACGAGCCGCAGCGCGACAAGACCGGCGCCGACCCCACCGGCGGCATCGTCGCCGCGCCGGCGGCCGGCCATATCATCGAGCGGATCGCCCCCTTCCTGGGCGTGCGGCCCCGCGTCGAGACCAATCCGTTCACCCCGGCCGACACCACGGCCGTCGCTGCGGAGGAGCACTGAAATGACTAGGCTCTCCGACCTCGTGCACCGCGACCTGAGCTTCGATCCGCAGATCGAGGGGGTGACCGCCGACAGCCGAAAGGTGCGCCCGGGCTGGCTGTTCGCCGCCCTGCCGGGCGCCAAGGTCGACGGCCGCAGCTTCGCGCCGCGCGCGGTGGAGCAGGGGGCCGTCGCCGTGCTGGCCGGCCGCGAGATCGAGGGCCTGGATCGCCAGCTGGTCATCGCGTCCGACCCGCGCCGCGCCTACGCCCTGGCCGCCGCCGCCTTCTGGGGCGCGCAGCCCGCCACCTGCGTCGCCGTCACCGGCACCAACGGCAAGACCTCCGTCGCCGCCTTCTGCCGCCAGATGTTCGCCCACGCCGGCTTCAAGGCGGCCAGCATGGGCACGCTGGGCGTCCGCGTCAGCGCGCCCGGCGTAGAAGACCTGCAGATCACCCCGCCCGGCCTGACCACGCCCGACGCGGCCGACGTGGCCGAGCTGATGGCCCGCGTCGCCCAGTCCGGCGTCACCCACCTGGCGCTGGAGGCGTCCTCGCACGGCATCGACCAGCGGCGCCTCGACGGCGTGCGCCTGGCCGCCGCCGGTTTCCTGAACCTGACCCAGGACCACCTGGACTACCACGGCACCATGGGCGTCTACCGGGCGGCCAAGCTCAGGCTCTTCGAGACCCTGCTGACGCGGGGCAAGACCGCCGTGCTGAACGCCGACAGCGACGCCTATCCGGCCTTCGCCGCGACCGCGGTCGGCGCCGGCCAGAGCGTGATGAGCGTCGGCGAGGCCGGCCAGGGCCTGACGCTGGTCGACCGCACCCTGCTGCCGCACGGCCAGGCCCTGAGGATCGCCTTCCAGGGCAGGACCTATGACGTCCGCCTGCCGCTGGCCGGCGCCTTCCAGGCCTCCAACGCGTTGGTGGCTGCGGGCCTCTGCATCGCCGCGGGGCTCACGCCCGAGCAGGCCTTCGCCGGCCTGGAGATCCTCGAGGGCGCCCCCGGCCGCCTGCAGCGGGTCGGCCAGGGTCCGCGCGGCGGCGAGGCCTATGTGGACTACGCCCATACCCCGGACGGCCTGGAGACGGTGCTGAAGGCGCTGCGTCCGCACGTGCGCGGCAAGCTGGTCGTGGTGTTCGGGGCCGGCGGCGACCGCGACCGCGGCAAGCGTCCGCTGATGGGCAAGATCGCCGCCGAACTGGCCGACGTGGCCATCGTCACCGACGACAATCCGCGCGGCGAGGTTCCGGCGGCCATCCGGGCGGAGATCCTGGCCGGCGCCTCCGGGCTCCGCGAGGTTGGCGACCGGCGCGAGGCGATCCGCGCGGCCGTGGCCGGGCTGGCCGACGGCGACATCCTGGTGGTTGCCGGCAAGGGCCACGAGCAGGGCCAGGTGGTCGGCGACACGGTCCACCCCTTCGACGACGTGGCGGAGACGGCGCAAGCCCTGGGGAGTGCGGCGCTCGATGGCTGACGCCCTCTGGACCTCGGAGGAGATCGTCCAGGCCACCGGCGGCAAGCTGGCCGGCCGGCCCTTCGCGGCCACCGGCGTTTCCATCGACACCCGCACGCTGGAGCCCGGCGACCTGTTCGTGGCGCTGGGCGGCGTGCGCGACGGCCATGAGTTCGTCGAGCAGGCCTTCGAGAAGGGCGCCGTGGGCGTGCTGGCCTCGCGCCAGGTGTTCGGCTCCGCGGTGATGGTCGACGACCCGCTGAAGGCCCTGGAGCGCCTGGGGGCGGCGGCCCGCGACCGGGCGGCCAAGGCCCGGCGCGGCGCGGTCACCGGCTCGGTGGGCAAGACCAGCGTGACGCAGGCGGTGATGGCCGGTCTGAAACTCGCCGGCCACGGTCGGCAGGATTCGGCCCATTCGTCCGTGAAGTCCTACAACAACCACATCGGCGTGCCCCTGACGCTGGCGCGGATGCCGCGGGACACCGAGCGCGCGGTCTTCGAGATCGGCATGAACCACGCCGAGGAGATCCGCCCGCTGACCCGCATGGTCCGCCCGCACGCCGCCCTGGTGACCACCGTGGGCCCGGTCCACACCGAGAACTTCCCGGATGGCGAGACCGGCGTCGCCCACGCCAAGGCGGAGATCTTCGCGGGCCTCGAGGTCGGTGGCGTCGCCCTGCTGAACGCCGACGACCGCTGGTTCGACCTCCTGAAGGACGAGGCCCTGAAGGTCGGCGCCGAGGTGCGCACCTTCGGCCGCGGCGAGCGCTGCGACGCGCGCCTGATCGACTTCCAGGGTGCGGCGGGTCACGCCGTGGTCCAGGCGCGTTTCCACGGCAAGGGCCTGGACTTCCCGATCCTGCAGACCGGCTTCCACTGGGGCCTGAATTCCATGGCCGTGCTGCTGATGCTGGAGGCGCTGGACGTGGACCTCGGCGACGGCCTGGCCGCGCTCGGCAGCTTCGAGCCGCTGGAGGGCCGCGGCGCCGAGACGGCCGTCCACCTGGCCAAGGGCGACTTCACCCTGATCGACGAAAGCTACAACGCCAACCCGATCTCCATGGCCTCGGCCATCGCCACGCTCGGCGCGCGCCGGACGGCCGGGCGGCGGATCGTCGCGCTCACCGACATGCTGGAGCTGGGCGGCGAGGCCCGCGCCCACCACGCCGCGCTCGGCGGACCGCTGGACGAGGCGAACGTCGACCTGGTGTTCTGTTCCGGTCCTTTGATGAAAACCCTCTGGGACGCCCTTCCGCCGACTCGGCGCGGCGGTTACGCCGAGACAGCGGCGGATCTCGCGCCGCAGGTCGCCCGGGCCGTAGAGCCCGGCGACGTGGTGATGGTGAAGGGCTCGAACGGATCGAAGGCGGGGCTGATCGCCCAGGCCTTGGTGCGGCTCGACGTCCGGCCAGGGGAGGCCGGCTGATGTTCTACTGGCTCTACGAGCACTTCGGCGCCGGCGGCCACGGCCACGTCTCGGTCTTCAACCTGCTGCGCTACCTGACCTTCCGAACCATGATGTCGATCCTGACCGGCCAGGTCATCGTGGTCGCCATGGGCTCGCGCTTCATCCGCTGGATGCAGGCCAAGCAGGGCAAGGGCCAGCCGATCCGCGCCGAGGGCATCCAGCGCCACGTGGTAGAGAAGGCCGGCACGCCGACCATGGGCGGGGTGATGATCCTGGCCGGGCTGATCTTCGGGACCCTGCTCTGGGCGGACCTCTCCAACGTCTACATCTGGGCCGTGCTGCTGGTCACCGCGGGCTATGGCCTGCTGGGCTTCTTCGACGACTACGCCAAGGTCACCAAGCGCTCCAGCGACGGCATCTCGGGGCGCCTGCGGCTGGCGCTGGAGACGGCCATCGCCATGGCGGCGATCGCGCTGATCATCCTCTTCGCCGCCAAGCCGCCCGAGGCGCCGGACCTGCTGACCTCGGTGAGCTTCCCGCTGTTCAAGCTGGCGCTGCTGAACCTGCACTGGTTCTACCTGCTGTTCGGCGCCTTCATCATCGTGGGCGCGGCCAATGCGGTGAACTTCACCGACGGGCTCGACGGCCTGGCCACCGTGCCGGTGATGATCGCAGCCTCCGCCTACGGCCTGATCGCCTATCTCGTGGGCAACTTCGTCTTCGCCAACTACCTGCAGCTCCACTTCGTCCCCGGCGTGGGCGAGATCGCCATCTACTGCGGGGCGATGATCGGCGCGGGCCTCGGCTTCCTCTGGTACAACGCCCCGCCGGCCCGGATCTTCATGGGCGACACCGGCGCCTTGGCGCTCGGCGGCGGCATCGGCGCGGTGGCGGTCGCCACGCGCCAGGAGATCGTGCTCGGGATCATCGGCGGCCTGTTCGTCGCCGAGACCCTGTCGGTGGTGATCCAGGTCGCCTGGTTCAAGCGCACCGGGCGCCGGATCTTCCTGATGGCCCCGATCCACCACCATTTCGAGAAGCTCGGCTGGTCGGAGTCGACCGTCGTGATCCGCTTCTGGATCGTCTCGATCATGCTGGCCCTGCTGGGCCTGGCCACCCTGAAGCTGCGGTAGGGGAGGCCAGGCGAGCGCCATGATCCCGGTCCGCGGCTTCGAGGGGAAGACGGTCGCCGTGTTCGGCCTGGCCCGCACGGGCCTGGCCGCGGCGCGCGCGCTCGTGGCCGGCGGCGCCCAGGTGGCGCTGTGGGACGAGAAGCCGGAGAGCCGCGCGGCCGCCGAGGCCGAGGGCTTCCCGCTGGTCGATCTCTCCACCGCCGACTGGAGCCGGTTCGCGGCCCTGATGCTGTCGCCCGGCGTGCCGCTGACCCACCCCGCGCCGCACTGGACGGTCGACAAGGCCCACGCCGCCGGCGTCGAGATCGTCGGCGACATGGAGCTCTTCGCCCGCACGGTGAACGCCGCCTCCGAGCACCGGCGCCCGAAGATCGTCGCCATCACCGGCACCAACGGCAAGTCGACCACCACGGCGCTGATCGGCCACGTCTGCGCCCAGGCCGGCCGCGACGTGCGCATCGGCGGCAACATCGGGGTCGGCGTCCTGGACCTCGAGGACATGCACGGCGGGGCGGTCTACGTGCTCGAGATGAGCTCCTACCAGCTCGACCTGACCTCGAGCCTGCACGCCGACGTCACGGTGATCCTCAACCTGTCGCCCGACCACCTGGAGCGGCACGGGTCGATGGAGGGCTATGTCGCGGCCAAGCGCCGGATCCTCGCCAACCAGGGCAAGGGCGACACCGCGGTGATCGGCGTCGACGATCCGTGGGGCCAGCAGATCTGCACCGAGATCACCGCCGCCAACCGCCGCACCATCGTGCCGATCTCGGCGACGAAGGCCATGGGCCGCGGCGTCTATGTGCTGAACGGCCAGCTCTATGACGCCACCGGCGAGCGCGCGGTGGAGGTGGCCGACCTGAACCGCGCCCGCTCGCTGCCCGGCCGGCACAACTGGCAGAACGCCGCGGCCGCCTACGCCGCCGCCAAGGGGCTGGGCATCGCCGCCGACGAGGCGGCCGAGCACCTCCTGACCTTCCCCGGCCTGGCGCATCGCATGGAGACGGTGGCGACGCTGGGCCGCGTGCGCTTCGTGAACGACAGCAAGGCCACCAACGCCGACGCCGCGCGCCAGGCGCTGTGCAGCTATCCGAAGTCCTTCTGGATCGCCGGCGGCCAGGCCAAGGCCGGCGGCATCGAGGCGCTGGAGGATCTCTTCCCGCGCGTGGCCAAGGCCTATCTGATCGGCGAGGCCGCGCCGCAGTTCGCCGAGACGCTGGCGGACAAGGCGGCTGTCGCCCAGGCCGGGACCATGGACGTCGCGGTCGCCCAGGCCTACGCCGACGCCTCGGCGACGGGCCAGGACGCCGTGGTGCTGCTCTCGCCGGCCTGCGCCTCCTTCGACCAGTACGCCGACTTCGAGGCGCGCGGCGACGCCTTCCGCTCCGCCGTCCAACGCCTCGCCCACGCCGCGAAAGGGGCCGCGTAGTGATTTTCAGGCCGCAGGTCGGACCGCTTGCAACCTCACCCGCGTCAGCGGGGGAGGGGGACCACGACGTGGTGGAGGGGGCGCTGGTCCCAGGTTCCGCGCGCGCCGCAGCGCCCCCTCCGTCAGCTGCGCTGACACCTCCCCCGCACGCTGCCGCTACGGGGGAGGAACTGAGCGTCCTGGCCCGCCCGCAATGGGCCGCCGCGTGACCGCCGCCACGCCCCAGGCGCATCACGCCTTCGCCCGCTCCGACCGCTCGCCGATCGGCGTCTGGTGGTGGACGGTCGACCGCTGGATGCTGGGCGTCGTGGCGCTCTTGATCGCCATCGGCGTGGCCATGTCCTTCGCCTCCAGCCCGGCGGCCGCGGCGCGGATGAACGTCGGCGACCCGTTCCACTTCGCGGTGCGCCAGTGCGTCTTCGCCGCCGCCGCGGCCGGCATCCTGATCGTGGTGTCGATGTTCGACGTGCGCACCGTCCGGCGCAGCGCCTTCTTCATCTGGCTGGCGGCCATCGGCGTCATGATCGCCCTGCCGCTGTTCGGCCACAACGCCAAGGGGGCGACGCGCTGGCTGGAGTTCGGCGGCTTCACCCTGCAGCCGTCGGAGTTCATGAAGCCGGCCCTGATCATCCTGGTGGCCTGGATGTTCTCCGAGGGGCAGAAGGGCAAGGGCGTGCCCGGCGTCTCCATCGCCTTCGTGCTCTATTTCATCTCCGTGGCCCTGTTGCTGATCCAGCCGGACATCGGCCAGACGGTGCTGATCACCGTGGCCTTCGGGGCCGCCTTCTGGATGGCCGGCGTGCCGATCTCCTGGGTGATGGGGCTGGGCGCGGCGGCGGTGGCCGGCCTGTCGTCGACCTATTTCCTGTTCCCGCACGTGGCGAGCCGCGTCGACCGGTTCCTCTCGCCCGACAAGGCCGACACCCACCAGGTGGACCGCGCCGCCGAGGCCATCGCCGCGGGCCGGCTGATCGGCCGCGGGCCGGGCGAGGGCGTGCTGAAGCGGGCCATCCCCGACGCCCACACCGACTTCATCTATTCGGTCGCCGCCGAGGAGTACGGCCTGGTCTTCTCCCTGCTGCTGATCGCCCTCTTCAGCATCATCGTGGTGCGCGGGCTCTACAAGGCCATGAAGCTCAACGACCCGTTCGAGCAGGTGGCGGCGGCGGGGCTGTTCGTGCTGGTCGGCCAGCAGGCCTTCATCAATGTGGCGGTGAACCTGGACCTGATCCCCACCAAGGGCATGACGCTGCCGTTCATCAGCTACGGCGGCTCGTCGATGCTGGCCATGGGGCTGACGCTGGGCATGGCGCTGGCGCTGACGCGGCGGCGGCCGGGCGCCTATACGGTGGGCGAAGGGCTCGCCAAGGCCGGCGCGTTTGCGTAAGGCCCCCGGCATGGGGCTCTTCCGACATGCGTAAGGTCGCCGTTCTCGCCGCGGGCGGCACCGGCGGCCATCTGTTCCCGGCCCAGGCGCTCGCCGAGGTGCTGATCGCGCGCGGCTGGTCGGTGGTGCTGGCGGCCGACGAGCGGGTGGCGGGCCTGGCCCAGGACTTCCCCGCCGATCGCCGCATCGGCCTGTCGGCGGCGACCTGGCGGCCGGGCGATCCGATCGGCATGCTGCGCGCCGGCTTCGCCGTCCTGCGCGGCGCCGGCCAGGCGCGCGCCGTCTACCGCGAGATCGGTCCGAACGTGGTGGTGGGTTTCGGCGGCTATCCCTCGGCGCCGGCCCTGGTGGGGGCGATCCTCGATCGTCGCCCGACGGTAATCCATGAGCAGAACGCGGTCATGGGGCGGGCGAACCGGTTGCTCGCCGGCCGTGTCACCCGCGTCGCCTGCGCCTTCCCGACCCTCCTGAAGGCGCCACCCAGGGTAGCGGGCCTGGCGACCGTCGTGGGAAATCCTGTCCGCCCCGCCATCCGCGCCCTCGCCGACCTGCCGTACGCGCCGCCCGGGGCCGAGGGTCCGATCCGCATCCTGATCACCGGCGGCAGCCAGGGCGCGCGCCTGCTCTCCGAACTGGCGCCCGAGGCCATCGCAGCCCTGCCGGACGCGCTTCGCCAGCGGCTGGTCGTCCAGCAGCAGACCCGGCCGGAGTCCATGGAGAGCGCGCGGCGCACCTATCGCAACGCCCTGGTCGACGCCGAGATCGCGCCCTTCTTCCGCGACATGGCCGGACGGCTGGGCGCGGCGCATCTGGTGATCGGGCGCTCGGGCGCGGGCTCCGTCTGCGAGTTCGCGGTGGCCGGCAAGCCCTCGATCCTGGTGCCGCTGGCCATCGCGCTCGACGACGACCAGGGCCAGAACGCCAAGTTCCTCGCCGACGTCGGGGCCGCCGAGGTGGCCCGCGAGAGCCAGCTCACGGTCGAGAGCCTGTCCGGCGCGCTGGAGAAGCTGCTGACCAATCCCGCGCGCCTGGCGCGGATGGCCGCCGCGGCGCGCTCGGTGGCCATTCCCGACGCCGCCGAACGGCTGGCGGACGTGGTGGAAATGACTGCCCACGGCTGAGTTTCGCGCACTTTTTTTGCGGTCAAGCTCCCCTCCAGGTTGAAAACCATTTGCAGCGATATGACGACGACCTAGTCTCATTCCCAATGGCGTGGCGGGCGGTGCGGTGTTGCCCCCTGGGCGCGAATAGTCGGGGAAGAACAATGAGATCTATTTTGATGGCCGCTGTGGCCGTGACTGCGCTTGCGCCGATGGCCGCTCACGCGGATTCCATTTCGGGCACGTCGAACGGCCTGACCTGGACCGCCCAGAACAACGTCATCGGCCAGACCTCCACGGCGACGATCGCCGGCGGCGGCAACCCGATCTACACCGCGCCCATGCCGCAATACAGCGGCGTCGTGGCCCTGATCATGAATGAAGGCGCGGCGGGCAACTTCATCTGCTCGGGCAGCCTGCTGCCGGACCGCATGTCGATCCTGACGGCCGGCCACTGCGTCAGCCATGGCGCGGGCACCGCCAACCCGATCACCACCACCGCCTACTTCTACGGCGGTCCGAACCCCGACACCGTGGTTCCGGGCAGCCCGGACGCGACGCCGATCACCATCAGCCGCTACACGGTCAACTCGGCCTACACCGGCCAGGTCGTCGACCAGAACGACATCGCGATCCTGCGCCTGTCCACGGCCGCGCCGGACTTCGCGTCCAGCTACGGCATCGACACCGCCGGCGACCTGACCGGCCAGAACTTCAACTTCGCCGGCTACGGCGTCCGTTCGGACGTCGGCGGCGCGCTGGGGGCGGACCTCGGGACCGGCCGCCTGCGGCAGGGCGACAACACCTATGACTTCCGCCTGGGCGATGCCGACTTCGGCGGCACGTTCGACCCCAATTTCTTCGGCACCGCCGCGGACCAGTTCGACTACCTCTCGGATTTCGACAACGGCAAGACGGCGAATGACGCTTCGTGCCAACTGGCGGTGCTTTCGCCCGGCGGGTTCGGCCTCACCGGCGCCGCGGCCCAGGCCAAGTACTGCAACACCGGCGTCGGCGCCCTGGAAGCCAGCACCGGCGGCGGCGACTCCGGCGGTCCGCAGTTCATCAACGGCCAGATCGCCTCGATCACCGGCTTCGGCCTGACCTTCGGCCCGGTGTTCGGCGACATCGACAACAAGCTCGACGACAGCTTCGGCGAGTTCAACGGCTTCATCCCGACCTTCATCCACGCCGGCTTCATCGCCGACGCCCAGGCGGTGCCGGAACCGGCCTCGTGGGCGCTGATGATCACGGGCTTCGGCCTGGTCGGCGCGGCCACGCGCCGCCAGCGCCGGCGCGCCGCCGCCACCGCCTGACCTCGACGTCGGACGGTCTGCAATGCCGACGGCCCGGGTGTCCGCACCCGGGCCGTTTGCTGTCCGGGCGCGCCCGGGCCGCGGCCGCGCCGGCTGTTTCGCGCCCCTCGCGAATGCGCTAGCACGGTCGCATGACCCGTCGCCCCGTGCCCTTCGACATCGGCCCCGTGCATTTCGTCGGCATCGGCGGCATCGGCATGAGCGGCATCGCCGAGATCATGCTGCGCATCGGCTATGCGGTGCAGGGCTCCGACGCCAAGGCCAGCGCCAACACCGAGCGGCTGCAGAAGCTCGGCGCTACGATCTTCATCGGCCATGACGCGGCCCATGTGGAGGGCGCCTCGGCCATCGTCTATTCGACGGCGGTCAAGGCGGACAATCCGGAGATGGTCGCCGGCCGCGAGCGGCGCCTGCCGCTGGTCCGCCGCGCCGAGATGCTGGCCGAGCTGATGCGGCTTCAGTTCTCGGTGGCGGTGGGCGGCACCCATGGCAAGACCACCACCACCTCGATGGTCGCCGCCCTGCTGGACGCCGGCGGGCTGGATCCCACCGTGGTCAACGGCGGCATCATCAACGCCTACGGCACCAACGCCAAGGTGGGCGCCGGCGACTGGATCGTGGTCGAGGCCGACGAGAGCGACGGCACCTTCCTGAAGCTGAAGTCCACCGTGGCGGTGGTCACCAACATCGACCCCGAGCACCTCGATCACTACGGCGACTTCGATGCGGTGAAGAAGGCCTTCCGCGACTTCGTGGAGAACATCCCCTTCTACGGCTTCGCCGCGGTCTGCATCGACCACCCCGAGGTGCAGGCCATGGCCGCGCGGGTGGAGAACCGCCGGCTGGTCACCTATGGCGTCAATCCGCAGGCCGAGGTCCGCGCGCACAACATCACCATGGGCCCGGAGGGCGCGCGCTTCGGGGTGGTGATCCAGCCGCGGGAGGGCGACTTCATCGGCCTGGACGACCTGCACCTGCCGATGGCCGGGCATCACAATGTGCTCAATGCCCTGGCCGCCATCGCCGTGGCCCGCGAGCTGTCGGTGCCGCTGAACGCCATCCGCAAGGGCCTCTCCGGCTTCGCCGGCGTGAAGCGGCGGTTCACGACCACGGGCGTGGCGAACGGCGTGCGGATCGTCGACGACTACGGCCACCATCCGGTGGAGATCGCCTCGGTGCTGAAAGCCGCGCGCGCGGTGACCGAGGGCCGGGTGATCGCCGTCGTCCAGCCCCACCGCTATTCGCGGCTCTCCGACCTGTTCGACGAGTTCTGCGGCTGCTTCAACGACGCCGACGTGGTGATCGTGGCCGACGTCTACGCCGCCGGCGAGGCGCCCCTGCCGGGAATCGACCGCGACGCCCTGATCGAGGGCCTGCGCCGCTACGGCCACCGTCGGGTGCTGGCGCTGGACGCGCCGGGCGACCTGCCCGCCCTGGTGCGCGAGGAGGCTCGGCCCGGCGACGTGGTGGTCCTGCTGGGGGCCGGCGACATCACCGGCTGGGCCTACGCCCTGCCGGAGCAGCTCACGGCGCTCGCCGCGGAATGAGCTGGCGCGACGCCCTGCCCACGGTCAAGGGCCGGCTGATCCGCGACGAGCCGCTGGGGCCGTTCACCTGGCTTCGGGTCGGCGGGCCCGCCGAGGTGATCTTCATGCCCGCCGACGAGGCCGACCTCGCGGGGTTCCTGCGCGCGCTCGATCCCGGCGTCCCGGTCATGACCATGGGGGTCGGCTCGAACCTCCTGGTGCGCGACGGCGGGGTCGAAGGCGTGATCGTCCGCCTGGGGCGCGCCTTCGCCGCCATCGAACCCCAGGGGCCGGCGCGGATCGCCGCGGGGGCCGCGGCCCTGGACTCGGCGCTGGCCAAGGCCGCCGCGGCCGCCGGCGTCGCGGGCCTGGAGTTCTACGCCGGCATCCCCGGAACGGTCGGCGGGGCGGTGGCGATGAACGCCGGCTGCTATGGGGTGGAGACCAAGGACGTCTGCGTCCGGGCGCGGGGCCTGGACCGGCGCGGCGAGCCGGCGACCTGCGAGGCGCCGGCCGCGTTCGCCTACCGCCATGGCTGGGGGTCGGAGGAGGGCGTGGTGGTCACCCGCGCCGAGTTCGAGGGCCGCGCCGACGACCCGGCGGCGATCGCCCGGCGCATGGCCGAGATCACCGCGCGGCGCGAGCAGACGCAGCCGATCCGCGAGAAGACCGGCGGCTCGACATTCAAGAATCCGCCGGGCGGCTCGTCCTGGAAGCTGGTGGACGAGGCCGGCTGGCGCGGCAAGCCGTTCAGCGCGAACGGGATGGGCGGCGGAGCGATGTTCTCGCCGCTGCACGCCAACTTCCTGATCAACACCGGCGAGGCCACGGCCGCCGATCTGGAGGGCCTGGGCGAGGCCGTCCGCGCCGATGTGAAGGCGCGGTCCGGCATCGAGCTCCAGTGGGAAATCAAGCGCATCGGGCGGTCCTGAGGCGCACCGCCTTCCGTACGCCGTAAATAAATTTCGCCTCTCGGGCGAACGCAGTTGCACGACCCGGGTTCGATGGCGGAACTTGTCCTCCGCGACGAAGGGTCGCTCGGATTCAGACGGGTTGGGGAACGGTCATGCGGAAGGTGCTTCTCGGTCTTGCAGCGTCAACGGCGCTTGTCGCGGCGGCCGGCGCCGCCAATGCGGCCTCGTTCGCGGTGTCCTATTTCGAGGTCCCCAACAATCTGGGCGGGGATTTCGGCATCTGCTGCAGCTCGCCGCCCGCCACCTCGGTGAACATCAGCCTAGGCGCGGCCCTGGGCCCCGACGGCATGCCGGTGGCCGAAAGCGGCTCCACGGCGATCGACGTGGACGCCACGACCCATGAGGTCCTGTGGTGGACCGCGGGCGCCGGGATCGTCGCCACCGGGACCGGCACGCTGCCGCTGCCGCTGCCGCTGACCAACATGTTCCCGCCGAACAGCACGGGCGGCGGCAATGGCAGCTTCTTCGAGACGGCGATCCTGTCGGGCAACTTCACCGGCTCGGGCGCTCCGGCGTCGCTGAGCGTGAGCTCTGACGACGACGCCTATGTCTATCTCGACGGCCACTACATCGGCGGCAATCCCGGCGTGCACGGCACCCAGACCGCCGTGCTCGACCTCGGCAGCCTGACGGGCCTGCACTCGCTGAAGGTGTTCTACGCCGACCGCGCCCAGGTCGACGCCAACCTGGCGATCACCGGCGTCGGCCTCGACACCCTTTCGGGCGCGCCGGAGCCGGCGACCTGGGGCCTGATGCTGGTGGGCTTCGGCGGGCTGGGCGCCATGCTGCGCCGCCGCCGCGCCCAGGGCGCCCTGACCGCCTGACGTCACGCTCGGCGGCAAGCCGAGCGGTGGGGGACATCAAGCCCCGGCTCTTGGCTGAGCCGGGGCTTGTTGTCGTGGCCCTTGACCCGGCCCGCGCGGTCAGTCACCGCCAGGGCTGCTCCCGCCGCTTTCCTTGAGTCGAGCCCATGGCCGCCCCTCTTTCCGGACATCACGTCGCCGTCCTGCTGGGCGGCCTTTCCTCGGAACGCGAGGTCAGCCTGGTGTCCGGCCGCGAATGCGCCGACGCCCTGGAGCGGCTGGGCGCGAAGGTCAGCCGCCTGGACGCCGGCCGCGACATCGCCCAGGTGCTCGCCCGCCTGAAGCCCGACGTCTGCTTCAACGCCCTGCACGGGGCATGGGGCGAAGACGGCTGCGTCCAGGGCGTGCTGGAGACGCTGGGCCTGGCCTACACCCACTCCGGCGTGCTGGCCTCGGCGCTGGCCATGGACAAGGCCAAGTCCAAGGCGGTGTTCGCCGCGGCCGGGGTCACCGTGCCGGGCGGCGGGCTGTTCAACCGCTTCGAGGCCGCGGCCGAGCATGTCATGGCGCCGCCCTATGTGGTCAAGCCCAACGCCGAAGGATCGTCCGTCGGCGTGTTCCTGGTGTTCGAGGGCGCCAACCGCCCGCCTCAGGAGATCGCCGCCCCGTCCTGGACCTTCGGCGAGGAGGTGATGATCGAGCCCTACATCCGCGGCAAGGAGCTGGCGGTGGGCGTCATGGACGGCAAGGCCATGACCGTCACCGACATATTTCCGCGCACCGGCTTCTACGACTACGAGGCGAAGTATGCGGAAGGCGGATCGACGCACGTCGTCCCGGCCGAAATTCCGGCTCATGCCTTTGAAAAGGCTCTGAGAATGAGCGAGGCGGCGCATGCCGCCCTGGGTTGCCACGGGGTTACTCGGGCCGACCTTCGTTATGACGATATTAACGACGTTCTGGTCCTGCTGGAGGTGAACACCCAACCCGGCATGACGCCCACTTCGCTCATCCCAGAGCAGGCGGCGCTGCAGGGCGTGGATTTCGACCGGCTGGTGCTTTGGATCACGGAGGATGCGTATGCCCGCGGCGGTGCGGGGGGGCTCGCGAAGACAGGCGAAACCCCCGGTCAAGGCGCCCCCTAAGGCGGCGCGTCCCGCGGCGGCCAAGGCCGCGCGCCGGACGGCCACATCCACACGCGAGGCCCACGGCCTTTCCCCGAAGGTGGCGCTGGCCGGCGCCGTCGCGATCCTCGCCCTGGCGCTGGGCGTGACGCTCGCCACCGGCCACCGCGGACAGCGGCTGGCCTCGGCGGTGACGCAAGGCGTCGACAGCCGGTTCGGCGCGGCGGGCTTCCGGCTCAAGACCATCGAGGTGCAGGGCGCCTCGTCGCTGGCCGCCGCCGACATCGTCAAGGCCGCGCAGATCTATCGCAACCAGCCGCTGCTGGGGCTTGACCTCGCCGAGCTGCGCAGGCGCATCGAGAGCGTCGGCTGGGTCAAGGAGGCCCGCGTCGTGCGCCTCCTGCCCGACACCCTGGTGGTCGCCGTGGTCGAACGCCGCCAGCTCGCCGTGTGGCAGCACGACGGCCGCCAGGTGGTCATCGACGACCACGGCCATCCGATCCCCGAGGCCGATCCGGCGCGCTTCGCCACCCTGCCGCTGGTGGTGGGCGAGGGCGGCGCCGAGCACGCGCCGGAGATCCTGCCGGTGATCGCCCAGCGCCCCAAGCTGATCGGCCAGATGGACGCCCTGGTCCGCGTCGACGACCGCCGCTGGGACATCCGCATGAAGGACGGCTCGCTGATCCAGCTTCCCGCCGACGGCGTCGAGAACGCGCTGATGCAGCTGGAGCGACTCGACCAGCGCTCGCGCATCCTCGAGCTCGGCTTCGATCGCATCGACCTGCGCAATCCCGACGTGGTCGCCGTGCGCCCCCGCCAGAGCCAGCCCACCTTCACCTCGCCCACCGCGGCGGGGCTCTAGATCCAGATGGAAGCCTAAGTGATGTTGAAGTTGGACCGTCGCGCCGAACCCCAGGCCGAGCCCCGTCCGTTTTCCGCCGCCCGGTCGGAGACCCGCAAGGACGGCCGCGACGGCCTCAAGGCGGCGCTGGTGCGGACGCCGGTCGTGGCCGCCGTCGACCTGGGCGCCTCGAAGGTCGCCTGTTTCATCATGAAGCCCGACGGGGTCCGCAAGGGCGACCGGACCCTGACCACCGCCGGCGTCGGTTATGTGCAGTCGCGCGGCATCCGCGGCGGCTCCATCGTCAACCTCGACGAGGCCTCCGAGGCCATCGCCCAGGCGGTCGAGCGCGCCGAGAACGTGGCCGGGGTCAACGTCCAGTCGGTCACCGTCGCCACCGCCGGCGGCCAGCTCACCTCCAACCGCGTGGCCGGCCGGGTCTCGATCGGCGCGCGGCCGATCAGCGACAACGACCTGGTCCGCGCGATCAGCCATGCGCTGGCCCAGATCAAGCTGCCGGGCCGCCGCGCCGCCCACATCCTGCCGATCGCCTGGTCGGTGGACGGCCAGGGCGGGGTGCGCGACCCGCGCGCCATGTTCGGCCGCACACTCGGCGTCGAGCTCCTGGTGGTGTCGGTCTCCGAAGCGGTCTTCCAGACCCTGGGCGCCTGCGTCGAGCGCGCGCACCTGCAGTTCGAAGGCGTGGTCGCCGCGCCCTTCGTCTCGGCGCTGGCCGCGCTGGAAGAGGACGAGATGGACCTGGGCTCCGTCTGCGTCGACATGGGCGGCGGCTCGACCTCGGCGGCGGTGTTCACCTCCGGCTCCCTGGTCCACGTCGAGACCGTGCCGGTCGGCGGCCAGCACGTGAC
>Ga0207695_10004614_pt1 | contig 18683 bp, 22 predicted proteins | sample KBSC54metaG_FD_184354 | JGI IMG/M metagenome (GOLD analysis project Ga0207695, IMG submission 184354) | Corn rhizosphere microbial communities from Kellogg Biological Station, Michigan, USA - KBS C5-4 metaG (SPAdes) (version 2) | ecosystem: Host-associated > Plants > Roots > Rhizosphere > Soil... | reverse complement strand
GTGAAGGCAAAAATCCTTGCCTTCGGTGCACGATCAGAGACTGTAGCGTAGCACCGAAGGCAAGGATTTTTGCCTTCACGCCGTGCGAGTTGACGAGCGTGATTGCCTCTACCGTTTCCCCGTTTTGCAGCTTGCCGAAGTCGCTTCTGGTCGCAGTCGCAGCCAGGGCCGAAGTCGAAGTTGCCATCGCAACTACAACCGTCATCACACCAAATAGACGCATCCCTCTACCTCCCGATTACTCACACAAAAGCGTTCTATGCGCGGTAGCGGTGGAGGTCCAGTGAGAGGTGGCATCTCGACGACGAGTCGTCGGGAAGTATGGTGCCCAGGGGCGGGATCGAACCACCGACACCGTGATTTTCAGTCACGTGCTCTACCAACTGAGCTACCTGGGCATCTCGCATGGCCGGATGGCCGTCTGGAGCGGGTGCGGGCTCTAACCCTCGTGATCCGCGCTGTCCAGTGACTCGGGGTCAGCCAGCGGGCCTGGGATCCGGTACCCCTCCCCCAGCCATTGCAGAAGGTCCCGATCCTTGCACCCGCGCGAGCAAAAGGGCGCGTGCTCTCTCGTCGGCGGCTTGCCACAGATCGGGCAGGGCTTCGGGTCAGAGCTTCTCGGCATACCCACCGGACATGGGCAGCGCTTCATTCGAGCGCAAGGCGACCGTGCCCCCAATCTGGCGGGCGAGAGCATCGATCCAATCAGCGCGACTCTCGATCGCGGCGATGACTGATGGACAGGCGACCAGACGTTTTGGGCCAACGCCTTCGAAAACCGCCCTTCGAAGCAGCGCGCGCGCTTCGGCTGACGCTCGGTCGCTCCAGACTTCCAGGAGAGAGGGTCGCGAACGGGATCGGACAATCTGTAAAAAACCGAAGCCGTTGATCGCGGTCCGCTCGAGCGGTTGCGGCAGGGCCGAATCGACAATCTCGGCGGCCACTTTGCGAGCCTGCTTGCCCGGCACCGTCGGGAGATCGATTCCGATGGAGCCGCCAATGTCGAGGCGGCGAATGGCGCGAGCGGCTGCTTCGGCTCCGCGCAGCATCAGCTCTTGGGGCGGAAGATCGCCGTCTACATCGATCAGGGTCATTGCCGGGGTTGGGAACAGGCCGAGGCTGCCGCCGGGAAAATCCACGCGCCCGCTGCGCGCCTCTTCGATCACATCATTCCAACCGGCTTGTGCAAGCTCATCCTTCGCCCCGAGGAAGGAGACGTCTAGAACGGCTGCTCCGCCCTTTCCCAATCGTTCGGCAAGCGAGCCAAATGGCTTCGGTTCCTCGGAGCTGACTTTTGCGAGCGGCCGCTTCCACGGTTCGGGACCGGGAAGAGCGGGGCGAGTCACTTCGATGACGATCCCCGCTCCTTCCGTGATGCCGCGCGGCACCACCGGGAGCAAAAATTCGCCGCCATCTTGCCCGAGAGCCCAGCCGTTGCGCCCGCTGGAGCCGACGCTGAGCAGCTTTGCTTCAATGACGCTTCCCGCGGGCACAATGCCATCAAGTTCCACCCGCGTTTCGATTATGTGTCCGTCTTCGACCAACGCTGCGCGCGTTTCGCCTATTCCCCGCTCGAGCAGCCACTCAGGCAATCGGATACCCCGCGGCCTTCAGCAGGTTGCGGGTTTCAGCGAGCGGCAAACCGACCACATTGGAATAGCTCCCGGCGATATGGCGGACATAGACTTCGCCATATCCCTGAAGCGCGTAGCCTCCCGCCTTGCCGCGCCATTCGCCATGCCCAGCGTAAAAGTCGATCTCTTCGTCCGACAGTCGCTTCATCGCGATCATGGTCTCGACTAGCCGAGTGCGCAACGGCTGCCCCGGCGCTGCCAACGCAATACCCGTCATGACGCGATGGCGGCGCCCGGAGAGAAGCTTCATGCAGGCTCGAAGCGTCGTCTCGTCTTCCACCTTCGGCAAAATACGGCGACCAACTGCGACAACCGTATCGGCTGCGAGCACCAGTGCGTCGGGATTGTTGCGCGCTACCACTTCGGCTTTTTCGATCGCTAGCCGAAGCGCGTGATCGCGCGGGAGTTCGCCCTTCGGCACACTCTCGTCGATGTCGGCAGGAACGACCTCGTCAGGAACCACGCCGATTCGGGCGAGCAGATCGAGACGGCGCGGGCTCGCCGAGGCGAGGATGAGCCGCACGAGAGTAGTCAGCCGGTGTAGCCGGGCGGGCCCCCGCGGCCGGGCATGAAGCGATAGGTGATTCGGCCCTTTGTGAGATCGTACGGCGTCAGCTCGACCAAAACATCATCGCCTGTGAGGACGCGAATCCGGTTCTTGCGCATCTTGCCGGCAGTGTGGCCGAGGATTTCGTGACCATTCTCGAGGCGGACGCGGAACATGGCATTGGGCAACAGCTCGACCACCTTGCCGCGCATCTCGAGAAGTTCTTCCTTAGCCAAACGAAACCTCATCTGTTCTTGCAAAAGTCGCGGTGCCTTAGCGGCGCATCCGTAAAATGTGAAGGCGCAGAGCCTCAGACGGTCAGGATCGTGGATCCTGTGGTCTGGCGCGCTTCGAGAGCGCGATGCGCCTCTGCGGCTTCTTTCAGAGGGAAGCGTTGCTTGACCTCGACTTTCACTTTGCCCGAGCTAACCATCTCGAAGAGATCGCCCGCCGACTGTTCGAGCTCCTGCCGCGTTCCGATATAATCGAACAGCGTCGGCCTCGTAAGGAAGAGCGATCCCTTCTGCGCCAGTATCGAAATATCGAAGGCGTCCACAGGTCCAGACGAGCTTCCGAATAGCACCATCAAGCCGCGCCTCTTCAGGCAATCGAGCGATTTCGCGAAGGTGGTCCGGCCGACTGAGTCATAGACGACCGGGAGCATCTCGCCGCCGGTGAGCTTCTTCACCTCCTGGACGAAATCCTGGTGAGTGTAGAGGATCGGGTGATCGCATCCGTGCGCCCGTGCAAGCTCGGCCTTTTCTTCGCTCGAAACGGTTCCGATCACCGTCGCGCCCAGAGCACTGGCCCACTGGCACATCGCGAGGCCCACTCCGCCGGCGGCGGCATGGATCAGGATGGTGTCGCCTTCCCGCACCGGGAAAACGGCGCGAAGAAGCATTCGCGCGGTCATTCCCTGCAGCATCATCGCCGCCGCCTGATCGAACGAAATATCGTCGGGAAGCTTCACGAGGCGGCCCGCCGGGACGAGCCGCTCTTCCGCATAGCTGCCGATCGGCCCTGCATAAGCAACGCGGTCACCGGGCTTCACCCGCTCGACGCCGGGGCCGACGGCCGTCACCCTCCCAGCGCCTTCGACTCCGGGCGTGAACGGGAGCGGCTGCTTGTAGAGCCCGGTCCGGTGATAGACGTCGATGAAGTTGAGCCCGACTGCGGCCTGTTGAATTCGGACCTCTCCCGGGCCGGGTTCGCCGATTTCGACCTCCTCCCACTTCAGGACTTCGGGGCCGCCGGGCTGATGGATTCGGATCGCGTGAGTCATGCCGCGGCTTCAACGCGCGGAAGCTGAAAAAGAAAAGCCCCGCCGCAGCAATGCCGGGCGAGGCTCCCCTTTCCAGCGATGGAACGTACTAGCCGGCGTGACCCGCAAGCGCCGCCAGCAGAAGCAAGGCGACGATGTTCGTGATCTTGATCATCGGGTTCACGGCCGGGCCCGCGGTATCCTTGTAGGGATCGCCAACCGTATCGCCGGTCACCGCGGCCTTGTGGGCTTCCGAGCCCTTGCCGCCGTAATTGCCGTCTTCGATATATTTCTTGGCATTGTCCCACGCGCCGCCGCCACTGGTCATTGAGATGGCGACGAACAGGCCGGAGACGATCACGCCGATCAGAAGAGCGCCGAGCGAGGCGAAGCCCTGCTCCGGCCCTGCAACGGCGCGGACGATGAAGAAGATCACGATCGGAGCGAAGACCGGAAGAAGAGACGGGATGATCATTTCCCGGATCGCGGCGCGGGTGACGAGGTCGACCGTGCGCGCGTAATCCGGACGAGACGATCCGTCCATGATCCCCGGATTGTCGCGGAACTGGCCGCGCACTTCCTCGACGACCGCGCCGCCTGCGCGGCCGACCGCCATCATTCCGAGAGCGCCGAACAGGTACGGCAACAGAGCGCCGATCAGCAGCCCAACGATGACGTACGGATTTGCGAGGCTGAAATTGATGTTTGCGTAAGAGACGCCAAGATCGCCCGCAAAGCGGCTGAGATCGGTAGTGTAAGCCGAGAAGAGCACCAGAGCGCCAAGGCCCGCAGAGGCGATCGCATAACCCTTGGTCACCGCCTTGGTGGTGTTACCGACCGCATCGAGCGCATCGGTGCGGGTGCGGACATCCTCTTCAAGGCCCGACATTTCAGCGATTCCGCCAGCGTTGTCGGTGACTGGACCGTAGGCGTCGAGCGCGACGATCATGCCAGCGAGCGACAGCAGCGCCGTCGCCGCGAAGCCAATGCCGATCAGGCCGGCGAGGCTGTAGGCGACGATGATTCCGATGCAGATGACGATCGCCGGAAGCGCCGTCGCTTCCATGCTGACCGCCAGCCCCTGGATGATGTTGGTCGCGTGGCCGGTTTGCGAGGAACGCGCGACAGCCTGCACCGGGCGATGGTTGGTGCCGGTATAGTATTCGGTGATCCAGACGATCAGGCCGGTGACGACGAGGCCGACCAGCATCGCATAATAGAGATCCCAGCCTGTGAAGCTGACGGTGCTGCCGGAGATGGCGGTCGTCGTGCCCGCCACGGCATTCATGTCGCCCAAGACCCATGTGGAAACGCCGTACAACGCGGGAATCGAGAGCACTGCGGTAACCAGGAACCCCTTGTAGAGAGCGCCCATGATCGAGCCGCCGCCGAGCCGGACGAAATAGGTGCCGATGATCGAGGTGATGATGCAAGCGCCGCCGACGAGGAGCGGAAGGGTCATCAGCGCCATCAGATTGGTTCCTGCGGCAACCAGCAGCGCCAGAAGCACCATCGTCGCTCCGACCGTCACGACGTAGGTCTCGAACAGGTCGGCGGCCATTCCGGCGCAATCGCCGACATTGTCGCCGACGTTGTCGGCGATCACCGCCGGGTTGCGGGGATCGTCCTCGGGAATTCCGGCCTCGATCTTGCCGACGAGATCGGCGCCGACGTCGGCGGCCTTGGTGAAGATGCCGCCGCCGAGACGGGCGAAGATCGAGATCAGCGACGCGCCGAATGCGAGCGCGACAAGCGCGTCAATCACTTCACGATCGTTTGGCTTAAGCCCCACCGGTCCGGTGAGGATGTAGAAGAAGACGGAGATCGCGAGCAGCGCGAGACCCGCCACCAGCATCCCCGTCACTGCGCCGGAGCGGAAGGCGACGGTGAGGCCGTTCTGGAGGCTCTTGCGGGCAGCTTCGGCGGTGCGGACGTTGGCGCGGACCGAGATGTTCATGCCGATATAGCCGGCCGCTCCCGAAAGAACGGAGCCGAGCACGAAACCCGCGGCCTGGATATGGCCGATCAGGAAGAAAACCAGAACCGCCACGACGACGCCGACGATTCCGATCGTCGTATACTGGCGGCCGAGATAGGCGCGGGCGCCTTCCTGAATGGCTGCGGACACTTCCCGCATCCGCTCGTTACCTGCCGGTGCGCCGAGCACCTGGGTGGTTGTGAATACGCCGTAGATGAGTGCGATCACGCCACAGGCGACCGCGACCAGAATGAGGTTCATGAGCTTCCCCGTTGGGCCTTCAAGGCAACTGATAAAGGCCGGCGTGACAAAGCAGCCGGCCAGAATGGGGTGACCTTTATGGTCCGATTAAGCTGCTGGCAACCGGGGACTAATGAAGCAGCAGGGCGGCGGCCATTCCGCAGACGAGGCCGCTAAGGCCGATCGCCCATTGGCGAAAGCTGAGTGCGATGTTCATAACCAAGCGACTCCGGCAGCGGCACCGATCCGTCCCGATCATGGAGCGTGATTTCGCTTCCGGCGACGAGGCGGCCGATTGGAGTCAAAGTCGGCTGTTGAGGTAAAGAAAGGCTTAACGGATCGATGTCCGGCGGGAGCGCCGCCAGCAGGGCATAATCGTCTCCGCCCGTCGCCGCGAAGAGTCGCGCCGCCCGATCCTGCCCGCGTTCGGCGACGAAAGCGCGCGACAGTGGCAGCGAATCGAGTTCGACCTCCGCGCCACAGCCACTGGCGGCGCACAGGCGATTGAGATCGAGCAGCAGTCCGTCGGAGACATCCATCATCGCCGTTGCAAGCGGAGCAAGCGCGGCGCCCATCAGCAGCAGCGGAATGGGCCTGCGATAGCTCTCAACCAGTTGCCCGCTTGCGGCTGCGTTCTCTTGGAGCAGTTCCAGACCGAGCGCTGCATCGCCGACTGAGCCCGCGAGCCACAGCCGGTCACCCTCGCCTCCGCCCGATCGATCCGGAGTCGCGGAGCCTGCGCGGCCGATCGCAGTAAGACCATAGACACGAGGTGCACCCTCGAGCAGTGCAATCGTGTCGCCGCCGATCAACGGAAGCCCGTAGCTCTCGCAGGCAGCTTCGATTCCATCAAGGAACGCCCGGTCCCAATCGCCATCCGAAAGTGCGAGCGACAACAGCGCCCCCACCGGCTGAGCGCCCTTGGCTGCGAGATCGGAGAGGTTGGAGGCAACCAGTTTCCACCCAACGCTGGCGGGCGGATCGAATGGAAGGAAGTGAACGCCTTCCGCGATGCTGTCGTGGGTGATCACCAACCCGTCGAGCAGAGCTGCGTCATCGCGCAGGTCTCGCGCACCGGGATGGGTTGCAAGCCGCCGCAGCCGCTCAATCACTTCGGCTTCATTCACCGTGATACTCTGGGGAATATCGTGGAAAGCCGCAACCTTAGCGGCGAACTTCCTTGGCGATGGCGTCGAGAAGTCCGTTCACGAAGCCGCTCTCGCGCTTGTCATAGAAGGCGTGGGCAACATCCAGATATTCGGAAATGACCGAGCCGACGGGAACGTCCGGCCGCGCGATGAGCTCGTAGGCGCCCGCTCGGAGGATCGCCCGCATCGGCCGGTCCAGGCGCTCGATCGACCACCCGCTCGCAAGCTTGGCGGAAATGGCAGAGTCCGTATCGGCGCGGCGCGCGATTGCACCGGTCACTATGTCGTCGAAGAAGTCGCGCTCCGCCTCGTAATATTCCGTTTCCTCGATCGTGGCGCCGAGCCGGTGGTCGTGGAATTCCTTCAGGAGCTGCGGAAGCGGCGTTCCTTCCATGTCCTGCTGGTATAGCGCCTGGACCGCGGCAAGACGCGCAGCGGAGCGGGATCGGGAGCGGTTGGAAACGGGCATCGGCGCGCGTGTAGCGGCGCGATCCGGTTATGGGTAGCTCACCGTCAGCGGCACTTCGGGAAGCGGAATGAATTCGTCATGATCGTCGGGCGGAAGCGCGAACTCGCCCGCTCGCCACCGGCGCTTGGCTTCATTGATTCGATCGCGGCTAGACGAAACGAAATTCCACCAGACGTGCCGCTCGCCATCTATCGGCGCTCCGCCGCACAGCATCAGCCGGGCTCCGCCATTCGAACGAAGCAGGGGCCGGTGCCCGGGAGCAATCACCACGAGGTTCTGCGGCTGTAGCGCGATCCCGTCGACGGCCGCATCGCCATCGAGCAGGTAGAGCGCGCGCTCGTCCGCCTCATGCCCGATTTCCAGGCGCGATCCGAGCGGCATCAAAAGCGAGGCGTAGATGGTCGGCGAATGGCAGGTGACTGGCGACGCCATACCCCAGCCTTCCCCCATGATCAGCCGCACCTCGACCCCATCGGCATCGATCACCGGCAGGTCGCTGGCGCCGCTATGCTCGAAGGCGGGGGCGATCTCCTCCTTCGCCTTTGGAAGCGCCAACCAGGTCTGGATTCCGTTGAGGTGCGCGCCCTGCGCCCGCTCGTCGTGTGGTGACCGCTCGCTATGCGTTATCCCGTGTCCTGCGGTCATCAGATTGACCGCCCCCGGCTCGATCCGCTGGTGCGTGCCCAGGCTGTCGCGGTGCTCGATCGCTCCGGCGAACAGGTAAGTGACAGTCGCGAGGTTGATGTGCGGATGCGGGCGAACATCGATGCCTTCGCCGGTCGCGAGTCGGGCAGGCCCCATCTGGTCGAAGAAGATGAAGGGCCCAACCATCGTCCGTTCCTTGTGCGGAAGCGTCCGGTGGACCTTGAACCCGCCGAGGTCGTGGGTGACGGGGGCGAGGGTCTGGAGGATTGGATCGTCAGTCATTCGCTGGGTGCTTTTGCCTTGATCGACAGAGCATGAACCCGGTTGCCGACGAGTTCGCCCAAGGCCTCATGCACCATTCGCTGCCGCTCGACTCGTGACTTGCCCGTGAAGGCGTCACTCTCAATCAAAAGGGAAAAGTGGCTCTCGCCGGCCGGATTGTGGCCGCCGTGCCCGCGATGCTTTTCGCTGTCGTCGATCAGTTCGATGCTGGTGGGACTGAGCGATTCCAGCCGTTGAAGCATTTCGGTTGCAACCGGTCCAGTAGCGAGTGCGTCCATGCAGCCTATATAGGGGAGTTGAAGCAGCGAGGAAGTGAGTGGCGTCGAATCCAAAATCCAATCCCAGAATGCACGGCCGGGTCGAGGGCGCGACCGGGCACTGTGCCGTTCCCGGCTGCCGAGGCCGCGGCGAATATAAAGCGCCGGCGCGGCCGGCTGACTTTGACGGGCCGGGCGACTGGCAGATGCTGTGCCTCGATCACGTCCGCGAGCACAATTCCAAATACAATTTCTTCGAAGGGATGAGCCCGGACGAGATCACCGAGGCGCAGGGGCCCTATGGCGGGTGGGAACGGCCGAGCCGCCGCTTTCGGCCGATCGGCTCCGATCCGCCACCGGCGTGGAGCGATTTCGCTGACCCGTTGGATGCGATCGGTGCGCGGTTTCGCGACATCCGCCGCGAGCAGCAGCCGTCACGCTTCACCAGGGACGAGCGACGGGCGCTCGGTGCGCTCGGCCTAGCCGAAGGCACCGATCTGCACGCCGTGCGCCGGCGCTATTCGCAGCTGGTCCGCCGCTATCACCCCGACCGCAACGGCGGCGATCGAAGCAAGGAGGAGAAGCTGGGGCAAGTGATCGACGCCTGGCAGCTGCTCAAGAAAGCGAAGGCGTTCGCCTAATCGCGGTCCGGCGCTCCAAGCGGGAAATAGGCGCGGTAAGGTCGCGCGTCTTCGACGCAGCGTGACATCGCCGGATAGGCGAGCAGCCGAGCGCGGTAAGCGGATAGCTTGGGGCGGCTGTCGCCGATCTCCTCCACCCAATCCGCATAGAAGAGCGCCGGCGCGGCAGCGCAGTCGGCAAGCGTGAAGGTGTCGCCCGCCGCCCAGCGGTCATCCGGCAGATTCGCCTCGAGCCAATCGTAGGCAATCAGCAGATTCTTGCGTCCCTGCTCGGCGCCATAAGCATCGCCTTTGCCCTCGGGCCGGAGCGCGTGATTGACCGCGGGTTGCATGTTGCCCTGCACGTAAAGGTCGAAAAAGCGATCGAGAAAGCGCACCCGCTCGCCAAGCGCGCCTTCCGGTATCCACTCGTTAGCACCCCGGTGATGCGTCTGCAGGTGCTCGATAATACAACTGGTCTCGATCACCGGCTTGCCGTCATCCACCAGCACTGGGAACTTGCCGAACGGCCAGATGCGCTTGAGTCCGGCGTAATTTTCCTGGTTCTCCGGAACCTGGCGGAATTCGAATTCCGTCCCGTCGGCATAGAGCGGAATCAGCACCTTCCAGGTGTAGGACGAGAAGGGGTGACCGTAGAGAACGAGGGTCAAGCGGCATACTCCAGCTTCGGGTACCAGGTGGCGGGGCGCCCGCCAGGCGTCATATCGAGGATGTTCCACAGGGGCGTCGGGTCCGGGGCAAGATGGGGATCGAATCCGGGATCGGCGGTTTCGGGCCCGCCCTCCGCCGCCCAAAACAGCCGGACCTTGTCGCCGTCACGTTTCCAGACCGCGACGATTGCCCATTCGCTTCCATCATCCTGAAGCGCTCGATAATCCCGGGCGAATTCGTCGCCGACGGTTTGGTAGAATTTTAGATTTCGCCAGCCGCGCTCCCGGGCGAATTCGAGCTGGCGCGAAACGGGCGAGCGCTGGAGGATCGCTACTGCAACCTGCTGTTCGATATCGATCGACGGGATGTCGAGCGATCCGACGAACGAGGTGCACATTGGGCAGGGGCGCTCCCGTTCGGGACCGTACATCCAGTAGTAAGTGAAAAGCGTATCGTGATCGCCGAACGGCTCGATAAAGCGGCGCTCCTTTCCATCGGAATCAATGAAGCGATAATCCTTCGCCTCGCCACCCGGCGGAAGCGCCCGACGCATCTGCGCGACGCGCTGAATGTGCCTTCGAAGCTCAATCTCCTCCGCAAGAAGCTTCGTTCGGGCTTCGTGATATTCCGGGCTTTCATTGGGGAATGGGCGCCTGCCGCGTTTCGCCATTTCGCCTGCGGCCTTCAACTCCGAGGCCGATTGCAGCTCTGCTACCGTCATGCGTCTTCCTTTGCCCATTTCCTGCGCCGATCGAGTTCAGCTTCGCTTGGCTCCTTCGTCACGAACGATCCGGTCGGGACCTCGCCCGCGGGTTCGTAGATCATGAAGACAACGCCTTTGTTCGAAACGAAGTGATTGACGAGCCAGAACGCACCGGAACCTTGCGAGCCGTCGAAAATGGTCTTGCCGCGTCCGAGCAGGACCGGGAAGGTCATGACGACCAGCCTGTCGATCAGGCCCGCGGCGAGCAGCGGCGGATAGAGGGTGCTGCTCCCCTGGATCAGAAGGTCGCGTCCTTCGGTCTGCTTGAGCTCAGCGACCGCTGCAGCGGTGCTGCCCGAAAGCCTGTGACTGTTCTCCCAATCCAGCGGTTCGTCCGAATGGGTCAGCACATATTTGTTGATGTGCTGGAATTTCTGCCCGATCGGATTGTCCAGGTTGTAGGGCCAGTAAGCGGCGAAAATGTCGTAGGTGCGCCGCCCGAGCAGAAGGTCAAACTCCGCCCCCAACAGCTTTCCCATCGGCTCGTTCGCGCTCTCGTCGAAGAAGGGAAAGCTCCAGCCGCCGAATTTGAATCCGCCGGTCGGATCCTCTTCAGGTCCGCCCGGCGCCTGCATGATGCCGTCGAGCGACTGGAATACTGCGCCGGTGAGCTTACGCATCCGCGGTTTCCCCGGCGATCGCGGCCTCGATCTTGGCGACGTCGATTTTCTTCATCGTCATCATTGCCTGGAACACTCGCTTGGCGACTTCCGGATTCGGGTTGCTGTTGCCTTCGAGCAGCACGCGGGGCGTGATTTGCCACGAATAGCCCCAGCGGTCCTTGCACCAGCCACAGTCGTTCTCCGCCCCGCCATTATCGACGATGGCGTTCCAGTAGCGGTCGGTCTCTTGCTGATTCTCCGTCACGACCATGAAGCTTGTCGCCATGCTGGGCGTGATGTTGGGCCCGCCGTTCAAGCCGACGAACTGCTGGCCAAGAAGCGTGAAGTGAACCAGCAGCTCGTCTCCACTCTGGCCGTCAGGATAGTCGCCGGGAGCGGTCATTGCTTTCCCAACGTGAGTATCCGGAAAGACTGAGGCGTAGAACTCGGCTGCCTTGCGGGCTTCGCCTTTGTCGAACCAAAGGCAGGTGGTCATCTTGTTGCTCATATCATGCTCCTGTCTGGAGTGTTCGGCCTCGCACGACCAGCGCTCGGCCCGGTCCGTTGACCGCTGCGAACAACAGTCCGGCGATGAACGTGAAGTGGTCGATGAAGAAGCCGAATTCGTCCTGGTTTTTCGTCCAATGCGATGGCCCGTGGAAGGCGAACGCCAGGAACAGGACGTATGCAGCGGCGGCCAAGGCTGCCTCGCGGAAATAGAGGCCGCTTAGAAAGGCGATGACCAGCGCCACTTCGAAAAATGCTGCCAGCCAGGCGAGCAGCAGTGGCGCTGGAAATCCCGCGGCGCCGATATAGGCGGCGGTTGCTCCCATACCGGCGAACTTGAACGCCGCCGCCATCCCGAAGACGAAAGCGAAGATCAGCCTCGCGACCAGGATGGCGGCGGTTCTCATGTTTCCTCTCACTCGCCGCCGACGAGCGCGAACTCCGCGCCCTGCGGGTCGGTCCCGCCGATGATCCAATCGCCGGTCGGGACTTGCATCGGGCCCATGACGATCTTGCCCCCCGCCTTTTCGGCAGCATCCTTGGCAGCGGCGATCGACGGCACCCGGAAGTAAAAGCGCCAGCGTGGACCGTCGTCGGGCGTGTTGAAGACTGCGCCGATCCCCTCCCCGTGATGGTCGAAGAAGCGGTATTCGCCCAAGTCGCCCATCGGCATGAAGTTGTCGCTCGTCCAGCCGAACTGCTGGCCGTAGAATTGGCGGGCGGCCTTTTCATCGGTTGTCAAAAGCTCGTTCCAACCGCAGCGCTGCACCGCACTGCGCGAGAAGACGTCGCTCTTCGCATCCGGCTGATCTGCTGGTGGAATCGGCTTCATCACATAGAATGGAGCGCCCTGTGGGTCCGCCACCATCGCGATCCGGCCCACATTCGGAATGTCGGTGGGCGGCAGGTGAACCGTGCCTCCGGCCTGCTTGATCGCGGAGACCTTCTCGTCGACGTCGCTGACATTAAGATAGCCGAGCCACATCGGCCGTGCTCCGCCCTGAATCATGTCATCCGTCAGCGGCAGAAGCCCGCCGGCAAATCCGCCGTCATCGCGTGCGATCATGCGATAACCTTTGTATTCGGGGCTTCCCTCCTGAATCTTCCAGCCGACGACGGCCTCGTAAAAGCGTGTCGCGGCGTCTTCATCAGTCGTCATCAATTCGTACCAGATGAAGTCGCCGGTCGGGTTCGGCTGGTTTGCTTGGGGCGCAGTCGGCGCGTCTTGAAGTTGCACGTCACTCATTGTCGCTCTCCTCGATTTGGATTGAGGTTACGCACTTACTGTTTCGGCTGCCTTGGCGGACGCGGTGTCGATGATCACATCGAACCCGCCCCAGAACATGCGCTTGCCGTCGAACGGCATTTCACCCTGCGGGCGATTGCTCTCGTCATCCATGATCGCCTTCCAGGCTTCATCGCGCGTGGCCTTGTCGGGCCATTCGATGAGGGAGAAGACGACTCCTTCGCCGTCTTCTGCGTTCACCGCGCGATAGTAATCGGTGACTTCGCCGTGCGACACGTCGTCGCTGAAGGCTTCGAGGACTCTAGTCGCGCCCTTCTCCTGGAACACCTTCGCCATCTTCTCGGCCAGCTCGCGATACGCATCGCGCTTGGCTTCGGGGACCGGGACGACGAAGCCGTCGACGTAGCTCCCGCTTCCCGAGCCGCGCTCGACGATGGACTCGAAGCCGCCGAGGATCATCCGCTTCCCGTCAAAGGGGGGTGGGGGCATTTCAGCCATCCGCGGATCGCTTCGGAATTTCTCGTTCGCTGCATCGCGCGCCGATTTCGAGGGGTATTCGAACCAGGCGAAGACGACGGTCTCGTCTTCTTTGGCTTCCACCGCGCGATAGAAATCGGTTGCTTTCCCGTGGGGGACGTCCGACGCCCAGGCTTCCACTTGCCGGACAATCCCGAATCCTTCGGTGCTGCCGGCCATGTGCTCGGCGTGCTCACGGAACGCGTCTCTGTTAGCGGCGGGCACCGGGACCACAAATCCTTCGATATAAGTCATGCCGTCACTCCTTCGGGTTGATGGGCGTCATATTCGGCGAACTGGGCTGTGAGCGCTCGCTGGAACGCCGGCCGCGCTTCCCCGCGCTCCACATAGGCCTCAAGATTCGAGCCGATTTCGATCAAGCCGCCGATCTTCGCCATTCGAAGAACGGTGATCATCACCAGGTCACCGATCGTGAAGCGGTCGCCCTCGAGCCACCGCTTGTCCGCGAGCCAGTCGGACACGCGCCTTAGCTTATTGCGAGCGAATTCGTCGGCACCCGGTTTGCGCAGCTTCGCCCATTCCTGGTCGGCATAGAAAGCGTCGAGAAGTACCCGGTGCTGGACACCCGGCTCGACGCTGTTGAGTGCCGCATAAGTCCACTGGATCGCGCGATACTTTTCTTGCGGATCGCGCGGCAGAAGCGTCTCGCTCTTCTCGCCGATATACTGGACGATAGCGCCGCTCTCGAAAATCTGGACCGTGCCGTCGCTGAAGCAGGGCACCTGATCGAACGGCTGTTCTTTCAGATATTCGGCTGGTCGCTGCTGACCCACCAAGCGCACCCGATAATCTAGGCCAACTTCTTCCAGGGCCCAGCGGACCCGAAGGTCACGGACCAGGCCGCGGGCGAAATCCGGCACCCATTTGAAGCCGGTGATTTCAATCTGTGCATTGGGATTGATTGGCATTGCGATCTCCTGTTGCCGAGCAAATTGGGGCTGTATGCTACGCGGCTACATGCTCGACCGGCGCTTCGCCGGCAGCGATTTTGGGGTCCATCCACAGCGGTTCCCAAATGTGCCCGTCCGGATCCTCGAAGCTTCGGCCATACATGAAACCGTGGTCCTGAGTTGGATTCGGATCGGCTCTGCCACCACTCCGGGATGCGGCGTCGACAATCGAATCGACTTCGGAGCGGCTGTCGCGACTGATCGCAAGCATCACTTGAGCGCTGTCCTTCCCATCGGGAATCGCCTTGCTGGTGAAGGTTCTCCAAAATTCATGTGTCAGCAGCATGACCACGATTTCGTCAGACCAGACCATCGCCGCCGCGTTCTCGTTGGTGAATTGCGGATTATTGGTGAAGCCGATCGCCTCGTAGAATGCCTTCGATTTCGGCAGGTCCGTGACCGGCAGGTTTACGAAAATCATCTTCGACATCGCTCTTTCCTCCTGTGTTGCGACTCGATTCGCTTGCTTTTTGCGCGCCCAAGTTATAAATTGCAACTGTGAAGTCAGAAAAAGTAACTAAGCCTCGACGAGACGAGGAAAAACGTCGGTACGACGACGCGTGCGGCCTGGCGCATGCTCTGGAATTGCTGGGTGAGCGCTGGGCGATGCTGGTGTTGCGTGAACTCGCGTACGGGCCGCGCCGTTTTTCCGGGCTCAAGGCCGATCTTCAGGGAATCAGCGCGAATGTGCTGACGCAGCGGCTGACCGAGCTCGAAGCTCGCGGTCTCGTTCGCAAGGTCCGCCTCCCGCCGCCCGCATCGGTTCAGGTCTATGAGGCGACGGAATGGGGCCTCGAGGCGATCCCGATGATCGCCGCGCTCGGTCGCTGGGCTGCACGCAGCCCCTCGCACAATCCGACGCTCCGGATGAGCCATGTGTCGGTGATCATGTCGCTGCAAACGCTGCTCTCTCCGGAACGGGCGGACGGGCTTGAGGCGCGGATCGGGTTCCGCTTCGGCGAGGCCGATTATGTCACGATGCTTCACCACGGCCGCCTTGATGTGGAGCGTTCTCCGGTGAGCGGCTGCGACGTCGTGTTCACCGGTACGCCGACCGCCGTCGCAGCCGTCATCCACGGCGGAGCGCCATTCGAAACCGTGTGTGTCGAGGGGGACATGGAGCTGGCAAGGCGTTTCGTGGAGCTCTTCCCGCTGCCGGCAAAAGTCGCTTGAAAGTTGAGGCGCGGGTCTCCTTCGCCTAAGGCGCATTCCAATGACTGATCTAGCCAATGTGAACCCGGGAAGCCGGAGCGAGACGCTGATGGGCACACCTGATCGAATCGTGAAGGTGCGCGATGCGTTCGGAGTCGATTCGGACATGGAAGTGCCGGCCTTCAGCGAGGCGGACGAGCGCGTTCCCGATCTCGATCCGAGCTACGTGTTCGATCCGAACACTACGCTCGCGATCTGCGCCGGCTTTGGCAAGAATCGTCGCGTGATGGTCCAGGGCTACCACGGCACCGGCAAGTCGACCCACATCGAACAGGTGGCGGCGCGGCTCAATTGGCCGCTGATCCGGATCAACCTCGATGCGCACATCAGCCGGATCGATCTCGTCGGCCGCGACGCGATTGTTCTTCGCGATGGGCAGCAGGTGACGGAATTTCGCGAAGGCCTTCTGCCTTGGGCTCTCCAGCACCCTGTGGCGCTTGTGTTCGATGAATATGACGCCGGACGGCCGGATGTGATGTTCGTGATCCAGCGGGTTCTGGAAACGGAGGGCAAGCTGACTTTGCTCGACCAGAACCGGGTGATCCGCCCCAACCCCTGGTTCCGCCTGTTCGCCACCACCAACACCATCGGGCTCGGCGATACGACCGGCCTTTATCATGGCACCCAGACGATCAATCAGGGCCAGATGGACCGCTGGAACATCGTCACCACGCTCAATTACCTGCCGGCGCAGGTGGAAGCGCAAATCGTACTCGCCAAGTCCGGCGAATATGACAGCCCGCACGGCAAGGAGACGGTCGAGAAGATGATCAAGGTCGCGGACCTTTCGCGGCAGGGCTTCATCAATGGCGACATCTCTACGGTCATGAGCCCGCGTACGGTGATCAGCTGGGCGCAGAACGCGCTGATTTTCGGCGATGTCGGCTTCGCCTTCCGCGTGTCGTTCCTCAACAAGTGCGACGAGGCGGAGCGCACCATTGTCGCCGAATATTATCAGCGCGTGTTCGGAGCGGACCTTCCGGAAAGCGTCGTCGGGACGGCCTGATGGCCGCGGCGCGATTCTCCTGTCCTACTGCCGCTCCAATGTGGGAGCCAGACTCCATGCCCAGTGATCAGCAGTTTCGCCGCACCGCTCAGTGCCTCTTCGAGAGCGGGACTCGCGCGCGCACGCGTAGGTCCAGGAACTTTGTGAACTTTCGCCCGATTCGGGACAGGTTCGATGGCTGAGCGGATCGACCAGTTCCGCCGTGCGCTCGCCGGAGCCGCCCGGGCGCTCGCGCGGGACAGCGAAATGGAAGTCGCATTCGCTTCCGATTCGGGGTCAGTGTCCGGCAAGATGGCGCGCGTGCCATCCCCCGGAGCGGGGCTCGAGCCGAAGCTGGTGGCAGAGGCGCGCGGTGCCGCCGATTCGGCGGCGTTGCGGCTGCGCTATCACGATGACCGAATCCATGCCGTTCAGGCGCCGCTCGATCCCGAGGCGCGGGCGGTATTCGATGCGCTGGAAACGGCGCGGGTGGAAGCGCTCGGCGCCCGGTCGATGGCGGGCGTTCGAAACAATCTGGCAGAGCTTGCGGAGGCGCGGGTTCGCGGCGATTCGATTACCCGCGCTCGCAATGCGGAGGAGGTGCCGCTTGCCACGGCTGTCGGCCTGCTCGCCCGCGAGCGGCTGACCGGTGCGCCTCCGCCCAAGGCTGCCCAGGCCGGCCTGCAGCTCGTCGCGCCGGAAATCGAGGCCAAGGCTGCGGCCGAGCTCGACGCACTTGCACTCACGCTCGATGATCAGGCGGCGTTCGCTCGATTGTCGCGGCAGCTTCTTGAGGATCTGGATCTCGCGACGGCGGCCGACGAGTTCGAGCAAGAGGAGCCGGAAGCGGAGGGCGAGGACGAAGGCGACGAGGGCGCCGACCAGGAGTCTCAGGGAGAAAGCGGCGAGGGCGCTCCGCAGCCGCGCGAAACCGAGATGCGGGCCGAGCAGACCGAATCGGGCGACACCGAGCAGGAAAGCGACGGCGAATACGAGATCGACGACGATCAGTCCGGTGAAGAACTGGCGGACAGCGGCCGACCGGGACAGACTCGCCGCAATTGGGAGCTTGCTCCGCCCACGGATTACAAGGCGTTCACCACCCGGTTCGACGAAATCGTCGAATCGAGTGAATTGTGCGAAGAGGCCGAGCTCGGCCGGCTCCGCGCGTACCTCGACCAGCAGATGGGCGGCCTCCAGAACGTGGTCACCCGCCTCGCCAACCGCCTGCAGCGGCGGCTGATGGCGCAGCAGGCGCGCAGCTGGGATTTCGATCAGGAAGAGGGGCTGCTCGATGCTGCGCGGCTGGCGCGAGTGATCGTCAGCCCGACTCATTCGCTGAGCTACAAGATCGAGAAGGAGACCGAATTCCGGGACACGGTCGTGTCGCTTCTGATCGACAATTCAGGATCGATGCGGGGCCGTCCGATCGCCATCGCGGCGATCTGCGCCGACATCCTTGCCCGCACCCTGGAGCGATGCGGGGTCACCAGCGAAATCCTCGGGTTTACGACTCGCGCCTGGAAAGGCGGGCAGAGCCGCGAAGCATGGCTTGCTGCGGGGCGGCCGCCGCACCCGGGCAGGCTCAACGACCTCAGGCACATCATCTACAAGCGCGCCGACGAGCCGTACCGCCACGCCCGCCGCAATCTCGGCCTGATGATGCGCGAAGGTCTCCTCAAGGAGAATATCGACGGCGAGGCTCTCCTGTGGGCGCACCAGCGGTTGATGGCCCGGCCGGAAGAGCGGCGGATCCTGATGGTGATCTCCGACGGCGCTCCGGTCGACGATTCGACCGCCTCGGCCAACGGTGGCACCTATCTGGAGCGCCATTTGCGGCAGGTGATTGGCTGGATCGAGCAGCGCTCGACGGTCGAGCTTACCGCCATCGGCATCGGCCATGACGTGACCCGCTATTACAGCCGTGCCGTCACCATCATGGACGCCGAGCAGCTCGGCGGAGCGATGGTCGAACAGCTCGCGAGCCTCTTCGAAACTCCCTGATGAAAGAGCCCGGCGAGAGGGCTCGCCGGGCTCCCTCCTTGCGGAGGAATGCGGAGTTAACCGCACCATGGTGGCGGGGAGGGGAGGGGGTATCCCGCCTGGCACCGCTTATGTAGGCGAGGGG
>Ga0207695_10004612_pt1 | contig 18685 bp, 22 predicted proteins | sample KBSC54metaG_FD_184354 | JGI IMG/M metagenome (GOLD analysis project Ga0207695, IMG submission 184354) | Corn rhizosphere microbial communities from Kellogg Biological Station, Michigan, USA - KBS C5-4 metaG (SPAdes) (version 2) | ecosystem: Host-associated > Plants > Roots > Rhizosphere > Soil... | reverse complement strand
GCGGAAGGGTCGCCCTTCGTTTCGGGCCTCCCGCTGGTGGTGCCGCGGACTGCGCTGACTAACGGAGTCACCGCCACATTCTTCAACGGCACCGACTTTGCTGGACCGGTTGTTGCGACGGAGCGTCTTCCGCAGCTGGACGTCAACTGGAACTGGATCGCACCTGCGCCGGGCGTGAACCCTGCGAACTTTTCCGTGCGGTTTGCCGGAACGATCACGCCCCCCGAACCGGGAACTTACACGTTCCAGTTGGAGCGCCGCCGCTGCGACGACAACTCGACCGTGGAGCGCTACACGTTGCGCATAGACGGCTCAGCGTCTCTTGAAGTGAACGAGAAATGCAGCGCCCGCGATGCCGGGGGCTCGGGTGATGCAGTCACAGTCAATTTCCCCGACGCGACCCCACGGCCATTCACTATCGAAGCGGCGCACCGCCATTCGGGCTTTGGTTTCGCGCCCGCATTTACCCTCGCTTGGCGGCCGCCTGAGGGCGCTCTCCAGCGAGAGGCGCTTCGGACAGCACAAGGTGCGGACATGATCGTTGCCTTTGTCGGCCTGAACGCGTGGCTCGAAGGCGAGGAGATGCCGGTAAAGATCACCGGTTTCGACGGCGGAGACCGAACCGACATCGCCTTGCCGAAAGCTCAGGTCGATCTCGTCGAGGCTCTTCAGACGACCGGAAAACCGGTGGTGCTGGTGCTGCAAAATGGCTCCGGATTGGCGCTCGGGCCTGCCAATTCAGCCAATGCGATCGTCGAATCCTGGTACGGCGGCGAGCAGGGCGGCCGGGCGATCGCCGATGTGCTGACCGGCGCCTACAATCCCGCCGGAAGGCTCCCGGTCACCTTTTATCAGTCGATCGATCAGGTGCCGCCCTTCACCGATTACAGCATGAAGGGGAGGACCTACCGCTACTTCTCGGGCGAGCCGGAATATTCGTTCGGATACGGGCTCAGTTACACAAGCTTCAGCTACGGTCCCGCGAGGGTGTCCGGATCAGGGGACAAGAGGAAAGTCTCGGTCAGCATCACCAACTCGGGTAGCCGCGAAGGCGACGAGGTTGCGGAGCTTTATGTCACTCCGCCTGAGGGCGCTGGACTGCCACTTCGCTCGTTGAAGGGGTTTGAGCGAATCCATCTCGCACCGGGACAATCGCAGCTGGTCACCTTTACTCTGACGCCGCGCGACCTCGCCTTCGCCGACACCGCCGGGAAGATGCGTACCCGCAAGGGGAAATACAGCCTGTGGGTCGGGGGCGGGCAGCCGGGAACCGGCGCTGCCGGCGCCGTAGCGACGCTCAATCTGGCCAGCAGCACAGCCCTTCCAGACTGACGGAAAAAGAGCCCACCCGAACCATAGTCCGAGTGGGCTCCGTCCCTCCCCTCAGAGGGGGTTTACGCGCGCGCCGGATGCGCCGGAATGGTGATCCGCACGTTCTCGCCATTCTGTCCGGGGAAGCCGGTAAACAGCGCCTCGATCAGCGGCGGGAGCACGCGATCGAGCCGGTTTGTGCCAGCGCGGGCCTGAGCGCGACCGTCGAACAGCGGCTGCCCGGTCCCGGCGGCGCGGATGTGCATGTCGACCTCACCGCCGTATTCGACATGGCTGTCGAGCAAGCTGTCACCCATGAATGGATCGCCCCAGCCGTAATAGAAGGGCGAATAGAAGCCGAAGCGTGGACGGAAGAATGGGCCGCCGAAGGGGCCGCCGAACGGATCCGGATCGATAACCTGGTGCCCATGGTCGACGTTATAGCCGAGCTGCACGACCATGGTTGCGGCCTTCGGATCGGTTGCCGGCTGGAACCCGCGAGCCGCGAGCTGCTGCGCGACGATCCCCGCGTAGCGTTGGAACTCCAGGCCGCCCATCCTGGCCATTCCTTCACCCGGGACGACAGTGAACGTCTGCCCCTGCGGCGCTGGCATTGCCTGATAGCGGGTCACCTCGGTGTTGAGGCCTGTCGCGCAGGCAGAAAGACCTAGAGCCGCGACACCAACCAGTGCCGCTGCAGCCAATTTCGAGATACGCATACTCACCCCTCCCGTCGGTAAACACGGTTATTGCAGAGCCATAACTTAACACAAGAACTGGTGAACCGTCGATGAAGGGAGGCAGAGATCCGATGAACGGAGGCCCGGCCTACCGGTGAATCCATGCGAGTGCGTACCTTATGACCGCGACACCCCAGATGACGAGCGCTGCGTCGAACGCCACGGCGAGCACTGCCGCGATCGCTCCCAAAATGACGAGCACGCCGTCGCGATAGATCAGCGCCAGCCCGAACAATACGATCGCGACCGCCGGCGCATTGTGGATCATCAGGATCGGAAGTCCCGCGATCACCGAAAGCGCCATGCACACCAAACCGATCGCGCGAGTGGCGGCAGGGCCGGTCAATCGTCCGAGGCGGGGCCGGAAGATGCGCTCGACCCGCGCCTCGAATGGACCCATCTTCCCGATGAGCTTGTGTAGCTCGGCCTTTGTTATCCCGCGGCGATCGATTCGTGACGGGAACCACGGGCTCGCCCGCCCGAGCGCCATCTGCGCCGATACCAGCACCAGCGGAATGGCGAGCACTGTGTTCGTCCCCGGCGGAAGCGGGATGACATTGATCACAGCAAGAATGATGAGAAGCCCGCCCCATACGCGTGAGTGAAGTTGCTCGGCCAGTTCGGAAAAGCTGATCCGCTCCGGGCCCGTTTCCGCGGCAATCTGCCGGAGCCGCTCCGACAGTGGTAGTGGTCGCGCCTGCAGCTCAGTTTCGTCCAAGCGCCGGACTCCCGGTCAGGCGAGGCCGACGGCCGCTTTGGCCCGGGCGAGGATCGGGGCACCGATGTCGCTTGCGCGTCTTGCACCGTCCTCGAGAATCCGGTCGAGCTCGGCCGGATCGCGCCGCAGCTCTTCGAGCCGCCCGCGGATCGGCGACAGCAGGGCAATCAGCGCATCAGCGAGCGCTGGCTTGAATGCGCCAAATCCCTGCCCCGCAAATCGGGCGAGGACCTGCTCGACAGATTCGCCGGTTACGGCAGCATAGATGGTGACGAGGTTCTTTGCCTCCGGGCGGCCGTTCAGGTCCGCAGGATCCTCGGGCAGCGGTTCCGGATCGGTCTTCGCCTTGCGGATCTTCTGCCCAATCGTGTCGTCGTCGTCGATCAGGTTGATGCGGCTCATGTCCGAGGGATCGGACTTGGACATCTTCGCCGTTCCGTCGCGAAGGCTCATCACCCGAGCCGCGGTCTCGCCGATGAACGGCTCCGGCAGCACGAACAGGTCGGTGCCGTAATCGGTGTTGAACTTGATCGCGATGTCGCGGGTAAGCTCCACATGCTGCTTCTGGTCCTCGCCGACGGGAACGTGAGTCGCATTGTAGAGCAGGATGTCGGCGGCCTGGAGGACCGGGTAGTCGAACAGGGCGACGGACGCGCCTTCCTTGTTCTTGCCCGATTTGTCCTTCCACTGAGTCATCCGGTTGAGCCAGCCCATCCGGGCAGTTCCGTTGAGGATCCAGCACAACTCCGAATGCGCCGGGATCGCGCTCTGCTGAAACAGGATCGAGTTGGCAGGATCGATGCCGCTGGCGATCAGAGCGGCCGCCATCTCGCGGATGCTCGAGCGGCGGACTTCCGGCTCCATGTGCTCGGAGAGGGAATGGAGATCGGCCAGGAAGAACAGGCATTCCACTTCGTCCTGCATCCGCACCCAGCGAAGGATAGCGCCGAGCAAATTCCCGAGATGCAGACCGCCCGTCGGCTGGATTCCGGAAACGACCCGCTTCATGCCTTGCCGCTCACTGCTGTCGCGCTCCCCGCCTGATGATGAGCTTCACGTCGTCCAGCACAAAGGCGCCGGTCAGGAAGCAGGCGATGCCGTAGACAGCCACTCCGGAGCCGACAAGCACCACGAGCGCACCGAACCGGCGGAAGATCGACCCAGTCATGTACGGATCGACAAGCGGGGAGAACCAGTACAGCGCCGCGCCCATGATGATGGCTGCGACGGCGAGACGCGGGATCCGGCGGCGAAGACGCGCATCGCTTTCGAAATGCCCGCGTTTCCTCAACGTGAAATAGAGCATCGCGACATTGACAATTGACGCAAGCGCCGTCGCCAGCGGCGGTCCGACGTGCTTTAGCGGAAGGATGAAGGCGAGGTTCAGCCCCAGGTTGATCGCGATCGAGATCATCGCATAGCGCATTGGCGTGCGCGTGTCCGACCGCGCATAATAGCCGGGGGTCAGCACTTTCACGAGGACGTAGGCGGGCAAGCCCAGCGAGAAAGCGGCGAGCGCCTGGCCCGTCTTCACCGCGTCGCCCGCGTCGAAATGACCGTGCTGAAACAGCGCCCGGATGATCGGCACTCCGCAGATGACCAGAGCGATCGTGGCGGGCAATGTGAAGAACAGCGCCAGTTCCAACCCGCGATTCTGGGTCGCCATCGCATCCTTGTGATCGCCGCGCCCAAGCTGCGCCGAGATGGTCGGTAGCAAAACCGTGCCGAGGCCGATTCCAATGAGTCCCAGTGGAAGCTGGTTCAGCCGGTCGGCGTAATAGATGTACGACACCGAGCCGTGCGGAAGCAGCCCTGTTGCAAGAGCACTCGAGACGAGCAGGTTGAACTGAACCGCCCCCGTGCCGGCCGCCGCCGGGGCCATCAGCTTCATTAGCCGCTTCACGTCGGGAGTGAGCCGCGGCATCCGGATCCTCAGGTGAATTCCACTTCCCCAGCATGCCTGCAACAGCCACGCCAGTTGAAGCGCTCCGCCGATGGTGACCGCGATTGCCTGGTTCTGCGCCGTCATCAGCGGCTCGTGCGTGTGGAAGAAGATGAGCGCGACGATCTGCGCCACGTTGAGAAGGATCGGCGCCGCCGCCGCGACCCAGAATTTATGCAGCGAATTGAGGATTCCCCCGGCCAGCGAGGCGAGCGAGATCAGCATCAGGTAGGGAAAGGTGATCCGCGAAAGCAGCACCGCAAAGCCGAACTTGTCGGCGCTGACCCCGTTGAAGCCGCCCGAGATGAGATAGGTCGCAGGCCACGCGAACACCTCAAGCAGCAACGTCATCACGATGAGCGCCGGCAGCAGCACCGAAAGTGCATCCTGGGCGAATGCCACTCCCGCCGGGAGTCCGGGGCCCTCCTTGTCCGCCACTTTGTGGTTGAACATCGGAATGAACGCGGCGGAGAAGGCGCCTTCGGCGAATAGCGCCCGGAACATGTTCGGCATGCGCCAGGCGATGGTGAAAGCGTCGGACGCAAAATTGGCCCCGACATATTCCGCAAACAGCATGTCCCGGGCGAGCCCGAGTATTCGGCTGGCGAGAGTGAGGCCGCCAACCGATCCCAGCGCCTTGGTGAGATTCATGTCCGCGGCTCCGCCGTTTTAGTCGGAGGCTCAGGCCTCGCCGGGCTCATCCCCCGAGGGGGGCGCGCCTGGAACCGCGCCCTGCTGGCCCTGCTGCGCCTGCATCTGCGCCATATAGGCGGCGGCGAAGTCGATCGGTTCGAGAAGTAGCGGCGGGAAACCGGAGTTCTGTACGGCTTCCGCCACGATCTGGCGTGCGAACGGGAACAGTAGCCGCGGAGCCTCGACCAGGAGGAAAGCGCCCATCGCTTCTTCCGGGAAATTGCGGAGCGCGTAGAGGCCGGCATAGCTCAGGTCGACTAGGAAATGGACGCCGTTGCTCGACTGCGCCTTGACCTCGGTCTTGAGGGTAACCTCGTGCATCTCTTCGCCGGCGCGCTCGACATTGAGCTGGAAATTGACGTCTAGGGCGGGCTGTTCCTGCCACTGGAAAACCTGCGGAGTGCTCGGGCTCTCGACTGAGAGATCCTTTATGTATTGAGCGAGGGTGCCGACCTGCGGCTCATTGCCGGTGGCGCCATTGCCGTTGCTCGCGGCTCCGTTTGCGCCGGGGTTCGGTTGCTCGTCAGCCATGTTGCTTCGCCTCGAATGGAATGGATCGCGGACCCGGATCACGGCCGGATGCGTTGTTGAAGGCGCGCCTAGCAGTCGCCTTTAGGGCGTGCAATGGCGCTTCAGCCTCGCGCGGCGGCTTTGAATCTGCCCGCGGCGCGCATATGTAAGGTTTTAGATCGCATTGGAATCACATCTTTGACCGTCATCGTCATCCTCGCGCTGGTTGCGCTCTTTATTGGACTGAGGCTTTACAGCGTCCTCGGTGAGCGCACCGGTCATGAACAACAACCCATCCTCAAACCCGCGGAAACGGAGCAGCGGGTCGAACGGCCCGCAGTGCCTCCGAAGCCCGCTCCGCAGCCGACGGCCGAGAACCCAGATCTTGCGTATCTACCGATGGCAGGCCCGGGCGTCAGAGCCATCCTCGCCGCCGACCCAAGCTTCGACGTCGCCCGCTTCCTCGAGGGCGCGCAAGCCGCGTACAAGATGATGCTGGAAGCCTTCTGGAAAGGGGATCTCTCGGCCGTTCGCTCGCATGTTGACGAGAATGTCTATGAGGCATTCTCCGCATCGGTTGAACAGCGCAAGAAGGACGGCCTGACTCTCGATAACCGGCTGGTCGCGATTGAGCAGGCAGTGATCTCTACCGCGTCGCTGGAGCGCAGCATCGCCTTCGTCACCGTCCGCTTTGAAGCGGACATCGCCGCCGTCACGCGCAACAAGGAGGGCGAAGTCGTCGCCGGATCGATGACTGACGCTGTTCAGACCCGCGACCTGTGGACCTTCCGCCGCGACGTGGCCTCGCGCGATCCCAACTGGCTCCTGGTCGAAACCGACGAGGAAGAGTGAGGGGCTGGATCAGAGGGTTCGCCCTCGCTTCACTTGCCCTGCTTTCCGCTTGCGTGAGCCGGCCGACCCAAGCTCCCGTTACTCAGCCGCCGCCAATCACGCAGCCGCCCAAGCCGCCGCCTCCCGCCAACGCGCTCCAGACCGGCATATCGGTTGTTGAGCCGCGGCTCCTCGATGAAGGCAATGCGGAGCGGGCGCTGGCGGCATTCCGGACCAGCTGTCCGGTGGTTACCACCCGGACGGACAAGTCGGGCCTGACTCAGCCGTCGGACTGGGTGACCCCCTGCACGGCTGCGCAATCCGTATTGCCCGGAACGGCCCCCACTTTCTTCCAGAGCCAGTTTGACTGGGTGCAGGTCGGCACCGGAAAGGCATTCGCGACGGGCTATTACGAGCCGGAGATCGCCGTCTCCCGCACGCAGGCCCCCGGCTATACGGTGCCGATCTACATGGTGCCGCCGGACCTGGTGCGCTGCACCCGGCCGGACGGGACCACCGGCCGCGGCAGGATCGATCCGGCGACCGGCGCCTGCGTTCCCTATTACAGCCGCGCGGATGTCGAGAACGGCGCGCTGGCTGGAAAAGGGTTGGAAATTGCCTGGGCCGCAGACCCGGTCGACGTATTTTTTGTGGAGATTCAGGGTTCGGCGCGGCTGGTCTTCCCCGACGGATCGGCGGAACAGATTGGCTATGCGGACCAGAACGGCCTCGCCTATGTCCCGATCGGCAGGTTGCTCAAGCAACAGGGCGTGCTGCCACCCGGCGGTACGAACATGCAGTCGATAAAGGCGTGGATTCGCGCCAATCCTGCTGCGGGGCAGCAATTGATGCTGCAAAATCCGTCATATGTGTTCTTCAAGGTGCTGAATGGCCCCGGCCCACTCGGCGCGCTCAATGTGCCGATCACCGCGCAAGGGACGGTTGCTGCCGACCCTGCGTTCGTTCCGCTCGGCGCGCCCATTTTCCTGGCGATGGACCGGCCGGAGCCCGATGGATTGTGGGTCGCGCAGGATGTCGGAGGCGCGATCAAGGGTGCTAACCGCTTCGACACCTTCTGGGGCTCGGGACCGCAGGCCGCGCAAATTGCCGGTGGAATGGCTGCTTCAGGGCAGGCGCTGCTCCTGATCCCGAAGGGCACCGCCCAGCGTGCGCTCGCTCACCCTTGAAGAGGCGGAACTCTGGGCCAGAGTTGCTGCGACCATCCGGCCGCTCTCGCGGGAGAGGGAGGCTTCACCGGTCCCGGCGCCCAAGCCATCGATACTTCGGCCATCTGCTCCAGGTTTCAGTGAGCCTCGAACAGAAGCCAAGGCCCGCGCTCAACCCCTTTCGGCTAGGACGCTAGACTCCGGCTGGGATCGGCGGCTGCGGTCTGGCGCGGTGGAACCGGACCGGGTGCTGGACCTGCACGGGCGCAATCTCGATCAGGCCTGGCGGGCGATCGACGACACGCTGGAACGAGCGATCGCTGCCGGAGAGCGCGTCATGCTTCTGATTACCGGCCACGCTCAACCGGGCGATCACTTCATCGGGCGCGGCAAAATTCGGGCCGTAGTCTTCGATTGGTTGGCCGCTTCTCCGCACGCATCGAACATCGCCGCAGTACGCCCGGCGCACAGTCGCCACGGAGGCGCCGGAAGCCTCTACATTGTCTTCCGCCGCGCACGGTAAATTCCACCTTTTCTTAACCCTCGGCGTTTAACGATTAACTCCAGCGGAAAGAGCCGCGGACGAGGCGCACAATCCCCGATGCAAGCAGGCACGGCTCAGAAGATCAGTAACGCACTTCTTTCGAGCGTGGCGGGTTTCGCTTCGTTCATGTTTTCGTTGATCGCGCTGCTGTTCCTGACGCGGTTCGACGAGAAGATCGTCGCCTCCCTCGTTGCCGGCGTTTTCTGCCTGATGATCAGCTACATAGCCTCGGAGCGGCCGAACAGCGAAAGCGCGCGAGCACTCGGCGCACTCGCCGACCGGCTGATGGCCGTCGAGGATGGCGATCTCATTTCACCGGCACCACCCGCTCTTCGTGAGACCATGCCGAAGCTTGCTACCGCTGTGGACACCCTTTTCGCCGAGGTCCGCGCCTCAATCGAGAACGCCCACGCGCTCGGCATGTATGATCCGGTCACCTCGCTTCCCAACCGGCTGCATTTCCGCTCGGAGGCCGATAAGCTGTTGGGCGAAGTGCCCGAAGGCACGCTTGCGGCAATGCTGTTCGTCGATCTCGACCGCTTCAAGAACGTCAACGACAGCTTGGGCCATGCCCGCGGCGACCAGCTCCTGATCATGGTCGCCAATCGTCTGCGCGTAGTCGTCACGGCGGAAGTGGGCGAGACGATCGCGAAGCGCCCTCTTCTTGCCCGGCTCGCCGGAGACGAGTTCACGATTTTCTTCCCGCAGATCGATTCGCCCGATGACATCGAGCGTGTGGCGCGACGCATCGCACTGGCCATCGCCGAGCCTTTCGAGCTCTATGGTCATAGCATTGATATCGGCGCTTCGGTCGGCGTCTCGCTGACTCCCGATCATGGTTCGACAGTCGAATCGCTGATGCGCGCTGCCGATATTGCGATGTACCGCGCCAAGTCGCGGGGCGGCGGTCAGCACTGCCTGTTCAACAGCGAACTTGCCGCTGAGCACCAGTCGAAGATCGAGATCGAGAAAGCGCTGACCGAGGCGCTCCAGCATGGCGGCTTCCGCCTCGCCCTGCAGCCGCAGCTCAGCCTGACGACGGGTCAGGTAGTCGGTGCCGAAGCGCTGCTTCGCTGGGATCATCGGGCCGAGGGGCTGAAGATGCCCGACACCTTCATCCCGGTGGCCGAACAGACCGGCCTCGTTTCCGAGATTGGCGACTGGGTGGCCGCGGAAGTGGCCCTGATACTCTCAACCTGGCAGCGGGATGGGATCGCCCACCGAATCGCCTTCAACGTCAGTCCGCGCCAGCTCGACCGCGCCGACTTCTTCCCGAGGCTGCGGCAGATTTTCGCCGAGCAGAAAGTGCCGCTGTCGCTGATCGAGCTCGAGTTCACCGAGAGTGCGGTGATGGAGGTCAGCCAGCAGGTGCTGGACGAGATCGCGACTCTCCGCGAAGGCGGCGCACGCGTCGCAATCGACGATTTCGGCACCGGTTACTCCAACCTCGCTCGGCTGCGCTCGATGCCGGTCGACCGGGTGAAGCTCGATCCGTCGCTGATCTGCGACATCGAGCGATCCGAGCAGGCGCGGGTGGTGGTGCAAGCTGTCGTGCAGCTGATCCACGGTGTCGGCTGCGAGATCGTCGCCGAGGCGGTAGAAAATAGCGCCCAGGCCGACATCCTCCGCGCGATGGGCTGCCAGATCGTCCAGGGCTTCGTTTTCGCCGAGCCGATGTTCGAGCCAGATTACCGCGCCTGGGTCCGCCACGCCGGAGGCGCAGCGAAGGTCGCCTGAGCGAGATCACGATCAGCGTAAAAACGGGTGGCCCGCTCCGAGGGACTCGAACCCCCAGCCTTCGGGTTCGAAGCCCGACGCTCTATCCGGTTGAGCTAGGAGCGGTTGGGAGCCTCTAATCCTCCGATTCCCAGATTTCCACCCGGCGCTTCACTCAGCCGAACACCTTTTGCAGAACCCGCTCATAGATCCGCGACAGCGCCCGGATGTCCTCGACCGCGGCGCATTCTCCAACCTTGTGCATCGTGGCGTTGGGCAGACCGAAATCGACAACCGGGCAGAGCTGGATGAGGAAGCGCCCGTCCGAGGTGCCGCCGCTGGTCGAAAGCTCCGGAGCTTCCCCGGTTTGCTCGCGGATCGACTCGACGACCACATCGTAGAGCGGGCCGGGTGGAGTGAGGAAGGCCTCGCCCGAAATCCGCGCCTTCACCTTTGCTCCGGGCGCCTCTCGCTCGGCGATCTCCTCGACCATTTTCACCAGGTCCGCTCCCTTGTGGAGATTGTTGAAACGGATGTTGAGCTGAGCAGTTGCAGCGCCGGGAATGACGTTGCTGGCGTGGGTCGGCGTGTCGATGCCGGTGAATTCGAGGTTCGAACGCGGGAAAACGTCCGTGCCGTCATCGAGGTGAACCGCGTCGAGTGCGGCGATCACACTAGCCAGCGGCCCGATCGGGTTCGTCGCCCGGTGCGGATAGGCGACGTGGCCCTGAACCCCCGGCACCTCGATCCACATGTTGACCGAGCCGCGGCGGCCGATCTTCACCGTATCGCCGAGTCGGTCGACCGAGGTCGGTTCGCCGATCAGGATCATATCGGGGCGGATATTCCGCTCGTTCAGCCAGTCGATGATGCGTGGCGTGCCGTAGGTCGAATAGCCTTCCTCGTCGCCGGTGATCAGGAAGGAGAGGGTGCCCTTCGACTGATCGGTATTCGCCACCGCCGCGACGAAGGCGGCAATCGCACTCTTCATGTCGTTGGCGCCGCGACCGATCAGGAGCCCGCCCTCGATGCTGGCATCAAACGGATCGCTGCTCCAGCCTTCACCGGGAGGAACCACGTCGAGGTGGCCGGCAAAGCCGAAGTGCGGCGCACCTTCGCCCCGGATCGCCACCATATTCTCGGTCGGGCCGTCGGGCGGCTCGCCCATCACCCAGCGATGGCAGGTGAAGCCGAGCGGCTTGAGCGCTGATTCGAGGAGGTCGAACACCTCGCCCCGCGCCGGCGTGATGCTCGGACAGTTGATCAGTTGTGTCGCAAGCGCAATTGGGTCAGCTGACATTCGCGCCGACTAGCAAAGGAATGGCCCATGCCCAAGATCGACCTCGACAGCATCGAGCAGACCAACCGGACCAGTTACCCGGCGCCGTACGCTGAGCAGGTTGCCGATCGCTGGTTCCGGCGCATCGGAAAGGCGAGCGGCCTGACCGAAATCGGCGTCAGCCATGTCGTCCTCCAGCCCGGCGCCTGGTCGAGCCAGCGTCACTGGCATGAAGGGACGGACGAGTTCGTCGTGATGCTCGACGGCGAGGCAGTGCTCGTGGAGAATGAGGGCGAGACTGTGCTCCGTCCCGGCGACATGGCGGTCTTCCCGAAGGATGTTGCGAACGGCCATCACCTGATCAACCGCAGCGACCGGCCCTGCGCTTTCCTCGCGATCGACAACCAGCGCGACCCGGGTGACTGCCACTATCCCGATATCGATTTGGATCTCAGCATCGAGAAGAGAGCATTCACCCACAAGGATGGAACGGCTTATTAGCCGCGGCGTCTAGGCGAAGACCTCTTCCAGCTGCGACGGGCCGTAAGGGTCGGGGCCATATTCGTTCGGACCTTGGGTGCCCGACTGAACCATAAAAACCAGGAAGGCTACACAACCTCCCAGAAGACAAAGTATTGCGACGATCATGGCCGTAAACATTGCGGCGCTCGAGCCCGGCACCATTCTCATGGCGGCAAACACTGCCGCGGCCCCAGTGATTGCAAGTGCGATAAAGAACACGAGCGTCCACCAACCGCTTCGATCGGTGTCGTGCAGCCGCCGAACGGTGACTGCCAGCATGGGAAGCAAAAAAGCCAGATTAGTTATGGTGTTGATAGTATCGCCGTCACCTGTGGCTGCATCGAGCAATTTAGCCACGCCGTCCACAACCACGGTCAGTAGATAGAACCACCAGTATTCCGCGCGCGGCGCTCGCCCGGAGAGCGTCGCATATTTCCTGATCGGAAGGATCGCCCATTGAATTGGGTTCAGCTGCTCCATGGTTCCGTTCCTCAGGCGAAGATCTTGTCGAATTGATCCCGGCCATAGGGGTCGGGGCCGAAGCGGTTGGGGCCCGCTGTTCCGGGCAAGCAGTAGAAGACAATCAGCACGATCATGTAGACGAACTGCAGCAGGCCGATGAGACCGACGACACCAAATCCTGCACCGAACGCGGCGGGGTCCGGAGGCGTGCTCCCGGCCCGCATCGACGCCAGCATACCGAACATCACGCTCCCCATCAGAACAGCATAGACCAGGTACAGCAGGTAAAAGCCGCCGAGCCACCAGCCGGAACGATCGGTATCGTGGAGCCGCCGGACCTGCACCGCTAGCCAAGGAACGAGAAGCGCGAGGAAAGCGACCATCAAAATCAGCCAGGTTATACCGAAGGCTCCGAGCAGCCCCGCGGACGGTTGGGTGCCTGAAGCGCCGATTCCCGCCACCGCTGCGAAGCCCAGAATCATGGCCGCGATCCAAAATGCAAACACTCCCAGCACGAACCACCAAAGCTCTGCTCTGGAGGAGCGGCCCGAAAATTCGGCATATCGCTTGAGCGGGCGCAACGCCCATCCGATTGGATTCAATTCCTGCATTGCACTGCCCCCTATTGCCCCGAGTTGAAGCTATCTGCCTGCACGCGCAAAGCAATCCCTCAATTGCGCGGCGCCTGGCGGCGGTAGCTGAGCGCTTCCGCGACATGGATCCGCCCGACCTGTTCAGCGCCGGCCAAATCAGCGACGGTTCGCGCGACTCGGAGCACCCGGTGGAATCCGCGCGCAGAGAGGCGCATCGCCGCGGCCGCGTCGGCCAGCAGCTTCCGGCCGGGCTCGTCCGGAGTCGCCACCTCATCGAGCAATTCGCCGTCGGCTTCGGCATTGGTGCGGACTCCCGAGCCGTTGTAGCGCTTCGATTGCACCTTGCGGGCGGCGGCGACGCGAGCGGCGACTTGAGCACTGCCCTCGGCTGGCGGCGGAAGAGTGAGGTCTGCAGCCGAGACTCCCGGCACTTCGATATGGAGATCGATTCGATCGAGAAGCGGACCTGAGACTCGCGCCTGGTAATCGGCGGCGCAGCGCGGAGCGCGGCTGCAGGCGAGCGCAGGATCGCCGAGATGGCCGCAGCGGCACGGGTTCATCGCCGCGACCAGCTGGACCCGGGCCGGAAAGGTGACGTGGGTATTGGCTCTCGCGACTGTCACGTTGCCGGTCTCCAGCGGCTGGCGAAGCGAATCGAGCACCGGGCGCTGGAATTCCGGCATTAGGTAGCAAGTGGGACAAACCCCTGCCGCCTTTTGCCGCTTCCTAAGGAGGAAGCGAAGTGGAGTTCTGGAAAGTCGCACTAGTCGGCGTAGTCCAAGTCGGGCTCGTAATTGTCGGGCAGCCGGTAAAAGCGCTGGCGCTCGGGCTTCAGGACGCGTCTGAAAGCCGTCCGGCGGGGAACGCCGATTTCATCGACGTAGAGGATCTGCCCTGTCAGGTGGAGCGTCCGGTCGCCGCCTTTGCCGAAAAGCTTGCGGTGCCACGCTGGGGCGTCGGAATGTGGGTAAATGAAAATCTGCTGTTCGCCCGCGGCGAGCCGAACCGTTCCCAAGTCAGAATGCGGCTCGACGCTGTTATGGAGAAACAGGCGCTCAACATTCTCGGCGACGACCTCCAGCCTAATCGAACTGCTTACAATCGTTCCGGCAGTCTCTCCGATATTCGCCAAGCTAAACATGGCGGTGATTTGCTCGCCCTCAAGAACGCTGCCGATGATCGCTTCGCGCAGAATTATCCGGGGGCGATGGGTGGCGTGGAACTCGTAGCGGGAAAGCGAAATCTGCTTGCCGAGGAGAATGCCCTGGGCAGTTCCGACGACGGCCAGAACGGCCGTGAACAGAACCAGCCAGAGAGTTTCGTAAGCAACGGTATCTCGGCTCGCCCGCTCCCAGAGGGATTCGCGCGTTGGACACTCTATCTCTTTGGTTGGATTTTGCTTTGCGGCCTGTTGGCAGTTTGCTTGCTCTTGGGCAGGGACAACGAGTGACGGGTAGTTCGCTATTGCGTAGGCGCCAGCAGTTCCCGCCAGAATTAGGAAAGCTACTCTAGTCGCAGAACGCCTACGCCAATTGCTCGCAATGCTGCGAATAGAAACCATGCAGGAAACGCCCCCCGGTTGATCTTGATCTGAACCGAAGCTTCGGTTTCCGGCAAGCCCATTTCCGTGAGTCGCTTTGCAAGCTCAGCATTTTTGACTCCGGCTCGCACCATCTCCGCCTTGAGATTGCGCTTCGCCAATTCAGCCCATTCGTCGCTTTTGCCAGCCATGACAGTTCCTCACATTGAGTCGAAAAACAATCATATATGTTCGTTTTTCACTTGCAAGTGATTAATGAATATCATACATATCTGTGCATCAAACACACGGATATGATTGATGGCACAGCACTTCCTCCTTTCCGCAAATGCCCGGACCCTCAGTTTGGTCAAGGTGATGCGTATGTCGGACGACCAAGCGTTCGACGCCCTGCGGGCACTTCGTTGGGCTTCAACCGATGGCGAGCCGGTATGCCCGCGTTGTGGTTGCCTTCGCATCTACAATTTGAGCGACAATCGGCGCTTCAAGTGTGCCGCTTGCCTTCACAAGTTCAGCGTTACGTCCGGCACTCTGTTCGCATCGCGCAAGCTGCCAATCCGCGACATTCTCGCAGCTATCGCCATCTTCGTGAACGCGGCAAAAGGTCACAGCGCGCTTCAACTTAGCCGTGATCTGGACGTTCAGTATAAGACAGCTTTCGTGCTCTCACACAAAATCCGGGAAGCGCTCGTTGCCGAGCAAGCCGGGAATGAAATCAGCGGCGATGTGGAAATCGACGGAGCCTACTTCGGCGGTTACGTGAAGCCCGCGAACCGCCGCGAGAACCGGGTTGATCGTCGCCTTGCGATGCATCGCACCGGCAAGCGCCAAGTCGTTATCGTGATGCGTGAGCGCGGCGGTCAGGTGCTTCCCTTCGTTGCCAAGTCAGAGGCTCACGGTTGCAGCCGCATCGCCGGTTGTGTCGTTCCCGGTTCCACCATCTATGCGGGCGAAGCTTCGTCATGGGATGCGCTCGAAGGTCGCTTCCTCACGAAGCGGATCAACCATAGCGAAGCCTATTCGACGCCGGAGGCTTGCACGAACATGGCAGAGTCGTTCTTCTCGCGGCTCCGCCGCGCTGAAATCGGAACGCATCACCACATCGCCGGCCCGTATCTGAACGCCTACGCTGGCGAGATGGCGTGGCGTGAGGATAATCGCCGGGTCAGCAATGGCGAGCAGTTCATGTTCGCCACTGCCGCCGCCGTTGGGCGTCCGGTCAGCCGCCAGTGGAAAGGGTATTGGCAGCGCGCAGCCGCCTAGGCCCGGAGCCAGCCCTTATACTCACCCTCTTTCGGGACTTCCTTCGCCCAACCCCGCTGCTTTAAGCGCCATAGGGCAGCGCCAACGCGCTTACGGATCACCACAACCGTTTTCGGATCGTCGGGCAGCTTACGGAGCGCGATCACCTGTCGGGCAATCTCAAGGCTTGTGAGCGGTCCCGTCGCCATTCTCAGGGCCGCTATGACGTGCCGCTGCATCTCGCCCTTGAATGCCGCGTTCTTGCTCGGCAGCGGCTTGGCGCGGCCTAGCTGCGCCTCAGGGTCGAAAAGGTAGATCGTGTGTTCGACCGCTTCCATGTCCTCCACCAAGCGGTGAAGCTCATTTCGGGCTGCTTCGATCTTGCCCGCAAGTGTGCGGTGCATCTCGATTAGACCGGCGACTGTGTTGGGGCGTTCCATCGGGTAAGGATAGCCGTTGCGGCTGAGACGAACGAACGCGATCTAGTCCCACTTGCTACCTAATGCCGTGGAATTCGGGCAGTTCATCAAGGAACAACACGCCGAGGTGGGCGAGGCTGATCTCGCCGGGCCGGACCTTGAGACCGCCGCCGACGAGTGCCGGCATGGAGGCGCTGTGGTGCGGCGCGCGATAGGGTCGTCGCCGCCGGATCTTGCCGCCCGCAAGCTCGCCAGCGACTGAGGCGACCATCGACACCTCCAGCGCTTCGCCCGGTTCGAGCGGCGGCAGGATTCCGGGAAGGCAGGCGGCGAGAAGCGATTTCCCGGCTCCGGGCGGACCGCTCATCAGCAGATTGTGGCCGCCCGCTGCCGCGATTTCGAGCGCCCGCTTGGCGACCTCCTGCCCTTTAACCTGGGCGAGGTCGGGGCCACCCTCGACCGGCTCGGCCTCGGCGACGCTGGGCGTTGCAAGCAGAGACGTGCCTTTCAGGTGGGCCAGGAGAGACAGCAGGTCGGGCGCGGCGATCACGTCCAGCTGGCCGGCCCAGCTCGCTTCGCTTCCCTGTGCGGCGGGGCAGATCAGACCCTTGTCTTCGCTCGACGCATGAAGCGCGGCGAGAAGGACTCCGGGGGAAGCCGCAATCCTGCCGTCGAGGCTTAGCTCGCCGACCGCGACATAGTGCGACAGCGCCTCGGCATCCGCGGCCCCAATTGCGGCCAGCAGGCAGAGCGCGATCGGAAGATCGTAATGCGAGCCTTCCTTCGGAAGATCGGCAGGCGAAAGATTGATGGTGATCCGCTTGGGCGGAAGGGCGAGGCCGATCGCAGAGAGCGCAGCCCGGACCCGTTCCCGGCTTTCGGCGACCGCCTTGTCCGGCAGGCCGACGATGACGAAGGCGGCGAGGCCCGATGAGAGCTGCAACTGCACTTCGACGGCACGCGCTTCGAGGCCGAGATAAGCGACTGTGGCGACGGTCGCGGTCATTATCGGCCCGGGAAGCCGCGGGAGCGGCAATCATGGATTCGCGCGGAGACGCAGAGACGTTTTTGCCCGGCACGACATCTCTGCGCCTTTGCGTCTCTGCGCGCGATATTGTTGGGTCGCCGCTGCCGCGGCATTGAAGACTTCAACTGATACGCGAGGCAGATTCCCCCCTAGCTCGGCGGAGCAAAGCTAGACCGCTGCGGACCTTTCCCGCAAGCCGCCTTGCGCGCGGCCAGGTGTGTCACCACATCAATACACATGCGGCGGCACGAGCGATGGCGGAAGTTCTTCGACAACCCGATTGTCGAGTGGGCGCTGTTCGTGCTGGGCGTCCTGCTGGTCCTCGCGGGTTTCGTGCTCGCGCCGATCCCCGGTCCCGGCGGCATTTTCCTGATCGCGCCGGGGCTGGCGCTGATCCTGAAAACCAGCCTCTGGGCGAAGCGCCATTACGTCCGCTTCAAGCGCTGGCAACCCAAGGCGGGGCATCTCGCGGATCGGGCTTTGCGCCGCAGATCCGCTAAACGCCGAGAAGCTGCCCGCAAGGCCCGGCGGAGCAATGCAGCGAATTGACTTTGCCGCCCCCCTCCCTTATCGGGCGCGCAACAGCGGCTGCCGGCTCGGCGGCCCTTTTTCTTTTCAGTTTCGAGGCATGAGCGATGAAGCGCACTTTCCAGCCGAGCAATCTCGTCCGCAAGCGGCGTCACGGCTTCCGCGCGCGCATGGCGACCGTGGGCGGCCGCAAGGTCCTGAACGCGCGCCGCGGACGCGGGCGCAAGAAGCTCAGCGCTTAGAAACAATTCGAAAGCGGTCGGATTTCCTCGCTGCGAACGCCGGAAGGCGCGCGGCGATGCCCGGATTCGTGCTCCTCGTTCGCGACCGCAAGGACGGAGATCCGCTGAAGCGAGTCGGCTTCACCGTCACCAAGAAGATTGGCGGCGCGGTGGTCCGCAACCGGATGAAGCGGCGCTTCCGCGCGCTCGCCCGCGAGCTGATTCCGGCCAACGGCGTCGCGGGCTCGGACCATGTGATGATCGGTCGGAGCGGTGGGATCGAACGCGATTTCTCGCTTCTTCGCGATGAACTGATGAGGGCGCTGAAGAAGGTGCGGCAGTGATCGCCCGCCTGCTGATCCTGATCTGCCGCGCCTGGCAAAAGGGACCCTCCCAAGTGCTTCCGCCAAGCTGCCGTTATCAGCCGAGCTGCTCGGCCTATGCGATCACCGCGATTCAACGCTATGGGGCCGCGCGCGGGGCCTGGATGGCGTTGAAGCGCATCGCTCGCTGCCACCCGTGGGGCGGGCAGGGTCATGACCCCGTACCATGATTGATTGAGGATCGGACAAGACGTGAACGACAATCGTAACCTGATCCTCGCGATCGCGCTCAGCGTGCTCGTACTGCTCGGCTGGAGCTTTTTCTCGCAGAAGTTCCTGCCGGCCAATCCGCCGCCAA
>Ga0207695_10004611_pt1 | contig 18687 bp, 16 predicted proteins | sample KBSC54metaG_FD_184354 | JGI IMG/M metagenome (GOLD analysis project Ga0207695, IMG submission 184354) | Corn rhizosphere microbial communities from Kellogg Biological Station, Michigan, USA - KBS C5-4 metaG (SPAdes) (version 2) | ecosystem: Host-associated > Plants > Roots > Rhizosphere > Soil... | reverse complement strand
ATCGAAGGTGAAGTCCGCACGCCGAAGGACGGCGAGCGCTACTTCGCGCTGGTGAAGGTCGACAAAGTCAACGGGCAGCCGCCCGAGGCCTCGAAACACAAGATCATGTTCGAGAACCTCACGCCGCTGCACCCGAACAAGCCGCTGGCGCTCGAACGCGAGATGCGCGGCGAAGAGAACGTCACGGGCCGCATCATCGACATGATCGCGCCGATCGGCAAGGGCCAGCGCGGCCTGCTGGTCGCGTCGCCGAAGTCGGGCAAGACCGTGATGCTCCAGCACATCGCACACGCGATCAAGCAGAACCACCCGGACGTCGTCCTGTTCGTGCTGCTGATCGACGAGCGCCCCGAAGAAGTGACCGAAATGCAGCGCTCGGTCGCCGGCGAAGTGATCGCGTCCACGTTCGACGAACCGGCCACGCGGCACGTGCAGGTCGCCGAAATGGTGATCGAGAAGGCCAAGCGCCTCGTCGAAATGAAGCACGACGTCGTGATTCTGCTCGACTCGATCACGCGTCTCGCACGCGCTTACAACACCGTGATCCCGGCGTCGGGCAAGGTGCTGACGGGCGGTGTCGACGCGAACGCACTGCAGCGTCCGAAGCGCTTCTTCGGCGCGGCGCGCAACATCGAGGAAGGCGGCTCGCTGACGATCATCGGCACCGCGCTGATCGAAACCGGCAGCCGCATGGACGACGTGATCTACGAAGAGTTCAAGGGCACCGGCAACATGGAAGTGCACCTCGAGCGCCGCCTCGCGGAAAAGCGCGTCTATCCGTCGATCAACCTGAACAAGTCGGGCACGCGTCGCGAGGAAATGCTGATCAAGCCCGAGATCCTTCAAAAGATCTGGGTGCTGCGCAAGTTCATCCACGACATGGACGAAGTCGAGGCAATGGAATTCCTGCTCGACAAGATTCGCCAGACGAAGAGCAACTCCGAGTTCTTCGACCTGATGCGCCGCGGCGGCTGATCGCCCCGCGCCGCAACGAACGGCCGCCCGCGCATCCTGCCCGGCGGCCGTTTTTTTGTCCCAACCTGAACGTGAACGTACAGGTTGATCTATAATCGCGGCATCGCCCCGACCGAATCCCTCCCGATGCCGAACGACGCCTCCACCCCGCTGCTGACCGTGAGCGACGCCGCATCGCGGCTCGGCGTCACGCCGCGCACGCTGAAGTATTACGAAGAGCGCGGGCTCGTCACGCCGTCGCGCAGCGAAGGCCGCTACCGCCTCTACGACGAAGCCGATCTCGAACGCTTCGCGCGCATCCTGCGGCTGCGCGCGCTCGGCTTCTCGCTGCACGGCATCACCGAAATGCTGAAGCGCCCGCTGGAGGAAACGGGCGACGGCCGGCGCCGCTACTCGGACGCGTCGCTGCGCGACATCCGCACCGGCCTCGCCGAGCAGATCGACACGCTCGACCGGCGGATCGCGGCCGTCCAGCGCGAACTGAAGGAAGCCGTCGCGCTGCGCAAGGAACTGCGGCATGACATCGACTACGTCGAGCGGCGTCTCGCCGGCGAAAACCCCGATGCGCTGATCGCGCAGCGGCGGGCCGAAGCCGGCACGCGGCGCACTCGCAAGGATCGCGAATGAACGCGGTGCCCGGCCGCTCGCCGCTATGGAGCCGCGCGAACCTGCGCGCGGACCTGTTCCCGTGGGCGCTCGCGCTCGTCACCGGCATCGACTACTTCGACAATGCGGCCTTCTCGTTCTTCGCGAGCTACATCGCGGGCGGCATCAACGCATCGCCCGACGAACTCGTGTGGTCGTCGAGCGCGTACGCGGTCACGGCCGTGCTCGGCATCCTGCAGCAGCAATGGTGGGTCGATCGGCTCGGGCATCGCCGCTACGTCGCGGGCTGCATGCTGATGTTCTCGTTCGGAGCGATCGCGGCCGCGCTCGCCGACACGTCGCTGGAACTCGCGTTCGCGCGCGGTTTCCAGGGCTACTTCATCGGCCCGATGATGGGCGCGTGCCGGATCCTGATCCAGATCAGCTTCAAGCCGCGGGAACGGCCGCCCGCGACGCGCGCGTTCCTGATCATGATCCTGCTCGGCAGCGCGCTCGCGCCGATCGTCGGCGGGCTGCTCGTCGCGCATTCGACGTGGCGCGCGCTGTTCGCATGCACGGCGCCCGCCGGCATCGCGTTCGCGATCCTCGCGCTGCTCACGCTGCCCGATTCGGGCAGGACGCCCGACGACGAACGCGGCTCCGGGCACTTCTGGCCGTATGTCGTGTTCGCGCTCGCGCAAGGAGCGCTGCAGATCGTGCTGCAGCAGGTGCATTACCAGCTCTACAGCGGCTCGCCGACGCTGATCCTGCTGACGATCCTGGGGATCGGCGCACTCGCATGGTTCGCGTATCACCAGTGGCATCACCCGACGCCGCTCGTGCGGCTGCATGCATTCCGCGAAAGGACGTTCCAGGTCGGGCTGCTGCTCTACATGTTCTATTACTACGAGACGACGGGTTTCAGTTACCTGACATCGCGGCTTCTCGAAGGCGGGCTCGGCTATCCGGTCGAGAACGCCGGGCGCCTGGTCGGCACGATGTCGCTGATCTCGGCCACCGCGCTGTTCGCGTACCTGCGCTACGCGAAATTCGTCACGCACAAGAAGTGGTTCGTCGTGCCGGGGTTCGCGATCGCCGTCACGGCCGCGCTGTGGATGACGCGGATGACGCCGCAGGTCGGCGAAGCCGCGCTGACCGTCCCGCTGCTGCTGCGCGGGCTGCTGCTGCTCTTCATCGTGCTGCCGGTGGCCAACCTGACGTTCCGGATCTTCGCGATCGACGAGTACACGCACGGCTACCGGCTGAAGAACATCGTGCGGCAACTGACGATCTCGTTCGCGACGTCGTCGGTGATCATCGTCGAGCAGCATCGCGTGGCCGTGCACCAGACGCGGCTCGTCGAGCGTACGAACGTGTTCGACCCGATGTTCCAGCAGACCGTCGACGCCCTGACGCGCAGCTATGCGGCTGCTGGGCACGCGCTGAACGAAGCGCACGGCCTCGCGATCGCCGCCATCGCCCGCATGGTCGCGCAACAGGCGTCGTTCCTCGCGTCGCTCGACGGCTTTTACTTCCTGGCGGGCGTCGCGCTCGTCGGCGGCCTCTTCGCGGCATGGCAAAAAGAGATCGATTGAGTTAAAAGACAGGGTTTGGATTTCCGTCCGCAGCCTCCATGCTCTCGAAACTCACCCGCTGGTTCGACGACCGCCGCCGCGACCGCGCGCTGCGCAGCCACCCGATTCCCGACGCGCTGTGGCAGGACACCGTCGAGCGCCTGCCGTTCCTCGCGACGCTGTCGCCCGACGCGCTCGGCCGGCTGCGCGAGCTGACGAGCCTGTTCATCGCGAAGAAATCGTTTTCGACCGCGCACGGGCTCGAACTGACGGACGCGATGATCGTCGCGATCGCCGCGCAAGCCTGCCTGCCGGTGCTGAATCTCGACCTGTCGCTGTACGACGGCTGGGTCGGCGTCGTCGTGTATCCGGGCGAATTCGTGATCCGCAAGACCGTGCAGGACGAGGACGGCGTCGTCCACGAAGTCGAGCAGGATGCGAGCGGCGAGGCATGGGAAGGCGGCCCCGTGATCCTGTCGTGGGAAGACGCGCAGATGACGGACGGCCATGACGCGTACAACGTCGTGATCCACGAGTTCGCGCACAAGATCGACATGGTCAACGGCGCGGCCGACGGCTATCCGCCCCTTTTTCGCCGCTGGCACGCGCCGCACCTCGACGCGCAGGCGTGGGCCGACGTGTTCGAGCATGCGTACGACCAGTTCTGCGCACGCGTCGACGCGGTGCCGGACCGCGCGTGGGCGCGCTTCGAGCGGGAATCGCTGATCGATCCGTATGCGGCCGACCACCCGTCGGAATTCTTCGCGGTGTGCAGCGAAGCGCTGTTCGTGCGGCCGAAAGCGTTCGAGTCCGAATTTCCGGAGCTGTACCGGCTGCTCGCCCGCTATTACCGTCAGGATCCGGCGGGCACCGGCGCGCTCGACGCACCGTGAAAATTATTCGTCAACCATCTGATTTTCTGGCATAATCGCCGTTTTTCGACCTTAGGCAAGTGGCTCGCGCCGGGCTTGGCGTCGTCCGGTATGCGCAATGTGCGCGCTCCGGCACGGCAAGCGGCGGGTTGGCTACCGCTCTCACCAAGGAAAGACCATGAAAGAAGGCATCCACCCGAACTACCGCGAAGTCGTCTTCCAAGACATGTCGAACGGCTTCAAGTTCATCACGCGCTCGACGATCCAGACGCGCGAAAACATCGAACTCGACGGCAAGACCTACCCGCTCGCCAAGATCGAAGTGTCGTCGGAATCGCACTCGTTCTACACGGGTCAGCAAAAGATCATGGACACGGCAGGCCGTGTCGAGAAGTTCAAGAACAAGTTCGGCGTACGCGCCAGCGGCAAGGCGAAGTAAGCTTCGCACCGCATCCGGTGGTTGCAACGCACCGGTATCGCACAAAAAGGGCAGCCCAGGCTGCCCTTTTTTGTCTCTGCTCGCCGGGAAAGCACCGGCCGGCGCCCGGGCAACGACCTGACGCGCAACAGCCGGCGCGTCTACAATGCCGGATGCTCGAAACCGGCTCGACCGTGCGCACCCGCGCCGCCCGCCCGCCCATAACAAAACGCTCATCTGCATGAAGCCTGTCGTCCGTCTCACCGCCTCCGCCACGCGTGCGCTGCCGCGCTGGCTGCTGCTCACGCTCTGCTTCGTCTACGCCGCGTTCGGCCTGTTCGGCCGCGACCCGTGGAAAAACGAGGACGCGGCGGGCTTCGGCGTGATGTGGACGATGGCCAAGGGCGGCTGGCACGACTGGCTGCTGCCGAACCTGGTCGGCAAGTTCATCACGACCGACGGGCCGCTCGGCTACTGGCTCGGCGCGCTGTCGATCCGCGGCCTCGGCCCGTGGGTCGATGCAAGCAACGCGTCGCGCGTCGACACGGGCGTGCTGTTCTGCGTCGCGTGCGCGTTCGTCTGGTATGCGGCCTACCTGCTCGGCCGGCGCGCCGAGGTCCAGCCGTTCAAGTACGCGTTCGGCGGCGAGCCGGAGCCGCGCGACTACGGCCGCACGCTCGCCGACGGCGCGCTGCTGGTCCTCGTCGCGTGCTTCGGCCTCGCGGAACGCGGGCACGAAACAACGCCGCAGGTCGCGCAGTTCGCGTGGATCGCGATGCTCGTCTACGGGATCGTGCGCGGCATCGACAAGCCGATGCAGGGCGCGCTGTGGTGGGGCCTCGCGATCGGCCTCGTCGCGCTGTCCGGCAACCCGGTGCTGGTCGTCGCGCTGCTCGCCGGCACCGCCGCGCTGTGGCTCGTCACGCCCGAGATGCGCAACCTGCGCCTGCCGCTGGTCGGCGTTCCGCTCGCGGCCGCAATCTTCGCACTGTGGCCGCTTGCCGCGTTCGTCGCGGCGCCCGACGACGCCGCGTGGTTCTTCAACCAGTGGATCCACGGCAGCCTGATGCGCTTTTCGGGCCCGCCGACCGCCGTGCTCGCGTATGCGGCGAAGAACCTGCCGCTGTTCACGTGGCCCGCGTGGCCGCTCGCGATCTGGGCGTGGTGGAGCTGGGCCGGCATGCGCCGCCGCGCGCACATCGCGATTCCGCTGTCGGTCGCCGTGCCGCTCGTCGCGCTCGTGATCCTGCAGAGCCAGCAATCGAACCGCATGTACATGCTGTTGCTGCCGCCGCTCGCGGTGCTCGCGACGTTCGCGCTGCCGACCCTCAAGCGCGGTGCGATCAACGCGTTCGACTGGTTCGCGGTACTGAGCTTCACGATCCTCGGCACCTTCGTATGGCTCGTATGGCTCGCGTCGCTTACGGGTTTCCCGCATCCGCTCGCGCGCAACCTCGCGCGCCTCGTGCCGGGCTACGAACCGCATTTCAAGATCCTGTCGTTCATCTGCGCGGTGATCGTCACCGTGTGCTGGTGCGTGCTCGTGCGCTGGCGCGTCTCGCGGCAGCCGAAGGTGCTGTGGCGCAGCGTCGTGCTGTCGGGCGCCGGCACCACGCTGATGTGGGTGCTGCTGATGACGCTGTGGCTGCCGATCGTCAACTACGGCCGGACCTATCGCGATGTCGCGCAACAGATCGCGCTGCACCTGCCGTCCGACTACGAGTGCATCTCGCCGGTGCGGCTTGGCGATGCGCAGATCGCGACCTTCGCGTACTTCGGCAACATGCACTTCGATTTCTCCGGCGACTGCGACGTGATCCTGCGCCAGGACCGTTCCGACTTCGGCGAGCCGAGCGCGATGTCGCAATATGTGTGGCGTCTCGTGTGGGAAGGCCGCCGCGTCGCCGACCGCGATGAACGCTTCCGCCTGTACGAGCGCATCGAACGGCCGAAGACGCCCGTCAAGCGGCGCCCGCCGCGCCGCCGGGCAGCCGATTGACGATGTTCGGCGACATCCGCCGGATCGTCGGTCTCGCGTGGCCGGTGCTGGTCGGCCAGCTCGCGATCATCGCGTTCGGCGTGATCGACACCGCGATGGTCGGCCGCTACTCGGCCACCGATCTCGCCGCGCTCGGGCTCGGCTCGTCGATCTATGTGTCGATCTACATCGGCCTGACGGGCATCCTGTCCGCGCTGCAGCCGATCACCGGGCAACTGTACGGCGCGCGGCGCTATGCCGAGATCGGCGAGGAAGTCCGCCAGGCATTGTGGCTCGCGCTGCTGCTCACGGTGCCCGGCTTCCTGCTGCTGCATTTTCCCGAGCCGCTGCTGCGCGTCGCGCACGCGCCCGCCGCGCTGCACGAGCGCACCGTCGACTACCTGCGCATCCTGTCGTACGGACTGCCCGCCAGCCTCGTCTTCCGCATCTACAACGCGCTGACCAACGCGGCAGGCAAGCCGCGGCTCGCGATGATCCTGCAGATCGGTGCGTTGCTGCTCAAGTTTCCGCTCAACGTGTGGTTCATCTTCGGCGGGTTCGGCGTGCCGGCCCTCGGCGGCCCCGGCTGCGGGCTTGCCAGCACGCTGATCAACTGGGCGCTCGCGCTGATCGGCTATACGCTGCTCGCGAAGCTCGACGTGTTCGCGCCGCTCGCGATCTTCTCGCGCTTCTGCTGGCCCGTCTGGGAGCGCCAGAAGGCGATCCTGAAACTCGGCGTGCCGATGGGCCTGTCATACCTGATCGAGGTCACGTCGTACACGTGCATGGCGCTGTTCATCGCGCAGTTCGGCACGACGACGCTCGCCGGCCACCAGATCGCCGGCAACATCGGCGCGGTGCTGTACATGACGCCGCTGTCGATCGGCGTGGCGGCCTCGACGCTGGTCGCTCGCGCGCTCGGCGCCGGACGCCCCGAAGAAGCACGGCTGCTCGGCCGGCACAGCGTGATTTTCGCGTGCGGCGTTGCCGCGACATACGGCTTGCTCGTCTTTACGCTGCGCCCGCTGATCGTCGGCGGCTATACGCCGAACCCGGCCGTCGCCGCGGCCGCGATGCCGCTCGTCGCGATCGTCGCGTGCTACCACGTGTTCGATGCGCTGCAGGTCACGTCGGCGTTCGTGCTGCGCGCGTACAAGGTCGCGATCGTGCCGACCGTGATCTATGCGGTCGCGCTGTGGGGCGTCGGGCTCAGCGGCGGCTACGTGCTCGGCTTCGATGTGGGCGGCATCGCGCCCGCATGGCTGACCGGCGCGCGCGGCTTCTGGTTCGCGAACACGGTCAGCCTGATGCTCGCGGGCGCCGGGCTCGTGTTCTACCTGCGCCACGTAAGCCGCGCGCACGTATCGACTCAGCCGGCCTGACGCGCTGCCCGCTACGCATCCGCCAGCACGTCGGCCGCGTGATAGGACGAGCGCACGAGCGGACCGGCAACGACTTCCCTGAAACCGAGCGCCAGCGCCTCGTCGCGCCACGCGGCGAATGCGTCCGGGCTCACGTAGCGCCGCACCGGCAGATGGTGCTCGGACGGCGCCAGATACTGGCCGAGCGTCAGCACGTCGACTTCGTGCGCGCGCAGGTCGCGCAGCGTGTCGCGCACCTCGTCGTCGCGCTCGCCGAGCCCGAGCATCAGCCCCGACTTCGTCACGAGCGTCGGCCGCGCGGCCTTCGCCTGCGCGAGCAGTGCGAGCGAGCCGCGATAGTCGGCGCCCGGCCGCGCCGCGCGATACAGCGACGGCACCGTCTCGATGTTGTGGTTGAACACGTCCGGCCAGGCCGACGACAGCGCGTCGAGCGCGCGCGCGACGCGGCCGCGGAAGTCCGGCGCCAGCACCTCGACGCCGATACCCGGCACGCTCGCGCGCACCGCCGCGATGCACGCGGCGAAATGCGCGGCGCCGCCGTCGCGCAGGTCGTCGCGGTCGACCGACGTGATCACGACGTAGCGCAGCCCGAGCGCCGCGACCGCATCGGCCAGCCGCGCGGGCTCGTCGGGATCGAGCGGCTCGGGACGGCCGTGCGCGACGTCGCAGAACGGGCAACGCCGCGTGCACAGCCCGCCCATGATCATGAAGGTCGCAGTGCGCTGCGCGAAGCATTCGCCGATGTTCGGGCACATCGCCTCCTCGCAGACGGAATGCAGCCGATGGTCGCGCAGCACGGCAGCCATGTCGGCCACCGCCGCGCTCATCATCGGCCGCGCGCGCAGCCACGGCGGCTTCGGCAGCGCCGCGCCGGCCGCGGGCTCGACGCGCACCGGAATGCGCGCGAGCTTGTCGCGGCTTCTCGCGCCCGGCTGGCCGAGCGCCGTGAGGCTGGGTCGTTCGAGCGCGGCGGCCATCGTCAGTCTCCGAGAAACGCGACGATCAGGCGGTTCACGTCGGCGGCCGCCTCCATCTGCACCATGTGCCCGCTGCCGGCGATCACCTCGGCGCGCACGCCGTCCGGCAAGCCCCGCGCGTGCTGCGCGGGGATCACCTGGTCGCGCTCGCCCCAGATCACGAGCGTGCGCGGCGCGAGCGACGCGAGCCGGTCGCGGAACACGCGCCGCTGCGCCGCGCCGTCGAACGCGGCGTTCGCGATTTTCTCGAGCGCGGCCTGCACGCCTTCGAGCCGCTTGTACTTGACGAGATCCTCGACGAGCTGCCGCGTCACGAGCGCGTTGTCCGCGAACAGCGCACCGAGGTGCGGCTTCAGCGTGTTGCGGCTGTTGCCGGCGACGAAGCCGTCGATATAGACGCGGTTGATGTCGGTGCCGAGCCCCGCGCTCGCGATCAGCGTCAGCGACGCGACGCGCTGCGGCGCGCGTTCGGCCGCGGCCATCGCGACCGCGCCGCCCATCGAATGGCCGATCAGGTGCGCGCGGTCGATGTGCTGCGCATCGAGCAGCACGAGCACCGCGTCCGCCAACTCATCGAGGCTGCCCGTGTCGACCGCCTTGCCCGACTCGCCATGACCGGGCAAGTCGAGCGCCCATACGGGCCGGTGCGCGGCGAGATCCGTGTGATTGAACAGCCAGTTGTTCAGGTCGCCGCCGAAGCCGTGGATCAGCACGGCGGGCGTGCCCGCGCCGTCGCCGAGCTTCAGGAAGCGCACCGTACGGCCGCCGATCTGCGCCTTCTCGGGCTGCGGGCCCGCCGCTTCGTCCGATGCCGCGCTCGGCACGAAATCGCGCTGGAACTCGGCGATCGCCGCATCGATGTCGGCATCGCTCGCGTCGGCCGCTGCGACGACGCCGAGCAGCGCGCCGACCGGCAGCGTTTCGCCTTCCTGCGCGACCTGCCGGCGCAGCGTGCCGTCGAACGCGCATTCGACGCCCGACGAGATCTTGTCGGTCTCGACGTCGAGCACTTCGTCGCCCTTCGTCACGCGTTCGCCGATCGCCTTCAGCCAGCCGTTGACCTGCCCCTGCTCCATCGACAGCCCCCACTTGGGCATCGTGATCATGTGAATCGACATCGTGTCAGCTCCTCGTCTTCAGGACCGCCTGCGCAATCGCATCGGCGGACGGGATATACAGGTCTTCCAGCACGCTCGCGAACGGCGCGGGCGTATGCGGCGCGGTCACGAGCTCGATCGGCGCCTTGAGCGTTCGGAACGCGCGCTGTGCGACGAGCGCGGCGATGTCGGTCGCGATCGAGCAGCGCGGGTTCGCTTCGTCGACGACCACCACGCGCCCGGTGCGCGTCGCGCTTTCGAGGATGGTTTCCTCGTCGAGCGGCGACGTCGTGCGCAGGTCGATCACGTCGACCTGGATACCGTCCTTCGCGAGCTTCGCGGCCGCATCCATCGCGAGATGCACCATCCTGCCGTACGTGACGATGGTCGCGTCGTCGCCGTCTCGCATCACGTTCGCCTCGCCGAACGGAATCGCATAGGACTCCTCCGGCACGTCGCCCTCGCGCGTATAGAGCAGCTTGTGCTCGAGGAAGATCACGGGATCGTCGTCGCGGATCGCCTGGATCAGCAGCCCCTTCGCGTCGTACGGCGTCGACGGGCACACGACCTTCAGCCCCGGGATATGCGTGAACAGCGACGTGAGCATCTGCGAGTGCTGCGCAGCCGCGCGCAGCCCGGCGCCGTACATCGCGCGGATCACGACCGGCGTCACCGCCTTGCCGCCGAACATGTAGCGGAATTTCGCGGCCTGGTTGAAGATCTGGTCGAAGCACACGCCCATGAAATCGATGAACATCAGTTCCGCGACGGGCCGCATCCCGCACGCGGCCGCGCCGACCGCCGCGCCGATGTAGCCGCCTTCGGACAGCGGCGTATCGAGCACGCGCCCTGGAAACTTGTGGAACAGCCCCTTCGTCACGCCGAGCACGCCGCCCCACGCGTCGTCCTCGCCCGGCGCGCCCGCGCCGCCCGCATTGTCCTCGCCCATCACGATCACGCTGTCGTCGCGCGCCATCTCCTGCGCGAGCGCCTCGTTGATCGCCTGCGAATAAGTGATCTTCCTTGCCATGTCTGTCTCCTGGAATGTTCGGTTCGCCGTGCCGGCTGCGGTGTCAGGCCGCGCTCACGGATACGACACGTAGACGTCGGTCAGCAGGTCGGCCGCGTCGGGCAGCGGCGCGGCCTTCGCCTGCGCGACCGCGTCGTCGATCAGCGCCTTCACCTGGGCGTCGACCGCGCGCAGATCGTCGGTCGTCAGCGCTTCGGCGCGCACGACACGCGTCTCGAAATGCTTCAGGCAGTCCTTCTCGTCGCGCAGCTTCTGCACCTCGCCGGGTGCGCGGTAGGTCTGCGCATCGCCTTCGAAATGGCCGAAATAGCGCGTGAACTTCACCTCGACGAGCGTCGGGCCGCCGCCGTTGCGCGCACGCTCGACGGCCTCGCCGAGCGCTTCGTGCACCGCGAAGAAGTCGAAGCCGTCGACGATCACGCCCGGCATCCCGAACCCGTTCGCGCGATCGGCGATGTTGTCGGTCGCGACCGACCAGCTCGACGACGTCGCTTCCGCATAACCGTTGTTTTCGGCGACGAAGATCGCGGGCAGCCGCCACACCGACGCGAGGTTCATCGATTCGAAGATCACGCCCTGGTTCGACGCACCGTCGCCGAAGAAGCACACGCCGACGCCGCCGGTCTTCCGGTGCTTCGCCGCGAGCGCCGCGCCGCACACGAGCGGACCGCCCGCGCCGACGATCCCGTTCGCGCCGAGCATCCCCATCGACAGGTCGGCAATGTGCATCGAGCCGCCCTTGCCGTGGCAGACGCCGGTCTTCTTGCCATAGATCTCGGCCATCATCCCGCGCACGTCGACGCCCTTCGCGATGCAATGGCCGTGGCCGCGGTGCGTGGTCGCGACGTAGTCGGCGAGGCCGAGGTGCAGCATCGTACCGACCGCGGACGCTTCCTCGCCCGCGTACAGGTGAACGAAGCCGGGGATTTCTCCGGTCGCGAATTCGACGTGCAGGCGCTCCTCGAATTCGCGGATCGTGCGCATCAGCCGGTATGCGTCCAGCAGCTTGTCCCTGCTGAGCTGGGTAGAAACGGTCATGTGTGTCTCCTGGGTAGGTCTGACTGCGAATGCCGCCGCGGCCGTGCCGCGGCGACGGATTGCACGGCATGCGGCCGTCAGTGGAACGTGAAGCCGCCGTCGATGTTCACGGCCTGGCCGGTCACGTTGTCCATCGGTGCCTCCTTGACGATCGTCATGGATGTCGAAATGTCGTTCGGAAAAACGGAGGCTCAGTTGCGCCATGCGCCGGCATCGCGCAGCAATTGCCGCGAAGACGCGTAGCGCAGCGTGCGGCCGACGTCGACCGTCAGCGGCCCGCGCCAGTCGAGCGAAATCTCGTAGCGATCGCCGCGCGCAACCTCGATCTCGCGCTCGCCGTCGAACGCGAGCGTGCCGCGCTCGAACGGGATCGTCTGCCACGCGCCCGGTTCGAGCCGCTCGCAGCTGCGCATCACGACGCGGTCGACGCGGCCCGGCGCAATCGGTGCGACGAGCGGCGTGCCGGCCGTCTTGCCTTCGTCCGCGAAGCGCATCGCGAGCCCGTGCGGCGCGCTGCGCTCGAGCGGTGCCCATGCGCCGCCGAGCGCGGACAGGCCGATGCCGTCCGGTTCCGCGAACGTCAGGTAGAGCGAGTCGATGTCGTCGGGCCCCGAAATCGCGCGGGCGCCGATGAAGCGCTGTCGCGCCGCGCACACGTCGACGAGCGCAATCTCTTCGCGCCCCGGCCGTGCACCCGCCACGCAGCGCACGACGAGCCGCTTGTTGCGCGTGAACGCAACCTCGGCCGGCACGGCGCCGGTCGCGACGAGTCCGGCCGCGACGCCTGCGACGGTCGCCTCGCGATGTTCGGGAAAGGCGTTGTTGGTGCCGGTGGACAGCGCGACGAGCGGCGTCGCGCCGCAATGCGCGGCCACCGCGCGATGGGTGCCGTCGCCGCCGAGCACGACGATCAGCGCGACTTCCATCCGGTGCAGGTACGCGGCGCCGGCGTGCGTATCGGCGACGGTATCCGTGATCGGCAGGTCGATGAACTCGACCTCGGGCCAGCGCTCGTGCGGCGCGACCGCGCGATGCGTATCGAGCGCGCGCAGCAGCAGCGTCGCGATGCCTGTCCGGTCGCGCAGCGTCAGCACGCGCTCGACGCCCATCGCGCCGAGGCCGGCCAGCAGGCGCACGATCATGTTCGCCTTCTCCGCCGTCGGAAACACGGATGCATGCGTCGTGAGGCGGCGGATGTCGCGCCCCGATGCGGGGTTCGCGATCACACCGACGGTAACGGGCGTCGTCACGGGTTTGTCTCCATCCAGTTGACCGGCAGCGGCGCATTGGCGCCCACTCCGGCCCTGCCTGTTTCGTCCGCTGCCATCGACGGGCTGCGGATCGTCGTCGCCGACGCGACTGCGCCGGACTTGCCCGTGATCTCTGCAAGCGGCGTGCCATCGTGTGTGCAATGACCGCGAAACCCGCGCGCACGCTGGCGCGGCGGGCATGTACGTGTTCCGGGTTCGCGACCGTGACCACGCAGCACGTGGCGAATCCGCCCGTGCGTCTCACGTCGTCGTTGCGACGACGCGCTCGTCGCGACGCCTGCGCAAGCGCGCCGCGCTGCCTGCAAACCCTGCGTCGATGCGGCGTGGCGCATGCCGCGACAAGCCGGACGACCGCTGCGCGCCACGCATGCGGGCGTCTCAACCGCGCGAGACCGGGCGAGAGACACGTGAGACGAACGTCTCACGCGTGCTGCGTGCTGCAATGCAATGTGATCCGCCGGACCGGATGTGCTACAAGAACATCGAATTCCCCGCCGTACGGAACCGGAGCCGACCATGCCCTACGCCGTCCCCCAGGCCCAGCACGCCGACCGTGTGCTCGGCGCGCTCGCCGGACGCCTGCCCGCGCCGGCCGATTCCGCGCGCCTCGTGTCGTCGTGGCAACGTTCGCTGGAGCGCTACTGCCTCGACCCCGCCTCGTCGATCGGCCCGCGCGTGCTGACCGCGTCCGAGCTGCGCGAAGTGCGCGACAAGGAGGAAGCCTTCCTGCGTGCGTCGGGCCAGTGCCTGACGCGGCTGCACGACATGATCCGCGTCGCCGACTACTGCGTGATGCTGACCGACGCGCACGGCGTGACGATCGACTACCGGATCGACCGCGAGCGCCGCAACGACTTCCGCCATGCGGGGCTGCACATCGGCTCGTGCTGGTCGGAAAGCGAGGAAGGAACGTGCGGCGTCGCGAGCGTGCTGACCGATCTCGCGCCGATCACCGTGCACAAGACCGATCACTTTCGCGCGGCGTTCACGACACTCACCTGCAGCGCGGCGCCGATCTTCTCCCCGGGCGGCGAACTGATCGGCGTGCTCGACGCGTCGGCCGTCCATTCGCCCGACGGCCGCGACAGCCAGCGCCTCGTCTACCAGCTCGTGCGGCAAAGCGCGGCGCTGATCGAGGACGGCTACTTCGTGCACAGCACCGCGCAGCACTGGATATTGTTCGGGCATCCGAACCGTCATTACGTCGAAGCGCAACCCGAGTGGCTGATCGCGTTCGACGAATGCGGCAATATCGTCGCCGCGAACCGGCAGGCCCGCGACGCGCTGCCGGCGCTGCGCGAACCGCGCCATATCGACGAGATCTTCGACGCAACCGAGATGCCGCTGCGCGATGCCGCGCGGCTCGACACGATCGTCGCGCTGCGGCTGCGCGCGACCGGCGCACCGCTCTATGCGCGGCTGCGTGCGCCGCTACGACGCGCCGGCCGCGAGCCCGGCACGGTAGCGCGGCGCGCGGGCACCGCGCCACGCCACGTCGGCGCGCTGACGCCGTTCCTGCACAGCAGCGACGCGCACATCGCGCAACAGGCCGAACTCGCGCTGCGGGTCGCGAGCAAGCGGCTGCCAATTCTCGTGCTCGGCGAGACCGGTGCGGGCAAGGAAGTATTCGCGCGCGCGATCCACGACGCCGGTGCGCGGCGCGCGCGGCCGTTCGTCGCCGTCAACTGCGGCGCGCTGCCGGAAGCATTGATCGAGAGCGAACTGTTCGGCTATGCGGCCGGCGCGTTCACCGGCGCACGCAAGCACGGCGCGCGCGGCAAGATCGCGCTTGCCGACGGCGGCACGCTGTTTCTCGACGAAATCGGCGACATGCCGCTCGCGCTGCAGACACGGCTGTTGCGCGTGCTCGCCGACGGCGAGGTCGTGCCGCTCGGCAGCGACACGCCCGTGCGCGTCGACCTCGACGTGATCTGCGCGACGCACCGCGATCTCGCGCGCATGGTGGCCGACGGCACGTTCCGCGAAGATCTGTATTACCGGCTGAGCGGCGCGACGTTCGAACTGCCGCCGCTGCGCGAGCGCGCAGACGTGCGCGACGTGATTGCCGCCGTGTTCGCCGAGGAAGCGCAGGCGACCGGCCACGTACTCACGCTCGACGCGACGCTCGCCGAACAGCTCGCCGCCTATCCGTGGCCCGGCAACGTACGGCAGCTGCGCAACGTGCTGCGCTATGCGTGCGCGGTGTGCGACACGGCGCGCGTGACGCGGCGCGACCTGCCGGCCGACCTCGCCGCACAGCTCGGCGGCGCCCCGGCCGGCGCACTGCCCGACGACGAGCGCGGCCGCATCGTCGCGGCGCTCACCGCGCACCGCTGGCGGCCCGACGCGGCCGCGCAGGCGCTCGGCATCTCGCGCGCGACGCTGTACCGGCGGATCGCTAAACACCGGATCGTCGCGCCGCACCGCGCTTGACGCGCGGGCGCGACCGGCATCATGCCGCGTGCGCGGCCGCTTCGCTTGCGTTCCCGGCCTCACCGGCCGCTTCGTCGCGCTGTGCGAACACCTCGTGCGCGGCGAACAGCGCGTTGAGCGCGGCCGGGAAACCGGCGTAGACGGCCATCTGCATGAACACCTCGACGATCTCGTCGCGCGTGCAGCCGACGTTCAGCGCGGCCTCGATATGCACCTTCAACTGCGGCTGCGCATTGCCGAGCGCGGCCAGCGCCGCGATCGTCGCGATCTCGCGCGCTTTCAGGTCGAGCTGCGGCCGGCTGTAGATGTCGCCGAAACCGAACTCGACCAGGAGCCGCCCGAAATCCGGCGCGATCGGTGCAAGCGCCGCAATCACGCGTTCGCCCACTTCGCCGTCGATTTCCTTCAGTTTGTTCCAGCCGCGCGTATAACGATCTTCAACGAGTTGTTCCATCGTGTCCGTCCTGTTCCGATTGAGAGTGAGAAGGTGTCGCCCGTCGTTCCATATCGCGTTCCCGCGCCTCGTAGTACGCGATCTTGTCGCCGATCGCGTCGAGGCTCGCCTGCAGCTCCGCGATATGCACCCGCACCGCGTCGCGATGCGCAACCAGCAACCGGCGCCGCGCACCGAACGTCGGCTCGCCTTGCGCGCGCAGCGCCGCGAACTGCTGCATCTGCGCGATCGGCATGCCGGTCGCCTTCAGGCGCATCACAAACGCCAGCCAGTCAAGGTCGGCCGGCGCATAGAGCCGGTGCCCGGCCGCCGTGCGCGAAATCGCGCGCAGCAGGCCGGCCTGCTCGTAATACCGCAGCGTATGCGTCGACACGCCGGTCAGCTCGGCGACTTGCCCGATCGTCAGCGGACCGGTGGCGGAAGGTTTGGATACGGTTTTCGACATGGCAGGAACAAGGTTAGGAGTTAGAGTTCACTCTAAGTCAAGCCCTGTCGAACAGCCAGCGTCGCGATAACCCGCGATCCCCCCCGATACCGTAAAGAATGGTCAAAAACGCCGCCCGGCGCGGCTTTCGGCCTTTACAGCGACGCAAGCCTTCAGCAAGATTCGGTCAGCCTGTCTTAAAAAGGGCACGCATTTGTCCTATGCTTAACGGCGACGCCCGGCCAGGCCTCGCCCCGCCGTCCGTTGCAACAGCCATTCATCCGTCAGAACCAGGGAGCCTTTGCCATGCTGAAAAAGCTGCTGATGCTGTTCGTCGCGCTATCGCTGTCGCTCGCCGCAGGCTTTGCCGCGGCCGTCGAAGTCAACACGGCCGACCAGGCCGCGCTCGAAGCCGTGAAGGGTCTCGGGCCCGTCAAGTCGAAGGCGATCATCGACGAACGCACCAAGAACGGCCCATTCAAGGACGCCGACGATCTCGCAAATCGGGTGAAGGGCCTCGGCACGAAATCGGTCGGGCATCTCGAGGAAAACGGCCTGACGATCGGCGGCTCGTCGACGCCGCCGAAAGGCGTGAAGCTGTCGAAGCCGGCCGCGACGACGTCGGCCACCACATCGGCAACGACTTCGGCAGGCACCGCATCGACGTCCACCACGGCGACGGCCGGCACGACGGCTACGGCGCCGGCCCCGGCGGCAAGCGCGCCGGAAGCGGCAACGAAGCCGGCGAAGACCAAGCGCGCGTCGAAGAAGGAAAAGGCGGCAGCGGCCGCAGCGGCATCCGCCGACGCGGGTGCGAGCGCACCGGCCGCAGCGTCGTCCGCGAAGGCGGCGAAGGGTTCGAAGAAAAAGAGCAAGAAGGACAAGGCAGCCTCCGCCGCCGCGGCGTCGGGCGCCTGATGTGCGCCGCGCGCGCGACGGCGTGCGCGCGGCATTCGTTCAACGGGCGCCCTTATTGCGGCGCCCTTATCGGTAAAGGTGAAGAACCATGGGTCTCCTCGACATCGTAGGCGGTCTGATCGGCGGCCAGGCCGGCGGCAACTCGCAAAGCGCGCTCATCGCGACCGCGCTCGAATTCATCAACAAGCAGCCGGGCGGCCTGAACGGCCTGATCGAGAAGTTCCAGAAAGGCGGCGCCGGCGAGGTCATCGGCTCATGGGTCGGCACCGGCGAGAACCAGCCGATCTCGGCCGACATGCTGCAGAACGTGCTCGGCTCGGACGTCGTCGGTTCACTCGCGAGCAAGATCGGCATCGATCCGGGTCAGGCCTCGTCGATCCTCGCGCAGGTGCTGCCGCACGTCGTCAACAGCGCGACGCCGAACGGCGAAGTGCCGGCCGGCGGCCAGATCGATACGTCGAACGTGCTCGGCACGCTGACGCAGCTCGCCGGCATGTTCGGCGGCAACAAGCAGGCCTGAGCCCGCGCCGCTTCGCGGCCCCCGCTTCATGGCCCAATCGGGCCGCTCCATATGCAAACACCCCGCCGAGGCGGGGTGTTTGTTTTTGCGCGCCCGGCGCGAACCGGGCGTGCGGCCGGTGGCCGGCGTTCAGTGAACGACGCGGTCGAACACGAACTTGCCGTCGTTGACGTCGACCGGAATCACGTCCTTCGGACCGAAGCGGCCCGCGAGGATGAGCTTCGCGACCGGGTTCTCGATCTCCTGCTGGATCGCGCGCTTCAGCGGCCGCGCGCCGAACACCGGATCGTAGCCGACCTTCGCGATCTGCTCGAGCGCCGCTTCCGACACGTCGAGCGCCATGTCGAGCTTCGCGAGCCGGTCGTGCAGGCGCGCGAGCTGGATCTTCGCGATCGACTCGATGTTGCTGCGGTCGAGCGCATGGAACACGACGACGTCGTCGATCCGGTTCAGGAACTCGGGGCGGAAATGCTGCTTCACCTCGATCCACACCGCGTCCTTGATCTCGTCCTGCGGCGCACCGGTCATCGCCTGGATCACCTGCGAGCCGAGGTTCGACGTCATCACGATCACCGTGTTCTTGAAGTCGACCGTGCGCCCCTGCCCGTCCGTCATGCGGCCGTCGTCGAGCACCTGCAGCAGCACGTTGAACACGTCCGGATGCGCCTTCTCGATCTCGTCGAGCAGGATCACGCTGTACGGCTTGCGGCGCACGGCTTCCGTCAGGTAGCCGCCTTCCTC
>Ga0207695_10004610_pt1 | contig 18692 bp, 20 predicted proteins | sample KBSC54metaG_FD_184354 | JGI IMG/M metagenome (GOLD analysis project Ga0207695, IMG submission 184354) | Corn rhizosphere microbial communities from Kellogg Biological Station, Michigan, USA - KBS C5-4 metaG (SPAdes) (version 2) | ecosystem: Host-associated > Plants > Roots > Rhizosphere > Soil... | reverse complement strand
AGGGAAAGACATTGACAAATATATATAATGTTTTCTCCTTGGAGATGTGCGGTACGATCGCGACAATTCGGATCTGTCGGGCTGCCGCGGCTAACGCGGTCCCTGTGAGCGGGTGGCGCGAACTGCGTACGACGATCGAAGCAGCAAACGCCAACGGCGCGCGTTTTGATCTTGCGGTCGGGAAACCCTCGCTTTTTCTCAGCCGGCGCCGACATAGGCGATCTCGCCCAGCTAACCGAAGACGTCGCCGAGCGGGCTCGCTTCCGTTCCGAAATGCGCGAAGCGCTCAATGCGCTCGCGCTCGCCGAGAACATGACCTGCCCCCAGCTGGCTCCCTCCGTTTAATGCAGGGTCTGTCCCACTCGAAGGAGCAGACGAATGAGAAAGATCTGGGCAAGCCGCAGCAGAACGCGTCCATTGAATCGTTCAATGGGTCGCTGCGCGACGAGCATTTGAACGAGGAACTGTTCGACAGCCTGGCTGACGCCCGGCGCAAACTGGCGGTCTGGCGCTACCACTGCAACAACGCCCCGCCGCACTCGCCGCTGGTAACCACGAATATCAAACCGGCTGACTCCCGTTATGATCGCAGGACTAGCGGGGGGGCAGGTCAAACGCCGAAATCTAAATCCGCGGCTGCCCGCCAGCTATCAAAGTTGCGGTTGGCCGGTTCCGGCATAAGCCGACATTCTCACCGGCTCATCAAGCGGCGTGTATTGGTCGAGAGCTGTCGCGGGCGAATCCCTATCGTGACGCATATTGCGCGCAACCCCACGAAGAATGAAATCGAACAGGTTGCAGAGCGCCTTTGGTGCGATGCCTTCGCACGTTCATCCGGGACAAGCTGGCAGAATGTCCCGCGCGACAGTGCGGCACATCACACCGTTCAGCGGCTGGCACTGGCGGCTTTCGGCTTCGGCGCCTGGCTTGACGGGATGGTGATCTGAGGGTCCAAGGTTCGGCCAACTGAGCTTGGCCCGAGGGGGAACCGATGGCGTTTCAAACCGAAAGGAACCTGTGATGAAGGCGAGCGACAAGGCAGAGACCAGAGTGCCGGATCGGATGGCGTTCCTGTGCGGGGGGCTCAGGGCGCAGTTCCAGTTTCCAAGCGGGGAACTGTCCGAGCCCTGGGGATCGCGGATGACATTCGACGAGCAGGATCAGCCATGTTCGTCGGACGAGACGTCACCGACGCCGCCGCACTCGCCCAGCTAGGCCAGGTTTATCGCGACCCGCGCTATGAGACGCTGCGGGTCTTCTTCATGAAGGGTGACACGATCATCCACGCGACCGGCGTATCCGCGCGCCTGGGCGGCGAGGCGCCGCTGCTACCAGGCGGCAAGGATATGGCCGAACCACCGACTGGTCACGCGAGACCATGCGATCAAGCGGTGCTGACGGCTAGTCCGGTTTCGGCCGCCTCAGTTTGACGGGGGTACCGACACCCCCTCTTCGGGACCAAGGAGGTCCGACGCCCCCCCCTTTCGAAGCAGCGCATGCAGCCATATCCCAGACATTCTGATAATCAGAAAACATGGACAGCAGCAAATCTGATCATCAGAAAAGAAGGGGTAGGCCCGCTACGGGGTCACAGCCCATGTGGGGTGTTCGGTTCAACGAGCTTCAGCGGGACGCAATCACCAGCTGGGCGCATGCTCGCAAGATTTCACGAGCCGAAGCCATTCGCCAGCTGGTCGAACGGGGCGTGTTCGCGCAACGTTAGGAAGGGGGTTGGGACCCCGTTCCGAAATCAAAACAGTTGCCATCGCGTACGTGCGCCCGCGCGCGTACGCGCGAAGACCAAGCTTTTGGGCGTGGACTCGACAAGGTACCAAAGCCGAGAATGGCCGCTACTGGGACGTTGCTGCCGGTAGCCGCCACTAATGGAAGCGTCTGGTTCCGCCGGAACCGGTCGTTGGCATGTCTGTGGTCGTAGGCGCAGGAGCGCCCTAATCTTGGTTGTTCGATGCCGTGCACGCCTCAGATCGACACCGTGTGTAGCCTTCGCCGCGCACGAAGCGCTGCTCTAGACACCAGCGACGGGTCAGGCCGGCACAGGTATTGTTTGAATAAGCCCGTCCGTTCGGCCGGAACCGCAAGAATGACGGCCACGCTGCTGGGACCGGGTCGATTTTCGTCGACAGCGCGTCAACGTGCTCAAGGTAGAGGTATGCCATCGGGGATATCAATCGCCTCATCGTCCATGGCGGCACGAATGTCTCTCAAGTGAGGCGCGCCTTATGCGAAGACCAGACCGAGTTCGGCCAAATGTCCTCGCGACGCATTGATTGCCTGCGTTCGCTGCCCGACAAAGCACTGATGGGTACAGATGGCCGCCCGGGAAGACTCAGGGGACTTGGGAGGTCAGATGCTTGAACGACTCGCGTCGGTCAGAACCTATAGGCAAATGTGGCGCCGAAGGTTCGGGGGTCCCCGATGTGGCCACCGACCTGTAATGCAGAGAAAAATGCATAACGATCGGTGCGATAGTATTTGTCCGTGATGTTCTTCACCCAAAGCGACAGTTCCGCGTTTCTCTCGGCCCCGAAGGCGTAGCTGATGCGCGCACCTCCGAGAATCCTAGAGTCCTCAGCGAGGGTCCGCCTAGCCACTTCAAGGAAGGGCTGGAATGCGGGCTGGACCAGAAGCTCGCTCGCCGGAATCCCCAACCATAGATCGTAGTCGATCTTGCTGACGTAATTCCAATTGGTCTGCACGGTGAAGTCGCCGGCGTCGCCTCGCCAAGTATATTGCGCTAGGAATGAGGCGGTTGCCCTAGGCGCACGCGGCAGCCGTTCTCCGGATATGTCGAGTGGCTGACCGGAGTTCACCTCCACCGACACAGCTGCATTCTTGAAATCCGTGAAATTCGCGTTCGTGTAGCCAGCATTCAGACTCAGTAACAGGTCACTCACCGGGCGAATGGCGAGCTCTGCTTCAATGCCGACCGCTCGCGCCTTATCGGCGTTTCCGTAGCGCGAGCTAAAACCGCCGGCAGTCGCCACGAACTGCTGAACCTGGAAATTCCGGTAGGCATAATAGAAGCCGGTGAGGTTCAAATTGGCTTTGCCACCGAAAAGTGTGCTCTTGATGCCAAGCTCGAAATCGGTGAGCGTCTCGGGGTCGGCCACGCTAAAATCGCCAGGCGCGAACACAGATGCGTTGAAGATCGAGCCTTTGAATCCATGCGCAACTCGCGCGAACGCCATGAAGTGACTGGTCGGATTGTACTGCAGCGAGATATCCCAGGTAAACTTGTCATCCTTCTGCTTCACGCCATCCGCCACCTCGAAAGGGATAAAATTGGCGGCTTGATTGAGATTCAAGGGATCGAGCCCCGGCGTGTAGAGAGAAGCCACAAGGTCGATGCGCTTTCTCTCGCTGGTGTAGCGCCCGCCTACACGCGCGGTTAGAACATCAGAGAATTCGTATTCAAGGTTGGCGAATCCCGCTAGGCTTGTGGTCCTCTGGTCAATTAATCGGACACTGTCGAAAGCGGGAACGGCAGGGAGCGCGTCGGGGTTCGATCCATTGAGATCCTCACGCAGAAAGAAGCCGCCCAAAATGAAGCGGATTTTTTTCGTGGAATCCGACGCTAGCCGCAACTCCTCCGAATACTGTTTCACGTCGACGTCCTGTCGACCGATGAAGAAGGGAACAGGGCTGCCGTCCACGTCGAACTTGGACCGAAAGCTATTCCTAATGTAACCAGAAATACTAACGAATTCGAGGCCGGAGCCTAGCTCGTGCCTCAAGTCGAGAAGTGCTACGTCGGTGTGGATGCTGACAGGGTTCGACTCGTCGTTGCCTATTTTCCCATCCCGCGTCTCGTCAGAATAGCCGAACGCGTTGGTTCCGCCCGGAAGAAGCCCGAAAGAAGCATAATAGCTCGTCTCGTGCTCGCGGCGAAGCGTCCCCACAAAGCGTGCGGTGAACCGATCAGATGGCTTCCAAAGCAACTGCCCGCGAAAGGCCAGATCGTCATAGTCGTTCACTCGCTCATCACGGGCGGTGTTTTTGTAAAATCCTTTTCGCGTGGCACCGAAGGCTGAAATACGTGCGCTCAGGCGATCCTCAACGATCGGGCCGCCGACAGCGCCTTCAAACTCGCCGAAATTGTAGTTGCCGTAGGTGACCTGGGCGTAGGCATCCATCTTCTCATCCGGTCGGCGCGAGATTATGTTTACGGCACCCCCGGTCGTGTTCTTGCCCCACAATGTCCCTTGCGGCCCTCGAAGCACCTCGACGCGCTCTTGGTCAAAGAGCGGTATGCCTTGGCCGAAGACGCTATTGACGTACACCTCGTCGTAATAGACGCCGACCCCCGGCATGGCTGTCGCGAAGACATCATTCGTGCCAACCCCGCGCAGATTGAATTGCGGAACGGCATGCGCGCCGACCCCCGAATCGACGACCATGTTTGGGACTTGCGAGACAATCGCATAAGTGTCCTTGATCCGGAGCCGGTCCATAGCTTCGCCGTCCATTGCACTGACGGCTATTGGCACGCGGTTCAGACTCTCGGCTCGCTTGGTCGCAGTGACGACGATCACGCCTTCGTCTGCATTGCCGCTCGCAATGGGTTTTTCGGTTTGGGCCACAGCCGCGCCGCTCGTGGCTAAGCCGAGTACGGCCGCTCCCGTGGATGTAAAGGCGAACATCTTACCCCGCGTCATGAAGCTCCGCGGCTTGCGATTTTTGATGAACATTAGCAGCTCCCCCAGAACCTAGATTATGTACCGCCACGCATCGAATCGACGGGACGACCTTCTACAACATCGTAGTTTCATCGCCGCTCAACGCTTCACCCCAGCGGGTGACGGCTCAGCACCAGTGCACTGCTTGGCAGGCTCGCCGATCTGAGTCCGTTAGTGCGGCTTGTTATCGAGCGTGGCGACGAAGGCAGCCAAATCCTTCACCTGCTCCTGGTTAAGCGATGAAGGGAAAAGCGGCGGCATCGCACCAGTCGGCTTGACAATGATTCTTTCCACCGACCTCGGATCCTTGCGGCTGGCGTTTCGCAAGCGCGGCCCCAGACCACCCATCGCGTCGGCACCATGACACATCGCGCAATGCACAACGTACAGCTCCGCGCCTCGTTTGGCGGGTGCGGCGGTCCCGCCGGCGAAGGCAGCCGCCGCCGCAGCCCCGAAAACCGCCAGCGCGCAAGCGAACGCACCCTGTACTTGCATCAAACTGCCTTTACCCTGCTTGCCGCAGCATGGCTGCCGGCAAGATATCCAAATACGACCGCCGGTCCGAGCGTGCCACCACCGCCCCAATAGGCCTGCCCCGCGGGTGAGGCGACGCAGTTGCCGGCCCCGTAAAGGCCGGGAATCGGCTGTCCGTCCACCCGGATGACCTGCCCGTTGCTGTCGATCCGAGGCCCGCCCTTGGTATCTAAGGTGCCGGCAGCTAATATGATGGAATAGAAGGGTCCCGCCTGCGAAAGCGGATACATCGTCGGATTAGGTTTCCCGTTCGGCGGATGCGCGATCAGCGATCGATCAATCAAATGCGTTCCGCGACCAAAGTCCCCGTCAACTCCAGTTTCGGCAAAGCCGTTAAATCGAGCAATCGTCCCTTTCAGCTGGTTCACGAAACTGCGATCTAGGCGTGAAATCGATGGCAAATTTGCTGAACTGGCCAGGCGGATAAGTCGCTGATCGATGTTCGCGGCGAGGTTCTCGAGGGTCGCGCCCTCAATCACATAGGGGGCGGTCGTCCCTTTCGGAGGCATTGGATAATTGTATCCAACACCGGGGTTATCCGCGACGCGCTGGTCGTAAACCAGAAACAGCAGCAGATTTGGATACTCCCCAGCAGCAGGGTCCCAATTGAAGTGGACCTGCGTCCGTTCATTGTAGGTCGTCTTTTCATTGACTACCCGTCTGCCGAAGCGATTGACCAGAATGGAACTATCGCCGGGAAATACGAACGCATTGCTGGGAACGCTCGCAAAAGCAGCGGCTTGCTCCAGGACCGTTTCGGACCACCAGGCATGGGTCATGTTGCCCATATCGGCGCCGAGGCGCGCGGCGATGGAGAGGAAGTCACCGGTATTCGTTGGAACCGCGCAACCGCCGACGATCGGACCGCGGAGATAGGTTCGCGTCGCCGCGCGGTTATGGGTGAAACCGCCGCTTCCGAAAACGACTCCCTTTCGCGCACGGATGGAGACTGACATTCCATCAGCTTCGCAAACGAGCCCGGCGACTTCGCCGGCAGCGTTCACGATCAGGTCGATCGCACGATGCGAGGTGAGGATCTTGGTGCCCGCCCGCTCGGCTGCGCCGGCGAGTTGGCGGATCATCTCAGTCCCACTCGCGCGGCCGCCCTTTCCGTCATCCGGAGCAAGCGAACGGCCTCTAGTCGGCGTGGACAAATTCGACAGGCCTACCGGCCGCCAATTTGGCGTTAGGCCTGCTGCGTTTCCGCTGCTTTCTCGATGATCTTGCGCGTGAGATACTCATATATCCCACGCTGCCGACTGTCGTTCTCGACGATCTCGGCAGCTTTGATCACATAGTCGGTGTTCAAGGCGGCATTTGCTTCCGCGAGCCCGGATTGGATGGCGGGTATAACCTCTTCGGAAGTCAGGCCCTCATGATGGCGGCAATCACCAATTGGCGGCAGAACCGTCACCACAAAATCTTGCGGGCTTCCGCGGCCAACGGTCAGGCGAAGCATGTTGTGCGTCGGGCCAGTGATATGTTGCGCGGTGAAGGTGCCGTCTCGTTCAGTGATGTGCATATGTTGCCCTCGGAGCCGTATAGCACATCGGCGACCGCTGTCCATCGAGCGGCACCATGTCGGATGGAGACAAGTTACCATTGTTGACGCAACCGAAACGGGCTGATTCAAGGCTGTCTTTTGGAGGCAGGCTTGAGCAGAGGCGATCTCACGGAAGCAGAATGGCGTATTCTAAAGGACTTGCTGCCGATCGAGCCGGAGAACCGCGGTCGAGGCAGGCCGCCCGAGCAGAACCGCGCTATCATCAACGGCATTCTGTGGCGGCTCCGATGCGGCGCTCCGTGGCGCGACGTACCGCCCAAATATGGCAGCTGGAATACGATCTATCGCCGCTTTCGGCGATGGAGCGAAGGCGGGGTCTGGGAGACCGTTGCCGTGACACTGGCCGAGGTCATGGCGGACAGTGGCCACTACAGCATCGACAGCACCACTGTTCGCGCCCACGTTTCGGCAGCGGGCGGAAAAGGGGGACTCATCGACGCGCTCTTGGCCGCTCGCGGGGCGGGTTCACCAGTAAGCTTCACTGCCTGGCTGATGCCCTCGGACGACCGCTTGCCTTCCATCTGACGGTTGGCGAAGCGGCAGATTGCAAAGCCTATGACGCCCTGATCGGGCTACCCGAGCGCGCACCGGACGCCTTGCTCGCCGACAAGGGCTACGACGCTGACGCAATCCGTGCCGACCTTGCCGAACGGAATATCGAGGCCGTCATCCCCGGCAGATCAAACCGCCGCGTGAAAATCGAGCATGACCGTGCGCTCTACAAGCAGCGCAACCGCATCGAGCGCATGTTCGGGAAACTCAAGATCAACCGCGCCATCGCAACCCGGTATGATCAACTGGCCAACAGCTTCCTCGGAATGGTCCATCTTGCCACCGCCAGATACTGGCTCAAATTTGTCCACGCCGCCTAGGTGCCTTGTCCTCCGGAAAGTGGGCAAAATAATCGAGATACTTTACTTCATCATATCCTATGAAATAGGTCGGAATGAGCGCTTTAATCCGATGAAGTTCGGCCGTCACGCGTGAGCCTTGGTCGTAATATGTTTCGATAAGCGAAAGATCGTGAGGACCAAGGCCCAAGTGGGGAGCCTCGGGATTGTACCGATCGGGAAAGGAGCACCGCGCCATGTAGGCAATGGCGTCGGCGCGGGGGTCAGCGATGCCGTCGCGCCGCATCAAATGGTTGTCCGCAATCCACCAGGCCCCACCTGATTTCGCGGTCGTCCCGCCGATCGCTGGCGCCTTCTCCAAAACTAGCGTCGCAGCGCCCTGGTGCGATGCGGCTACTGCAGCAGCAAGGCCCGCGGCGCCGCTGCCAACCACTACGACGTCGGCTTCATGGGTCCAGTCCGTGGGCACCGCAGCTTGGACGGCGACGTCTGAGAGTACTCCGGCAGTTAGGCCTCCCGCCGCAGCGAGAAAGCTTCTTCTCGAAACACGCGGCGTTCGACTACTCATGATTTTCTCCTCAAGGGTGCGCATTGCGGGCGGCAGGAATGACAGCGAGCGCCGCCTCCGCGAAGCCCTCCGGCGGAATCGCGACGTCCACAGTCGCGAAGATGCCCGCGACACGGTCGTGGGTATAAAGAACTAGCTCGCGGGCGAGGTCGCCACCTTCCCCCAGTCCGACGATCCACAGACGGTCCGTCGTGGCAATCCCGCTATCCAGAAGATCGAGAACAAGTCCCTCGAGATGTGCCAATGCATCACCCAAGCTTGCCGGCTCGACTTCCCCAGCGTGCGATCGAGTAAACCAGCAATATTCGGATCGTCCCTCACCGAGGTATCGGGTGCGTGGCGGCGCGACGATCACTACATGGCCGCGATACCCCCAGCTTCGCACAATATCAGAACCGGTATCGATCCAAGTTCCAGCATCGGTCAGCATCACGACGGTCCCGAAAGTCGGGTCACCGGCAACGACCTTCGTCGCGAGGCAGTGACGCGGCCAAGCGGATGGTTCGCCAGCACGGGAGTCGGTCACAAATTCCGCGGCCGTCCGTTTCGCCTTCATGCTTCCGAATTACCGGGGGGCCGCGGCGTTCTCGTCCCCCTGGCGGGTGAGACCGACCGATTTCGGGCAGGGGGTCCCTGGTGCCGCAACGTCCACGCTTCAGGTGAGGCGATTCAGATTTTCGGGGTCCAGGGGCAGAATCTCTTCGTCAAATCCCAGGCGTACCTTCCGCGCCCAAAGCGGATCGTTCAGCAAAGCCCGACCTACCGAGACGAGGTCAAATTCGTCGCGGGATATCCTTTCGAGCAGAGCGTCCAGTCGCGCCGGTGCCGATCCTGCTCCGTGCCAAACCGTGGTTACAAAATCTACTGACAGTCCGACCGACCCACAGGTGATGGTGGGCAAGCCGGTCACCTTCTTGACCCAGCCTGCTAGATTGAGTTCGGAGCCGGCAAATTCGGGTTCCCAGAATCTTCGCTGCGAGCAATCGAACATGTCGAGCCCCGCGTCGACGAGAGGAAGCAGCCAAGCCTCAAGCTCGCGAGGACTGTTCGCAAGGCGGTAGGAGTAGTCCTGTGCCTTCCACTGTGAAATTCGCATTACGATGGGGAAGTCCGCACCTACGGCCGCCCGGACCGCACGGATCGTTTCGACAGCGAGCGCAGCGCGGCTCGCTAGGGAGGTCCCGCCGAACCGATCGTCCCGCCTATTGAACTGCGGCTGAAAGAACTGATCGATTAGGAAGCCATGAGCGCCGTGCAGTTCGACGAGATCGAAGCCGATATCCCTGGCATTGCGCGCCGCGTTCGCAAAGGCGTCGATTACGTCGTCGATCTCGGCCAAACTCAGCGTGTGTGCTGTGCCGCCGTAAACTATGTCTCCAGAGGGCGTTTCGAATTCGGCGGCAGGCCGCCACTCCATGAAAGGGTTGGGACATCCCCCTACGTGCTGCAATTGCGGCCCGATCCGTCCCCCTGCTTCGTGGACGGCCGTTCTTACCTGAGTCCATCCTGCGAGCGCCGCGGCCCCCCAGAATTTGGGCATGTTAGGCTCGTTGCCAGCGGACGGACGATCGATGCTCGTACTCTCGGTCAAGATCAACCCGACATCGCCGGCCGCGCGGCGCCCATAATAAGCCGCAACTTCTTTTGTGGGGACGCCATCAGGACTCGACGACCGAGTCATTGGTGCCATGACGATCCTGTTCTTCAGTTGAAGCGACTTCAACTCGAAGGGCGAGAACAGCGGCGATCGATCGGCCGATTGAAACATGCTGATTCCTTCAACGGCGCAAGCGCCAAGAGAAGAGCCGTATCTATCGATGGCGGCTCGGTCAGTCCCCCCCCCATGGGGTGAGAGCGTGGAAGGAGGTCTGATTCGATCCGCGAGGGTGCAGGGAGTAAAGAGCGCCGAATAATGCTGTCCTGCTCCGGTCAATCCGACCGATTTAGCGATCGTCTCCCGTGCGTCGACTGTCGAACCTCGAACGCGATGTCGAAATTTCGGCGTCATGTCGCTCGCTCCACTCGATTAAGTCCCAAAGACGCCCGCTGAGCGCGGTTCCCAATCGAGTCAGCGCATACTCGGCCCGAGGCGGGACGGTGGCCCACACAGTTCGTGAGATAAAGCCGTCCCTTTCGAGGGCACGAAGCTTCATAGTCAACACATGCTGCGAAATCTTTGTGGACTTTGTGGTCTCGGATAGGAGGCTGATAACTCGTTGCAGCTCAGAGTGACGGTAGGTCCCGGTGGTCAGCACCAGGAGGATCAAAGGTGACCAGCGATCGCCAAGATGCTGGATCACCGTGAGGCTGGCCACGCCGGGCGCAACAGCGTTCGATATCAGTCGCTCGCGGAATGCCAGCAGGCGGTCGGCACGTCGGCGGCCTTCCTGCTGATCATCCATTGGCGTCAGTGCAGCAACCAATCGCTCCGAGGCAGCATTGGGCGCGGTCAACTGTTCGTCAACGTGCTTGATGAACGCCTTTCGTCCCATGGCCTCGAGAATTCCGTTCCTCCGGGCCTGAGAGACGCTGAGTGACGCCTGCTTGTCAACCTGCGCTGGTTAGCGGCCGCGAATCCGAACTGCAGGAGCATATGGCTCGCGAAGCACAATAGGAACTTTCAAGTTCCTTACGTATGTTCAGCATCGAACTTCTCTGATCCGCGCCGGCGATTTACCCAAGAGGTACAGGGTAGGAACGCACGCCAGGCGCCCGCCCATCTTTGTCGAAGGCAAGGATCTAATGAGCGCGTATGATATCGTAGTCATTGGCGGCGGGCAAAACACACTCGGCGCGGCCGCGTACATGGCAAAAGCCGGCCAGAAGGTTCTGGTCCTCGAACGGCATCCCTTTGTGGGCGGGGGCGCCGTTACCCTCGAACGCAATGCACCCGGGTTCAAGTACGATAAGCACTCGGCCATCCACATCTTGTGCCAGTCCAACCCACTCATTCGGAATGACGAGTTAGGGTTGCTTTCGAAGTTTGGATTGCAATATTTCTATCCCGACGTAGCCCAAGCCACGGTTCTAGAAGATTTCAGCGCCCTTCCCTTCTACTTCGACCTCGACAAGACCTGTGAATCGATAGCTCAATTCTCGCACAAGGATGCAGAGACATACAGGGAACTGACGTTTTTCGCCCAACGCATGTTGCCGATGGTTCTTGCCGGAATGTTCAACGTGCCGATTCCAATGGCGGCCATGCTGGGAATTCTGGAGCAAAGCGAGGACGGGCGGCGGATGATCGACCTGATGCTGCGCAGCCCGCGGCAAATCGTCGAAGAGCTGTTCGAAAGCGATCATCTCAAGATTCACATGATCAAATCGTGCACAGAGCACGCCTTACAATTCCCAGACGACATGGGGACCGGGCTCGCCGTGTTGTTCCTGACTGTGTTCCTACACATCTACAAGTTAGGTCTCCCGGTCGGGGGAAGCGGAGCACTTTCGGAGGCGCTCGCGCGCTGTATCGAACACCATGGTGGCACCATCATCAAATCGTGCGAGGTCAAGAAGATCCAGACGCGCGGCGGTCGCGCAGTTGGAGTCATCACCGGCGACGGCAGGGAATATGAAGCGAAGAAGGGCATCATTGCGGGCATCCATCCGCAAAAGCTGCCGGAGTTCGTCGACGACCTCCCGCATTCCATCCAAAAACGTGCGGAACGGATCCAGCGGAGTGGCTACGGACTTCTAAAGATCGACGCTGCATTGAATGAGCCGTTAACGAAGAACCTCCCCGACCACGTCGGTCAAGGATCCATGATCGAATGGGTGTTCGCGCGAAACTACAGGGAGTTTCTGCAGTCGTTCGACCCGTTGCGGCATGGTCTTGTCTCCAACGATCGACCGTTGATCGGAGGCGGTGACATGGCACCTCCCGGGAGAATACCGGACGGTAAGAGCCTACTCTACATGGTGCGCTACTCACCCTATGATTTGGCGGACGGAGGACCAGGGAAGTGGGATGACATCAAGGAGCGCCTTGCCGACGAGCTGTTTGAGCGATGCACCCACTTCATGCCCAATCTCACGCCCGACAATGTGATCGCAAGAACGGTCGACAGCCCTCTCGACATGGAACGCTACTCGCCGAACAGCATGCTCGGCGGCGACATTAACGGTGGCGTCGGCTTCCAATTCTTCCAGTTGGGAGGATACCGGCCGATTTCCGAGCTTGCCCAATTTAGCGTACCGGGCGTGGATGGCCTGTATCTGTGCGGCCCGTTCATGCATCCGGGCGGCGGCATCTTCGGCATTGGGCGGCCGACGGCCATCAAGGTGTGCGACGACCTCGGAATAGACTTTGACCGGATGGTGGCACAATGACGGTGAAGCTCTTCGACGCTACCATGGGCGAATTGATGTCTATTTCCTCGCTCGAACGCGAAGGAGAGGAACTGGTAATCCGTGGAAAAATCTACGGATCGATGCCGATAAAGGCGAAGCTGCCGCCAACTGAGCTACGCAAGCTTCGCGGCTTGGTAACGCTGCATTTGGCCTGGTTCATTCTCATGACTCTACTCCGGCCCCGGCCGAGACCGGCGGGGCGCGACGCCGGGGCTTGATCCTAGCGGGAAGCAATTTGACGGATACGGGATGATGAGCATGTTTACGGATGATACCCACAGAACAGTGCTGATCACCGGAGCCAACGGCGGCCTGGGACGCGCAATCGTCCGGAAATTAATCGGAGACGGGCTGCATGTTGTGCTCACCGACATCACGCCCTGCGACGAATTCATCAGAGCGGAAGGCATCGCCGATCGCGTCAGCTATCATCGGGCCTGTGACCTGGAATCGGAACAGGCCGTGGACGACTTTGTCGCCGAAGCGCTGACTCGCACGCGGATCGACGTCCTGATTAACAATGCCGCGCATATGGGGTTGATGCCACTTGAGGTGCTCACCTCCGTCGAACTGCGTCGCTTTCTGCGCATAAACATCGAAGCACCGTTTCAGCTGGCGAAGGCAAGTTCAGCCGGAATGCGCGAACGCGGCTGGGGCAGAATCATCAATCTCGTCTCTGGCTCTGCATGGCAACCGTCCCCGGGGTTCGTCGGATACATCTCTAGCAAGATGGGTCTGATAGGCTTGACTCGAAGCCTCGCCGTCGAATTGGGGACCGCCGGCATCACCGTCAACGCAATCACTCCCGCTCTGACGAGGCACGCCGGCAATACAACCATTTTCCCTGAACAGTTCTGGGAGAAGGTCCAGGACCGCCAGGCGATTAAAAGAACAGGAGCTCCGGAGGACATCGTCGGCGCGATTTCGTTTCTCGCTTCCGACGCGTCCGCTTTCATGACCGGTCAGACCATGAGTGTCGATGGCGGATCTGTCCTCCTGTGAGCATGCGATCGGTCAGACTATCGATGGGAAATATTCCGATGACAAAGCAGAACCTGGAAGATCTCATCCACACGGCCGGCGGGCCGATCAATCTGCTTCGCGCACACAAATATGATCGGGCGGGTTTGCCGCGAGAATTCAACCCGGCGCTCATCATCCCGCAGACCCCTGGCGGCCGGGATGTTCGGTTCCTGCACCTACCCGCGAACTGCGATACAATGGGGCTGCATTACGACACCCTATGGTCGGGCGATCGTGACGCCGGGGTTTCGGCCTACACGGCCTACAGCGCCAATGAACGGACTATGCTTTCGTTGGCGTTGGTGGACCAGCACGTCGAGATCGGCGATGAGGTCGTGATCCACTGGGGGGAAGCAGGCGGCGGCCATGGAGACTATGTCACTCCTGCCACTCAGCCGGTGGAGATCCGCGCGATAGTAAGCCCTGCCCCATATTCGCGGGTTGTCCGTGAACAATTCAAAACGGCGGCGCTCGCCTGACCGTAGCGATCCGCTTTGTCATTTCCACTCGATCACTAGCATAGTAGAACGGAATTACCGAGTGCAATGAATGTCGGAGGCGAGGATGAATGGCCTTGAGCTTGACCATTTGGCGCGGGCTTTGGACACGATCTATGACTGCGCAGTCGGCCTGTCGGAGTGGGATCACGCGCTGACCGAACTTGCCGCACTCACGCATTCTTCGAGCAGTGTCATGCTCGCCGTTGCGGAAAGCGCCACTGACGGACAAACGGTTCGAGGTTGGACCTCCGAGAACATTGGCGCGAGCACCACACAGTTCTACGTCAACGAACTCACGCACAGGGATAATTTGTGGTCCCTCACGGACGCTGTTCAAGATGACCAGCTCATTGTGAGTTCCGCACTCGGCAAAGCTGGAACGCGACGGTCCGATGTATATGACCAGTGGTACGGCCCGCTAGCCATCGATACGTTCATAGGCACGGTTCTCGAACGCACGGAGAGGCAAACAATTGTCCTTTCAGTCAATAGGTCCTGCGACCAAGGTCCACACCGGGAACGTGAACGTGCGCTCTTAACCCAAGTTGCGTCACACTTTCGGCGTGCGTTCCAAACGAAGCGCATACTGAGCGCTCGTGATCAATATGTCGCGATATCCTTCGAAATGCTGGCAAGTCTTCATCGAGCGGCGATTCTGGTCGACCGCCTTGGTCGGGTGCTCCACGTGAACGAACAAGCCCAATCATTGCTGGACGAACATAAATCACCGCTGACAGTTCGGGAGGGTCAGCTGATTCCCGACGATTCGCCTAATGCTAAGCTGATCTGCCGCATTATCCAAGACCAGGGGCGCAGGGCGATCACGGCTCCGAAGTCACTGTCGCTGGGCGAAGGCGGCGAAAGAGATGGGGTCGATCTGCACGCCCTACTCTTGCCCATGAGTAAAGCGAGTGCTGGCGCTATCGCTGGTAAAGATGGTCTAGGCGGCGCCCTGCTCGTTCTGGGTGGGTCCCAGATCTCGTCGCACGACATCGAGCCCGATTTGATGGGGGTGTTTGAGCTCACCCCCGGAGAGGCGCGAGTGGCTGCAGCCGCGCTTCGGGTCGTCGGTATAGAGGAAATCGCGGCTGAGCTCGGGTTGGGTCGCGAAACCGTTCGCAGTCATCTAAAGAGAATTTACGCCAAATCGTCCGTGTCCTCGCAAACCGGCTTTGTTCAACTGGTTCGAGACGAACCGAGGTTGCAACTGCATCGAATGCAGCGCTTTTCCAATGGGGCAATTTCGAGGACTCGTCACTGACGAGTACGCTCGACTCGCCACGAGACCCGGCAGTGCTCTGCGCCACCGAGGGGACGGAGAGGCAGCCTTCGAAGTCATTATAGAATCCGTGGCGAGACCGAGGCCAGTCCACGCCGGCAAGCATAGCCCCGGTTGTATTAAGGCCTCGAGGCGCGAGACGAGGCATCGAGCGGCCGCCCCTGCCACTCCGCGACCGTCTCCAGCACGGTGTCCATGATCGTCGAGATCAGGTCGGGCGACACATCGATGCCATACAGTTCCTCGAGATGTCCCCGGATCTCGCGCACGCTCATGCCGGGGGCGTACATCGAGACGATCTTGTCGTCGAAGTCCGGAAAGCGCCGCTGATATTTGGCGATCAGCTTGGGATCGAACGTCTCCGCCCGGTCGCGCGGAACGTCGAGCGTCACCTTCGGCGTTCCCGTCAGCATCGTCTTCCTCGACGAGCCGTTGCGCCGGTTGATTGCGCCTTCGGCGCCTTCGCTCGCCAGGTGCTCGTCCAGCTCGGTCGACAGCATGCGCTCCGAGAGCGCCTTCTTCAGCTCGTCGAGCAGCCCGTCCTTCGCGAACAGCTCCTGCGGATCACGCCCAGCAAGCAACTGATCCAATACGCCCTTGTCGATCGCCATATCTATGGTCCTTCCTTTCCATCTCTATGGCCCCGCGCACAAAAATCCTGACAGTCCCCTCGGTAGATGCTGAATGTACGACCGCTTCTGACGTTTCGGTTTGGGGCCGGGTATGACGGCTGTGTCGGCGCTGTTGCCCGCATGCTCAGACATCTGCAAACGACGGGTTTCGGCGTGAGCGGACATTCATGCGCCTGCCTCGGAACGGCGTATTTTGGTCGACATAGGTCCCCGGGGGATACCAGACCGTCATACCAGAAAGCGTTCTTCCGGTGGCCGCTCTGGCCATTGGAGAACGATCATGGAGATGTCTGAAACCGCGCCCACCGCCACCAAACGTCAAGTTTGGAATGCCGGAAGAACCGTCGGTGCGAAGCGTGCGCTGAAACCGAAGCAAATATGGGAAATCCGGTTCTTCCTCAATCAGCGCCGCCGCTTGCGAGATCGGGCGCTGTTCGACCTGGCCATCGATAGCAAGCTCCGGGGATGCGACCTGGTGCAGATGAAGATCGGCGATCTTGTCAGCGGCGGTCAGATCCGCACGCGGGCTATCGTGATGCAGCAGAAAACCGGCCGCCCTGTTCAGTTCGAACTGCTCCAAGACGCTCGGGCCAGCCTGCTGGTCTGGCTCGATCGGCAGGGCGGCACGGTGGACGACTATGTCTTTCCCAGCCGGGTCGATCATAATGGGCATCTCAGCACTCGTCAGTATGCCCGGCTCGTCGATGAATGGGTGACAGGGGTCGGTCTGATGCGAAGTGAGTATGGCACGCACTCCCTCCGCCGAACGAAGGCGTCGATCATCTACAGGGCAACCGGCAACCTTCGTGCCGTCCAGATCCTGCTTGGCCATAGCAAGATCGAAAACACGGTCCGCTATCTCGGGATTGATGTGGAAGACGCACTTGCCCTTGCCGAGAACACCGAAATCTGACCCGTCGGCTCCTCGCTTCGGCGAGGGGCCGACCTCGCAGCGCCTGGGACTTAGTTGCCATTGGAAGGGCGCTCGTCGTGCGGCAGGGTTCGCGAAAACCGGTCAGTCGGGACACTACATTTGTGGAACGGCCCCTTGGGGCAAGTCTTTTGGTCGGGCGTGGTTCTGATCGCGAATGGTATGGTTATATGTCCGCCCTTAAGGAAGCGCCGACCCCCCGTCCATTTGACTGTGCCCCGCTCGACGTTAGAGGCCTGATCGCTGGAGCTCTGCATGATATGCCGCATAGGCTCGTCCCGAGCGACTGGCGCCTTCCAGATATTCCGCGGGGACGACATGGTATGGCGGACGAGGGTCGCCAACCCGCACCCAACCGGCAGCGTTCATCCGCCCCCTTTCGAGCCCCACGGCGAACTTTGAAAATTCCGTGAATTCACCACGCGGGAACAGGCCCTGTTCGCATTGCTGGAAACGGTCGGCGATCGCCTTGGCATTGCTCCAGTCGCCGCTGACTTTGGCCTTGGCCACCGCATCGCGCAACGCCAGCGCCGGGCGTGGCCCGCACAGCGCACTGCTTGACCAGAACGCAGTCATCCTGTCCGGAGCAATCCGCGAGGCGGCATAATAGTCCGCCTCGTGCGTCAGGAAGCGGATATCGGGAGCAAGGTTGAGGTCGGCCGCCAGCAAACCGATTCCCAGGTACTTGCAAGCAACGACCTGCTGCAGCTTGCCGACCTGGGCCCAGAACGGACGGGGGAATTCGAACTTGAATGCCTCACTGTTGGCATAGATCATAATCGCCGTGTCGTGGCAGGCTTCGCTAACATCATTATAGAATTGAACAGCTGTCGCGACATCGTTCTTGCACCACATCGGCACGCCCAGCATCGTGCCCGAAACGCCAAGCTCGTGCATCGCCCGGGTCTGGGCAATAACCTCACGGGTATTGAGCGCTGTCGTACCGGCGAAAAACGGGATGCGTCCGCGAATGGTCTCCATGACGCAGCCGACGAAGGCCAGCTTCTCATCCCAAGTCAGGCTATGGCACTCACCATAGGTACCCAGGCTCATAAGCCCATCGACTCCCGCCTCGATCAAGGCCTCAACCATTCGCGCTGTTTCGTCGAGATCGACAGTATCGAGGCTACGCCAGTCCGAAGCGCCTTCCTTCGCCGGCGTGGGCAACATCGGCCACAGGCCATTGATTCCGGCAGATTCAATCCTGAGCTTCGGGGCGGACATTATCTTCTCCTTGAAAGGTCATCCGAGGCACTAGCGCGGGTAATGCTGTCAGGACAATCGCCAGTGACTCCGTTTGACGCGAACGGGACGGCACTATCTTGGCCAATCCGCAGGGCCGGCCGATGCGGGTCTATACCACCATCGATGCGCAGCTGACGTTTGGCGAGATAATGGCGAAGTTGCGGCCTTAGGGCGGCTTGATTTGCGCGCAGGCAGGCGCGGGTGGGGCAGAAGACAGCCGACGTGGACGATTCTGCGTTCAACGAAGCGACTGGGATTGGGGCTTATCGGTCGTACCTAGCGACATGCTCAGAGGCAGGTTCTTCGCCAATACCAGACGCCTAGCGGCGTCACCCATTAGATTGCTTGCTCACCCCGCGATTGGTTGATTCAAAGTCAGGCCATAAGCCGCCTAACCACATCAAGGTGGCTGTCCACAGCATCGCAATTGACGTGGTGCGGGTGGGCACTATCTGGACCCAATGAAGAAAATCGGCTTCCTGTCTTTCGGCCACTGGTCGAACACCCCCCATTCTCAA
>Ga0207695_10004609_pt1 | contig 18697 bp, 17 predicted proteins | sample KBSC54metaG_FD_184354 | JGI IMG/M metagenome (GOLD analysis project Ga0207695, IMG submission 184354) | Corn rhizosphere microbial communities from Kellogg Biological Station, Michigan, USA - KBS C5-4 metaG (SPAdes) (version 2) | ecosystem: Host-associated > Plants > Roots > Rhizosphere > Soil... | reverse complement strand
CCACACCCAGCCGCGATAGCCGGCGAACACCACGATGGCCGCGACGATGGCGGCGATCACGTACCAGCGGTTGTCCTCCCACCACGCCTTCAGCTCGGCGATGCGTTCCTGTTCCTCGAAATCGTACGATCCGCTCATCTCAGCTCACTTCCACGAGTGCCCGCGCGGGCTCGAGCGTGCGCTGCTCGCCCCCGCCGCGAAGCGGTTTCAATGTCACGCGTTGCGACGCCACCTCGTCCTCGCCGATGATCACGGCGAAGCGGGCGCCGCTCGCGTCCGCCTTCTTCATCTGCGACTTGAAGCTGCCGCCCGCGCCCAGGAGGACGTTCCTGCCGGCGTCGCGCCACGCCTCGGCGAGCCGCCACGCGGCGATCTGCGCCGCCTCGCCCGCGTGCACCACGAAGACGTCGACCGACGGCTCGGCGGCCGCCCCCGCCGCCTTCATGGCGAGGATCACGCGCTCCATGCCCATGCCGAAACCGCAGGCGGGCGTGGCCTTTCCGCCCAGCTGCTCGAAGAGCGCGTCGTAGCGCCCGCCGCCCGCGATCGTGGACTGCGCGCCGATGCGGGGCGTCACGAACTCGAAGACGGTGCGATTGTAGTAGTCCAGGCCGCGCACGAGGCGCGGGTTCACCGTGTACGCGAGGCCGGAGTGCTCGAGGAGCCCCTTCAGCCCCTCGAAATGCGCCGCGGCGCCCTCGCCCAGGTGGTCGAGCAGCCGCGGCGCGCCCTCGATCATCTCCTGCATCGCGGGATTCTTGGAGTCGAGGATCCGCAGCGGGTTGGAATTCAGGCGCCGCTTCGCGTCCTCGTCCAGGAGCCCCGCGTGCTTCTCGAAGTAGGCGACGAGCTTCCCGCGGTGCACGCGCCGGTCCGCCGCGTCCGCGATCGAGTTCACATGGAGCTCCACGCCGTCGATACCCAGCTCCTTCCAGAGTCGCGCCAGCATCGCGATCTGCTCGGCGTCGACGTCCGGCCCTTCGAAGCCCAGAGCCTCCACGTCGAACTGGTGGAACTGCCGCTGGCGGCCCTTCTGCGGGCGCTCGTAGCGGAACATCGGGCCCGCGGTCCACACGCGCATCGGCCCGTTGTAGAGGAAGTTGTGCTCGATCGCGGAGCGCACGATGCCCGCGGTGGCCTCGGGGCGGAGCGCCAGGCTCTCGCCATTCCTGTCCCCGAACACGTACATCTCCTTCTCGACGATGTCCGTGGCCTCCCCGATGCCGCGCACGAAGAGCGCCGTGGGCTCGACGATGGGCGTGCGGATGTTGCGGTAGCCGTAGAGGCGGAAGACGCGCCGGCACGCCTCCTCGAGGCGCTCCCAAAGCGGGCTCTCGTCCGGAAGAACGTCCTCCATTCCCCGGATCGCCTGCAGTCTTTGGCTCATGGCGCGGTCCGGACCGGGATGGACCGCAGGCCCTGCCCGCGCTTGCCGCCCGCAGCGCCCGCGCCGTAGCGGGTGCGCACGTAGTCCTCGACGATCGCCTGGAATTCCTCCGCGATGCGCTCGCCCTTGAGCGTCACGGTCTTCTCGCCGTCGACGTACACCGGGGCCACGGGCTTCTCGCCCGAGCCGGGGAGCGAGATGCCGATGTTCGCGAGCTTCGACTCGCCCGGGCCGTTCACGACGCAGCCCATCACGGCCACGTGCATGTCCTCGACGCCGGGATACTCCGCGCGCCACACGGGCATCTGCTGGCGCAGGTACCCCTGGATCTTGTCCGCGAGCTCCTGGAAGAACGTGCTCGTCGTGCGCCCGCATCCCGGGCACGCCGACACCATCGGCGTGAACGATCGCAGGCCCATCGTCTGCAGCATCTCCTGGGCCACGATCACCTCGCGGGTGCGATCGCCCCCCGGCTCGGGCGTGAGCGACACGCGGATGGTGTCGCCGATGCCCTCCTGCAGGAGCACCGCCATGGCCGCGGTCGAGGCGACGATGCCCTTCGAGCCCATGCCCGCCTCGGTGAGCCCCAGGTGGAGCGCGTAGTCGCAGCGCCCGGCGAGCATGCGGTAGACCCGGATCAGGTCCTGCACCGCGGAGACCTTGCACGAGAGCACGATCCGGTCGCCGGGAAGCCCGATCTCCTCCGCCTTCGCGGCGCTCTCGAGCGCGGAGCGCACGAGCGCCTCGCGCATCACCTCGCCCGCTTCCTTCGGCTGCGAAAGCCGCGCGTTCTCGTCCATCATCCGCGCGAGGAGCTCGGGATCGAGCGAGCCCCAGTTCACGCCGATGCGCACCGGCTTTCCGTGCTCGATCGCCTTCTCGATCATGGTCGAGAACTGCTCGTTGCGCTTCGTGCCGTGGCCGACGTTGCCCGGGTTGATGCGGTACTTGTCCAGGGCGGCGGCGCACTCGGGCACCTGTACCAGGAGCTTGTGCCCGTTGAAGTGGAAGTCGCCCACGAGCGGCACGCGAGCGCCCATCGCCTCCAGCCGCTCGCGGATCGCGGGCACCTGCCGCGCGGCCTCGAGCGTGTTCACCGTGATGCGGACGATCTCCGAGCCCGCGCGGGCGAGTGCCGCGACCTGGCGCGCCGTGCCCTCCGCGTCCTCCGTGTCCGTGTTGGTCATGGACTGGACGAGGATGGGCGCGCCGCCGCCGATGATCTTGTCGGCGACGCGGACGGGTCGCGAGGTGCGGCGGGAAATCATGGGGAAGCGGCTGCCTATTCGAGGGTGAAGCGGGCGACGGCGACGTTGGTGTGCGGCTCGAGGTCGAAGTCCCGGCCGTCGTACGTGAGGCGGACCTCGGGCGCGTTGCCGACCACGACCTCGAGGGGCGGGCGGCCCGCGACCACCGCCTCGCTGCCGGCGGGATTCAGGCGTTGCAGCAGGATCCGGCCGCGGGCGTCTCGCACCTCGACCCAGGATTCGCCCGTGAACTGGAACCGCAGGCGCTTCGCGCCCGGCGGGGTCGCCTCCGGGCCCGCGGCCGCGGCCTTCTCCGGCACGGCGGATTTCTCCGGCGCGGCTCCGGAGGCGCGCGCGGGCTGGGGCTTCGCGGCCGCCGGCGCGGACGACGCGGCGGGAGCGGCCGTCGCCGGCGCCGGCGAGGATGCGGATGGCGTCCCGGGGGGCTTCGTCTCCGCCGGCGGCACGGCGGGAGCGGCCGTGACCGCCGTCGCGGGCGCCGGCGGCGCGGACTTCGCCGGCACCGGAACCTTGTCGGCCGCCGGCCCGGAAGAGCGCCCGGGCCGCACGTACATCGCCCAGTACATCGCCGCGAACCCCACGGCCACCGCCACCACGGCGAGCGTGGCGGCCTTCACGTACGGGCTCGAGAGGCGCTCGCCCAGCGGGTCGAACCGGATGTTCTGCGTGGGGACCACGATCCCCGGCCTGGGCTCGCGCGGCTTCGCGTCCGCGAGGAGGCCCAGCAGCGGATCGGCGGGAACGTTCAGCACCTTGGCGTAGTTGCGCACGAAGCCGCGCAGGAACGTTCCCTTCGGAAGGTGCTCGTAGTCGCCGTGCTCGAGCGCCTCGACCTGCGAGGGGCTCATGTGCAGGCGCTGCGCCACGTCCGTGCGCGCGAACCCCTGGCGCTCGCGCTCCGCGGCGAGCGTGGCGCCCAGCGTGCGCCGCTCCTCCGGTCCCGGATTTTCGCCGGCCTCGTCCACGGGATCAGGGGCGCTTCCCGGCGAGCTCGTGCGTCTGCGGCGCGTCCGGGAAGCGCCGCCGCATCTGCTGCAGGAAGCTCTCCTCGGTGGCGCTGTCCTTCAGCGCCCGCGCGATCCGCACGCCCAGGACGAGCCCGTCCAGCGGCGGCGCGTTCAGGAGCCGCATGTAGCGGTTGAGGTAGTTCTCCGCGTCCTTGTAGGCGCCGCGCTCGTAATCGATGGTCGCGAGGTTGTAGAGCGCCCCGATCAGGTCCGGGCGGATCGTCACGGCGCGGCGCAGGTACTGCTCCGCCTCCTCGTCCTTGTGCATGCGCCTCAGGCACAGGCCCGCGGAGAGGTAGGCCTTCTCCGGCGTCGGGTACTGCGGGTCGGTCGTGGCGCGCTTGAGCATGTCGAGCCCCCGCGCCGCGTCGTTCCTCGTGCAGAGGAACCAGCCGAAGTTGTTGAGGACCTCCGCGCTATTGGGCGCGAGGCTCAACGCCCGGTCGAACGCCTCGCGCGCGGCCACGTCCTCGCGCAGCTCCATGTAGACCAGCCCCTGCATGTTGTAGGCCGCCATGTAGGTGGGGTCGTCGTGCACCGCGAGGCGCGTCTCCGAGAGCGCCACGTTGAAGTTTCCGCGCGAGAAGTATTCGCCGGCGAGCGCGGTGTGCACCTCGGCCCTGCGGCGCGCGTCCGCCATGTTGCCCTCGGTGACGGGGTGCGACTCGACGGTGTTCTGGGTCACGCACCCGGCGACGGATGCGAAAGCGCCGATGGCGAGAGCCGCTCGCATTGCGGGAAGGAAGCGCATCAGGACCTCGGGGAAGGGGAATGGAAGCGGACGGCGCGCGGCTTCATGCGGTTCACCACCTGGCCCGCGAGCTGCCCGCAGGCCGCGTCGATGTCGTCGCCGCGCGTCCTCCTCACCGTCGCGACGAAGCCCGCGTCGATGAGGATCTTCTGGAAGAGTCGCACGCGATCCGGGCCGGTGGCCTCGAAGCCGGAGTCCGGGAACGGGTTGAACGGGATGAGGTTCACCTTGGACGGGATCGTGGAGAGGAGCCGCGCCAGCTCCCGCGCGTGGTCCGGCGCGTCGTTTACGCCCTTCAGCATCACGTACTCGAACGTGATGAAGTCGCGCGGCGCGGCCTCGAGGTAGTCGCGGCACGCGGCGAGGAGCTCCGCGATCGGGTACGCGTCGTTCACCGGCATGATCCGGCTGCGGATCGCGTCGTTCGGCGCGTGCAGGCTCACGGCGAGCGCCACGGGGAGCGCCTCCTTGAGCTTCCGGATCTGCGGCACGACGCCGGAGGTGGAGAGCGTCACGCGCCGGCGCGAGAGCCCGTAGGCGTGGTCGTCCAGCATGATCGACATCGCGTCCACGACCGGGACAAAGTTGTTGAGCGGCTCGCCCATTCCCATCATCACGACGTTCGTGACGCGCAGGCCCCGGCGCGCCGCCTGCCACACCTGCCCCACGATCTCCGCCACGCCCAGGTCGCGGTTGAAGCCCTGGCGACCCGTGGAGCAGAAGCCGCACGCGAGCGCGCAGCCCACCTGGGAGGAGACGCAGAGCGTGCCGCGGTCGTCCTCCGGGATGAAGACGGTCTCGATGCCGTTGGTTCTCGATTCCGTTGCTGCGCGGCCCACGTCGTAGAGCCACTTCACGGTCCCGTCCTCCGAGCGATGCTCCGAGAGGACCGCCGGAGCGCGCACCTCGGCGCTCGCGCGAAGCTTCTCGCGCAGCGACTTCGCGAGGTCGGTCATCGCGTCGAAGTCGCCCACGCCGCGCTGGTGGATCCAGCGGAAGACCTGCTTCGCGCGGAAGGGCTTCTCGCCGCGCTCGGCGAACCACTCCGTGAGGCGCGGGAGCGTCAAGTCGAGGAGGTTGGTGCGTTCGGTCATGGTCGCGCGGGAGATCCCCGGTCCGGCGCCGCTAGCGGGCGTAGACCTGGCTTTGCGGAAAGAAATACGCGATCTCGTTCGCGGCCGTCTCCGGCGCATCCGATCCGTGGACGGCGTTGGCGTCGATGGATTGCGCGAAGTCCGCGCGGATGGTGCCCTTCGCGGCCTTCTTCGGGTCCGTGGCGCCCATGAGGTCGCGGTTCTTCTGGATCGCGTTCTCGCCCTCGAGGACCTGGATCATCACCGGCCCGGAGATCATGAAGCCCACGAGGTCGTTGAAGAACGGGCGCCCCTTGTGGACCGCGTAGAAGCCTTCGGCGTCGTTTCGCGACAGGTGCGTCATCCGGGCGGCGATGATCCTCAACCCCGCCTTCTCGAACCGGGCGTAGATCTCCCCGATCACGTTCTTCGCGACGGCGTCGGGCTTGATGATCGAGAGGGTACGCTCCACCGCCATGTATTTCTCCGCTAAATGGATGAAAAATTTAGCTTTTCATTCTATCACAGCCGGCCGTCCCCGGCTAGTCCGGCGGGCCGGTTTACGTGCCCGGGGACCACGCGGGAACGATGCCGGGCGCGTCCGCGGGACAGGCGAACTCGGCCGCCACGCCGATTCCCGCGACCCACGCGAGGGCGTCGCCCCGGAAGAGGAGGGGAATGCGGTCCCGGTCCCATTCGGGGACGGCGGCCTCCCGAAGGAGGTTCTTGAGCGTGCGGGATGGCCGGGCCGCGGCGAGCCGCACCCGCTCTCCGCCCCGGCGGTCGCCGAAATGCCAGTCGCCCTCGTTCGCCAGCGCCTTCGCGAGGCCGGCGCCCACGGCGGGGCTGAAACGGACGGTTCCCCGGCCATGGCCCAGCTCGACGAGCGCCTCTCCGCGCCACGCCAGGCGCCAGGGATCGGCGGCATCGCCGCGCGCGCGGGCGACCACGTGCGCCACACCCCGGTGCCGGACGAGCATCGCGTCACCCAGCCCGATCCGCACGCGCGCATCGTCGCGGGCCTCGTAGAGCTGGCGCGACATCTCCGCGAGGCGCGATTCGGTGGGCATGGCGAGGCCCTCGACGGCGAGGAACGCGCGGAGCGCGTTGGCGCGGCGCTCGGGCGCGAGGCCTTCCAGGAGCGCCAGCCCCGCGCCCGGACGCGCGGGCGCCCCGTCGATCCGCGCGAGCGCGTCCAGCAGCCCGCCCGCCGCGGCCGCGTGCCGGGCGAGGCGCGCGGCGCCCGCACGCCACCCGTCGAAGCGCCCGTCGAGGCGGGGCGCCACGTCGAGGCGAAGGTAATTGCGGTCGTGGCGGGCCGAGCCGTTCGACTCGTCCTCGACCCATGAGAGCCCCCGCTCGCGGGCGTAGGCCGCGAGCGCGGGGCGGCCGACCGCGAGGAGCGGGCGGAAGACCGAGACGGGCGAACCGGGGAGCGCCCGCAGCTCCGGCATCGCGGCGAGGCCCTTCAACCCCGTGCCGCGCGCGAGCTGCAGGAGCACCGTCTCCGCCTGGTCGTCGCGGTGGTGCGCGAGCGCGACGAAGGGCTCCGGGCGCCTCGCGTAGATCGCATAGCGCGCGGCCCGCGCCGCCGCCTCGATCCCTTCGCCGGAATCCTTCGGGACGCGAACCCGCTCGACCGCGAGCGCGATGCCGCGCTCCGCGCAGAAGCGCCCGCAGGCCGCGGCCCACGCATCCGCGTTGGCGCTCAGGCCATGGTGGACGTGGACCGCCGTGAGCGCGTGCCCGAGCGCGGGCGCCACGCGCGCGAGCGCATCGAGCATCGCCGTGGAATCGAGCCCGCCCGAGAATCCGGCGCAGATCGCCGATCCCGCCGGCACGGCCGCCTGGAGGCGCTGGACGATATGGCGATCGAGATCCATGGCGAAAGCATACCGGCGTCTGCCGCGGTTTCTACTCGGCGATTTCCTTGAACTTCCCGTAGTTCACCCACCGCTCCTGGCGGCGCTCGAGGAGCTGCTCCGCCGAGAGATCCTGCAGCGTGCGCAGGCTCTCCTGGATCGCCTTCTTGAGGCTTCGCGCGGCTTCGGCGGGATCGCGGTGCGCGCCGCCCAGGGGCTCGGCGATCACCTTGTCGATCACGCCCAGCGTCTTCAGGCGCGGCGCGGTGATGGCGAGGCTTTCCGCGGCCTCGCCCGCGTTCTCCGCGCTCTTCCAGAGGATCGCGGCACAGCCCTCCGGCGAGATCACCGAGTACGTGGAGTACTGCATCATGAGCGTCACGTCCCCCACCGCGATCGCGAGCGCGCCGCCGGAGCCGCCCTCGCCCACGACGCAGACCACCACCGGCACCCGCAGCCCCGCCATCACGTAGAGGTTGCGGCCGATCGCCTCGGACTGCCCGCGCTCCTCCGCGCCGATGCCGGGGTAGGCGCCCGGGGTGTCCACGAACGTGAGGAGCGGGATCCCGAACTTCTCCGCGAGCTGCATGAGGCGCAGCGCCTTGCGGTAGCCCTCCGGGCGCGGCATGCCGAAATTGCGGAAGATCTTGTCGTTGGTGTCGCGGCCCTTCTGGTGGCCGATCACCATGACGCTGTTGCCGTTGAAGCGCGCAAGCCCGCCCACGATCGCCGGGTCGTCCGCGAAGGAGCGGTCGCCGTGCATCTCCTCGAAATCCGTGCAGATCGCGTTCACGTAGTCGAGCGTGTAGGGGCGCTGCGGGTGGCGCGCGACCTTGGAGATCTGCCACGCGTTCAACTTCGCGTAGATGTCCTTCGTGAGCTCGCGGCTCTTCTTCGACAGGCGCTCGATCTCCTGCGAGATGTCCACGGCGCTGTCGTCCTGGACGAAGCGCAGCTCCTCGATCTTCTGCTCGAGCTCGGCGATGGGCTGCTCGAAATCCAAAAAGCTGGTCTTCACGGCGCTGTCGGGAAAGGGGACGCGGGAATCATAGCAGCGGCGGCTACAATGGGGGCCATGGGGCATCGGCTCACGAAGATCGTGACGCGCACGGGCGACGACGGGACCACGGGCCTGGGCGACGGGACGCGCGTCGCGAAGGACGCGCTGCGGATCGAGGTGCTGGGCAACGTGGACGAGCTCTCGAGCGCGCTCGGCTGCGTGCTGGCCGAGCCGCTGCCGGAGGCGATCCGCGGGCTCCTCGCTTCCGTCCAGAACGACCTCTTCGACCTGGGGGGCGAAGTGTGCATCCCGGGCCGCTCCGCGCTCTGGGACGCGCACGTGGAGCGCCTGGACCGCCAGATCGAGCGGCTGCGCGAGCCCCTTCCGGTGCTGCGCGAGTTCGTCCTCCCGGGCGGAAGCCGCGCGGGCGCGGCCTGCCACCTCGCGCGAGCCGTGTGCCGCCGCGCGGAGCGCTCGCTCGTCGCGCTGCGCGCGGCCGAGTCCGCCTCGGAGCTGAGCGTCCAGTACCTGAACCGCCTGTCGGACGTCCTCTTCCTCGCGGCGCGCACGATCAACGCCCACGACGGCCAGGCGGAGCCCACGTGGCGTCCCGGCGGCGAGGTGGAGGGGAGCTAGCGGGCGCGATCGAGCGCCGCGCAGAGCTCCGCGATGCCGTCGGGCGTGCGCGCCGTCGGGCGCTGCAGCCGGTCCGGCGGCACGAAGACCAGCCGCCCGGAGCGCACCGCGCGAAGCGTCGGGTGCTCCCGCCACTCGGCGCGGAATCCCGCGTCCGTGAGCGCGGAGCCCACGCCCACGATCACCGGCGGGTCGCGCTTGTAGAGCTCCTCCCACGAGACCTCGGGCGCGACGCCGGGCAGGTCGTCGAAGACGTTCCGCGCGCGGCAGATCCCGAGCGCCTCGTTCATGAAGTGCCGCCCGGAGATCGTCGTGAGCGGGTGGCTCCAGATCTCCAGGAAGACATCGACCGGCGGGCGCTTCGCGTACCGGGCCCGCACCCGCGCGAGCTTCTCCTCGTAGGCGGACGCCGCCGCCGAGGCGTCCACCCCGGCGAGCGTGCCGATCGCATGGAGGATGCGCGGGACGTCGGCGAGCGAGCGCGCCTGCGCCACGAAGACCGCCGCACCCAGGCGCGAGAGCAGCGCCACCTCTTCCGGCCGCACGCTGTCCTTCCACGCGAGGACGAGATCCGGCTTGAGCGCCGCGAGGCTTTCCAGCGAGAGGCCCGCGGCGGTCGCCACCTCGGGAAGCCTCGCAGCCTCCGGGGGATAGTCGCTGAAGGCGCTCGCGCCCACCACGCGCGGCCCCGCGCCGGCGGAGAACGCGAGCTCCGTGAGGAAGGGCGCGAGCGTCACGATGCGCCGCGCCGGATGCCGCATCGCCACTTCCCGGCCGAGGTCGTCCTTCAGGCGGATTTCCGCGGCGGCGGACTGCGTGACGCCAAAGGCGATGAGAACGCAGATGAACGCAGATGTAGCGCAGATCAACGCGGAAAGGCGAGTGGGATTTCGGGGTTCCGACTCGTTGTCACATCGAGCAATCGCCGCGCGGTTCACTTCAGGATTGGTTCATCTGCGTTCATCTGCGCTACATCCGCGTTCATCTGCGTTCCTGCCCTAGTTGCCGGCGAGCCGCGCGAGGCGCTTCTCGTACGCCTCCCGCGCGATCGCGCAGTCCTCGAGGAAACCCGGCAGCTCCTCCAGCGTGATCGCCTGCGCGCCGTCCACCAGGGCCTTCCTCGGCTCGGGGTGGATGTCGGTGAGGACGAGGTTCGCGCCCGCGATGATGCCCTGCGCGGCGGCGTGGTAGACGTCCTGCAGCCCGTCCGGCGCGAGCGCGCGCAGCCCCACCGAGTGCGAGGGATCGACGCACACCGGCATGCGCGTCAGGCGCTTCACCACCGGCACGTGCGCGAAGTCCACGAGGTTCCGGTGCGGGTCGCCGAAGTTGGTCTTCATGCCGCGCAGGCAGAACACGATGTCGCGATTGCCCGCGGAGGCGATGTATTCCGCGGCGAGGAGCGACTCGTGGAGCGTGATGCCGAACCCGCGCTTCAGCAGGATCGGGAATTCGCGCTGGCTTCCCACGGTCTTCAGGAGCTCGAAGTTCTGCGTGTTGCGGGTGCCGATCTGGAGCAGCACGCCGGCCGGGTCGCCCGTCTCGCGCAACGCCTGGCGGATCTCGTCCAGGTGCTCGTCGCGCGTGACCTCCATCGAGATCACGCGGATGCCGTACTTGCCGGCGAGCTCGAAGACGTACGGGAGGCACTGCTTCCCGTAGCCCTGGAAGGAGTACGGGCTCGTGCGCGGCTTGTAGGCCCCCATGCGCGCGCAGACCTGGCCCGCTTCCTTGAGCGCCCGGAAGGTCCGCTCCGTGTACTCCCGCGTGTCGACGGCGTTCAGCCCCGCCACGACGTGGAAGCAGTCCTGGTGGAAGTCGACCCCGCGATAGGAGAAGCGGATCGACTCCTCGTTTCCCTCGCGGCGGCCGAGGATGCGGAACTCGTTCTTGGCGCTCATGGCCCGTCCCCGTTCATTCGTCGTGCGCGAGCCGGCGCGAGCGCACCGCCGCGGCGAGCGTGTCGAGCACCTTTTCGGTGTCGTCCCATCCGAGGCAGGCGTCCGTGATCGAGACGCCGTAGGCGAGCGCCTGGCCGGGCACCAGGTCCTGGCGCCCGGGCTGGAGGTGGCTCTCCACCATCACGCCCACGATCCGCTCGTCGCCGCCGGCCACCTGGCGCCCGACGTCCGTCGCGACGTCGACCTGCCGCTGGTACTGCTTGGAGGCGTTCGCGTGCGAGAAATCGACCATGAGGTGCGCGGCGAGCCCCGCGGCCGCGAGCTCCCGCGACGCCGCCTCCACGCTCGCGGCGTCGTAGTTGGGGGCCTTCCCGCCGCGCAGGATCACGTGGCAGTCCTCGTTGCCCGCGGTCTCGAAGATCGCGGCCTGGCCGGTCTTGGTCATGCCCATGAACGCGTGGGGCGCGGCCGCCGCGCGCAGCGCATCGACCGCGACCTTGATCGAGCCGTCCGTGCCGTTCTTGAAGCCCACGGGGCACGAGAGGCCGGAGGCGAGCTGGCGGTGCGTCTGCGATTCCGTGGTGCGCGCGCCGATCGCGCCCCAGGCGATGAGGTCCGAGATGTACTGCGGCGAGAGGAGGTCCAGGAACTCGGTGCCGCACGCAAGCCCCAGCCGGTTCATCTCGAGGAGGAGCCTGCGCGCGGCGCGCAGTCCCTCGTTGATCGCGAAGGTGCCGTCCAGGTGGGGGTCGTTGATGAAGCCCTTCCAGCCCACGGTGGTGCGCGGCTTCTCGAAGTAGACCCGCATCACGACGAGGAGGTCCGCCTCGTGGCGCGCCGCCGCGTCGCGAAGCTTCCGCGCGTACTCGAGCGCCGCGCGCGAATCGTGGATCGAGCACGGTCCCACGACGGCGAGCAGCCGATCGTCCGCGCCGTGGAGCACGCGGTGCACCGCGAGGCGCGCGTTGGTGACCGTCGCGAGCGCGGCCTGGTCCACCGGCAGCTCCTCCAGCAGGAGCTGCGGCGGGATGAGGGCCCGCACCGCCGAGATCCGCAGGTCGTCCGTGCGGGCCGGCGCCTTCACGCGATCCGGGGTTTTCGCTTCATTCGCCATTGGCTTCCTCCACCGCGACGCGCCGCCTGCGCACGCCCTGCGCGAGGGCGTCCAGGAGCGCGACCGTATCGTCCCAGCCCAGGCACGCGTCCGTGATCGAGACGCCGTACTCGAGCGGCTTTCCGGGCACGAGGTCCTGCCGCCCCGGATTGATGTGGCTTTCGACCATCACGCCTACGATCCTGCGCTCTCCCGCGGCCAGCTGCGCGGCCACGTCCGCGCCCACGTCGAGCTGCCGGCGGAACTGCTTCGAGCTGTTCGCGTGCGAGAGGTCGACCATGAGATGTTGCGCGAGGCCCGCGGCGGCGAGCTCGCGGCAGGCGCCCTCGATGCTCGCCGCGTCGTAGTTGGGCGCCTTCCCGCCGCGCAGGATCACGTGGCAATCCTCGTTCCCGGCGGTCTTGAACACGGCCACGTGGCCGGACTTCGTGACCGAGATGAAGTGGTGCCGCGAGCTCGCCGCCTTGATCGCGTCCACGGCGATCCGGATGTTGCCATCGGTGCCGTTCTTGAAGCCCACGGGGCACGAGAGGCCGGAGGCGAGCTGGCGGTGCGATTGCGACTCCGTCGTGCGGGCCCCGATCGCGCCCCAGGCGATGAGGTCCGCGATGTACTGCGGGGAGATCAGGTCCAGGAACTCGGTCCCGCACGGAACGCCCAGCTCGTTGATCCGCAGCAGGAGCTTTCGCGCGAGGCGGATGCCCTCGTTGATGTCGAAGGTCTCGTCCAGGTGGGGGTCGTTGATGTAGCCCTTCCAGCCCACCGTGGTCCGCGGCTTCTCGAAGTACACGCGCATCACGATGGCGAGGTCGTGGCGCAGGCGCTCGCGCTCGCGCGCGAGCCGCTCCGCGTAGTCGAGCGCGGCCGCCGAGTCGTGGATCGAGCAGGGGCCCACCACGGCGATCAGGCGGTCGTCCGCGCCGCGCAGGATGTCGTGCACGTCACGGCGCCCGTCCACGGTCGTCTTCTCCGAGCGCTCGGTGGTGGCGAGCTCCCGCATCACCTGCATGGGTGCCAGGAGCTCGTCGCCTTGCTCGATGCGGACGTCGTCGGTGCGCTGGTGCGCCATTTCGCCTTTTCCAATAAAAAAACCGCCACCTTTAGCGCGCTCGGCCTTCCTCAGGCCAGTCGCGCGAACATAAAAAAACCGCCAGTTCGTCTGGCGGTCTTTCGGGATTCGTTTGGGCTGTTACTTCCGGCTCAAGCTCTCTCGACCGCCTCCGGCGTGAGATAGGAGAACCAGAAGAAATACGGCCGGACGGTCTTCATGGAGAGGATGCTAGCATACCCGGCGATGAAACGCCTCCCGCGCGCCCTCCTCCTCGCCGTCGCGTTCGCGGCCTCGCCCTGGGCCGCCGCCGCCGGCACATCCACCGCCAGCTTCTCCGCGACCCTCGAGCCCGGCGGCACGCACGAGGAATGCGCGCACCTGGAGAAAGGCGAGAAGCGCAATTACTACTGGCGCGCGGACGGCCCCGTGGACTTCAACGTCCATTACCACCGGGGCGACGAGGCGGTCTATCCGGTCAAGCGCGAGGCCATGCGGGGCGACGGCGGGACCTTCGTCGCGAAGAGCGCGGAGGACTACTGCTGGATGTGGACCGCGCGCGACCGCCCGGCCAAGGTCGAGGGCCGCATCTCCCGGTGAGCGGCCTTCAGGCCGGGATGAACTTGAGCGCCACGCCGTTGTTGCAATAGCGCTTGCCCGTGGGCGGCGGGCCGTCGTCGAACACGTGCCCCTGGTGGCCCCCGCAGCGCGCGCAGTGGTACTCCTTCCGCGGCACGATCAGCTTGAAGTCGGTCTTCATCTCGAGGTGGCCGGGGATGAACGTGTAGAAGCTGGGCCATCCCGTGCCGCTGTCGAACTTGGTGGACGAGTCGAAGAGCGGAAGGTCGCAGCCGGCGCACGCGAACGTGCCCTTGCGCTTCTCGTGGTCGAGCGGGCTCGATCCCGCTCGCTCCGTGCCCTCGCGCCGCAGCACGGCGAACTGCTCGGGCGCGAGGCGCTTCTTCCATTCGTCCTCCGAAAGGACGAGCTTCGGGACGGCGCTCCCGCCCGCGCCCGCCGCGGCGGCTCCCCGGGAGGCGAAGAGCCCTGCCAGCACTGAAACGAAATTCCGACGGTTCATGCGTTCCTCTTTCGATGTTGCGATGACGATGGTTCGGGCCCCGCGTCCTTACGCCGTGCCGCCGACCGTGAGGCCCTCGATGCGGATCGTGGGCTGTCCTACGCCAACAGGGACGCTCTGCCCATCCTTCCCGCACATGCCGATCCCCGGATCGAGGCACATGTCGTTCCCGATCATGGTGACGTGGGTGAGGGCGTCCGGCCCGTTCCCGATGAGGGTCGCGCCCTTCACGGGGTACTGCACGCGCCCGTCCTCGATCCAGTACGCCTCGGACGCGGAGAACACGAACTTCCCGCTCGTGATGTCGACCTCGCCGCCGCCGAAATTCACCGCGTAGAGGCCGCGCTTCATCGAGGCCACGATCTCCGCCGGGTCCTTGTCGCCGCCCAGCATGAAGGTGTTGGTCATGCGCGGCATCGGGATGCTCGCGTAGGACTCCCGCCGCCCGTTCCCGGTGGGCGCGACCCCCATGAGGCGCGCGTTCAGCCGGTCCTGCAGGTAGCCGCGGAGGATCCCGTCCTCGATCAGCACGCTGCGGTGGGTGGGATGCCCCTCGTCGTCCACCGAGAGCGAGCCGCGCCGCTCCGGAAGCGTGCCGTCGTCGATCACGGTCACGCCGGGAGCGGCCACGCGCTCGCCCACCCGCCCGCTGAAGGCGGAGGTGCCCTTCCGGTTGAAGTCGCCTTCGAGCCCGTGGCCGATGGCCTCGTGGAGGAGGATGCCCGGCCAGCCCGGACCCAGCACGACGCTCATCGTCCCCGCCGGCACCGGCCGCGATTCCAGGTTCACCAGGGCCTGGCGGACGGCGTCCCGGGCGAGGCTCTCCAGGAGCTCCGGCGTGAAGACGGCATAGCCCAGCCGCCCGCCCCCGCCCTGGTGTCCCTGCTCGCGGCGGCCGTCCTGCTCGGCGATGACCGTGAGCGACAGGTGCACGAGGGGCCGGACGTCCGCGGCCACGCCGCCGTCCGCCCGTGCCACCAGGACCACGTCGTATTCGCCCGACAGCCGGGCGATCACCTGCTTCACGCGGGGATCCGCCGCGCGCGCGTGGCGCTCGAGGGACTCCAGGATCCGCACTTTCGCCGCGTCGTCGAACTGCGCCACCGGGTCGATCGGGGCGTACAGGGCGTGCCCGGGGTGGATCACGGCCGTGCCGGCCCCCCGGTCCCCGCCCTGGGAGGCGATCGCGCGGGTGACATGGGCGGCCGCGAGGAGCGCGTCCGGCGTGATGTCGTCCGCATAGGCGAAGGCGGTCTTCTCGCCGGCCACCACGCGGACCCCGACCCCCTGGTCGATGGAGAAGCTCCCGGACTTCACCTGCCCCTCCTCGAGGGTCCAGCTTTCGGAGCGGTTGTACTGGAAGTAAAGGTCGGCGTCGTCCGCCCGGTGCGCGAGGATGGTGCCGAACACCCGGCTCGTCGCCGCCTCGTCCACGCCGAACGGGGTGAGGAGCGTCGCCTTGGCGATGTCGATGGGAGCGGGGCCGGGCTTGGTCACGGAGATTTGCCTTTATCTTCCCTGAAAATGCCGCAAAAAGCGGGGAAAAGCCGAGAACTGCGCGTTCAGACCTGGTGCACGGTGCGGTGGGTCAACGCGGGGAGGCTGCGGCGGACCTTCGCTTGGTAGGTGGGGTTCACCCCGGCCACCACAACCCCCGACCCGCGCGGCAGCCGGTCCAGGACCACCCCCCAGGGATCGACGATCATCGTATGACCGTGGGTTTCCCGGCCGTTCACGTGGTAGCCCCCCTGGGCCGGAGCGACCACGTAGGCCAGGTTCTCGATCGCCCGGGCGCGGATGAGCGTATCCCAATGGGCCTTCCCCGTGGTCTCGGTGAAGGCCGAGGGGACGAAGATGAGGTCCACCTCGCCCATGGCCCGGTAGAGCTCCGGGAAGCGCAGGTCGTAGCAGACCGAGATGCCCAGCTTTCCGTACGGCGAATCGACGGTGACCACTCGCTCGCCCGCCTCGATGGTGCGCTCCTCGCTGTAGCGCTCGTTCCCGAGCTCCAGGCCGAAGAGGTGGATCTTGTCGTAGCGGGCGACCCGGCGGCCTTCCTGGTCGTAGACGAGGCAGGCATTGCGGACCTTCTCCGGCACCCCCGCCTCCAGCGGGATCGAGCCTCCCACGATCCAGACCCGGTGGCGCCGCGCCTCGCCCGCGAGGAAATCCTGGATGGGGCCCGAGCCGTCCTCCTCGCGCGCGGCGACCTTGTCCGTGTCCTTCATGCCCATGATGGCGAAGTACTCGGGGAGCGCGATGATCCGCGCGCCGGTCCCCGCCGCGAGCTCGATCAGGCGCCCCGCCTCCTGCAGGTTCGCGGCGACGTGGGGCCCGGAAGCCATCTGGATCGCGGCCACGCGGAACATCGATTGCGTCGAGCTCAACGTCTCGCGCAACGCGTCCGGCGTGGTGGGCGTATTGCGGGTGATGATCATGGGGTGGCCGCGGCGGCCCTGGGCGGTGCGGCCGAGATGCGCGTGACCTGGGGATTATCCCACGACCCCGACACCTGGTACTCGTAGGCGACGACCTTGCCCAAGGGGTTGCGCAGGAGCTTGGAGACGAGGAGCGTCGACAGGCCCAGCACCGGCGTCCCGATGAGGCTCGCCGCGAGCGCGATCCCCTCGCTCACCTCCGGCACCACGCGCAGCGTCAGCGACTGCGTCTCGTCCGGGAGCGACACCTCGCCCGCGATGCTCACGAAGGCGGAGGGCCCGCTGATCTCGAAATCGTCCGCGAGGAGCACGCCGCGCGCGACCTTCACGTCGCCGTGGATCCGCTCGAACGCGAAGCCCTCGCTGAAGACGTCGCGGAAGTCGAGCACCGCGCGCCGCGGGAGCGATTGCAGGGAGAGGAGCCCCAGGAGCTTCCCCGCGCCCGGCTCGATCTTCGCGAACTGCCCGCGGTGGCCGTCCACCTTGAAGTGCCCGGCGAGGGTCGAGAGCGAGAAGTCGTACGGATAGCCCGGCCACACGAGGGTCCCCTCGAGGCTCCCGTCGCCGCGCTTCAGGTAGTCGCCGTAGCCGAACTGGCCGAAGAGCGCGTTCAGGTTGTCCGCCTGAAGCTTCACCGCGAGCGTCGTGACCGGGCCGTCGGCCGTGCGCCGCCAGCCGCCGCTCGAGGCGAGCTTCGCATGCGGGCTCGCGATGTCCAGGCGCTCGATCCGCCACTCGTCGCCCGCGGTCGCGGCCCTGAGCTCGAGCTTGCCCAGCTCGTGCCCGCGGAACTCGAAGCGGTCGGCGACGATGTCGAGCGCGGGAAGCTCCGTCGTGGAAAGCCCCTCGGCGCGCTCGCCCGGCGCGGCCTGCGCGACCGAAAGGCGCGCGAGGCGCGCGGTGAGGCTTCCCTTGCCCGCGGGCTTCCAGACGATGTCGCCCGCGACCTTCGGGCTTTCGAGGCGGCCGCTCCACTGCGCGGGCGTGCGCTCGAGCGTCGCGTGCATGCCGGAGAAGTCGCGTCCCAGGTAGCGCACGCGGCCCAGGGTGAGGTCCAGGCCGCGCAGCTCGAAGCCGCGGCGCCCCTCGTCCGCCGAATCGGCCAGCGCGCCGCTCGCGGGCGGGGGGAAGACCGCCTGCCACGCGTCGACGTCCAGTGCGGGCAGCGTGCCGTAGAGCCAGACGCCCTCGCGCACCGGAGCCGCGGTGACCGGCGCGCCGAAGCTCAACGCCGCGTTCCAGCGCTCGACGCCCTCCACCGCGGCCCGCGAGAAACGCCCCTCGATCCCGCCTCCGAGCGTGACATCCGTGGTCTCGCCGGGCGCGGCGAGCTTCGCGATCGCGACCCGGATCGGCCGCGCCTCGTCCGCGGGCTTGGCGAACGGCGCGGGAAGGTCGACGGCGAGGCCCGCCAGGTCCGAGGCGAGCGAGAGCTCGGTGCCGTCGCGGCCGGACACGATGCGCGCGGTCCAGTCCGAGGCGCCGGTCACGCGCGGCGCGAGCGCCGCGGGCATGAACGCCGCGAGCGCGGGCGCGGCGACGCGCGCATCGAGCGTGGTGAGGACGCGCCCGTCCGGCTGGGTGGCCATCGAGAGCCGCGCGGGCGCCTCGAAGAGGGTGCCCGTGATGTCGTTCGCGCGCACGCCGTTCTCGGTGAAGGCGAGGTGCCCGCGCACGTCGCGCATCGCGATGTTGCGCGTGACGGTGGCGGTCGCGCCGTCGAACGCGTAGTCGCCCGCCACCCGCACGGGCTGCGTCCCCGAGAGCGGGTACTCGAGGTGGAGCTTCAGGCGGCCGGGACCGTCGATCGCGATCGCGCGGGTGAAGGCGCCCGGCCCGTTCACGAGCGGGGACTCGCGCAGGAACCGGATGCTGTCCGCGCCGGAGGTGTCCACGTCGCCGTCGATCGCGAGGACCGGCGGCTTGGCGCCCAGGTCCTCGACCACCGCCGAGACGCCGGTCGCGCGGCTCGTGAAGATGCGCGCCTCCCGCGCCCGGATCTCCATGCGCCGGTTCTCGAAGCGGAACGTGCCGTTCACCGCGTCGACCGAAGGCCAGTCCGGGTGGTACTTGAGCCGCCCGTCGCGGATGTCGCCCTCGACGAGGAAGTGTCCCTGCGCGGGATCGGCGA
>Ga0207695_10004606_pt1 | contig 18716 bp, 19 predicted proteins | sample KBSC54metaG_FD_184354 | JGI IMG/M metagenome (GOLD analysis project Ga0207695, IMG submission 184354) | Corn rhizosphere microbial communities from Kellogg Biological Station, Michigan, USA - KBS C5-4 metaG (SPAdes) (version 2) | ecosystem: Host-associated > Plants > Roots > Rhizosphere > Soil... | reverse complement strand
TGGGACTACCGAAGCAGACCATTAGTGATTTCCAGGTGCAGTTATCCGTCGTTGTTAACGGATTTTTTCGTTCGGTCACTTACAGCGTATCCGAGCGAAATGACCTTACCAAGGGACGGGCGTGCTCGGACTGGTGGACATGATGGGCGCCCACGCCCCTCGGCGCGCGCTCCGGCCGGGCCGGCGGCTCCTGCTGGCCGCCTGGCTGGCGGCGCTGGCCTGCGCGGTGCTGTGGGCCAGTCCCGCCGCGGCCCTGCCGAGCTTCGCCCAACAGACCGGCGAGCCCTGCGCGGCCTGCCACGTGGGCGCCTACGGCGGTCAGCTGAAGCCCTACGGGCGCGACTTCAAGCTGTTCGGCTATGTGAGCGGGGACGGCAAGAACACCCTGCCGCCGATCGCGGCGATCGTTTCCAGCTCCTATACCGAGACAGCCACCGACCGTACGCCGCTGCCGCATTACGCGGCCAATGACAACGCGGCGATCACCAACGTGCTCCTGGCCTACGCCGGGAAGGTGGGCTGGGGCGTCGGTGCGTTCGCCGAGGTGACCTACGATTCCGTGCGCGACAAGTACGCGGTCTCGCGGGTGGATATCCGCCGGGCGTTCACCGGCAGCGTGGCGGGCAAGGACGTCGTCTACGGCGTCGACGTCAACAACCGTCCGGGCCTGCAGGACCTGTGGAATTCCACGCCGGTGTTCGAATTCAGCACCTTCACATCCGCTTTCGCCGGCTCGCCGGCGGCCTCGGCGCTCATCGACGGCAAGCTATCAGGGCGGGTGGCCGGCGTCGGCGGCTTCGCCATGTGGGACGACCAGCTCTACACCGAGTTCGCCGCCTACGGGCAGCTGGACCGGAACTTCCTGGCGCGCCAGGGCCTGGCGACGCCGGCCACCGCGGACCGCTACCAGGGGACGATCCCCTATTGGCGCCTGGCCCTGCAGCACGACTTCTCGGACAAGCACTATCTCGAGGTGGGCGCCTATGGGGTGCAGGCCAAGCGCTTCCCGGCCGACGTCCAGACCTTCGGGACCGACACCATCACCGACGTGGGGCTCGACACCACCTACCAGTACATCGGCTCGAAGCGGCATTTCGTGGCGGCCCACGCCACCTGGATCCACGAGGACGACAAGCTGGACGCCTCCCACTTGACGGCCAAGACGGCGACCTCCGACCACCTCGACGTATTGCGCGCCGATGCGATCTACAGCTTCAACGACACCTGGACGCCGGCGGTCGAGCTCTTCAAGACCACCGGCTCGAACGACCCGAAGTTCTTCAGGACCGCCAACGGCAGCCCGAACTCCGACGGCTATGTGGTGGAGCTGATGTTCACGCCCTGGGGCAAGAAGGACACGGTGCGCTGGGCGAACGCGCGGCTCTATACCCGGTACGTCGGCTACACGCGGTTCAACGGCAAGACCGCCGGCGCCTCGGACAACAACACCTTCCTGGTCGGCCTCAGCGCCGCCTTCGCGCCCTTTGGCGGGTTCGTGAAGCGATGAGCCGCGGCGCCGCTCCCCGCATCGCCGAAGCGTTGCTGAAGGCCTACGCCGTGGGCGGTGTCGTGGCCGTGCTGGCGCTCGCCACCGCGGCCTGGGCCGGCACCCTCACCGTGGACCAGAGGAACCTGAAGTTCAGCGTCAAGGAACTGCGCGTCGCCAAGGGCGACTCGGTCGAGTTCCTCAATCACGACGACACCTCGCACAACATCACCATCACCGGCCAGGGCTTCACCGCCAACAGCGGCCTGCAGGCGCCGGGCCAGCCCTTCAAGACGCCCTTCGCCAAGACCGGCGTCTACAAGGTGAGCTGCGGCATCCATCCCAACATGCGCATGACGGTCATCGTCGAGTGAGCGCCGCCGATCCGCAATTTCCGGCGGAAGCCGCCGCGCGCTATCCGCGGACGCTTCGGGCGCTGCACTGGGCGCTGGCGCTGACCATCAGCCTGCAGGTCGTCCTGATCCTGGTGTTCCGCCAGCTGCAGTCGGTGGAATACGGCGCGCTGGTGCTGAGCCTGCACCGGTCCTGCGGCACGGCCATCTGGGTGCTCATCGTGGCGCGCCTCGCCGTGGGGCTGCGCATCAAGCCTCCGAAGCCGCCGGCGGGTTGGCCCGGCTGGCAGACCGTGGTGGCGCGGGCCGTCCACTGGGCGCTCTGGGCCGTGCTTCTGGCGCAGCCGCTGCTGGGGGTCCTGTTCGCCTGGTCGCGGGGCGACGAGGTGCTGCTCCTTGGCCTGGTGAAGCTGCCGCCGGTGATCGCCGTCACCGACGACCAGGGGATCGCCCTGAAGCTGCTGCACCGCTGGACGGCCTATGGGCTGAGCGGCCTGGTGGCGCTGCATCTTGGGGCCGTGCTGTTCAACCGCTGGGTCCGCAAGGTCTCGGTGATGGAGCGGATGCTGGCCGCGCCGCCGGCGCACCGCCTGACCAACCGGGTGCCGCTGTTTCTGCAGCTCGTCCTCACCTGCGGCGCGATCGTGGCGCTGGGCGCGGCGGCGGGCTTCTACGGCGCGAGCCAGTACAAGAGCTATGCCGAGGCCCGCGACCATTTCGACGAGGGCGCGGTGTCCATGCTGGACGACATGCGCGCGACGCAGCTCGACCTGCGCACCGTGCTGGGCGCCGTCGCCCAAGGGGCGTCCGGCGCCGCGGCGCAGGCCTTGGCGGCCAAGGAAGCCAAGATCGCCTCCGACATCGACGGCTACCGCCGGGGCGTGGAGGATCCGGACACCCGGACCGCCGCCGGCAGGGCCGGCGCGGCGCTGGCCAAGCTGGCCGCCGGACCGCCGGACCGGGCGGGCCTCGGTCGCGCCGACAAGCTTTTCCAGGACGCCGTCGACGACCAGGCCAACGTCGTCCTGCAGGGGCGGCTGAAAATCCGCGCCGTCGCCGCGCGGGGGCACGACCTGATCGTCCTGGTGCTCGCGCCGAGCGTCATCCTGGGCGTCGTGCTGGCGTTCCTGCTGTCGCGCAGCGTGCTGATCGCCCTGTCCCGCGCCCGGGCCGTGGTGCAGGGCGTGGAGGCCGGCGTGGCCGGGGAGGAGATCGTGGTCGCCGGCCAGGGCGAGTTCGCCCAGCTGATGCGCGACACCCTTCGCATGCGCGACACCGTGCAGGCCCGCGAGCGCGAGGCCGCCGCGCGGCAGATGGAGGTCCAGACCCAGATCGAGCAGGAGCGCCTCGCCAAGGAGGCCGCCGAGAGCGCCAACAAGGCCAAGAGTGAATTCCTGGCGATCATGAGCCACGAGATCCGCACCCCGATGAACGGCGTCCTGGGCATGGTCCAGGCCATGGAGCACGGCGAGCTCTCCCCCGAACAGCGCGAGCGGCTGACGGTGATCGGCCAGTCGGGCGAGGCCCTGCTGACCATCCTCAACGACATCCTCGACCTGTCGAAGATCGAGGCCGGCAAACTCGACCTGGAAGACGTCGAATTCGACCTCGAGCAGCTCGTCATGACCACCCACGCCGGCTTCGTGGCGGTGGCGGAGAAGAAGGCCATCGACTTCGGCCTGGAAATCGCGCTGGACGCGTCCGGGACCTATCGTGGCGACAGCGCGCGGCTGCGCCAGGTGCTCTCCAACCTGGTCTCCAACGCTATCAAGTTCACCTCCGAAGGCCGGGTGGCCATTCGGGTCACCCGAATGGACGAGCGGGTCCAGTTCCTGGTCACGGACAGCGGCGTCGGCATCCCGGCCGACCGCATCGGCAAGCTGTTCGAGAAGTTCGTCCAGGCGGATTCCTCCACAACGCGCAAGTTCGGCGGCACGGGCCTGGGGCTGGCGATCTGCCGCGAGCTCTGCGAGGCCATGGGCGGCACGGTGAGGGCCGAGAGCGTCGCGGGCGAAGGCTCGACCTTCATCGTCGACCTGCCCCTGGTGCGCACCGGCGACGCGAAGGCGGTCGCCGCGCCGGTCGACCAGACGGATTTCGAGGATCGCCCTGTGCGTATCCTGGCGGCCGAGGACAACCAGGTGAACCAGCTGGTCCTGAAGACCCTGCTGGCCCAGGCGGGCATCGAGCCCACCATCGTCGACGACGGCCAACAGGCGGTGGAGGCCTGGGAGCGGGAAGACTGGGACGTCATCCTGATGGACATCCAGATGCCGGTGATGGACGGCCCGACCGCCACCCGCAGGATCCGCGAGCGCGAAGTCGAGACGGGCCGGGCCCGCGTGCCGATCATCGCGCTCACCGCCAACGCCATGACCCACCAGTCCGAAAGCTATCGCGCTGCCGGCATGGACGGCCTGGTGGCCAAGCCGATCAAGGTCAACGAACTGTTCGCCGCGATCCTCGAAGCCTCGGGCGGCGCGGCCGACGGCGAGGACGCTGTCGCCGCCTGACGATTGATGTCCGAAAGCCGCCAGCGCCTCGCCGCGAACGGGCCTATATTCCGGACATGACCCGCTACACCCTTTTCGAAACCGCCCTTGGCTGGGCCGGCCTGGCCTGGGCCGACAAGGGCCTCGTCGGCGTCTATCTGCCCGAGGCGGAACGGGAGAACGCCCGGCGCAGCTTCCTGCGGCGTTTCCCCGACGCCATCGAGACGCCGCCGACGCCACAGATATCCCGCGCCATCGGCGATATCCGCGACCTTCTCACCGGCAAGGCCATCGGGCTCCGCGACGTCCAGATCGACATCGCCCGGGTCCCCGAATTCAACGCCCGCGTCTACGAGATCGCCCGCGCCATCCCACCGGGGGAGACCCTGACCTATGGGGAGATCGCGGTGAAGCTGGGCGACCGGCTGCTCGCCCGCGATGTCGGCGCGGCCCTGGGCCAGAACCCCTGGCCGATCGTGGTGCCCTGCCATCGGGTCACCGCGGCGGGCGGCAAGCTCGGCGGCTTCTCAGCGCGGGGCGGGGTGAACACCAAGGTCAAGCTGCTCGCCATCGAAGGCGCCAAGGTGCTGGAGCCTGCGCCGGGGAAGCCGGCCAAGACGCAGGCCGCCGCCCAGCCTTCGCTGTTCGATTGAACCCCGTGGCCGAACGACGGGCTCTGCAGCTCGTCATCGCCGTGGCGGGGCTCGTGCCGGTCGGCGCCGGTCTCTGGGGCGCCTTGGGCCACATGGGGACGGTCGGCGGGGCGTCCGCCAGCCAGGCGCGCTACCTCTCGGGCTTGCTGCTGGGGATCGGCCTGGCCTTCTGGGCCTGCATTCCGTCGATCGAGCGGCGGGGCGCGGAAGTGCGGGCCTTGGCGCTGATCGTCGCGGTCGGGGGCCTCGCCCGGCTGCTGGGCGCCTTCGAGACCGGCCTTTCCCGCGCCGTGCTCTTGCCGTTGATCATGGAGCTGGGCGTCACGCCGGCGGTGGCGCTCTGGCGCGAGCGGGTGGCGCGGCGGCTAGCTGCCTAGCCTGCTGTTGAAGAAGGTCGTCACCCGTCTCCGGCGGAGCGGCTAAAGCACGATGGGGTCAGGCGGAATCACCTGACCGCTGAATCGTGCTTTAGAATCAAGAGTGGCGACCCTGATTCAGGGTTCAGGTCGCTTCGACCTGAACCCATCAGGGTCTAGTGCGCAACGCCGCTTCGGCTTCCTCGCGGCTGATCTGCTCGGCCTCTTCGAATGGGACGCCGAAGGCCGCGAGGATCAGGGCCACCAGCGGCACGCCCTGGGCGCGCAGCGCGGCGCCGCTCAGCACGTCGCGCCGCGCCATGCGCACCGCGCCGAACACCAGGGTGCGTGCGGCGGCAAGGTCGGCGGTCCGGAACCGGCCACAGGCGACACCTTCCCGGTAGGTCGCGTCGAAGCGGTTCTCGAAGACGTGCTGGCGCGGCGGCGGCCGCGGGCCGGCCACCTGCAGCCCGACCCAGCCGCTCACCGGATCGACCAGCGAACTCGCCATGACCACGTGGATGAACGCCGCCAGGCGGACGGCGCAATCCTCGATGGGGCCGGTCAGGCCATCGACGCGGCGGTCCAGATCCTCGGCCAGGCGGCTGTTCATCGCGTGCAGCAGGTCGGTGACGGTGGGGAAGTAGTTGTAGAAGGTCCCTCGGGAAACCCCGGCCGCCGCGACGAAGGCGTCGATCGACGCGGCCTCCATGCCGCGCTCGGCGATCACCCGCTCGGCGGCGTCCAGCAGGCGCTCGCGGGTGCGCGCCCGCCGCTGCTCGGCGGCGGCGGCCCGTGCCTGCAGGTTCACCCGCATGGGCCGCCGTGCGGTCATTTGAGCTGGTCGAGGTGGCCCCGGATCAGCGCCGCCACGAGTTCCGCCACGGGACCGCCCTGGCTTTGCTGGACGGCGGCCTCGACGCCGAGGGCGTCCATCATGGCGCGGTGGGCCTTCGGCGAGAGGGTGGTCACGGCGCGGGTCGTGGCGCGCGCGAGCGCGAGCGCGGTCTGGACATCCAGTTCGAGAGCGACGTTGGCGGCGGGCGACGGGGCGGGGAACGCCATGGGCTATCCGGTCGGCGACCTGGGTTGCGGCGGAAAGCGCTCCCCAAGCGCCGATACCGGTATCCGGTCAAGGTGGAGGTTGGCAGGGGCGCGCCTCCTAAGTCAGGCTGACGCCACTGTCAACTTGATAACCTGTTATTCGCCGACGCCGCCCGCGGCGGTCATGACCCCTCAGCCGTCATGCGGCCGTAGAGTTCGGCCAGGGTCTTCACGGCCCGCTCGGCCTCGGCTCGATCGACGACCTCCTGGTCGACGCCGTAGCCCAGCATGTCGCCGCCCCAGAGCGCCTGGACCACGATGCCGTCGCGCCGCGAGACCATGCCGACGTGATGGTAGTAGAGGCCGTAGTCCACCTCCGGCTGAGGGATCAGCCAGGCGATCTGGCCGCGGACCGGCGTCACGCTTTCGTCGCGGCACAGGGCGCGGGCGCCATAGCCGGGACAGTTGATCACCACCTTCTGCGGCAGGGCGGCGAGGTCCGAAAGCTCATGGAATTCGCGCCGCTCGACGTGGCCGCCGCCGGCCAGGAAGTCGGCCATCAGGGTGTGGGCGTAGTCGGCGACGTTGAACTGCAGCTGCGATGAGCGGCGCACCTGGGTCCCCGGGAACGGCGTCGCGCCGGGCGGGGCCACATGGTCGCTCGGGGTGATGTCCGCCAGCCGGCCCATGTAGCTGGCGAACTCGAGCGGCGGCCGCGTCGCCGGCGGCGCGTAGGCGGGCAGGTCGTCGAGCACCACATAGCGGTCGCGCCATTCCACCGGCGCGCCCGGCAGGCCCAGATAGCGGCGGTAGCGCTTGAAGGAGATGCGCGCCATCTCTTCCCAGAGGTCGCCGAAGGCCGGCGTCGCGACATTGGCGAGCGCGATGCGGCTGTCCGGCGTCCAGGTGCCGGTGGCCCGCGCCGAGCGGGCGTCGGGCAACAGGTCCTTGGCGTAGATGGTGACCTTGGCGCCGGCCTCCTGGGCCAGGATCGCGGAGGTCAAGCCGAGCGCGCCGCAGCCTACGACGGCGATCTCCTTGGGACTCCTCGCCATGGCCTTGCGCAGCGCGACGGTCCCCGACCCCCAGGACAGGGACCAGCCCGAACCGCCGTGGCCGTAGTTGTGCACCACCAGCGTGTCGCCGATCTCCTCGGCCTCGATCCTAGGGCCCTGCGCGCGGAACGGGCGCAGGCAGACGGTGATGTCGAACACCCGGTCCATGCTGGCCCGCAGCCGGTAGATCGGCGGGCCACGTCGGAAGGTGGGCGGGGCGGCGAGGCTGGCCGCCGGCGCCGCCGCCACCGTCGCGCAGCCGCCCAGGCCCAGCACCCCCAGGCCCGCGGCGCCGAGCAGCAGTCCCCTCCGGTCTGGTCCGTACGGCGCCACCATCCCACTAGTCCCCGCGATTCGTCGGCGGCATGTGAGCCGCCCCTCGAGCCCGAGGCAATCGGGTTCCGTCGGTGACAGCATGCGGGCGGCCCGCTAACACCAGGCCATGGCCATCGGCATCTTCGATTCCGGCGTGGGCGGCTTGAGCGTCCACCACCGCCTGGTGGACCGCTTCCCCCAGGCGGACCTCGTCTACTTGGCCGACCAGGCCAACACCCCCTATGGCGGGCGGCCTGGCGAGGAGATCGTGGACCTCACCCGCGCCGGCTGCGAGCGCCTGTTCGGCCTGGGCTGCAGCCTGGTGGTGCTGGCCTGCAACACCGCCTCGGGCATCGCGCTGCGCCGCTTGCAGCAGGCCTGGCTGCCCGGCTACCGGCGCGCGCTCGGCCGGCCGGTCAACGTGCTGGGGATCATCGTGCCGACCATCGAGGCGGCGACGGGCCTGCCTTGGGAGCACGAGGCCGAACGGCGCGGCGACAAGGTGGAGAAGCTGGACATCCTGGCGGTGTTCTCCACGCCCGCCACCGCGGCCAGCCGGGTCTACGAGATCGAGATCGACAAGCGCAGTCAGGACGTGGCGGTCTTTTCGGAAGCCTGCCCGGAGCTGGCGGGGCTGATCGAGCGGGGCGCGCCCACGGCCGAGCTCGCCGCGGCGGTCGACGGCCATGTGAAGGCGATCGCCACCCGCATCGGGCGTTCGCCGGACCGGGCGATCCTGGGCTGCACCCACTATGAGATCACCGCCGACCTGTTCCGCGCCGCCCTGCCGGCCGGCACGCCGCTGATCCACCAGCCGCAGGCCACCGCCGACGCCCTGGCGCGCTACCTGGAGCGGCATCCGGAGTTCGATCCCGGGACCGGCGGGACGCGGCGATTCCTCACCACCGGCCGGCCGGGCGCGCAATCGAGCCTGGTTGAAGCCTTCTGGGGGTCGGCGCTAAGCTTCGAACCGGCCTAGAGGGCGCTCCCCGCGCGGGACGCCGATGGCAGGGTGCGGGACCACGACCCATGACCGTCGGCAGTGAAGTGGTGACCTCGGTCGGCAGCGGCCTGACCTTCGTCAACACCTATGACCCCGAGGTCACGGAAGCCTACCGCGGCGAGATCCTCGCCGCGGAACACGCCCTGCAGAGCCACTTCTCCGACGCGGTCACCCTGAACGTGACCTTCGGCCTGAAGGACCTCGACCCGAGCTTCATCGCCCAGAACACCGCGTCATCCTTCGTGCTGGTAAGCTACGCGCAGTTCGCGCAGGCGCTGTCGGCCCATGCGACCACCGCCGACGACCAGCTGGCCATCGCCGGCCTGCCGCTCACCGACCCGACCCATGGCCAGGGCTTCGACCTGCCGGCGCCCTACGCCGCGGCGCTGGGCCTGACGGGCCAGGCGGGCTCACTCACGGTCCTCCTGGGCGAGGCCGTGCCGACCTTCACCAAGGAGGCGATCGGCGCCATCGAGCACGAGATCACCGAGAGCGGCTTCGGGCGGGAGGGCAGCCTGGGCCTCTTCAGCCCGGGACTCTGGTGGCCGCTGGACCTGTTCCGGTTCTCCGCCGACGGCGTGCGCGACTTCACCGGCGGCCGCGACGGCGTGCCGACCTTCTTCGGCGTCGACGCGGCCCACGTCACCAGCGTGGCGTTCCACAATTCGATCGGCATGGCGGGGGTGAACGACGGCTTCGACTTCGGCGACTGGAACGGGGCCTTGGGGGACGCCTTCGGCCCGGCGGGACCGGCCCTTCCCGGCACGCTCTCGGCGGTGGACCTGCAGGTGCTCGACATCCTGGGCTTCACCCCGATCGCCCCCTCGGCGGCGCCGGCCTCCGGACCGGACGACTTCGCCAGTTCCTTCAGCGATACGAGCCACCCCATCGGCCCGCTCGCCGTCGGCGGGTCGGTGGCCGGTACGCTGGAGGCGGCCGGCGACCACGACTGGTTCGTCATGCAGCTGCACATGGGCGACCTCTACACCGTCTCGGTGAGCGGCCAGGCGAGCGGCGCCGGCACGCTCGCCGATCCCCTGCTGCGGCTGCACGACAACAACGGGATCACGGTGGCGGCGGCGGACGACCTGATTCCGAACGGCGACACCGACGCCCAGCTGACCTTCATCGCCGCCCGCACCGGAACCTATTACCTCGACGCCGGCGCCTACGACGACGCCGGGGCCGGCAGCTACCGCGCCAGCGTCACCCTGGTGGCGGCGAGCACAGGCCCGGCCGGTCCCGACGACGACGCCCTGGCGGCCTCGGCGGGGAACCCGGAGATCCATGCCGGACCGGGCAACGACACCATCATCGGGGCGCCCGTGCAGGACTACCTGCGCGGCGACGACGGCGACGACTTCATCTACGGCGGGCCCGCCTTCGACGACGCCAACGGCAACAAGGGCGCCGACACCATCCACGGCAACGGCGGCGACGACTTCTCGGTGGGCGGCCAGGGCGACGACCTGCTGTTCGGCGACGACGGCAGCGACGTGGTCTGGGGCAACCTCGGCGACGACACCTGCGACGGCGGGGCGGGGAACGACCAGTGCCGCGGCGGCCAGGGGGACGACAGCGTCTCCGGCGGCGCCGGCGACGACTTCATCTCCGGCGACCGGGGGAACGACACCGAGGCGGGCGGCGCCGGCGCGGACACCTTCAACACCTTCTCCGGGGCCGGGGTCGACCGGGTGCTGGACTTCAACGCCGCGGAAGGCGACCGCGTCGTCCTGGAGGACCACGCGGCCTTCACGGTGACCCAGGTGGGCGCGGACACGGTGATAGACCTGGGCGGCGGGGATCGGATGATCCTGGTGGGCGTCAACATGGCCAGCTTGACCGGCAACTGGATCGTCGGCTGAGTGGGCCGGCCTGAGGGGGATGACATCATGCGGCGGCTAATCGGCGCGGCGATCGCCTGCGCACTGCTCGGCGGCGCGGCGCGCGCGGAGGTCACCGACAGGTCCGCCGCCGGCTTCGAGGTGACGGAAAAGGCGGCCATCGCCGCGCCGTCGGGCAAGGTCTGGGACGCCCTGATGCGCCCCAACCGCTGGTGGTCCCCCGACCATACCTGGTCGCACGACGCGAAGAATCTGTCCTTCGATGCGTCCGGCTGCTTCTGCGAGCGGCTGAAGGACGGCGGCGTGCGGCATATGATGATCGTCTATGCGGACGGCGCGACGCAGCTGCGCATGTTTGGCGGGCTGGGGCCGCTGCAGTTCACCGGCGCCAGCGGCCATCTGGACATCGTGCTGAAGCCCGCCGGCGCCACGACCGACGTGGTCATGACCTATGACGTCGGCGGCTATGCGAAGGGCGGTCTGGCCGAGACCTTCGCCGCGCCGGTCGACCGCGTGCTCGGCGAGCAGCTGGCGCGGCTGAAGAAGTACCTGGAGACCGGCAAGCCGGACTAGGCGCCGCTCGCAATCGGTCGATGGAGTCTGGCGCCGGCATAGATCGTCTCTATGTCTGAGGCATGCTGCCGACCCTTCGCCAACTGCACTACCTGAAGCTGCTGGCCGAGCACGGCGGTTTCGGCCGCGCCGCCGAGGCCGCCCACGTCACCCAGCCGACGCTCTCCTCCGGCATCCAGGAGCTGGAGCGCACCCTGGGCGCGCCGGTGGTGGACCGCGCCCGTTCCGGCGTGATCCTCACCGCCGTCGGCGAGGAGGCGCTGCGCCGCGCCACGGTGATCCTCAACGAGGCCGAGGAGCTGGTGGAAGCCGCCAAGAACGCCGGCCAGCCGCTCACCGGCCGCTTCCGGCTGGGCGTCATCCCGACGGTCGCCCCGTTCATGCTGCCCCGCGCCCTGCCGCTGCTGCGCGAGCGCTTCCCCAGGCTGCGCCTCTACCTGCGCGAAGACCTGACCCAGCGGCTGATCGCGGCGCTGAAGGCCGGCCAGCTCGACGCGGCCCTGGTGGCGCTCCCCTTCGACATGCACGGCCTCAACTGGGCGCATGTCTCCGACGACGAGCTCCTGGCCGCCATGCCGGCGTCGCACCCCTTGGCCCGGCTGAAGGCAGCCGACCCCCAGGCCCTGGAGCGGGAGGACCTGATCCTGCTGGAGGACGGCCACTGCCTGCGCGACCATGCCCTGGCGGCCTGCGGGCTGAAGCCGCCGAAGGCGGCGCCGGGCGAGGAGAGCTTCGCGGCCACCTCGCTGCCCACGCTCGTGCAGATGGTGGGCTCCGGCCTGGGGGTCACCTTCCTGCCGGCCATGGCGGTGGACGCCGGCCTGACGGACCCGGCCTCCGTGGCGGTGCGGCCCATCGCGCCGGGGCACGCCACCCGCGAGATCGTCGTCGCCTGGCGGGCCGGCTCCAACCGCGCGGCCGAAGGCCGGCTGCTGGCCGAGGTCTTGCGGGAATGACAGACTAATTTAGACATATCGAAATACGCTTGCGAATTCGATCTAGTTTAGATATATCGATAGCGCCCCGGCAAAGGAGGGGGCTTTCGATATGCACAGACACCATCATTTTTTCGGCGGCCGGAGCGAACACCGCGGCCGCCATCCCTGGGCCGGCCAGATGGGCGGGCGCATGGGCCATCACGGACGCCATCGCGGCGGCCGCGTCGGGCGCTTCCTGGAACACGGCGACCTGCGCTTCGTGGTCCTGGCGCTGATCGCCGAACAGCCGCGGCACGGCTACGAGCTGATCAAGGAGCTGGAGGACCGCACCGGCGGCGCCTATCGCCCGTCTCCCGGCGTGATCTATCCGACCCTGGCGCTCCTGGAGGACGAGGGCTTCATCCGCCCCGCCGCCGGTGACGCGGGCCGCAAGCTCTACGAGGCCACCGACGAGGGCCGGGAGGCCCTGGCCGCCAACCAGGCCGGCGTCGACGCCGTCTTCGGGCGCATGGCCGAGGCCGCCGAGGGCGCCGACTCCACCCGACCCCGCATCGGCCGCGCCATGGCCAACCTCGGCATGGCCCTGCAGCAGCGCCTGTCCCGCCGCCCGATCACGCCTGCGGAGATCGACCGCATCGTCGCCATGATCGACGACACCGCCGTGGCCATCGAGCGGACTTAGATCCTCCCCCAGCGCGGAGCGCGATCAGGGGGAGGTGGATCGCGGCGCAGCCGCGAGACGGAGGGGGTTCCAGCCGCGGACTCCGCGCCCGCCGACACCCGGAACGCCCGAGATGAAACCCCCTCAGTCAGCTTCGCTGACAGCTCCCCCTAGGGGGGAGCATCTGGCCACGCCTCAGTCCATCAGCTTCTGGCTCAGGTACACATAGCGCCGGGCCCAGCGGCGGGCGTTGAGCTCGGGGTCGGCGTCGTTGGCGTGCCCCCCGAAGGTCTGCTCGTAGTCGAGGTGGGGCAGGCCCATCGCCGCCATGCGGGCGGCATACTTGCGGACCGGCAAAGGACCTCCCGGACGTCCGCCATGGGTCGGGAGCGGTCTCGCGGACGCCTTCACCGGTGAAGGCTGAACCAGGACTGAGCGACCCGCGCCTTGAGCTCTTCCTGCGCATAGTGGCAGGTGAGCGGCTGGAAGCTGGAAACCCGCTCGAGGCGCGCAGTGGTTTCGCTCAGAGGCGGCAGGGTGCCGTCGTCTTGCACGCGGCGCAGGATCTGCCGCGAGAGGGAGGTGAGTTCATTGTTGAGCATGCGCAGCCGCTCGATGTGCTGCACGAGGGCGACCTTCTGGTCGGGTCCCAGGGGCAGCCCGCCCTCGGCCAGGACACTCAGGTCGGTGGCCTCGTTCTTCTCCTCGTGATTGGCGACAAAAGCCGACTGGACCGTCAGGTAGAGCAGGTTCAGCGTGCGGGCCCGCTCTCGGTCCATGTGCTGAACGGTCCCGTCGGCGGTGATCTGTTCCCACACGCGGGTGTTCCAGGCTCGGGCCGGGGCGGAATAGGCGCTCGCCATCGGCAGCCCGCCCGCTTCCGTGGGTAGCGGCGAGGCGCGCAGCCGGTCGTCGGTGACCCGGGCCTTGAGCTGATCGAGTCGATCATTGAGGCAGCGGCCCAGAGCCACGCGCTCCGTCGTGACGTCGGCGAGCAGGGACTGGTCGCGCCGCAGCGACTCCTCGGCCCAGCGGACCTTCTCCTGCCAACGCAGCCATTCGACGCCCTGTTCGGCCGCGAGCGCCGTCAGCACGCCGACCACGATGATCACGTACTCCTTCAGGAACTCGCGGACGCCGTGCCAGGGCTTGGGTTTGTGGATGTCCATCGATCAGCCCCCAATCGGCCGACCTGGGCCGTAGGCGGCGCGGCAGGCGGCTGAGTCGGGATGCATCTCCGCTTCGGTGAAGGTCACGCCGAGCTGAGTGAGTTTTTCCAGAAACTGCTTGCCTGAGGCGGACTCCAGTTCACCCGCGAACTGCGCTCGCTCCACCGCCGCCAGTTCGCGATCACGGGTGACGTCGGTGAGCGGCAGGTCATCGGCTAGGATCGCCAGGTCGGCGATCGCCAGGGAGAGGTCTCTGTTCCAGTCGATGGCGGAGTCGACGTGGACGTAGGCCCCACCGAAAAGCCGTCGCCGGGCATCGGACATGTGCTGCACGGCACCGTTGGCCTTGTACTCCTCCCAGCTGGCCCTGGGCCAGCCGCGGCCGGGCGCGATGAACGCCACCCGGCGGCCGTTGTAGTCGAAGCTCTGGCCCTTCCAGAGGCCGGTCTTGCGGCGAAGGGCGGCCGAAAGTTCGTCCAGGCGTTTCTGCTCGCACGGCCAGGAGACGACGTACCGGTACGCGTTGGCTCCGTTGAAGTGGAGCTCGTTACGTAGGGCCTCATCTGCCACGTGCACCTCGTGCTGCCAGTGCAGCCACTCCACCCCCTGCTCCGCCCCCAGCGCGGTCAGGACGCCCACCACGATGATCACGTACTCCTTCAGGAACTCGCGGACGCCGTGCCAGGGCTTGGGTTTGTGGATGTCCATGGCTACTGCGCCCCGGCCGTCGGTTGCGGCGGATAGGCGGCGCAGAGGTGGTCGACGCGGGCTTCCTCCTCGGAGTCCTTGGGTCCGGGCTCAACGCCCAGCTTGCGGCCCTCCGCCAGCATGTAAGGCACGTTGCGCGCCTGCCCGACCATCAGGACGCGCGTCTGGCCCGCAAGCCGGATCAGGGCATGGGCTTCCTGCGGGTCCAGCCCGTCGCGATAGCGATAACCCCCGATTTCGATGGCCTGCTGGCGGAGCGAGCGGATCAGGCTCATCTGGTTTTCGACGTCATCGTAGAAGACCGCGAAGGCAAGGCGCTCATTCTGCGCCATGTGCGGAGCCGCGCCGGTCTTGGCGGTTTCCCAGGCGTTGCTGCTCAAGGCCGACATCAGCGGGCCGTAGCCCGGCGGCGGCTTGGGCGAGTCGCCGGCGGCCCAGGCGGCGACGGCGGCCAGGCGCTGCTGGTAGCAGGCGTCTTCGCGCGCCTCCAAGACCAGAGCGCGCAGATTCCCGGCGATCTCCGTGTGCAGCGCTTCGCGCGCCTCGCGCACCTCGGTCTGAACGTGCGCCCATTCGGCGACCTGCTCCGCGGCCAGGGCGGTAAGCACGCCAATGACGATGATCAGGTATTCCTTCAGGAACTCGCGGACGCCATGCCAGGGCTTGGGTTTGTGGATGTCCATAGCTAGCGGCCCGCAGTCTGAGGCGCGACGCCAGCCGCCGCACAGAAGGCGCTCAGCTGATCGCGCATCCACGCCGGCCGCGGCTGCGGGCTGACGCCGAGTCCGCGCGCGAACTCGACGAGTGAGGGGGCGTTCTTCTCCTCTGCGTGGACCAAAGGCTGCGCGTAGGCGATGGTCTCCAGGAGGCTGCGCGACTGGTCCGGCGTCAGGGTTTCCTGGTTCTGGTAGGACGAGAGCTTCTGACCGTCCTGGCGCTTGTGTTGTGCGATGCCATTCGCGTTTTCGAGGAAGAAGTAGAACTGAGCGTAGGCGAGTTGTTCCTTAAGCGGCATGTGCGGCACGGCGCCGGTCTTGGCCAGGTCCCAGACGGTGGTCGGAAAGATCGGCAGCATCGTCGTCGTTCCGCGCAGATCCGGGCGCGGCCCGCCCTTGGCCCAGGCGGCGACGAGCCCCAACCAGGCGTCGATGCAGTGGTCCTCCTCCGCCGCCTCCGCAGCGAACATGACATCGCGGCCGATCTCGTCGCGCAAAGCCGCGCGGGCCTCGCCGACCTGGGTCCGAATATGAACCCACTCGACGGTCTGTTCGGCGCCAAGCGCGATCAGCACCCCGATGACGATCGTGCCAATCTCCTTCAGGAACTCAGCGCCGCCATGCCACGGCTTGGGCTTGTGGATGTCCATGCCGCCCCCCAGCGGTTTACTGGCGGTGACTGTAAGCGGACTCGCTGAAGGTCCGCCATGGGCCTAAAGCCGCCATCGGCTCCATGGCCGACACCAGACGCGGGCCGGACGGCCCCTACCCGCTTCAATCCATCAGCTTCTGCGCCAGGTAGACATAGTGCCTCGCCCAGCGGCGGGCGTTGAGCTCGGGGTCGGCGTCGTTGGCGTGCCCGCCGAAGGTCTGCTCGTAGTAGAGGTAGGGCAGGCCCATCTTCTCCATCATCGCGGCGAACTTGCGCGGATGGCCCGGGTGCACCCGGTCGTCGCGGGTGTTGGTGGTGATGTAGGGCTCCGGGTATTTCACCCCCGGTTTCAGGTTCTGGTAGCCGGAATATTTCGCGATGAAGGCGCGGTCGGCGGGGACGTCGGGGTCGCCGTACTCCGCCACCCATGAGGCGCCCGCCGACAGGTGGTTGTAGCGCAGCATGTCGATCAGCGGGCTTTCGATGACGATGGCGTTCCAGAGCTCCGGATGCTGGGTCATGGAGACGGTCATCAGCACCCCGCCGTTCGACCGGCCGTAGATGCCGAGCCGCCTGGGCGAGGTGATCTTGCGGGCGAAGAGGTCGCGGGCCACCGAGGCGAAATCGTCGAAGGCGCGCTGGCGGTGCTCGCGCAGCGCCGCCTCGTGCCAGGCGGGGCCGAACTCGCCGCCGCCACGGATGTTGGCGATCACATAGGCGCCCCCGCGCTCCAGCCAAAGCTTGCCCATCTGCGGGATATAGAGCGGCGGCTCGGCCAGCTCGAAGCCGCCGTAGCCGAACATCTGGGTGGGCGTGGAGCCGTCGAGCTTCATGGCCTTCGGACGCACCACGAAGTAGGGGATCTTGGTCCCGTCGGTGGAGGTGGCGAAGTGCTGGTCCACGACGTCCTTCGAGGCGTCGAACTGGGCGGGCAGGGTCTTGATCTTCGCCGTGGTCCCGGCCGCGGCGTCGGCGAGCCACAGCGAGGTCGGGTCAAGGAAGCCCTCGGCGCTGAACACCATCTGGTTGTCGTCGTCGGAGGCGGTGACCAGGTTGATGTTGGCGTTGGCCGGCAGCTTCAGACGGCGGGCCAGCCAGACGCCGGCCTTGTGGTCGTAGACGTCGACGGCGCCCTTGACGTCCTCCAGCAGCACGATGACCAGCCGGTCCCTGGACGAGCCGACCCGCTGCACCGCGTCGTGCGGGCCGGGGTGGAAGACCAGCTGCGGCTTGGCGGCCGCGGCGTCGCGCTTCAGGTCGGCGAGGTCGAAGCTGATCACGTCGCCGGCCGCGAAAGCCTTCCAGGCCTCCTTCAGGGTGAACACCACCTGGCCGTCGACGTAGGTGGAAAGCTCCGCCTTCCTCGGCAGCGGGATCGGCGTCAGACCCTTGTCGCCCAGCAGGGCGAAGGTGCGCTCGTAGAAGGTCAGGCCGCGGTCGATGACCACCGCATCGGCGCCGTGCTCGCCCTCCAGCACCTGGCCGGCGTCCTGCACGTCGGTCTTCTCGCCGCGGAAGACTTCGCGGGGCTCGCCGCCGCGCTTCACGATCTTGACCACATAGGGGTAGCCGGACTTGGTCACCTCGCCCGGCGTCCACTCGCGGCTCACCACCAGGGTGTCGTGGTCCAGCCAGTTCACATTCTGCTTGCCGTTCGGGAAGCGGAAGCCGCCATCCACGAACCGGCCGGTGGTGGTGTCGAACTCGCGGTCCTCCACCGCGTCGGAGCCGCCGTTGGAGAGGTGGACGAGGCAGAGCGTCTGGGCGGGCTTCAGGCAGTTGGCGCCCTTCCAGATCCAGTTCTTGCCCTCCGCCTTGGAGAGGGCGTCGAGGTCCAGGAGCGTCCGCCATTGCGGGTTGGCCGCGCGGTAGGAGGCCTCCGTCGTGTGGCGCCAGATGCCGTGCACGTGGGTGGCGTCCTGCCAGAAATTGTCGATGCCGCCGGCCCGGAAGCGCGGCATGGCCAGCCGGTCCTGGGCGGTGAAGATGGCGCGGGCCTCGGCGTGGAAGACCGCGTAGCGCGGGTCGCCCTCCAGGCGCTTCGCCGACCTGGCGTTCTGGCCCTCGACCCAGGCCATGGACCGCGGGCTGTCGATGTCCTCCAGCCACTGGAAGGGATCGGGCTCGCCGACGGCCTTCGGCCCCTGGGCGTGGGCCGTGCGGGTGGCGAGGCCGCCCAGCACCAGGGCGGGGGCGAGAAGGGCGGCGAGCGCGATCGGCAGAGCTTTCATGCCGCATTTCTAGCGGCGCCGGAACGAAGCTGTCTCGCCCGGAGTGATGTCCGGCTGGAAACGTGCGCCTCGCGTCGTTCAGCAGGAATGACACCAAGGCCACCAAGGACACCAAGACCACGAAGAGGCCGCAGTCCTCGCGAGCGCAGCGAGCTATCATGCGACGCCGGCTGCCTGCGGCCAGCCACCTGGCAGAGCCCCTTGGTGGTCTTGGTGTCCTTGGTGGTCTTGGTGTCAAAAGACCGAGCTTCCGCTCCGCGGAGTTTCCGAGTGAGCACGTGGCGTGCTTCCAGAGCCGTCTTCGCCTATATGTCCGCCGCCATGAGCCGTCCGTTCCTGAAGATGAACGGGCTCGGCAACGACTTCGTCGTGGTCGAGGCCCGCAGCGCGCCCTTCGCGCCGAGCGCCGCGGACGTGCGCGCCATCGCCGACCGGGCGAGCGGGATCGGCTGCGACCAGCTGATCGC
>Ga0207695_10004598_pt1 | contig 18748 bp, 20 predicted proteins | sample KBSC54metaG_FD_184354 | JGI IMG/M metagenome (GOLD analysis project Ga0207695, IMG submission 184354) | Corn rhizosphere microbial communities from Kellogg Biological Station, Michigan, USA - KBS C5-4 metaG (SPAdes) (version 2) | ecosystem: Host-associated > Plants > Roots > Rhizosphere > Soil... | reverse complement strand
GCGCCGACGGAGGTACGCAAATCGCCCGCATCGGCATATTGGGCATCGCTCAGCCCCATCAGCAGGGCTTCGCCCTGTTCGAGCACCACGTCCATCGCGGCCAGAAGCTGGTTGGTGCTCATCCCCAGATATCCCTTCGGCGCCGCAGCCGAACGACGCAGTCAAACCACGTGTCGGATAGTGGGAATTCTCCGAGAGGCGCACAAGAGGATTGTCCTCGACTGCCGCTGAAATCCGCCCGCAGTAGCAAACTTCTGCATGGTGCGGCGCATCAGCCGGCTTTCGCACGTCATGCCGCGCGCGGCGGCGCGTCGGTCTTCAAACCCGTACCGGCTGGGTGATGTATTCGGTGCGATACTTGCCGCTCTGGAGCAGAACCTTCACCGCGATGAAGCCTCCCGTCCGGCTGGCGGTGTTGGCGCTGCGGATCGCGATGCCGATCGCGTTAGCCCGCTCCGCCGCGATACCGAGAGGCTCGCTGAGATCGTTCCAGGCGACAAATTTCCTTTGCCCGGGATCCCACGTGACCGTGAACACCCGCATGGCGGTCGACTGGGCATGACCTTCAAACATAACGCTCGCCCCCCAGGGCATTTACGCTCGCGGCATCTTTTACCAGATTTGAGACAGTTTACAAAGGAAACATACAATGTACGTTAATCCACCGGCGGCGGCGCGGATTGGGCATAAAAAAAGCCCCGGAAAGGGCTGGCGGACAAGGTGGGATTGCGAAAAACAGGCTTGGCCTGTTTTTCGTCCTCGCTGCGCTCGGATCAGGCTTCGCCTGCCCAAATCGGCGGATGCCGATTTGTCGAACATGGGTTCGAAATCCTCCGCCGTCTCCGCCAGTTAAAAAGGGGCCGCAATGGGCCCCTTTTTAACTGGCGGACAGGGTGGGATTCGAACCCACGGAGCCCTTGCAGGCTCGCCGCATTTCGAGTGCGGTGCCATCGACCACTCGACCACCTGTCCGCCGGCGGAGATACTTGAGCGGCCCCGGCTTGGCAAGCCGAACGCCCTCCCCAAATCCTGTATCGTCGGCACTCGGGAGGGACCATGCGCCATATCCGACTTCTGGGCTTGGCGGCCATCGGCTGCCTGGCAGCGGGCCTCGCCGCGGCGGCTGAAGATGCCGTTCCGGGGCTGCGCCAGGACGTGACATTTTCCAGCTATCCGCCGCTGGCGCGCAATTCCCAGATTCTCGGCCGCGTTTTCACGCCCCTGACCCTTGCCGGCATCAAGCGTGAATTCGCCCGCGATGGAAAAAGCATCGGCGAAACCTCGGTCGATCTCGCGGCGGAGAAATTCCTTGTCTATGTGCCGCCGACCAGGCCGCCCCAGGGCTACCGCCTGATGGTGTTCGTCCCACCCTGGCAGAAAGCCCAATTGCCCCAGAGCTGGGGTCCCGTGCTGGACCAGTTCGGGATGATTTTCGTGACGGCTGCCCGGTCGGGCAATGAGGAAGACATTGTCAGCCGCCGCGAGCCCCTGGCCCTGATCGCGGCGCAGAATGTGATGGCGCAATATTCCATCGATCCCGCGCAGGTCTTTGTCGCAGGCATGTCGGGCGGCGCGCGCGTGGCGCTGCGCCTGGCCTTGGCCTATCCCGATCTTTTCCATGGGGCATTGCTGAATTCAGGCAGCGATGTGATCGGCACGATCTATGAACCGCTGCCATCGGCATCCCTGTTCCGGCAATTTCAGACCGGAACGCGGCTCGTCTATGTGACCGGCGACCATGATGCCGCCAATGTGGAATCGGAAATGCGCAGCAAGCGTGCCATGCAGGATTGGTGCGTCTCGGACATGGCCAGCATCCGCATGCCTTTCACCGGCCATGAAGTCGCGCCCCCCGCCATTTTGACGCGGGCGCTGCAGGCCCTTGTCCAGCCCGAACGGCCCGATCCGGACCGGATGGCGTCCTGCCGCGCCGCTATCGGCACCGAGATCGCCGACAAACTGGCCAAGGCGGATGCCTTGATCGCCGGCGGCAACCGCGCGGATGCTCAGAAAACGCTCAAGGATATCGATGCCAGATATGGCGGCTTGGCTGCGCCACACAGCGAAGAACTCGATACAATTCTGACAAGAATTCAGCCGTAACTTTCGCGTCACAGCCCCGGATTTGAAGGTTCAAAGTGTTTGCGAACGGCCGAGCCTCGTGTAACCTCGCGGCCGTCGGGGGCATATAACAAAATTGGGCCCCTTCGCTCGCTGGAGGAGCCTTAATGAAAAATATTCTTCGTTCCCGGAATTTCGCGATCGGCGCGAGTTTCGCCGTGCTGCTTGGTGCGCTTGGCGTCTCGCAGGTTGCATTCCAAAGCAAAGCTGTCGCTCAGGTGGGCACGACCGCACCGAAGTTTGAAGTCGATCCTTTCTGGCCCAAGCCGCTCCCCAATCACTGGGTGATGGGCATGGCGATCGGCGTGTGGGTCGACGACAATGATCACATCTGGATGGTCCATCGCGCCAACACCGTGGATCGCACCACCAATCAGCTGCAGCGCGGCCTTGGCGAGTGCTGCCAGGCGGCACCGCCGGTGCTGGAATTCGACGAAGCCGGCAATCTGCTCCACGCCTGGGGTGGCCCGGGCCAGGGCTATGACTGGCCGGAATCCAACCACGGCATCTTCGTGGACCATAAGGGCAATGTCTGGATCGGCGGCAATGGCGGCCCGGACTCGCACATCCTGAAGTTCACCCAGGACGGCAAGTTCCTGATGCAGTACGGCAAGGCCGGCGCGCGCCGCAAAGCCGGTGCCGCTGCCGACGCCAATGTCGAAGCCTCGCAGAAGGACTTCGCGGCGAATTCGAGCGACCCGAACAGCTTCGGTCGCGTCGCCAAGGTGTTCGTCGATGCCAAGGCCAACGAAGCCTATGTCGCCGACGGTTACCTCAATCACCGCGTTGCGGTCATCGACGCCGATACCGGCAAGATGAAGCGCTTCTGGGGCGCCTATGGCAACAAGCCGGATGATACGCCGCTCGGCCCTTATGATGAGAATGCCCCGCATGCCCAGCAGTTCCGCAACCCGGTTCACTGCGCCGACATGTCGGTCGACCGGATGGTCTATGTCTGCGACCGCGTCAATGACCGCCTGCAGGTCTTTACGCCCGAAGGCAAGTTCATCAAGGAGATGTACTACAAGATCAAGACCAAGACCGACGGCTCGGTCTGGGATATCGCCTTCTCCAAGGATCCGCAGCAGAAGTACATCTTCATGGCGGACGGCGTGAACGAACAGGTCGTCGTGATCGATCGTCAGACCCTGACGCCTATCACCACCTTCGGCGACGGCGGCAACCATGCCGGCGAATTCCATGGCGTGCACTCCATCGCCATCGACTCCAAAGGCAATCTGTTCACGACGGAGACCTATGAAGGCCGCCGCATCCAGAAGTTCATCAACAAGGGTATGGCCCCGGTCACCAAGTTCGACCAGGGCGTGCCGCGTCCCGACAACAAATAGTCGGTCGTTTCGTTAGGTTAGAATGTTGAATAAGCTCATGCGCCGCCAGTTTGCTCTGCTACTGGCGGCGCTGACTTTTTTAAGCCTGCCCCTGCCCGCTTTCGCCCACAATATCCCGGTCGAAGCGACGCTGCAGATGTTCGTCAAGCCTGAGGGCCACAAGCTTCAGGTGATGATCCGCGTCCCCCTCACCACCTATGTCGATGCGGAATATCCCCGCCGGGCCGGCGGCTATGTCGATATGGCCAAGGTCGATCCGTCGCTGCGCGCCGCCGCGACCGTGATCCTGCTCGAAACTCTGAAAATGTATGAGGGGGACAAAGAACTCCCCAAGCCGACCATCGTCTCGACCCGCATGTCGCTGGATTCCGACCGGTCCTTCTCCAATTACGATACCGCCCTTGCCCATGTGACGGGGCCGGAATTGCCGCCCGAGACAACCTTGTTCTGGGAACAGGGTAAGCTCGATGCCTTGCTGGAATATCCGATCCAGTCGGAGAAATCCTATTTCTCCATGCATGCCGCCTTCGACCGGCTGGCGCAGCATGAAACCACCACCGTCCTGTTCATGCCGCCGGGCAGCGCGGCCCGCGCTTATGATTTGCAGGGCGATGCCGGCCTCGTCCATCTGGACCCCACCTGGTATCACGCGGCCTGGCTTTTCGTGGTGATGGGCTTCTATCACATCCTGGAAGGCATCGATCATCTGCTCTTCCTCTTCTGCCTGGTGATCCCGTTCCGCCGCGTGCGTCCGCTGATCCCCGTGGTCACCGCCTTCACCGTGGCCCATTCGATCACCCTGATCGCCTCGGCTTATGGCGTGGCGCCAGACGCGCTCTGGTTCCCGCCTCTGATCGAAATGCTGATCGCCGTCTCCATCGTCTATATGGCGTTGGAGAATATCGTCGTCGAACATCCGGCGCGGCGCTGGATCATCACATTCTTCTTTGGCCTGGTGCATGGCTTCGGCTTTTCCTTCGTCCTGCGGGAAACCATGCAGTTCGCGGGCGACCATGTCCTGCCCTCGCTGCTCGCCTTCAATGTCGGCGTGGAAATCGGCCAGCTGATGATGCTGGTCCTGTTCGTACCGTTCCTGAACTTCCTGTTCCGCCGCGTGGTGGCGCAGCGGTTGGGAACGATTATTCTTTCGGCACTGGTCGCCCATCAGGCCTGGCACTGGATGGAAGATCGTTTCGACGCGCTGTCGCAATTCCCCTGGCCCGAATTCACGCGCGATGGATTGATGAGCGGCCTGCGCTGGGCGACAGCGGCCGTGGCCATCGCGGCGCTGGTGTGGCTGGTATCGCTGGTGACCAAGCGCTGGGAGCGGCCGGACAAGGCGCTGCCCCAGTCTCCGGCGGAATGACAGCCTAAGCTTCGCCCGCCAGCCAGTCCAGTTTCGTCCGCGCCCCAAGCGGCGGCGCTGCGATCGCCAACGCGGCTTCCATCTCGGCATCAAAGCCGTAAGGCGGATTGAGAACCAGAAGCCCCGCGCGACCCAATTTCCCCTCGGGGGCGTCGATGGCGATCTCGATCCGCAGCATTTTTTTCGTACCGCTTGCCAGAACTTCGCCGGCAAAGGCATTGCCGGCTGCGGTGGATTTGATGGGATACCAGATCAGATAGATGCCGGTGGCGAATTTGCGCATCGCGGCCCGCACGGTCCGCGCCGCCGTTTCGAATTCATCCGGCGCCTCGAATGGCGGATCGACCAGGATCAGCCCGCGCCGTTCGGGCGGCGGCAGCTGCGCCAGAAGGCGCGCATAACCGTCACCCTCCTCGACCCGCGCCTTGCGCCAGGGCGCCAGCGCCTGCTTCAGGAGTACGGCTTCCTCCGGATGTTTTTCGATCGCGGTCAACCGGTCCTGCGGCCGCAGCATCCGCGCCGCGATCAGGGGCGAGCCCGGATAGGATTGCCCCCCATCCGTGGCCGCCAGCCGCAGATAGCGCTCCAGCAGGGGCGAGCCCGACAACGCCCGCACCCGCTCAATCCCCGCCTCCGCCTCGCCGGTCTTGCGTGCTTGCTCCGACCCGAGATCGTAAAGTCCTCGCCCGGCATGGCTGTCGATCACCGCAAAAGGCGCGTCCTTCTTCGCCAGATGGGCAAGGATCGCCACTTCCGCCAGATGCTTGGCAACATCGGCAAAATTGCCGGCATGATAAGAATGTCTGTAATTCATCGAAACGTTCTTGAAGCGTGGCACCGGCTTTCTTCGCCCGCATGGCGAAGCCATTGGCGGGGGAAGATGTCTTCCGAAGGCTTGCCTGAGGAAGACTGATGGGGGCAATCAAAAAAATCTATTCGCAGAAAACTCGTACCTTTGCGCGCTCATTATCGACGTCCACAGACAGATCGCGCAACTGTTCGATCATTTCTTCCAGATTGTCGGGGGTCAGCTTGTTGATGTCGAAGGGAATGCCTTCCTTGCGCAAGGCCTCGTTGACCTGCGCGCGGGCACGGTCGGGGATCACACCCGTCAGCCGCACCCCGGCGCGCAGCAGCTGCATCGGCACGCGCACATTCACTTTGGTGGGGCCTTCCTGTTCGTCATTGGCGTCCACCAGCACGCGCAGATATTTGACGGCGCTGGTATCGCGCAAGGTGGGCATGTCGCTGCGCTCCAGCGCCGCGATCAGGCGTTCGGCTTCGTCGGAATTGATCTTGCCCTGGGCCAGCATATCCAGGATCTGGCGGCGATTGTCGTGCATCACATGTCCTTTCAGTGCAATTTGATGAAGATGCTGGTGTCGCGCTTGTCGACTTCCACCTGCGAGCCGCGTGTGGCCGCCAAGACCCCGTTCGCCGCGCGCAGCGAGCGCCACAGGTTGAACCGGAAAATGAGCGAGCCCACGAACAGCAAGGGCAGCGCCAGGATCAGAAGCGGAATCAGCAGCAGCCAGAGCAGGAACAAGGGCAGCCACAGCCGAAGACCGAACCGCCAGCCGGCAGGTTTGACATGCACGCTGGCGGTGAGCGGGGGTAGAATCTCCTGGGTCATTTTCCCTCCAATTGCCGGATGGCATCGGCGGCGCTGATTTCGCCGCGGTCCAGCCGGTCGAGAATCTCGTTGCGGAGCGGTTGGGGATCGGTGTCGACGAATTCGAGCTGGGCGGCGATGCGGTTCAGGCGCGCTTTCACCGTCGGGTAGGAAACCCCGAACACCTGCTCCATTTCCTTGATCGAGCCGTGGCTGCGCAAAAAGGCCGCCACGAACACCTGATCGTCCGAAGAGAGCCGCGCCAGCTGCGGCAAGACGAACTGCCCTTCCAGGGCGATGTCCCGGTCCGCCAGCCGTACTCGCTCCACCACCAGGGGGGCGCCCTGGGTGAACCGGATCAGTTCTTGCCAGTCTTTTGTCTCTGCCATCATCAATCTCGTTCGATGGGCAGAAGATATTTTATAAAATCAATTTTTCAAGCCAAAAAAATTGATTTTCTTTATTTCGGCACAAGGCCCGGATATTCCATGCTTTTTCCCAGCGCGGGAAAAGCGGCACCGCGGACCCGCTTTGATGGGGCCATAGCTCCGCATGGAGTTATGACAACGGTCATGCAGGGGCCGGCCGAGTTTCGAAGGCGGCCGGCCCTTTGAATCAATGGGATGCGTCTGCGATTTTCATGATGAGTGTGCCGATGGCGGTCCACACAAGCAGGCTTGTGAGGAAAATACCCAGCAGACTCCAGCGTATGGGCACGCTCCGCTCTGGCGGTTCCTCGACCATCGTCCCCCCCGGTACGCGACTGTACGAATATTGCCCGGGATTGTAAATTTATGAAACTTTTTTAAAATATAATGGCTGCAAAGCCTTACATCATTTCGTTCGTTACCAAGAGATACTACGCCGCCCCATTTTGGGTAGCCGGTTCCCGTCAGGCAGCACAGCCTAGCGGTTTCAACACCCGGCGGGTCGAAGCCGGATCCTTCAGCAATTTGGCGGCCGGCCGGATGGGACGCGGCACCAGATTGCCGCCGCAGTTGGGGCAGACGCCTTTCAACTTCGTCTCCACGCAATCGGCGCAGAAGGTGCACTCATACGTGCAGATGCGCGCATCCTTGCTGTCGGGCGGCAGATCCCGGTCGCAACATTCGCAGTTGGGGCGCAATTCGAGCATGGCGATTGTCCTCCTAAAAATGGAGGCAATCATGATGGCGTCAGGCGGACAATGCGCGTCAATCGCAGACCGGCAATGCTTCTTTGCCAAGAAGAACACCGACCGTGCGGGCGGCCCCACCCGGTGAGCGAAGCGAACCGGCAATCAATAAACCCGACCGCCCTCAGACTGACTTTGTAAGAAACACTGCCGCGCGCCTGAACGGCGCTTGGATTAATTCAAACGCCCATTGGCGTTTGAATTAATGGTGCGGGCGGTCGGAATCGAACCGACACACCTTGCGGTACCAGATTTTGAGTCTGGCGCGTCTACCAGTTCCACCACGCCCGCACGGGGATCACGCCAGTGGCGCCAATCCGGCCGGATGGATGCCACAAGCAGTCCGTCCCGTCCAGACCGGTATTCTGGCGCGCTATTTCTTGGTCCAGTTGCCGCCCAAAGGCTTGTAATATTCGCCCGCCGGGAGCTTGCCGATCAGCTGCGCGCCCGTCGCTTGGCCCGCCGCATCGCGGGTGACGCCCGACTTGGCGGCCGTCTGGGCGTAGACGTCAGCGCGGGCCGCATTGATCGCGGCAACCGCCGCGGTGGTGGCGCTGTCTGCCGAACCCTTGACGAAGCCCAGATAGCCGTCGGCCTGCTCGCCGACCGTGCCCGCCACCTTGGCGGCATCGACGGCGGCCTTGTCGCCGGCCAGATCGGCGAAGGCCGGCTGCACAAAGGATAAAAGCAAGGCAACCGCCAGGGCCGACTTCACTTTCGCAATGATGCTCATCGAAGGCTTCCTTTGCAGAAAATCAGATCAGAAAATATTGGGATTCTGCGCGATCGCGCTTTGGACTTCCTTGTCCAGACGCACGCGCACATCGGCATCGAGCTTGGCATAGATATTGATCGGCGCCACTTCGACACGAATGGTCGGCGTGCAGGCCGCCAAGGTCGCGCAAACGGTGGCCGCATAGAGTGCGGCACGTATGGGATGTCTCATCGGATTGCTCCTAATCCGTTTGCCCTTGAAGCGTCTTCGACCACGCCTCGGTATAGGACTTTAGAAGTTCGTCAAAATTAAGGGAAGTATCCAGGGTAAGGTCGATGGGCGTACCGCTGGGCAGGGGGATCGGCTTTTGCAAGGCGCTGCCGTTGATCAGATCCACCAGCCCCACTTCGGCCTGTTGCGGTTTGGGCGGATCGCTGCGTCCCTTGATATGAAAAACGACCTGCAGCCTGCCGCCCGGCACGCTGTTGAGATCGGCGCTGAGCTGGTCGAAGGACAGATACTCCAGCGCCTGATACGCGAAGTCCTGCACCGCATTGGCGCTGGCCGTGGCTCCGCCCTGCGCCCAGAGCGAACGGTCGATCGACAGCCGGCCCGGACCATCCGCCTGGACATGGCCATTGACGATGCGAAAGCCGTCGGGCCCGGCCGAAAATGGCACATGACCGGATACTTTGCCCTCCAGCTTCACCTTGCTGCCCAGATTCGATGCGGTGACCAGCGATCCCAGGGAAATGGATGTGAGATCGGCGGTGCCATCGATGCGCTTGGGATTTGCGATATCGATGGTGAAGGCGCCCAGCGCGGCATGGCCTTCGGCAAAACCGCTGCTCACCTTGTCGACCTGAATGGCGGCTGGTGTGAAGCCGAAGCGCACATCGAGCCCGCTGAACGGCAAGGTCCAGTCGATCCGCGCGATGGCCAGATCCTGGCCAGGCTTTGTCGCCGGCGGCAGGAGCGAAACAAAATCCAGCTCGGTCTTGACGGTATGTGCCTTGCCCAGTGGGGTGAGAAAATCCAGGCTGGCGATGGAAAGATGACCATTGCTGGCGATCTTGCCCGGCGCCCAGGTGATATCGCCGGTGAAATTCGCCACGCCTTCGGCGCGGCGGAACGCGACCAAAAGCGGCGACAGTGTCTCCGGCTGCAGCTTGTCCGGCACAAAAGCGATATGGGGTGCCGCAATATGCGCAGAGCCATTTCCGTTCGCCATGGCGTGCGTAAAGGTCACATCGCCGAGCGGCGTTTTCTTGTCGTCGGTTGCAGCGATTTTTCCCTGCCATATGCCCCGCTCAAGCCGGATGCTGCCGCTGCCGGATAAGGGATGGAACCGAGGCGCCTTCGCGCGATCCAGCATCCGCGCTCCTGTCAGCGCCACGGCACCGTGCAACGGCGCATTGGATCCGGCATTGAACGTAACTATGGCCTCGGCATGCTCCGTCCGGATGCTGGCGAATGGAATATCGGCCGCCATGTCCCGCGCCCGCGCGTCGAAAGTCAGCCCGCCCTTGCCGATCGCAATCATCGGCCTGTCGGCGGCCGGGCAGAGCATACCGCCGATCCCGCTGGCCAAATTTTCCGGCCCGGGCCGGAACGCGGAGATCGCCAATTTCGCGCAAGAACCGAGTGAGAAAGCCCATTCTCCCGGCTGCCCGTTGATGCGCCCTGCGCCATCGATCGCGATGCCGCGAAACGCCCCATAATCCAGGCGCGCTTTGATCCCGGCGTTACCCTGGAAAGCGCCGTTCGCGAAAGTGAATTCAGTCATACGCAGCGTGGCCGCCGGCAGATTCCCCCCGGTCAAGGCAGCCCGCAGCGCGCCGGAAATAGTCCCGCCCGCGCCTTCGACCCTCATCTCAGGCACTTGCAATACGGCGCCCGCGGCGCCTTTCAACAAAGCGGGCTCGCTCAGGGCAAACCCGATCCGGTTGCCCTGCATTTCCAAATGGCCACCGCTCTCCAGCGACAGATGCTTCAGATTTCCGGCGGCCGCGTTGGCAAGGGGACGGTCCGCCACCAGCAGCGCGCGAATTTTGCTGGGATCGAAATCCGCGGCCGCGGTCACGCTGAGATCGCCGCGTCCATCCCACCCGTTCCCAGACCGCGCCATCCGGACGTCGCGCGCCGCGACATCGAACGACAGGGATGCCGCAGAAAGCCCCGCATCAACGGCACGCGCCGAACCGGTCAGCCGCAGCGACGGCGCCGCAACAGCAAGCCCGCCTTGCGCAATCGTCCAACGCAAGGCCGTAACGGACAGATCGGCGCTGGATCCTCCCAAGCGCAGGCCGGGCTTTTGCACATCGCCCGCAAGCTGCGCCGATACGCGGCCATCCTTGCCGTCATAGGTCAGCCGCCCCGCCTTCAGATCGATTTTCGTATCGCCATAGGTGATGGCAGCCGGCTTGACCGCGAGCGTGGCAGATACGGGCAGATTGCGCACGAGTTTGACATCGCCGTCCAGTTCCAGCGCGCCATAGGGCGACGCCAGAAATGCCCGAAGACCTGTCAGCGCGACCGCCAGATTCTCGCTGACAAAACGCGATTGCCCCTGAGAGGTCCGCAAGGAATCGATCCAGCTTTGCAAGGACGGCAAACTCACCGTGCCATTCTCCGTCACGCGCGCGCGGATCACCGGATTGACCAGGCGCACTTCCACCACCCGCGGCATCAGCTGCAGCGGATCAAAGCGAAGCTCGATCCGTTCGGCGGAAACATCGGGCGTGTCGGCCGGGCCCAGCGCAAAGCGTCCCGAAACGCCGGAAAGACCAAGCCCGTCGATTTCCACCGAAGAAACGATGCCGTGACTGCGGAAATAGGCGCGCGTCAGTTCCGCCGCCAGCTGCGCGCGCAGGATCCAGAGCAGCAGCACGATCACCGCGATGCCGGCCAGTCCCGCTCCGATAATGCGCCGCCAAGTCATGAACCAAGTCATTCGGTGGAACTATCTGTCTTCAAACTGTGACCGATTTGCGCCCATGAGCACGCCCGGCCTTCTGGATATTGTCCGCAAAGCATCCCGCGATCGTCACAAATGCGTTTCGTGCTCCCGTCAGGATAGCGATGGCTGGAGCCCCCAACAGCAAAGGAAATCCCATGCACGAACACCCTATCGCAAATGGATCGCGCGAGAACATTGTGCATCTCAGCCATTCCCTGGAAATGGCGCTGGGCCAGAATCGTACATTGCTGGAAGACATGGTGCGATTCACCCGGGATGAATCCCTGCGCCTGGCGCGCATGCAGCTGGACCATGCCGGCAGCGCTTTCGCGCAGTTGCACGACCGGCACGATCTCGCCGCCCTGGTTGGCGCTCAACAGGAATGGATCAAGCAGGCGATGAACGAATATGCCACCCTCGGCCTCCGCTATGCGGAAATGGTTCAGGGCCTGACCCAGCAGGTACAGTCCCATGTCCAGGCCGCGGCCAGCGACGTTGGGCACCAGGCTGCCGAAGAGGCGGAAGAGTTGGGGCGGGCCGTGGAAAAGAACGTGCCGCATGCCCAGCCCTTTCATGCCCCGTCCATGATGAACAATGGACACAGCGGCATGCCGGCCGAGTAGGTTTTTTGGCGCGAGTCCGGCCAGGAACCGGCCGGAACCGCCCTAGGAAGCTTTTAACCAAGTCCGGTCAAACTCAAATCCGGGATCGGATCTGGGGCGAACCGGTGCGGCGAATCGGCTTGACGGCGGGAGTTCTGATGCTGGGCGCGATCATTCTCAGCCCGGTCGTGGCTGCGTTCAATTTCGACCCCCTGCCCGGCGACCTGCATTTTCACTCGGGCAGCACGGTGATCTCGATTCCCGTGATTTATTCGCTGTGCGCAAGCCTCGACTTGGCCCTTTTATATAAGGTCCTGAAGGGATAAGAGCGGCGGGCACTTCCGAGATGCCGCCCATGACCGACCGCAAGATTTCCCGCGCCCTGCTTTCCGTTTCCGACAAGACCGGCCTGATCGAGTTCGCCAAAGGCCTGGCCGGCCATGGGGTCGCCCTGATCTCCACCGGAGGTACCGCCAAGGCCCTGCGCGACGCGGGGCTGACGGTGGCCGATGTATCCGAAATCACCAATTTCCCCGAAATGATGGATGGCCGGGTCAAGACCCTGCATCCCAATGTTCATGGTGGATTGCTGTCGCTGCGCGACAAGCCCGACCATGCCGCCTCGATGAAGGCGCATGGGATCGAGGGCATCGATCTTCTGGTCTGCAATCTTTATCCCTTCGAAGCCACCGTGGCGCGGGGCGCCGACTTCGAAACCACCATCGAGAATATCGACATCGGCGGTCCGGCGATGACCCGCTCCGCCGCCAAGAATCACGACTGGGTGACAGTGGTGGTCGATGTCGAGGATTACAAAGCCGTGCTGGACGAGATGGCCGCGAACAACGGCGCCACCAGCCTGAAGCTGCGCCAGACCCTGGCGCAGCGCGCCTTCGCCCGCACCGCCGCCTATGACGCCGCCGTGTCCAACTGGTTCGCCGGCGCCCTGGAAAAAGATGGCGAAACCGCCCCACCCCGCCGCCGCGCGTTTGGCGGATTGCTGCGCCAGCCTTTGCGCTATGGCGAAAATCCGCACCAGCAGGCGGCCTTCTATATCGATGGCAGTTCGCGCCCCGGCGTTGCCGGCGCCAGGCAATTGCAGGGCAAGGAACTGTCCTACAACAACATCAACGACACCGACGCCGCCTATGAGCTGGTGGCGGAGTTCGATCCCAAAGTCGCGCCCGCCTGCGCCATTATCAAGCATGCCAATCCCTGCGGCGTCGCCATCGGCAAGAGCCTGAAGGACGCCTATCTGGCGGCGCTGGCCTGCGACACGCAAAGCGCGTTCGGCGGCGTGCTGGCTTTCAACACCAAGCTCGACGGCGCCACGGCGGAAGAAATTTCCAAGATCTTCACCGAAGTGATTATCGCGCCGGACGCCGACGAAGACGCCAAGGCCATTCTGGCGGCCAAGAAGAATCTGCGCCTTCTGATCGCGGGCGGCCTGCCCGATCCTTTGGCGCCCACCCTCACCTATCGTTCGGTGGCGGGCGGGTTCCTGGTTCAGACCCGCGACAATGGCCGCATCACCCGCGCCGAACTCAAGGTCGTCACCAAGCGCCAGCCCGGCGAACAGGAAATCACCGACATGCTGTTCGCCTTCACGGTGGGCAAGCATGTGAAGTCCAACGCCATCATCTATGCCAAGGACGGCTCGACCGCCGGCATCGGCGCCGGCCAGATGTCCCGCGTGGATTCCGCCCGCATCGCCGCCATCAAGGCCAAGGACGCCGCCAAGGTGGCGGGCTGGAGCCAGCCCCGCACGGTCGGTTCATCCGCCGCATCCGAGGCGTTCTTCCCCTTCCCGGATGGCTTGCTGACGGTCGCCGAAGCCGGCGCCACCGCCGTGATCCAGCCCGGCGGTTCACTGAACGATCAGAAAGTGATCGACGCAGCCGACGAGGCTGGTCTCGCCATGGTCTTCACGGGGATGCGCCACTTCCGGCATTGAGTGCCTCACCCTTGGACGGGCTCAGGGTGAGGGCTTCGAGTAACGTCTTCTCCTCATGCTGAGCTTGTCGAAGCATGAGGAGCGCGCGCCTATTTGAAGGTTTCGCCAGGATCGACGCCCCAGATGCGGGTTTTGCTGATCCAGCCATCCACACGGGCGGCGCGCACGCGACAGAATTCGGGTCCGCAGCTTTTCAGGCTTAATACCGCATCGGGATCGGCCAGGCCCACCACCTGCGAAGACGAATCTTCATTCTTGCGGATTTCCACCCGCCCCTTGCCGGTGACCAGCACGGTGCGGGCGTCGGATAGAAGCTGCCCATTGAGCCAGCCCACTGTGCCATCCGCCGTCGTCACTCTTCGCCAGATATCGAAGCGGGCCGTCTCCCGGAAGGGATAACCCTTGTGCTTATAGACCCACAGAATCCGATAGGCATAACCCGGCCCCTCGCGCAGCGACGCCTGGGAAACGCGCTGACTGACATAATGCGGCTGGAAGGGCGCGTCGGCGGCAAACGCCGCAACAGGTACCAACGCCGCCATCAGGAACAGCAACACACTGCGCACGTTACCAAGCCTCAGAGAGTGCGTTTCAACAGATCGAACAGCTTTCGGTAATGCCGCTCGGACTGAGTCGGGTTGTAAATATCACGGCCCGGCACCGTCCAGCCATGCCGCGCCCCTTCATAGACTTCGCTCTGATAGCGGCCGCCCCAGGCCTTCAGCGTGTCGTTCAATTTTTCGATCGCCTCGGGCGGCATCAAGGGATCTTCGACCGCATGACCGAAATAAAGTTCGCCCTTCACGCCGGGAATCCGGCTGTGCGGGCTGTCGGGCTCGCCGGTCACCAGATGTCCACCGTGAAAAGAGGCGGCGGCCGCGACTTGATCGGCACAAACCGCGGCGGTGCGCAGCGCCATCGCGCCGGTGAAGCAATAACCCACCGCTCCCACCTTGGCCTCGGACGTTTCCGGCCGGTTCACCAGCGCTTCCACATAGATAGGCGCATCCCTTTCCATCATCGCGCCGGTCAGCGATGCAAAGAGGCCGTTGATGATCTTCATCGAGGCCGGCTCGCCCCATTTGAAACTCGCATCCGTGAAGGGCGGCTTGCCGTAGCGATAAAAGACGTTCGGCATCATCACCGCATAGCCCTGTTCGGCGATGCGTTGCGCCATGCCTCGATTGGCGGGCCGGACGCCGAATATGTCGGTATAGAACAGAAGTCCGGGATAGGACGCATCATCCCGCGCATAGAGAACAGCCTCCGTGGGGCCATCGGCGGCGGCGATTTCGAATGTCTTCTCGATCACGGCTGATTCCATTCATAGATGACGGCATTCCAGTAACGCACGCGATGCGCCCCTGTTCGCGCGAATCCGCGTCGGCGCAGCTGACGCCCGATCATCGCGTTGAAATAGCCATGCGCCACCAATACGGCGGTGCCGCCATCGCGAATCTTGCCGGTGAGGATGTCGGCAGCCTGGGCGGCGCGGTGCTTGGCCTTGCGGTAATTCTCGATCTCCGGGTGATAGCCGGCATGCCACAGCACCCGCGCCACCACCGCCCATTTGGGCACCCGCATCTTCAAGAGCGGAATGCGCGGCGCCGCCAGCGGCGCTTCGGCGAACAAAGGATCGGCCTGCAAGGTGGCATGCGGCGCCAGGGCCCGCGCGCTTTGATGCGAGCGGGGCCGGTCCGAAGTGAAGACATGGTTCAGTTCCTTGACCAGGTCCGAAAGCTCCTGCGGGGGCAGGTTTTCCGGATCCAGCCCCGCGGCCTCATAGGCGTCGATATACTCGGCGAAGCCGTGATGGCTCGTGCGCGGGCGCAGCGGCAGATGCGGGCGCCCGTGCCGCACCAGAATGATGCGCGCGCCTTTCGGGATGGAGTGCAACTGTTTCGGATCGGGCATCGGCGTCAATAAAGAACCGCCTTTGCTCTACCTCTCCCCAATCGGAAGGTCCAGCAAGATGGCGAAAGCGCGGTTCCAACTGTCTATCCCTCACCGCCGCAGCGCGAGGATTTTTGCCCGATGGCCAGGGTTGCCTAGCGACAGCGTAGGCAACGCGCGGAGCAGACGACCCGGCCGCTCGCCCAAGCTCGCAACGTTCGTTGCTTTCGCAAATCCACCGGACCTGCTCTCGCGCTTCGCGCACTGCAACTCACGGCACGCGCGACTCCGCCAGCGGGCAAAAAGACCGCGCGTCAGACCTCTAAAGCTCTTCGGAGTTGGCCCAGGTCGAAGGGCTTGGTCAGATGCTTGATGTCGCCGCCGTCTGGCCGGGCACCGGCGGAATTTTCAGTGGAATAGCCCGACGCGATGATCACTTTCAGGTCGGGGCGCAAGCGGCGGGCTTCTTCCACCAGCTGGCGGCCATTCATGCCCGGCAAGCCCAGATCGGTCAGCAGAATCTCTATCTGAGGATCCCGTTGCAGGATCGCAAGCGCCTCGGCGCCATCGCCGGCCTCGGCTGCTTGAAAGCCGATCTGCTCCAACATGTCCACCGTCGCCATGCGGATCAGCATGATGTCTTCCACCACCAGGATCTTGCCGCGCCGCTCGACGGATGGCGTAGCGGGCACTGGTTCCGCCTGCAGCGGCCCCCGCGCGGTGCCGGCGAAGACACTGCGCAGTTTCCGCGCCAGTTCGTCCTTGCGGTACGGCTTGGACAGCAGAAATGCATCGTCATCCAGCCGGCCATTATGGACGATGGCGTTCTGAGTATAGCCGGAGGTGTAAAGGATCCTGAGTCCCGGATGCATCTCCTGCGCCCGCTTGGCAAGCTCGCGGGTGGATATGCTTCCCGGCATCACCACATCGGTGAAAAGCAGATCGACGCCGGCGCCGTCTTCCAGCAGCTTCAGCGCCGCTTCGGCATTTTCGGCGCGCTGCACCCGGTAACCCAGATCGGTGAGCATATCGACCACGGCGGCGCGCACGCCTTCATCATCCTCCACCACCAGAATGCGTTCGCTGCCGCCAAGAACCGGCTGCTGGCCGGCGTCATCCAACGCATCCTGCGCCCGACGGGTGCGCGGCAGATAGATTTTCACCGTCGTGCCTTCGCCCGGCTCGCTATAGACCTTGATATGGCCGCCCGACTGCTTGACGAAGCCATAGGCCTGCGCCAACCCCAGCCCGGTGCCCTTGCCTTCCGATTTGGTGGTGAAGAAGGGCTCGAACACGCGGCTTCTGACCTCCGGCGTCATGCCGGTGCCGGTATCGCTGACCGCCAGCATCACATATTGGCCGGGCACCACTTCGGAATGACCCACCGCATAAGCATCATCGAGATGGGCGTTCGCCACTTCCAGGGTGAGCTTGCCGCCGTCCGGCATGGCATCGCGGGCATTGATGGCCAGATTGAGCACCGCATTCTCGACTTGGGTGGGATCGGCCAGGGTGTTCCACAGTCCGCCCGCGATCACCGCTTCCACTTCGATCCGCTCGCCGAAAGTCCGGCGCAGCATGTCGGTCATATCGCGGATGACGCGGCCCAGATCCACCGAGCGTGGCTCCAGTGCCTGGCGGCGCGCAAAGGCCAGAAGCTGGCTCGTCAGGCGCGAGCCGCGCGATACCGCGCCCATCGCATTCTGTAAGCGTTGGCCCAGGACCGTATTGCTCTTGGCCTCGCCGGAGGTCACCGCCAGATCCAGATTGGCGCTGATGATCTGAAGCAGATTGTTGAAATCATGCGCCACACCGCCCGTCAGATGACCGATCGCTTCCATCTTCTGGCTCTGGCGCACCGTGTTTTCGGCGCGAACGCGGGCGGTGACATCCTTCACCACGATCAGGAAGCCGCCGGTCGTGACATGGGCGCGATAGACATCGAGTTCTCGGCCCGCCCAGGAAACGCGATGGGTATCGAGCGGGCCATGGCCTTCGGCCGGCGGCGCCAGGATTTGTTGAGGCCGCCCGGCCTCCACCGTCTGCAGATCGGCCAGGGTCGTGACCTGAAGCCGCGCCAGACCGGCCGGCAGATCGAGCAAGCGGAAGAAATTGGCATTGAACGCGCAGAGTAGGCCTTCGGAGGTGAAATAGGCGATGCCGTCGCGTATCGTGTCGAGGATGGCCTGAAGGATTGCCGCCTCGTTGGCGCGGGTCCTTTCCGCTTCAACCAGACTGAGATTGTTGCGCACCAGCATGGCGGCGGCGAGAAGAAGGATCGCCAGCGCCAAACCCGCAACGCCGACGGCAAAGCCAACCTCATATTGTTGCAGCTTGTCGCGTTGGAGGTTGCGCATTCGCAGCAGCGCCTGCTCCGCTGCCATGCCGGCCCCGACTTCCCCCCGCAGCGCGTCCATGCGCTGTTTGCCGATTTCCAGAGCCCTGATGACCTCCGGCGCGGCCGCCTTGCCGGCATTCGCCTGCAAGCTCAGATCGAGCGCGGAAAAACGCTCGCGTACCAGGGCGGCGAGTGCCTCGGACCGGTGCTGCTGGTCGGGATTGTCGGCGGTAAGTTCCTTGAAGCGCGCAAGGTCGCGGTCGACCCTCTCGGTGGCGGCCTTGTAGGGCGCCAGAAAGCCGGGCTGTTGCGTGAGGATGTAACCGCGCTGGCCGGTCTCCGCGTCCTGGGCGTCCACCAGCACCTGCCGCAAGGATCCGATCACTTGATAGGTATGCGCCACCCAGCGTTGGGCGGCGTTCTCGTTGGCCGCGAACTGCACGGTGATGTAGGCGATCGTCGCCAAGGTCAGGAACAACGGCACCGCAGCAAGCAGCACCAGCCGGTTCGCTGTCAAAACGCCTCGCATGCGGGAATCCCCGGAGGGGGAACGGGGTGCGTCGCGTGAGGTTCCCGGCATGGCCGGGGAATTTACGGGGAAATGGGAGAAAAGATAGCCGCCACTTAGTGCGATATGGTGCGGGCGAACGGTTCGTGAGGTCTAA
>Ga0207695_10004597_pt1 | contig 18749 bp, 12 predicted proteins | sample KBSC54metaG_FD_184354 | JGI IMG/M metagenome (GOLD analysis project Ga0207695, IMG submission 184354) | Corn rhizosphere microbial communities from Kellogg Biological Station, Michigan, USA - KBS C5-4 metaG (SPAdes) (version 2) | ecosystem: Host-associated > Plants > Roots > Rhizosphere > Soil... | reverse complement strand
GTGTGCAACCGGGATGATGCCTTACAAATCAGACCGGGATGATGCTTTACAGGTTTTGCTGGGTCTGGGGTTCCGGCGCGTAGCGGAGCCTATGGCGTCGCGGAGCGAAGCGCCGGAACTGGCCGCGGCGGTCGATGACGCCCAGGGGGACGTTGAAGAAGCGGACGAGGTGGGCGCCGTCCTCCTGCTCGATGAGGCCGAGCGGTTCGCCGGTCAGGACCTCGCTGATGAAGACGAAGTCGCCGCGCCATTTGATCTCGCCGTTGGTGCGCACGCGGCGCACCTGGTGGTCGGCGTCGTACCAGGGCTCGATGGGAGCCTTGGGCCTGGGCCGGGCCGAGGGTGTCCACAGATCGGCGGGGGCGGCCTGGCCGATGCCCTCGTGCGGCCGCTCGGCGTTGTAGTAGGCGCGGAAGACGTCGAAGCGGGCCTGCTGCTCGGCGAGGCTGGTCGCGGGCGGGTCGGCGGTGTCGGCCTTCAGCGTGCGATGCATGCGCTCGTGGCGGCCGTTGTCCTGCGGCGAGGCGGGGCGGATGGCGTGCGGCTCGATCCCCAGCTTCAGCCACCAGACGGAGAGCCGGCTGAGACCGCCGGCGGCCACCGAGCCGAACGGCGGACCGTTGTCGCAGCGGATCGAGCCCGGCAGGCCATGGTCGGCGAACAGCTGCTCGAAGACCGGCCGCACCCCTTCGGCGGTAGGCTCGGCGATGCGCACCTCCAGCAGATAGCGGGTGTGCGTGTCGGTGACGGTCAGCGGATCGCAGCGGCGTCCGTCGAGCGTGCGGAACCAGCCCTTGAAGTCGCAGGCCCACTCCTCGTTGGGCTGGGCCGCCGCCACATCCAGCCGCTGCAGCTCCACCGGCCTGCGCCGGCGCCCCGCGCGGGCCTCCACCAGACCCGCCCGCTTCAGGATGTCGCCCACCGTCGAGGCCGCCGGCCAGGCCCGCTGCGGCTGCTCCCGCGCCAGCCGCGCCCGCACCTTCTTCGGCCCAAACCGCGGAAAGCGCCGCTTGACCTCCAGCACCGCCGCGCACACCGCCTCAGGCGTGCGATGCGGACAGCCGTGCGGCGCATGGCTGCGGTCCACGAACCAGTCCGCTTCCCCCGCCGCCCGGCGTTCCAGCCACGTGTAGAACGTCGGCCGGCTCACCGCGTACTCCCGGCACAGCTGCGACACCCTAAAGCTTCCCGTGTCGTAGTCGCCCAACATCGCAATCCGCTCTTCCAAGCGGTTCGTCTCCAGAAACGGCATCGGAAGGGTCCTCCCTCCCACAGCCTCAACTGTAAGGGATCAACCCGGTCCAAACTGTCAGGCATCTACCCGGTTTGTACCGAGGCATTCCGGTCTTGCGTAGGGAGGCCAAGGGCCCTCGGCCCACCGTCAGCTCTCACGCCTTCACGAGCCGCCCTCTCCCTACCCTCTCCCTCTCTCGCTGCGCTCGGGGGAGAGGAGGATACGCGCTAGACCTCGACCGGCTCCAGCTTCGGCGACAGCAGGTGGATGGCCAGCAGCGCCAGCAGATAGACGCTGGCCGCCACCACGAAGATCGGCGTGTAGACGCCGATCTTGTCGAGGACGTAGCCGGCGTACTTGGCCATCACCATGCCGCCCACCGCCCCGATCATCCCGCCGATGCCCACGACGGAGCCCACGGCCGAACGGGGGAAGACGTCGCCCGGCAGGGTGTAGAGGTTGGCGGAGAAGCCCTGGTGGGCCGCGGTCGCAACGCCGATGATGCCCACCGCCAGCCACAGGTTCGAGGCGTGGGCGGCGAAGGCCACCGGCAGCGCCAGCAGGGCGCAGATCAGCATGGTGGTCTTGCGCGCCCGGTTGATCGTCCAGCCCATCTTGATGAACCGCGACGACAGCCAGCCGCCGCCGACGCTGCCCAGGTCGCTCAGGAGATAGACCGCCACCACCGGCGGCCCGAAGGTCTTCAGGTCGAGGTGGTAGCGCTTGCCGAAGAAGTCCGGCAGCCAGAACAGCCACATCCACCAGACCGGATCGATCAGGAATTTGCCGATCGCATAGGCCCAGGTCTCGCGCTTCCTCAGCAGCACCGACCACGGGACCTTGCCCACCGGATCGGCGGGGTCGCTCTCGATATGCGCCAGCTCCGCGGCGCTCACGCGTCCATGTTCGCGCGGCGTGCGGTAGACCAGGAGCCAGATCGGCAGCCACAGCAGGCCCACCGCGCCGGTCACGAGGAAGGCCGCGCGCCAGCCCCAGGCCAGCGTCACCGCCGGGATCACCAGCGGGGTGACGATAGCGCCGATGTTGGTGCCGGCGTTGAACAGGCCCGTGGCGAAGGCGCGCTCCTTCTTGGGGAACCACTGGGCCATGGCCTTGATGCCGCCCGGGAAGGCGCCGCCCTCGCCGACGCCTAAGAACAGCCGCGCGCCGATGAAGCCGCCCAGGGAGCGGGCGAGCGCGTGGGAGAGGTGGGCCGCCTGCCAGATCAGATAGGCCAGGCCGAAGCCCCAGCGGGCGCCGATCCGGTCGACGATCCGCCCGAACGCCAGGTAGGAGAGCGCGTAGGTCGCCTGGAACCAGAACACCAGGTCGGCATAGTTCGTCTCGTCCCAGCCGAATTCTTTGGAAAGGTCGCCCTTCAGGAAGCTGATGGTCTGGCGATCGACGTAGTTGAACACCATGGCGGTGAACAGCAGGGCCACGACCACCCAGCGATAGCGGCCGATCCGGGCCTCGGGGACCCCGGCCCCGCGGCCGGCTTCAGCCGGAGGCGTCGCTGCGGTCATGGTCAAGTCCTCCCTGGCCTCCGGCCGGCCCTGTGTGGACGGGTTCGGCCCGCCGCGCGATGCAGCGGATCTCGTCCAGGTCGCCGAAGGTGATGCGGGCCGCCTGCCCGGCCGCTATGTCGTGGATGCCGCTGGCCGCGCCGGTGGTCACCAGCTGGCCGCGCTTCAACGGCCGGCCGCGGGCGGCGACCGCGTTCATCAGGAAGGCCAGCGACGCCGCCGGGCCGCCCGGCAGGGACGAGGGCGCGCCGCGCCCGACCAGCTTGCCCTCGACATAGGCCTCGCAGGGCGGCCAGTCGTCCGTGCGGCGCCTCCAGTCGGGGATCGCGCGGCCGAGGATCAGGCCGGCGTTGTTGCCGAAGTCGGCGGCCACGACGCGGGGGCCCAGGATGTTGATGCTGGCCAGCGGGCTGCCGGCGAACTCCACGCCCACCAGCTCCTCCTCGACCAGCGCCAGGGCCGCGTCCGGCGTCCAGTCGGTCCTGCCCGCCGGTGCGTCCTCGCCCATGCGGTAGATGTACTCGGCTTCCACGGCGGCGAAACCGCCGGGAATGGCGAACACCGGCGTCGGCGCGCCGGTGGCCTGGCTGACGTTGCCGCGGAACACCGGGCCCATCACCCGGTCGGCGCCCAGGGCGGCCTGCAGCTCCAGCGGGATCTTGCCCACCTTCCAGCCGGCGATCTCGTCGGGCCAGAGCGCGATGGCCGCCTCCTGGATCCGGTAGGCCGCCGCCATGTCGGCCGGCAGCCGGCCCGGGAAATCGGCCAGGGCGGCGGCGGCCAGGCGGGCGCCCACGAAGCGCCGCGCCACCTCGGAGGGGGCCAGGGCCGCCGCGGCGTCGGGCAGGATTTCGGTCACGCGGCGCGCTCTTCGCGGCGGGCGCGGACGGTCGTCCGGGGCAGGGTGAGGGGCGATGCCGGGGTCACGATGGCCGGACATTGGGCGATTAGGTAACCGGTGTCAATTTGCGGCGCCGCTGTTCCGAGAGGGCTTGCCAGCCAACGATGACACCGGTTACCTGCACCGAGCCCGAAACCCGCCCCAAGAGCCATGGCCAGACCGCTTAGCCTGCATGAAGATCGGCTGTTCCCGGCGGACTTGGGCGTGCGGGGCGTCGCGCGGCGGCTCTATGGCCAGGTGGCCGGCCTGCCGATCATCAGTCCGCACGGCCACACCGACCCGGAGTGGTTCGCGCGCAACGCGCCGTTCGCCGACGCCGCCACCCTGCTGCTGGCGCCCGACCACTACCTCTACCGCATGCTCTACAGCCAGGGCGTGGCCATGGAGGCGCTGGGCGTGCCGACCCGCAAGGGGCCGAGCCCGGCCGATCCGCGGTCGGCCTGGCGGCTGTTCGCCGCCCACCAGCATCTCTTCCGCGGCACGCCCTCGGCGCTGTGGCTCGACCACGTCTACCGCGAGGTGTTCGGCTTCGAGGTCGCGCTGGAGGCGGCGACCGCCGACCTCTACTTCGACCGGATCGGCGAGCTCCTGGCGACGCCGGCGTTCCGGCCCCGGGCGCTGTTCGACCGGTTCAACATCGAGCTCCTGGCCACCACCGAGAGCCCGACCGACGAGCTTGCGCACCACAGGGCGATCCGCGAGAGCGACTGGGCCAGGACCTCGACGGGCCGGGTGGTCACCGCCTACCGCCCCGACCCGGTGGTCGATCCGGAACACGAGGACTTCTGGGTCTCGCTGGAGAAGTTCGGCCAGCTGAGCGGCCAGGACGTCTCCTACTGGTCGGGCTACCTGGAGGCCCACCGGGTCCGCCGCCGCGCCTTCATCGCGGCCGGGGCCACCTCAAGCGACCACGGCCACCCCACCGCGGCCACGGCGGACCTCGCGCCCGCCGACGCCGAGGCGCTCTACCACCGCATCCTCGACGGAGTCCGCTCCCGCGAGGACGCCGAGCTGTTCCGCGCCCAGATGCTGACCGAGATGGCGCGCATGAGCCTCGACGACGGCCTGGTGATGCAGATCCACCCCGGCTCGTTCCGCAACCACAATGCACGGGTCTTCTGGAGCTTCGGCCGCGACAAGGGCGCCGACATCCCTCAGTCTACGGACTATGTGCGGGCGCTGAAGCCGCTGCTCGACCGCTACGGCGCCGAGCCCGGCCTTAGCGTCATCCTCTTCACCCTGGACGAGACCGCCTACAGCCGCGAGCTCGCGCCGCTGGCCGGCCACTATCCGGCGCTGAAGCTGGGTCCCGCCTGGTGGTTCCACGACAGCCCGGAAGGGATGCGCCGGTTCCGCGAGCAGACCACGGAGACCGCCGGCTTCTACAACACCGTGGGCTTCAACGACGACACCCGCGCCTTCCTGTCGATCCCCGCGCGCCACGACGTGGCCCGGCGCGTCGACTGCGGTTTCCTGGCGCGTCTGGTGGCCGAGCATCGCCTGGATGAGGACGAAGCCGCCGAGGTGGCCGTCGACCTTGCGTACAACCTGCCCAAGCGGGCCTACAAACTGGATGCGGTCCAGGCCAAGCCCTCACGGGCGCGGGCCTGATCGCGGGAGGAAGCCGGTGTTCAAGAAGACCTATCACGCCACCCACCCGGACATGATGGAGGGCGCCAGCAACGACCAGCTGCGCGACCGCTACCTGATCGGCGGCCTGTTCGTCCCCGGCGAGGTGGTGCTGAACTATTCGCATAACGAGCGCTTCGTGGTGGGCGGGGCCATGCTTGGCAAGGCCGCGGTCCGCCTGCCTGACCAGACCGAGCCCGCCTCGGCGGCCGGCCATCCGTTCCTGGAACGCCGCGAACTGGGGGTGGTCAACGTCTCCGACGGGCCGGGCAAGGTCACCGTCGACGGCGCCGCCTTCACGCTCGCCGCCCGCGACTGCCTCTACGTCCCGATGGGCTCCAAGGACGTGACCTTCGAGGGCGAGGGGGCGAAGTTCTATCTGGTCTCGACCCCGGCCCACGCCCGCTTCGAGGCCAAGCAGGTCTCGATCGCCGAGGCCGTGCCGCTGGAGCGCGGGTCGCTGGCGCAGTCCAACGAGCGGACCATCTACCAGCTGGTGGTGCCCGCCACCTGCCGCTCGGCGCAACTGCTCCTGGGGCTGACGATCCTCAACACCGGCAGCGTCTGGAACACCATGCCGCCGCACCTCCACGACCGGCGCAGCGAGGTCTATTTCTACTTCGGGCTGAAGGAGGACGAGCGGGTGTTCCACTTCATGGGCGAGCCGGACAGCGCCCGCCACATCGTCATGGCCAACGACGAGGCGGTGATGAGCCCACCCTGGTCGATCCACATGGGGTCGGGCACCTCCAACTACGCCTTCATCTGGGCCATGGGCGGCGAGAACCTCGACTACACAGACATGCACGTCCTCGACATCTGCCAGCTGAAATGAGCGGCCTCTTCGACCTGACGGGACGGCGCGCCCTGGTCACCGGCGCCAACACGGGCCTGGGTCAGGCGATCGCCGTCGGCCTCGCCCAGGCCGGCGCCGACATCGTGGCTGTGGGCCGCAGCGCGCCCGACGAGACGGCGAAGCTGGTCGAGGCCGCGGGGCGGCAACTCACCGCCGTCTCCGCCGACCTGGGCTCGACTGAGCCCATCGCCCGGGTGGTCGCCGAGGCTGGTCCCATCGACGTCCTGGTCAACAACGCCGGGATCATCCGCCGCGCCGATTCCACCGAGTTCACCGAGGCCGACTGGGACGCGGTGATGGACACCAACCTGAAGGTCGCCTTCTTCCTCAGCCAGGCGGTGGCCAAGGGATGGATCGCCGCCGGCCGCGGCGGCAAGATCATCCAGGTGGCCTCGATGCTGTCCTTCCAGGGCGGGGTCCGCGTGCCCTCCTACACCGCCTCCAAGAGCGGTCTCGCGGGCCTCACCAAGGCGCTCGCCAACGAGTGGGCGGCCAGGGGCATCAACGTCAACGCCATCGCGCCCGGCTACTTCACCACCAACAACACCACCGCGCTCAGGGCCGACGAGACCCGCAACCGCCAGATCCTGGAGCGCATCCCGGCCGGCCGCTGGGGGACGCCCGACGACCTGGCGGGCGTGGCGGTGTTCCTGGCCAGCCGCGCCTCCGACTACATGCACGGCGCCATCGTGCCGGTGGACGGCGGCTGGCTGGCGCGGTGAGCCGGCGCCACCTTGACTTGGGCCCTGAGCGGAGACGTCGTGGGATATGGCGTCTTTCAACCGTGGGATGGGCTCGCTGCTGATCGCCGCCGCGGCGGCCACGGCCGGGTGGGCGATCTGGGACGCGGCCTTTGTCGTCCACGAGCCGCGCGATCCTCCCGCCGCTCGCGGCGACTGGGAGACCGCCTCGCTAGGCGACTGCCCCCTGATGGCGCAGGCGCTGAACGTCGACCGGGCGGGTAAGGCGCCTGAGGTCCTGCCGCTGATGGGCGCCGACAGCCGCGCCGGACCCTGCGACTGGTCCCGTTGGGGCCTGCGCCTCGGCCGGGTCACCGAGGCCGAGTTCCAGGCCGCCGCGAAGGCCGCCCATGGGGTCGGCTACATCCCGCATCTAAGCCTCGGCCGACCCCGCTACTCCCGCTTGCGCCTGCGCGCCGAGGTGAGCGTCGGGCGGCTATATGGCTGGGAGGCGGGCAGCGGCGAGATCTGTCGGTTCCAGCGGGACTTCACGGGCTGGCGGCTGCAGCAGTGCCGGGCGTCTTGGATATCCTAGGGCCTTACGTCCCCGCCTGCACGAACGGAACCTTCTCGAACAGCCGCCGCTCGGCGCCCCGCGGGTCGTCGACCAGGCGCGGTGGAACATCGAACACCATCGTCTGGCGGCGCTTGAGGTCGTAGGGCTCCCAGCGGGGGATCGCGCGGCAGTTGGGGTCGCCGGTGCGGGCGAAGGCCAGGAAGGCCTCGCTCATGGCGTCCGCCATCGGCTGGGCGCTCGGCCCCACGGCGTTGGAGCCGGGCGCCGCGACATTGTCGAACACCAGCGGGATGTCGGCCATGTGCGGCGCGCCGAACCGGCCGCCGTCGCGCGGGCTCACCCAGTCGACCTGGTAGACGAAGGCCGGCGTCCCCGCCTTGGCCCGTTCCTCCGCCTCGATGATCGCCGCGCGCCAGGATCTGGCCGCCGTGGTCGCGGCGAACAGCACGTCGCTGGCCGAATAGGCCGGATAGAGCCGGCGGTAGGCGGCGACCACCGTGGCCGGATCGATGTCGACGCGCATGTTCTGCTGGCTGAGCTTGGCCGGCAGGCCCGCCCAGTCGACGGTGAAGTTGCTCGGGTCGCCGCCGAGGAAGGCGCGGGTCTCGTCGTGGGTGTTGCCGATGATCATCGGGACCTGCGCCGATTGCGCCGGCGCGTCCGGATAGAACGGGTGGCGGGTCAGGCTGCGCTCGTCCAGCACCGGGCCGAAGTAGAGGCCGCCGAAGCCGAGGACGGGGTCCAGCGCGGCCTGCGCCTCCACCAGCCGCTCCGCCGGCAGGGTGCGGACCTGGGCGGCCTCGCCCGGCCGAAGCTTCAGGGCGTCGAGCCAGGCCAGCGTGCGGCGCGTGGCGTTGCCGGGGCCCGACGCGGTGACCTGCTGGCCGCTCATGGTCGCGGCGCGATGGAACAGGCCCCTGGCCGCCGGCATGGCCATCAGCGTGGCGATCTTCGCCCCGCCGCCCGACTGGCCGAAGACCATCACCTGGCCCGGATCGCCGCCGAAGGCCGCGATGTTGTCCCGAACCCAGGCGAGCGCCAGCACCAGGTCGAGCTGGCCCGCGTTGCCGCTGTCGGCCAGCTCCGGGACCAGCCGGGCGAGGTAGGCGTAGCCGAAGGCGTTCAGCCGGTGGTTCAGGGTCACCACCACCACCTCGCCGCGCCGGGCCAGCCGCGCCCCGTCATAGAGCGGCGCCGATCCGGAGCCGGACGAATAGGCGCCGCCGTGGATGTAGACCATCACCGGCCGCCGGGTCCGGTCGCCGAGGCCCGCCGTCCAGACGTTGAGATAGAGGCAGTCCTCGCTGGTCGGCCCCGCGCCGCGCCCGGCCTGCGGCGAGGCGGGGCCATAGGCCGTGGCGTCGCGCGCCTCGGTCCAGGGCGCGGGCGGCGCGGGCGGCTGGAAGCGGCGCGGGCCGGTGTCGGCGCCGTAGGGCACGCCCTTGAAGACGCTGACGCCTCGGTCGAGATAGCCGCGCACCGGGCCATGGCGTGTACGGACGACCGGCGAGGCCTGGGCCCGCGCCGGCCGGGTGGCGAGCCCGAGACCGGCCGCGCCAAGGCCGCCGAGCACGCTCCGCCGCGGATAGCCGCTCATGCCGTCCTCCCCAGCCAGCCGCGCCGTCCGGCCCAGGCCAGGAACAGGTCCGGCCAGGCGGCGGCGGGCTTGCCGCGCACGCCGCGGATGCCGAAGCCGTGGCCGCCCTCCTCGAAGATGTGGGCCTCGGCGGCCACCTTGGCGGCGCGAAGCGCGGCCAGGTAGTTCAGGCTGTTCTCGGTGGGCACGGAGGGATCGTCCCAGGCGTGGACCAGGAAGGTCGGCGGCGTCGCCTGGTCGACGTGGAGATGCGGCGAATAGGCGGCTTCCGTCCCCGGCCCGGGCGGGGCGCCCAGCAGGGCCTCGCGGCTGCCCAGGTGGGCGAAGGGCCGGGCCATGTCGATCACCGGATAGATCAGGGCCGAGAGGTCCGGGCGGGCGTCGAGCCGGTCGGCGGCGTCGAGCGGCTCATAGACCCGGGCCTGGTGGCGGGTGGCCAGCGAGGCGGCCACATGCCCGCCGGCCGAAAAGCCCATGGCGGCCACCCGCTTGGGGTCGACCCCGAACCCCGCCGCGCCGGCGCGGATCAGCCGCATGGCCCGCTGGGCGTCCTGCAGGGGGACGTCCGACGCCCGGTCCCAGCCCTCGGCCGGCAGGCGGTAGCGCAGCACGAAGGCGGTCACCCCGGCCTCAGCCAACCGGCGTCCCACCTCGAAGCTCTCCTTGTCGACGACCACGCGGATATAGCCGCCGCCGGGCGCGATCAGCAGCGCCGCACCGTTCGGCCGCGCGGGCCGGAAGACGGTCATCAGGGGCGCGCCTATGCCCGTCACGTAGCGGTCCTGGAAGCCGGATGTGGCCACCCGATCGACGATAAGCTCGCGGGGCAGGACGCGGCGCGCGCCGGGCGGTCGCCCGGGCCAGAGCGGGACAACCTCGGTGGGATCGGGCAGGCTCGCGGCCGGTTCGGCGAGCGCCGGCGTCGCCGCGGCGGCGGCGAGACCCAGCAGGGTGCGGCGGTCCAGCGGCATGGGGACGGAGCCTCGGAGGAGCGACATGACACCGGTAGCATTCACCGTTTCGTCTCGCTAGCGTGGGGTGATGACGACCCGCAGGACCTTGCTGGCCACAGGCCTCGGCGCGCTCGCCGCCCCGGCCTGGACGGCGGACTACGCGGCGGCTCTGTCGCAGGCCTATGGCGCGCCGGTCGATCCGCCGGCGGCGCACCGGCGCGCGCTCGCCGCGACAAGGGCGGCGCAGGCCAGGGCGGATGTCCTGTTGCGCGGGCAGGGCCTCGTGGCCGGCGGCGTGGCCGAGCGGCTGCGCGTCCTGGCGAAGGATCCGCGCTGGCTCTACGCCGACGACGAGGCCGGGCGCGACCGGGCCGTGGCCGAGATGAACGGCCGCCTCGCCGCCCTGCGACCACGCCTGCCCGCCGCCTTCGGCGACCTGCCCGTCGCCGCGGCCGAAGTCCGGCGCATGCCCCCCGCCGACGTGGCGGCCGGGCGCGGCGGCTACCGCGAGGCGCCGCGGGACGGCCGGGCGCCCGCCTACTATGTCGACCTCAGGGCCATCCGCGCGCGGCCGGCCTGGACGCTGCCCAGCACCGCCTTCCACGAGGTGACGCCCGGCCACCTGCTGCAACTGCCGCTACAGGCGCAGGCTGCGCCGACGCTCGCCTATTTCGAGGCCTGGGCGATCTATGCCGAACAGCTGGCCCGCGACCTCGGCGCCTATGCGGACGATCCGCGGGGCGAGCTCGGCTACCTGCAGTGGCGCCTCTTCCGCCTCGGCCGCATCGTCGCCGACACCGGCCTGCACGCCCTGGGCTGGAGCCGTGAGAGGGCCATCGCCGCCATGGCCGGCCTGCAGGGCTTCCCCGCCGCCTTCATCACCATCGAGGCCGACGCGGACCGCATCGTCGCCCAGCCTGGCAAGGTCGCCGCCGAAGGGCTGGGGGCCCTGGCGCTCGCGGACTGGCGGCCGAAGGCCACGGCGCGGTGGCCCGCCTATCACCGCGCCATCCTGGCCGAGGGCCCGGCGGGTTTCGGCGAGCTGGAGCGGCGTGTGCGGATGACGCGCTAGCCCTACCTCCCCCGCAAGGCGGCGGGAGGGGGACCGCGCCCCGCAGAGGGCGTGGTGGAGGGGGGCGAGCCCCATCCGGCGACTCTGCAGCATCAGGCCTTTCCGCAGCGTCGGTGTCTCGCCCCCTCCACCATCGGCTCTCCGCTGCGCTTGGCCGATGGTCCCCCTCCCGCCGCTTCGCGGGGGAGGTAGGTCGAGGCGGGTTCCGTTCAGGACAGCGGGGCGGCGTTGTTGAGCTGGGTGACCTCGCGGATCCCGTCCGGCAACGCCACCCGCACCCTCGCCCCTTTCGGGTCGAACCCCACCGGCAGGCTCAGCTTCACCACCGCCGTCTTCGGCTTCAGGTCGCTCGGCGCCCTAAGAGCCGGCGTCACACCCCGCGCCACGACCTTGCCGGCCGCGTCCTCCACCACGACCGTCCCGGCCGGCGCGTCCACCGCGCCCAGGCTGTGCACGGTCACCTGCAGGCTCCGCCCCGACCGCTTGACGTCGTCCGCCCCGATCCCGATGTCCGCGCGGCCCTCGGTGGGCGGCCCGGCCTTGATGAGGTCGAACGCCATCACCGTGGTCTGACGGGGCGCGAAGACCACGTCCACCGAGGCGCTCTTCTCCAGTGGCACGGTGCGGGCCTGTGGCGCGTCGGCCGCGTCCTTGCCGGTCGTGTCGATCCCCGAGGTCATCCGCCAGTCGCCGGCGGCGACGTTCCAGCCGGTCATCGCCGCCGTCACCGGCCGATCGGCGGTGTTGAAGGCGATCACCTTGAAATGGGTCGGCGTCGCGCCCGGCATCAGGATCGCCACCTGCTCGGCCGCGTCGGGCCTGTCGAACCGCCAGCTCACCGTGGCGCCCGGCCAGATCCAGTTGCGCTTCAGCGCCACCCCGCCCAGGCGCGAACGCTGCAGCAGCTCCGAGGGGATCTCCACCCGGTCGCTCCACCAGTGGCCTTCGGTCATCATGTACATGCGCTGGTTGGCGGCGCGGATCTCCTCGCCGTAGAGGTCTTCCAGGCGCCGCTTGTCGCCGTCCGCCTGCCAGGCGAGGTAGCGGTCGAAGTTCGACGCGCCCGCGCCGGAGCCGCGCTTCACCGCCTCCGCCGTCCAGGCCGCCCGCTTGTCCAGCACGTCCATCAGGTTCTCGTTGAACTCGGTGATCGTCCGTGTGCCGCCCTTGGCCTCGGCGGCCATCAGCGGGGCGATATATTTCGCCTCGCCCGTCAGCCGGTAGGCCCCCCAAAGCAGCTGCATGGCCGGCGTGTTGACCGGTAGGGCGCCCTTGGTCTCGTCGGTGCGCCAGTTGATCTCGTCGGGCCAGACGGTCTCGCCATCGGGCCCGGCCTTGGCGTGCGCCAGGATGCCGTCGGCCAGGCCGATGACGTACCGGCGCGACGTGGGGTCGGCGTTGAAGCCGGCCATCAGCAGGCCGGGGTGCAGCACCAGCACCGACTGGTCCTTCTGCCACTCCCACGGACCTTCGCTGTAGACCTTGGATCCGGAGAACCAGCTGGTCTTGAAGTGCAGGTGTCCCGCGGCGTTCGGCTGGATGATGCGCGCGTAGGCCGCCACCGTGGTCATCAGCCGCTCGACCACCTTGGGGTCGCCCCAGCCGATGTACATGGCCTCCGAGTTCGAATTGATGCCGTCCTCGTAGGAATGCAGTTCGTCGGTGGCGATGGTCGCCAGGCCGTTGGTGAACATGCCGTTCCTGTAGGCGGCGTCGGCGAGCGCCGTGTGCGAGGCGCGGATACGGTCGGGCTCCTCGCCCATCAGGGCCAGGCCAGGCCACTGCTCCAGGAGGTCGGTATCGTCGGAGATGCCGCCGCCGAGGTCGCCGTAGGCCACCTGGCGGTTGTCGATCCACCAGTCGACGAAACGGCGGACCAGCTTCAGGTCCTCGAGCTGGCGGAACGCCCAGAGCGGCGTGCCGGCCGGCGGGACGGCCTGCGTGAACGGCAGCGGCCCCTGGCTGTTGTAGGTGATGTCGGCCCAGTACTCGCGGCCGATGCGGTTCTCCGGGTCGACCCGCAAGAGGTCGGTGGCGTCCTCCACCAGCCGGCGCAGCAGGGCCTCGCGCTTGGAGGCGGTGTGCTCCTCCACCAGGAAGCCCCAGTTGTCCTTCACCTGGTTCAGCCGGTCGGCGACGTGCTCGGCCAGGCCCTGGGCGCGGTCCTTGAACACCAGCCGGATCTTCGCGCCGTCGAGCTGGGCGGCGTTGAAGTCCGGGCCTGCGCCGGCCATGGTCAGGTAGAGGCTGCGGTTGGGCAGGATGCGGTCGCGGGTGTCGAGCCAGACGGTGCGCGCTTCGCCCGGCTTCACCGAGACCGAGACGTCCATCAGGTTGCGCATCGGCCAGATCGGGTCCTTGACCTGGATGTTCAGCGCAAAGGCCTCGCCGTGCGTCGGCTTCACCTTCAGGGCGGGGATCTCGATGGCGATCCCGTCCAGGGCGTCGTGCATGTTCTCCCAGCCGTAGCCGAACGAGCGGTAGAGCGGCTCGGCCGGCGGCGAGGCGCCGACCTCGTAGGGGATCAGGATATGGACCAGCGGCAGGCGCGCGGCCTTGTCGGCGGCCCGCGGCCGCATCGGCGCCCCGTCCGGCAGGGCCACGACCGTCGCCCGCTCATTCGGCGGATAGCGGCCGCGGATGAAGGCGTTCAGGCCGTCCAGGTCCGGCGAGTCCGGCGCCGCGCCGGCGCGAACCGTGTAGCTGAGCCGGGCCGTCCCCCTGGGCTCGGCGCCGGGCGCCAGGTCATAGGCGGCGATCTCCTGGATCGGCGTCTCCTGGGCGACGTTGGTGAAGGTCAGCGTCCCGCCGGTGCGGTCCTCCGTGAACTGATGGAACGTCCGCTCCTGGTCCCTCGGCCGGGTCGCGAGCCGGGCGCCGGCGCCGCCCTTGGCCGACCAGGTCAGGTCGCCGTAGGCCGCGCCCTGGATCTCCAGGTGGTTCCAGGGCTCCTTGGGGAGCGTCAGGACGAGCTGCTTGCCGCCTTCGACGTAGGTGTTCCAGTCGGGCAGGGTGAAGTAGTCGTTGCGGCCCGGCAGGCGCGAGCGGTTGTAGACGCCGGGCCAGGTGGTCTCGGCGATGCCGTCGGTCGCCTTCCACATCCATTCCTTGAGGTCCTTGGCGTCGGCGAACTCGACCTTGCGGATGCGGGTCACCGGCGCGGTGAGCAGCGGCGGCGCGTCGCCCGGCCGGTTCCAGCCCCAGCGCAGAGCCCATTCCTCGGCGGCGGTCTGGCGGACGGCCGGCGGGATGTCGCCGGCCGGCGGCGGCTCCTGCGCCTTGGCGAGCGCGCGGACCTGGCCGGCGTCGAGCGCGTGGTCGTAGATGCGCAGCTCGTCGTAGTCGCCGCCGCGCAGGAAGTTGTAGCGGCTCTGCACCTGGTGCGGCGAGACCGCCCGGCTGGTCGGGCCGAACTGGTCGAGGCCTGAATCCCAGACCCCGCTCGCCGCCTGCCGGGCCGCCAGCTTGCCGTCCACATAGAGCTCGACCCCGCGGGTCTCGTCCCAGGTGAAGGCCAGGTGCGTCCAGGTCTGCGGCCCCGGCCTGGCCGGCAGCTTGAAGGACACCCGCGTGCGCGCCAGGTTGTTGTCGGTGACGAAGGCGTCGAAGCCCGAGCCGTTCCAGTCGATCCGGAGCCAGGCCATGTCCCAGCTGGTGTGGTCGGCGAAGCCCACGCGGAAGATCGGGAAGGGCGCCTCGCCCACCGGATAGCGGCTGCGCCAGAAGAAGGAGAGGGTGCCGCGCTGGGCGTAGATGTTGCCGGGCGCCTTCCACGCCAGCACCACGTCGTCGGCGGCCGACAGGGCGCCGCCGGACACCCCGCTCGGCACGATCTGCACCTTGTCGGCGAAGTTGGGGACCGGGTCGCCGCCGGCGACCTCGGCGGTCAGGCCCTTGTCCGCGGACAGACGAAAGAGAAGGCCCGGATCGGCCGCGCGGGCGACCCCGGCAAGCGCCGCCGTAGCCGCGGCGGCGATGAGCATGAGGCGGCGGCGACGGCTGAGCGGCACGATCTGACCCTTCCTGGCGTGGCGACCTTACTCTAGCGGCGGTTCGGGCCACGAATTGACTTATGACACCGGTGGCAAAATTCGCGACCCGCGGTCCACGAGGGCTTGCGGGACAAAGTAAACCATGGCTTATTCGCCGTTGCTACCGGTGTCATGTCTTGTTTTGACACCGGTGTCATACATAGGATGCGAGTGGCGTCAAGCTTCGCCCGACCGGTCGGCGGCGTATCGACAGGCGGCGGCTCGCGAGGGAGGGAAAGACAGATGGTTCGCCAAGGAATTCCTGCGTCCGGACGCCGGCTCAAGAACAGCGCCTCGTTGGCCGCGCTCGCCTGCGCCACCCTGTGGGGGGGATCGGCCGCGGCCCAGGCGACGGCCGCCGCGGCGCCGGCCGCGGCGGCGGCGACCACCAACGTCGAGGAGATCGTGGTCACCGGCTTCCGCGGCAGCCTGCAACAGGCGCTGCAGATGAAGAAGACCTCGGCGATCACCGCCGACACCATCCTGGCCGAGGACATCGGCAAGTTCCCCGACCTCAACCTCTCCGAATCGATCCAGCGCATCCCGGGCGTCGCCCTGCAGCGCGACGCCGGTGAGGGTCGCGAGATCTCCGTGCGCGGGCTCGGACCTCAGTTCACCCGGGTGCGGATCAACGGCATGGAGGCGCTCTCCACCACCGGCACCTCCGACGCCAACGGCGGCGTCAACCGCGGCCGCGCCTTCGACTTCAACGTCTTCGCCTCCGACCTCTTCAACTCGATCACCGTCAACAAGACCGCCGAGGCGGCGACCGAGGAAGGCTCGCTGGGCGCGACCGTCGACCTGCGCACCGCGCGGCCCTTCGACTACAAGGGCTTCACCTTCGTGGTCTCGGGCCAGGAGGGCTACAACGACCTTTCCGAGAAATACAATCCGCGCGGCGCGATCCTGATCGCCGACCAGACGGCGGACGGGACCTTCGGCGGCCTGCTCTCGGTGGCCTACAACCGCCGCGACACCAAGGACATCGGCACCTCGACGGTGCGCTGGGCGACCGGCAACGCCTTTGCGCCGGGCTTCCGCTCCGTGCTGCCGGGCGCCGGCGTCACCCTCGCCCAGGCCGACGCGGCCTTCCATCCGCGCTTCCCGCGCTTCGACGACTACACCGACCACGAGGACCGCCTGGGCGCCACGGGCTCCCTGCAGTGGCGGCCGAACGACAAGACGCTGTTCAGCTTCGACGCCCTCTACGCCGACTTCAAGGCGACCCGCGAGGAGCGCTATCTGGAGGCGCCGTCGTTCAGCGTCTCCGGCGCCTGCACCGCGGCCACCACCGCCAGCGGCGCCTGCGGCATCGCCCAGACCGACGTCGTCTCCGCGACGCTCGACCCCGCCACCAACACCCTCACCAAGGGCACGTTCAACAACGTCGACCTGCGGGTCGAGGACCGCTTCGACAAGCTGGACACCAAGTTCACCCAGTTCACCCTGGCCGGCGAGCATGAGTTCAACGACCAGTGGAAGGCCGACTTCGTGGCCGGCCACGCCAAGTCGGACTTCACCAACCCGATCCAGACGACGCTGACCTTCGACCAGCTCAACGTCCAGAACTACAGCTACGACTACACCCAGGGCCGCGTGCCGCTGCTGTCCTACGGCAGCGCCAACCTGACCAGCCCCAGCGCCTGGACCCTGACCCAGATCCGCGAGCGGCCGCAGACGGCGCTCAACACCTACGACAACGCCCAGGTGAACCTCTATTTCACCCCCTATGAGCCGCTGAAGCTGTCGGGCGGCCTCGACTACAAGAAGTACGCCTTCATCACCACCGAACTGCGCCGCTCCAACGGCACGACGGCCAACCAGGAGGCGGTGATCCCGGCCGGGATCGCGGCCATCCCGGTGTCCAGCTATTCGCAGGTCACCACGCTCAACACCAAGGGCCTCGACGCCCCGTCGGGCACCGCGGTGAACTGGCTGGTGCCGAACCTCGACGTCGCCAACGGCCTGCTCAGCCTCTACGACCAGACCGCCTTCGGCGGCGCCTTCCACCTGGGTCCGGAGCCGGCGCTCGGCAACAACAACTCCGTGCACGAGAAGGACACCGGCGGCTTCGTCCAGGCCGACTGGCACACCCAGCTCGGGGCCTGGCCGTTCCGCGGCAACGTCGGGGTGCGTTACGTCAAGACCGAGCAGGACGCCTCGGGCTTCACCTTCGTGAACGGCGCGCCGCTGGCGATCACCTCCAGCCGCGAATACTCAGACACCCTGCCGTCGATCAACATGGTGCTGGAGCCCTACGAGAACTTCCTCGTCCGCTTCGCCGCCGCCAAGGTCATGGCCCGGCCGAACCTGGGCAGCCTGACGCCCAGCGTCACGGTCAGCGTCTCCGGCGCCAACCACACGGTCACCGCCGGCAACCCGAACCTGGATCCCTTCCGGGCCAAGGCCTACGACCTCAGCTTCGAATGGTACTTCAACAAGGACTCGCTGATCTCGCTGGCCCTGTTCCGCAAGGACATCGACAGCTTCGTGCAGACCAAGCAGCAGACGGCGGTGTTCCACAACAATCCGTTCGGCATCCCCGACAATGTGGCGACCGCGGCCTGCGGCAACCTGGTCGGCTGCGACACCACCACCACCAACTGGACCTTCACGGTGCCGGTCAACACCCCCGGCGGGCCGGTCGAGGGCTTCGAGATCAACTACCAGCAGGCCTTCACCTTCCTGCCCGGCCTGCTCAGCCACACCGGCGCGCTGATCAACTACACGCACGTGAAATCGTCGATCCAGTACATCAACGGGTCCGGCGTCGTGGTGGCGACCAACGACCTCACCGGCCTCTCCCGCGAGAGCTACAACGCCACGCTCTATTATGAGGACGAGCGGATCTCGACGCGGATCTCGGCGGCCTACCGGTCGAAGTACCTGACCCGGGTCCCCGGCCAGGAGACCGGCACCGACGTCGACGGCACCAACTCGACCTTCAACCTCGACGCCTCGTTCCAGTACACCTGGAACCAGCACCTGAAGTTCACCGTCGAGGGGATCAACCTCACCGACGAGTTCCAGGACCAGTTCAACGACAGCTCCAACCGGGTGAGCTTCTACCACCACACCGGCCGCGAGTTCATGGTGGGCTTCCGCTACACCTACTGAGGCGGAGAGGTCGGCGCTGCTGCTGGCGGGCAGGAGCGCGGGCGACCGCCCTCGAACCGCGGATCCAAACGCAGGTCGGACCCGTCCTCCCCGGTCCGGCGGCAGCGGGGGTCGCGCGGATCGAGGGCGGCGTCGCCCGACGCGTAGCCGAGCGCGAAGCTCCGCCGATCGGCGCTGTAGGGACCGCCGTAGCCGTAGCCGTAGCCATAGCCGAACCCGTCGCCATAGACGCCGGCCCGTCCCTTGAAGCGGCTCTCGCCCACCGCGATGCTCACCGTCCCGGTCTTGCCGACCGGGATGTCGCTTTGCACATAGGCGCTGCGATAGCCGCTGGAGCCGACGGCGACGTCCACCGTCCCATGGATCTTGCGGGGCGCATCGCCCGAGGTGACGCCGTCGGCGCCGTCGCGGGGCAGGGCGAGCGCCGGCGAGGTCTTCAGGTAGGTGTCGATCTGCTCGGCCACCGAAGGCGGCGCGCCGGACGCCGAGGCCGGCGCGGTCGCCAGGGTCTCCGGCTCGGCGGCCTTGGCGGCGGCGGAACCCAGGGCGGCGACGGCGGCCAGGACGGGGAGGAGG
>Ga0207695_10004596_pt1 | contig 18750 bp, 15 predicted proteins | sample KBSC54metaG_FD_184354 | JGI IMG/M metagenome (GOLD analysis project Ga0207695, IMG submission 184354) | Corn rhizosphere microbial communities from Kellogg Biological Station, Michigan, USA - KBS C5-4 metaG (SPAdes) (version 2) | ecosystem: Host-associated > Plants > Roots > Rhizosphere > Soil... | reverse complement strand
CGTCGCGGCCGCTCGATTGGCCCGCGCCGCTTGCGACAAGTACTCGACGCCCGATAAGCCACGGTTCGTCGCCGGCTCGATCGGGCCCACGGGTCTGCTTCTGTCGAGCAACGACCCCGTTCTCTCGAACACGACCTTCGCGGAGCTCGAAGAGAATTACTACACGCAAGCCAAGTATCTCGTCGAAGGCGGAGTGGACGTTCTGCTCATCGAGACATCGCAAGACATTCTCGAGGTGAAGGCCGCCGTCGCCGGCTTCGAGCGGCTGTTCGTCGAGATTGGTCGTCGCGTCGCGATCCAAGCACAAGTCACGCTCGACACGAGCGGACGCATGCTGCTCGGCACGGACATCGCGAGCGCGATGACGACCCTCGAGGCGTTGCGCATCGACGTGATCGGTCTCAATTGCTCGACGGGTCCCGAGCACATGCGCGAGCCGATTCGGTATCTCGCCGAGAATGCGATTCGACCTGTGTCGTGCATTCCGAACGCGGGCTTGCCGCTCAACACCGGCACGGGCGACGCGATCTATCCACTCGAGCCCGAGCCGATGGCGCAGATGCTCGGCGAATTCGTCGAGCAGTTCGGCGTCAGAATTGTGGGTGGATGTTGCGGAACGACACCCGAGCATCTGAAAGCGATTGTGAAGAGGATAGAGGGCAGCGATTCGAGCGCGGAAGGTGGAGGCTCGAGGGTTGCGGGAAGGACTACAGCAGGCGGGCGACGCCCGTCTGCTGCTGAACCGCATGCGACAACCTCATCAAGTGCCCGCGCGTCAGCGCGCCGCACACCTTCCCTCGGCACTCCACCCTCCACCCTCCACCCTGGCGCAATTCGCGGTTCCAAAGTCCCACGCGCCTCGTCCGCCATGCGCGCCATCGACTTCGATCAAAATCCGAAGCCGCTGCTCATCGGCGAACGCGTCAACGCGCAGGGATCACGCAAGGTCAAACGGCTGCTGCTCGGTGATGACTACGACGGAATCGCGACCGTCGCGCGCGAACAGGTGGAATCGGGCGCGCACGTCCTCGACGTCTGCGTCGCCGTCACGGAGCGCGGCGACGAAGCGGAGCAGATGGCGAAGGTCGTCAAGCTGCTGTCGATGACCGTCGAGACGCCCATCATGATCGACTCGACGGAAGCCGGCGTCATCGCGACCGCGCTCGAGACGATTCCGGGGCGCGCCATCATCAACTCCATCAACATGGAGAATGGCCGCGAGCGCATCGATCGCGTAGTGCCGCTCGCCAAGAAGCACGGCGCGGCGCTCGTCGCGCTCACGATCGATACGGAAGGCATGGCGAAGACGCGCCAGCGGAAGCTCGACGTCGCGAAGAAGATCTATGACATCGTCGTCGGCGAGTACGGCCTCAAGCCCGAAGATCTCATCTACGACGATCTCACCTTCACGCTCGCGACCGGCGACGCCGAATGGATCGACTCGGCCGTGGAGACGATCGAAGGCATCCGGCTCATCAAGCGCGAGCTACCAGGTGTCTACACGAGCCTCGGCGTATCGAACGTGAGCTTTGGTCTGGCGCCGGACGCGCGCGCCGTTCTGAATTCAGTGTTCTTGCATCACTGCGTCGAAGCGGGACTCGACATGGCGATCGTGAACCCTGCGCACGTGCAACCGTACGCGGAGATTCCGGCCGACGAGCGCGCGCTGGCCGATGATCTGGTGTTCAATCGCCGGCCCGATGCGCTGCAGCGTTTCATCGAGCACTTCGATCAAAGAGCGAATGGAGAGTCCGCCGACAGCGCCCGCGCTGGCGGCGTTCAAATAGATGCATCCAGTGAGCTCGCGCCGGAGGCGCGAGTTCACTGGATGGTGGTGCACCGCAAGAAGGAAGGCATCGAGGCGGCGCTCGACGTCGCCGGCGTGCGCGAGAACCCAGTTCGCGTGCTGAACGAGGTGTTGTTGCCGGCGATGAAGGAAGTCGGCGACAAGTTTGGCGCGGGCGAGCTCATTCTGCCGTTCGTGTTGCAATCCGCCGAAGTGATGAAGAAGGCGGTGAAGCATCTGGAGCAGTTCTTGGAGCGCGCCGAAGGATACACAAAGGGACGCGTCGTGTTGGCGACGGTGTACGGCGATGTGCACGACATCGGCAAGTCGCTCGTGAATACGATCCTCTCGAACAACGGTTATACGGTTTACGATTTGGGCAAACAGGTTCCGGTAAACACCATCATCGAAAAGGCGCTCGAGGTAAACGCGGATGCGATCGGATTGTCGGCATTGCTCGTGTCGACGTCAAAGCAGATGCCGCTGTGCGTGCAGGAGCTCGATCGTCGTGGCTTGGACATTCCGGTGCTGATTGGCGGCGCCGCGATCAATCGCCGGTTTGGGCGACGCGCGTTGTTCGTCGAAGGCGAGCGGGCGTACGAGTCTGGTGTCTTTTATTGCAAGGATGCATTCGAGGGACTGGAGACGATGGATCGCCTTCAGGACGTCGAGACGCACGACACCTTCGTCGCGAAGTTGCTCGAGGATGCGCGGACGGACAAGTTCCTGCACACGAACGTTGGAAAGGACACGTCGTCGGGCAACGCCGGCGGCGAGCGGAGCGACGTCACTGCCGACAACCCGGTGCCCTCGGCGCCGTTCTTCGGCGCGAAAACGCTCAATGACATTCCTCTCGACGAAGTCTTCGCGCTGCTCGATCTCGACGAGCTCTATCGACTGCAATGGGGTGCGCGTGGATCGGGACCGGAATACGAGGCGACTGTCCGCAAAGAATTCGAGCCGACGCTCGCTCGGCTCAAGGAATCAGCAAAGTGTGATCGTTGGCTTCAGCCGCGTGCGGTGTACGGGCTCTTCCCTGCTCAGTCACTGGCGAACGATCTGGTCGTATACGATCCCGCCGCGTATGCCGTAGACGGCACGACGCGTGAGATCGCGCGCTTCCATTTCCCGCGCCAGGAAGGACGCGAGCGGCTCTGCATCGCTGACTATTTCCGATCGAGCAATTCGACGGATGTCGACGTCGTCGGGTTTCAGGTCGTGACCGTCGGCGACGCCGCAACTGAGCGATTCCAAACGTTGCAGAACTCCGGCGAGTATACCGAGGCGTTTTACGTGCATGGATTGGCCGTGGAGACCGCGGAAGCTGTCGCGGAGTGGATGCACCGAAAGATTCGGCACGAGCTCGGCGTTCCAGCGGGACAGGGTAAGCGATATTCGTGGGGCTACGGCGCGTGTCCGGATCTCGAGGATCACGCGCAGTTGTTCAGAATCTTGCCAGTTGAAAGCGAGCTCGGTATGCAGCTCACGAGTGCCTATCAGTTGATTCCTGAGCAGAGCACGGCGGCGATCATCGTGCATCATCCCCAGGCGAAGTACTACGCCGTCCGAGGCGAAGGAGCCAAGTAGTGGCCTCCCAGTCCAAGCTCCAGCGTCTACTCGACCCCAATGCCATCGTCATCTTCGACGGCGCCATGGGCACGATGCTGTACAGCAAGGGCGTGTTCATCAATCAATGCTACGATGAGCTGAACGTTCGTGCACCCGATATGGTACGCGACGTCCACAAGCAGTACGTCGCGGCGGGCGCCGAAGTCATCGAGACGAACAGCTTCGGCGCGAATCGCCTCAAGCTCACGCAGCATGGCTTGCAGGATCAGGTGCACGAGCTCAATCGTTCCGCCGCCGTGTTGGCGCGCGAAGCCGCCGGCGACCGCGCGCTCGTTGCAGGGGCGATCGGACCACTCGGTGTACGCATCGAGCCGTACGGACCGACGAGCGCCGACGAGGCGTGTTCCGTATTTCGCGAGCAATTGATCGGGCTCAAGGACGGCGGCGTCGATCTGTTCATTCTCGAGACGTTCAGCGATCTCCAGGAGATCGAGCAGGCGATCCGCGCGGCGCGGTCAGTCGATCCCAGCTTGCCGATCGTCGCGCAGATGACCGTTGGCGTCGACGGACGAACGCCGTATGGGGCGACGCCTGAGGACGTAGCGCGCTCGCTCGACAGTTGGGGCGTGGACGTCATTGGGCTCAACTGCTCCGTCGGGCCGCAGACCATTCTCGAATGCATCGAGAAGATGTCACCGCACACGCGCAAGAAGTTGAGCGCGCAACCAAACGCCGGGATGCCGCGCGACGTCGGTGGCCGCAGCATGTACATGGCGAGCCCGGAATACATGGGGACGTATGCGCGGCATCTCGTGCAAGCCGGAGCCAAGGTCGTGGGCGGATGCTGCGGCACGACCCCGGAGCACATTCACTCGATGGTCGAAGGTGTGCGACCATTGAGTCCACGGCTCGCGGGCGGCGGCGTTCTCGACGTCTCGCACAATGCTGGTGCGACTGGAAGCAGTGTGAGTACAACGATCACCGAGCCTCGCGCGCCAGCGGCTGATGGCGTGCCGCCTGTGCCGCTGGCTGAGCGCTCCAAGTGGGGACGCAAGCTCGCGACGAACGAATTCGTCACGTCAGTGGAGATCGTGCCGCCACGAGGCGTCGACGCGACGCGCATGCTCGCCGACGTCGGGCGACTGAAAACAGCCGGCGTCGATGCGGTGAACGTGCCCGACGGTCCACGGGCGCAGAGCCGAATGGGCGCGCTACTCACGAGTGTGCTCATCGAACAGCAAGTCGGTATCGAGACGGTGACGCACTATGCCTGTCGCGATCGCAACCTGCTCGGCATGTTGAGCGATCTGTTGGGCGCGGCTGCGGTTGGGTTGCGCAACCTGCTCGTCGTCACGGGCGATCCGCCGAAGATGGGTCCGTATCCCGATGCGACTGCCGTATTCGACGTCGACTCGATCGGCTTGACGAATTTGATTCGCAATCTCAATCGCGGTCTCGATCCCGGCGGCAATGCGATTGGGAAGCCGACATGTTTTGCCATTGGCGTTGGATGCAATCCTGTCGCGATCGATCCCGCGCAGGAGCTCAAGCGCTTCGAGTGGAAGGTCGACGCCGGCGCGGAGTACGCGATCACGCAACCGGTATTCGACGCGGCGCAGCTCGAGCGGTTTCTCGCGTCGATCGCGCACGTGCGAATCCCGATCATCGCGGGAATCTGGCCGCTGGTCTCGGTGCGCAACGCGGAGTTCCTCGCCAACGAAGTGCCGGGCGTGACCGTACCAGAGAGCATCATCACGCGAATGCGTCGCGCGAACGAGAAATCGAAGGAGCACGCCGTGGCGGAGGGCGTCGCGATCGCGCACGAAATGTTCGATCGCGTGAAAGGCGCTGTCGAGGGCGTTCAGGTTTCGGCACCATTCGGTAAGGTCGAACTCGCGTTGAAGGTCTTCGAACGGAGCTGAGGTGACGCCGGTCAAGCACAACCTCGTCGCACTTGGATCGGCCGCTGTGCTCGCGGTTTATGCCGCGGGCTACTCTCGAACGCGTGCCGCGGCCGCCCAGTACGAGATGCAGTCCGAGAATCGCCGACCGCGTGAGGCATCACGGTCACCATCACCGGCACAGACTGGGGCGGCGGCTCCAGCTGCGGCGATCGCTGCAGCGACTGATGCACGGGCGGACACGGTCCGCGACGTTGGGCCCGCCCACGTCCCTGCGGCGACGCTGACAACAAAGCACCCCAGGGCCGAAACGCACGCATCCGTCGAGGCAACGAAGCACGAGGACACGACCGCGACGAAACCGCCGTCCGACACGACTACGTCACGCGTCGCCGCTCCGCCCGCTAACCCAACGCCTGACTCGACGAAAACCGTTGCGGCTCGAGCAACAGATTCGGCGACGACAACTGCGGGCAACGCCGCAGCGGCGTACAAGGACGGCACTTACTCGGCCTGGGGGACATCGCGACACGGTGACATCGAGGCGACGGTGCTGATCAAAGGCGGAAGAATCGAGGCCGCGATCGTCAGCCAATGTCTCACGCAGTACTCGTGTTCGTTGATCTCGGAGCTGCCGATCCAAGTGGTGTTGCGCCAAAGTCCGGAAGTCGACTTCGTTTCCGGCGCGACGCAAAGCACCAACGCGTTCTACTACGCAGTCGTCAACGCGCTGAAGAAAGCGAAGTGACCGACGCGTACGTCCGCACCGTCGCGTCGATGGGCACCGTCGTCACCGCGCATGTCGTCGGACGAGCGGCGAGTGACGTCGAACGAATCGAATTGGAACACGCCGCCTCGAGCGCGCTGGCATGGTTCGAAGAAGTCGAGCGGGTATGCTCGCGGTTCGATCCGGAGAGCGAACTGAGTCGCTTGTCGAAGCAGATCGGCTCCCGCATGCCCGTGAGCGACTTGCTCTTCGAGGTGGTGCAGTTCGCTCTCGCAGTCGCAGAAGAAAGCGGAGGCGCCTTCGATCCGACGCTCGGCTTGCAGCTCGAGGCGAGAGGCTTCGACCGCGAGTATCGGAGCGGTGCGGTCGTGCGCACGCCCCTCGAGTCTGACGATATGGCGAGCTATCGCGACGTCGAGCTGGACGCCGATCAGAAAACTATCATGCTGGGCCGGCCGCTCCTGCTCGACCTTGGCGGCCTGGCGAAGGGGCTGGCGATCGACATGGCCGTGCGCGAGCTCGAGCAACGCTCGTTCGAGAATTTCGCGATCGACGCGGGCGGCGATTTGTATCTCTCGGGGCACAACGCCGGCGACGAACCCTGGTCGGTCGGCATTCGTCATCCGCGACATGACGGTGAGCTAATCGAGACACTTCGCGTCTCGAATGTCGCAGTGTGCACGTCGGGCGACTATGAGCGGCGCGCACCGGGCGGGCCGGCGGAGCACCACATCGTCGACCCGCGCACGAAAGCGTCGGCGGTCGACGCGGCGAGTGTGACAGTGGTGGCGCCTTCGGCGATGGTCGCTGACGCGCTCGCGACCGCCGCGTTCGTGCTCGGCCCCGTCGACGCTCTCGCTTGGCTCGAGCGCCACGGCGTCGACGGAATGATCATCACGCCGTCGCTCGAGCGATTTGCAACGCGAGGCATGCGCAGGGAGTATTGCGTCGAGCGTGGGTCGTCGCCCGATTCCGTCGTGTGACGTTCAGTCGGTTCTTCCGCACGCCGAAGGGCCTGGCCCTGATCGTCCTCGCGCTGCTGACGATTCTCGCGAGCGCCGGAGCAGGAGTCTCTCTGGTCGCTCCGCGCGTCGCCGCCGCGATTGTGCCGGCGATGCTGATCGACGCCGTGATTCTCCGGGGCATCAAAAGCAAATGGTTCTTTCCGAGCGGCGCGTTGTTGACCGGCTTGATCGTAGCGATGATCTTGAGCCCTCGCGAGCCATGGTACGTCGAGGCGGTCACTTCGGTGATTGGAGTGCTCAGCAAGTACGCCGTGAGAGCTCGCACAGCGAACGTCTTCAATCCGGCGGCGCTCGCGCTCGTCGCGGCGTTTTACGTGTTCCACACCGCGCAAAGTTGGTGGGGCGCGTTGCCAGAGATCTCGCCGATCGCGTTGGCCGTGCTCATTGCCAGTGGGGCGTTCATCGCCTACAAGGTCAACAAGATTCCGGCGGCGCTCGCGTTTCTCGGCGCATACTATGCGCTCGCGACGATCTCGGCGTTTACCGGCGATCCGAGGCGAGTCGCCGCACTATATCGAGCGCCCGATCTGCACGCTGCGTTGTACTTCGCGTTCTTCATGGTCACCGATCCACCGACGTCGCCACCCAAGCATCGCGATCAGCTCCTGTTTGGCGCCATCGTCGCGTTGGCGAGCTTCGCGGCATTCGAGTTGATCGGAGCCGTCTACTTTCTGCTCGCGGGACTCCTCGTTGCGAACGCGTGGGAAGGGTGGCGGCGGATGAAAGAGCGGGCTCGCCGGTAAATCCTGGCAAATCTCAATGTGGCGCACCGCGGGTTGAGACATACATTGTGAATCGCGTGGCCAGCGGCGTGGCTGCCATGCCGGTCTCGGAGAGTCCGCCCGTTTCTCTCAGTGGACACAGCCGAATGCCCTTGGATCGATCGCCGACCAATCACGTGAGCTACTGGGCTTCCTCCGAGGATCACGCTCGGACTATCGTCGACGACCACGGTGTCGAGTGGGAAGTTTACGACGAAGGTACGTGGAGCATCCAACTCGCCCTCGATTGGGACATGCTGCCACAGACGAGCAATCCGGGCCTGCTCTTCGTGTCCGACTCCGGACGCCGGCGATTGTGGCCATGCCCCGAGGCATGGCAAGGGATGGGCGACGCCGATCTACTCGGCCTGCTCGGTCGGGCGAAGGCGCTCACCTAGCGAGGTGAGAGTCTCGCGACGAAAGTCGGGCCGTCGCGGCGAAGTTCGGCGGTCTCCCGCACACCGTGAGTTGTCATCCTGAGCGCGGCGAAGGATCTGCTGTTCATAACTGCGTTCCCAACAGCAGATCCTTCGCCGCTCCGCTCCTCAGGATGACAAAGAGCTTTCTGCCAGCAGCTCTCCAAGCGTGTCGAACCGATCCGACCATGCCTGCTTGATGCGCTCGCCGGTGGTGCGGTCCGGAAGGTTGGTGTGCTCGATGGCGACGTAGCTCTTCCGTTCACCCTTGGGGAAGAATCCCACAGCGACGATGCCGCCGTCGGGCCAGCCAAGTCGTATCGACTTTGGCCGCGTCGCCTTGCGCACCTTCACGCCGGCTTCGTTCAGCCAGTGACGACGGACGTGCGCGTCGGCCCATGCGTCGAAGAGAGTGGTCACCGGCACGTTGTACGTTCGTGATTTCGAGATCTGGAATGTCCCGTTGCGCTTCTGTCCGCGAGCGCGAAGGCCCTTGATGCGCTCGTAGCCGACGGCCACCGTTTGGGTCCACCACGGACCGACCTCGTACTTCGCTTGCACGAGCTTCGCGATGTCACGGTGCGACATCTTGTCCGCGCCGTAGTGGTCGAGCGCTTTCACCCAGCGCTCCCACGTGCAGCCCGTACTTGCTTTGACCTTCTCGTCGCTCATGCCGGCAAGGGCCGCTAAACCTCTCGGCTTCGCGGCGAACTCCTTGGGCTTCTTTGTGATTTGTGCCCGGGCGGCGGTATACGCTTCACCCGTCTTCTGCATGCGAGCGCGAACGAGGCGCTTCAAATCCTTTTGCTGAGGCATCGTCGGTTCTCCTTTGGACGCACCACGGGCTACTCCCCAGCAGCGCACCCGAGGTGACGCAAAGGATTGACGATACGAATCCGGGAGTCTGCCCCCCTTTGCCTCGCATAGGATTCCGGCTGGGGCGGGATCGCTCGAGGTTCGGCGCGGATCGGCGCCGCCAACACGATGCAAGATTTCAAGACCGGCGTCAATACACCACATCTGGCGATATATTGAACTCCATGCGCGCGATTCTGCTCATCGACCACGGCTCCGTCCGCGAAGAGGCGAACCACATGCTCGCCTCTGCCGCGGATCTCTTGCAACAGATGGTCGGCGACGCCGTCCAGGTGCACTACGCCCACATGGAGCTCGCCGAGCCGACCATCGCTCAAGGGTTTGCCGCATGCGCGCGCGGTGGTGCGACCGAAGTGATCGCGTTTCCCTACATGCTGTCGCCCGGAAAGCACGTCACGCGCGACATCCCGCGTCTCGTCGCCGCGGCCGCGCAAGAATTTCCTGGCCTCAGCTATCGTGTCACCGAGGCGTTCGGCCTTCACGAAAAGCTCGCCGAGCTGATCGCCTTGCGTACCGGCGTCGAGATCATCGCACCAACAAGCGCCCGGTAAGCGCGCCATCGCCCACATGCCAAACGACCTTTCCCTCTCCTCGTCGCACGCGCCACTCACAACGCTGTCCGACGACGAGGCGTTGTTTCGCGACGCCGTTGCTGGATTCGCCAACGAGGAAGTTCGCCCGCGCGTGCAGCGGATGGAGCGCGACGGCAAGATCGATCCGACCCTCATCAAGAAGTTCTTCGAGATGGGATTGATGGGTATCGAAGTCGCCGAACAATACGGTGGCGCCGGCGGCTCACTGTTCATGGTCGCACTCGGTGTCGAGGAGATCAGCAAGGTCGACCCGGCCGCGGCGATTCTGATGGACGTGCAGAACACGCTCGTCAACTATCCAATTCGCTCGTACGGCAGCGACTACATCAAGTCGACGTATTTGCCACAGCTCACCGGCGAGAAAGTCGGAGCATACGCGCTCTCAGAACCGGCGTCGGGTTCGGACGCATTCGGCATGCAGGCGCGCGCCGAGCAGCGAGGCGATCGCTGGATTCTGAACGGTCGCAAGATGTGGATCACCAATGGCGCCGAGGCGGAGATCTACGTCGTGTTCGCCAATGCGAATCCGCCGGCGGGCTACAAGGGGATCACGGCGTTCGTTGTCGAGCGCGGCTTCAAGGGCTTCGCGGTCGGCAAGAAGGAAGACAAGCTCGGCATTCGCGCGTCCAGTACGACTGAACTCATCCTCGACGACGTAGAAGTCCCGAATGAGAACGTGCTCGGGCCAGTTGGCCAGGGCTACAAGATCGCGATCGAGACGTTGAATGAAGGACGCATCGGCATCGGCGCACAGATGATTGGCGTCGCGGCAGGCGCGCTTCAGGCGGCGACAGAATACGTGAAAGATCGCTCGCAGTTCGGGAAGAAGCTGGCCGACTTTCAGGGTATTCAATTCCAGCTCGCGCAAGCGCGCACCGAGCTCGAGGCCGCTCGTCTCATGGTCTACAACGCGGCACGACTCAAGGATTCCGGCAGGGATATCGCGATGGAAGGCGCGATGGCGAAGCTGTTCTCGTCACAGGTCGCGGAACGGGTGACGTCGATCTCGCTCGAGCTCTTCGGCGGATACGGCTACACGAAGGATTATCCGGCCGAAAAATTCTATCGGGACGCGAAGATCGGCGCGATCTATGAAGGCACGAGCAACATGCAGCTGCAGACGATCGCCAAGGCGATGCTCAAATAGCGGTGGAACGGTGGAACGGTGGAACGATAGAACGATGAAAGCGATCAGAGTTCACGAAACGGGCGGGCCCGAAGTCCTAAAGCTTGACGAGCTTCCCGATCCAACGCCGGGGCCGGGCGAGCTGCTCGTCGACATCGAGGCGGTCGGCGTCAATTTCATCGAGATCTATCAGCGAGAAGGTGTCTACCCGCTCCCCCGCCCGTTCACGCTGGGCAGCGAAGCCGCTGGGGTCGTGCGATCGGTTGGCGCAAGGGTGGCAGAGCTTCGAGTCGGCGACCGTGTCGTTTCGCAAAGCGTCAAGGGCGCGTACGCCGAACGTGCGCTCGTTGCGGCTGAGCATGCCGTGCGCATTCCTGATGGAGTGAGCACCAAGGTCGCCGCGGCTTTGTGTCTCCAGGGAATGACGGCGCACTATCTCGCGACGACGACTTTTCCGCTCTCGCGCGGGCACACAGCGCTCGTGCACGCGGCGGCCGGCGGTGTCGGTCTTTTGCTCTGCCAGATCGCAAAGAAGCGTGGCGCGTTCGTTATCGGCACGGCGTCGACAGAGGAAAAGCGCAAGCTTGCGCACGCCGCCGGCGCCGACGAGACGATTGATTACACGACCGAAGACTTTGCCGCCGCGACGCGCCGAATCACCAGCAACATTGGCGTCCATGTAGTGTACGACTCAGTAGGCAAGTCGACGTTCGATAAATCGCTCGACAGTCTGACTAGGCGCGGTATGATGGTATTGTTTGGGCAATCGAGTGGCTCGGTTCCACCGTTCGATGCACAGATCCTCAATCGCAAAGGCTCGTTGTTTCTCACGCGACCGAAGCTCAACGATTACGTCGCTACCAGGGACGAGCTGCTTGCGCGCATGAACGACCTGTTGGGCTGGGTGCAATCGGGCGAGCTCTCCGTGCGCATCGGCGCGGAGTTCCCGCTCGAGCAGGCAGGTGATGCGCAGGCCGCACTGGCGTCGCGAAAGACGACGGGCAAAGTAATCCTCGTTCCGAGTCACGCATGAAGCTCTCCGTCGCCCTGCCACTCGTCGTCGGCGCGGCGTTCGGAACCGTTGCATCGAGCGCGATGGCGCAACAGTCTGCATCGCGCACCAAGCAAGCTGTCGTTCGAGTGTTCGTTGTTGATTCTGCGGGAGCAGCGGTCACGGCCGCCGACCTTGCGGTGGTTCGCGGCCTCAACGCCGTAATCGCGCACGGCTCGACCGATCAATATGGTCGGGCGACGATCGGCTTCGCCTCGGACGATGGCGAATACGACATTGTCGTACGCAAGATCGGATACCCGCGAAGCGACCGCGTCTTCGAGATGGGCTCGCGCGATACGATTTCGCTCTCCATCGTCGTGCCGGCGCCGTCGGCCAAGACACTCGACGCGGTCAAGATCACGGCAAAAGAAGATCTCAAGACAAAAATCTATTCGATCGACGCCGACGCGATTGCCGCCAGCACGCGACCGCTGTTCACGTCGTGGGACATCATAACGAAGCTGCGCCCCGACATGGCCGGCGGCCGCGCGCCATGCAACGGCGATCGGATCAATCTCTGGGTGAACGGATCGCGAATCCGATTCGTTCCCAGGAACGACATGGCCGTAGCCCGTGAGCATATCTCGCGCGGCCAGGCGGTGTCCGGGATCTCCGACATCGTATTCGCGCTCTATGAGATCGAACCGGAGCACATCGCCGAGATGCGATTCCGCGATTGTTTCGACACCACGGTGCCTGATGTCGGCGGGTCGAATGCGCTCTTCATCGTACTCAAGCCGGGTGTAGTCTATGAGCCGGGAGTCGGAAGCGTCGTCGCGGACAAGTGGCCATAAAAAGCAGGGTGAAGGGTGAAGGGGTGAAGGGAAAGTGCACGACGCGTAGCGCCGCTTCAAAGCATTAGATGAACGACGTCGCAGTTGCGGTGGATACACCAGTGGCGTGCTCCGCGCGCCACCAACCTTCCCCGAACCATCCACCCTCAACCCTCCAACCTGCTTCCAAATGATCAACGAGCGCGATGACGAACGTGCACAACCCCTGACCCGGCGCAATTTCGTCGCAGCGACGATCGCCGGGGTCGTCGTGACGCGACACAGCCGACTCGATCTCGGCCAGTCTCCGAAATCCGCGTTGCCTGTTGCGCCATTCGCGCTCGAGGAACTGACGATCGATGATCTCCAGTCCCGCATGCGGTCCGGCAGCGAAACATCGGCGTCACTCACTCGGCAATACATCGAGCGGATCGGCGCCATGGATCAGAGCGGTCCCGCAATCAACGCGGTGCTCGAGCTGAATCCGGACGCCGAGGCAATTGCGGCGCGGCTCGACGGTGAGCGAAAGTCTGGGAAAGTGCGCGGGCCGCTGCACGGCGTTCCGGTGTTGATCAAGGACAACATCGACACAGCCGACAAGATGCATACGAGCGCGGGTTCGCTCGCACTGGCCGACAACATCGCCGCCAGAGATTCGTTTGTCGCCGAGCGATTGCGAGCGGCAGGTGCGGTCATCCTCGGCAAAACGAACTTGAGTGAGTGGGCGAACTTTCGCTCGACGCACTCGACGAGCGGATGGAGCGGTCGCGGCGGCCAGACGCGAAATCCGTATGCGCTCGATCGCACGCCGTCGGGCTCGAGCTCCGGATCTGGATCGGCGGCGGCAGCGAGCTATTGCGCCGTCGCGATCGGCACGGAGACCGATGGCTCAGTGACATCGCCATCGGCGGCCGCGGGGCTCGTTGGCGTCAAGCCCACAGTCGGACTGATCGGACGTTCAGGCATCATTCCGATCGCGCACAGCCAAGACACCGCGGGTCCGATGACGCGCACCGTTCGCGACGCCGCGATTCTGCTCAGCGCGCTGACCGGTGTCGACCCTCGCGACGTCGCAACGAAAGCAAGCGCGGGACATTCACTCACCGATTACACGACCGCGCTCGACAGAAACGGGCTGCGCGGCGCGCGCATCGGCGTCGCTCGCAAACATTACACAGGCTATCACGTCGAGACGGACAAGCTGCTCGCATCGGCGATCGATCTCATGAAGCAACATGGCGCGACGATCATCGACCCCGCCGACATCGCAACAGCCGGCAAGACCGACGATTCCGAATTCGACTTATTGCTCTATGAGTTCAAGACCGATCTGAACGCGTATCTGAGCCAGCTCGAGCCGCACGTCGCCGTTCATTCGCTGGCCGACGTCATCGCGTTCAACGCAAAGAATGCCAGTCGCGAGCTACGCTACTTCGGTCAAGAGATCATGGAGCAGGCGCAGAAGAAAGGGCCGCTCACCGAGAAGAAATATCTCGACACGCTCGCGAGCAATCGGCGTCTCATGGGCGCGCAAGGCATCGACGCGACGATGGCGAAATACAAGCTCGACGCACTCGTTGCACCGACGCAGGGGCCGGCGGGACTGATCGATCTCGTCAACGGCGACCCGGGTGGCGGCGGTTCATTCACGGCGCCGGCCGCGGTGGCGGGCTACCCGCACGTGACTGTTCCGATGGGGTTCGTGCGCGGGCTGCCGGTCGGATTATCGTTTGTTGGCCGAGCGTGGAGTGAGGCCACATTGCTCAAACTCGCATATGCGTTCGAGCAAGCGGCGCCGGCGCGCAAGAAGCCGACATACGCAGCCACTGCGGACATCGGCGATACCCGTCGTAGTGCGCTCAGAGGTTGACGCCCGCGCTCTTTGTGGGGATCGTGCGACGGCTTCATCGACGACGCGTGCCGCGATCCGCGACGACCCAAAAAGCTCGGCGGCCCTGAGAGTTGTTTGATTCGCCAGGAATAGCCGCCCACCTACGGCTACTCCGATTTCGGCGCCGACCTTCTAAGTACAGGCAATAGACTGTTGTAATCGTCTGTCCACCGATGCAGTCCGCGTGGAATCGTGATTGCTTGCCGCCCGCTCGCGACGTCGGCGTTGGACAAGAATGCGTCGTTCGATGTGACGAGCACCCAGTCGGAGCTGTCGAGATCGAGTAGCTCATCGTCGTCGGAGCTGATGAATGCAGTCTCGAGCCCAGCATGCCGCGCCAGTTGTTCCACGACCGGCGCGAGATCCAAGAACCGGTTCGACACGTGGAACGCGATGATCCCGGCCGGTTGCATGTGCCGGCGATAGAGGTCGAGCGCCTGCGTCGTCAGCAGGTGAACGGGGATCGCGTCCCCCGAGAACGCATCGATGACGAGAACGTCGTAGCGCTGCGGAGGCTCAGCGGCGAGCGAAAGCCGCGCGTCTCCCATCACGATGTCGATCTTCGCCGCGGAGTTCCGAAGATACGCGAACGTATTCCGCGCGATGAGCTCGACGGCAGGATTGAGCTCATAGAAGCGAAATACGTCGCCCGGTCGGCCGTACGCGGCGAGCGTGCCCGTTCCCAAGCCGATCACGCCGACGCGCCGCGCCCGACCGCCGCAGCAGAGGTCGAGCGCGAGCCCGACGCCGGACGGATGACCGTAGTACGTCGTCGGACTCATACCCAGCTTCGTGTTGAAGACCTGCTGCCCGTGTTCGATGACACCATTGTACAACGTGCGCACGTCGGCGTGATAGCGCGCGTCGGCCACCTGCGTCACGTGCAGCGTGCCGTAGAAATTCCGCACATGCAGCAAAGCGTTGACGCGATCTTCCCGCACTAGCGTCACCGCGAGCGCGACAATCACAACCGCGGCGGCGGCCCAGAATCCGCGAAGGATCCATCCCGTCGCCCATGTCGCCGCAAGCCCCAGCAATGCAGCGAATACCAAGCCGATGACGAGCTCGTAATTCCCCGATAGAACCATCGGCGCGGCCACGCCGACAAACATGGCGCCGAGTGCACCGCCCGCGGCGACGTAGAAGTAGAACACCGTCAAGTGGCGAGGAGCCGGCCTGCGTCGATACAACTCCGAATGAAAGAACAAACATTGGAGAAACAGCGAGACAGCGAACGCGGAGATGAGAAGCGCGCGCGACACCTCCAAGTCACCCCTGTGCAGGAGGTACGCGGCTGTTCCGAGGGCGGCGATGTCCAGGACGATCGTCAGCCACCGTGGATGCCATCGACCCCCACTGAAGGCGACGACGAAGCTCAGCAAATACGCAATCAGCGGAATGACCCACAGCAACGGGATCGTCGCGACGTTCTGGCTCAGATGGTTGGTGACAGCCGATAGCAGCAGCGACGCGCACGCCGCCAGCAGCACCCACAGCACGCGATCCGACGTCGTCGTGTGCATGGCTTCGACGGGATCATCCGGCGACTCGGCTGTTGTCGCATGAAGCAACGGCGCCGAACGCACCGAATAGGCGATCGCGGCGACGAGCACCGCGAGCACTGAAAATCCAACGACGAGGCCTGTGCCCTGGCCAGTCAGGCTCGACTTCGGTTCGATGAGCCAAGGATAAAGAATGAGCGCCGACATCGAGCCGACATTCGAGATCGCGAACAGTTTGTATGGCTGCGCGGGAACTGCCGGCGCGGCTGTGTTCAGCGTCGCGAGTCGATGAAGACTCCAGCGCGAATACCACGCTTGCAGCAGCGGGCTCGTGGCCGAGAGCGTCACGAATGGAATCCCGATGAGCAGCGTCAACAGCCAAAGCACGCTCGCGATCGGGTGCGCGGGATTGGCGCGCAGGCTGGGGCTGATGCCGTGCATGAGCTGCGCAATCGACGCGACGAGTAGCGCGACGTACACGAGGGCCTGCGCTCGCGATCCGGCGCGCGTGATCAACCCGTGCGCGATGAGATAGCCCAGCAGCAGCGCACACTGGAAGAACACCAGGCAGGCGGTCCAGACCGCGGCCGATCCGCCGAGCAATGGAAGCAGACGCTTTCCAGCCATCGGCTCGACGAGGAACAGCAGACAGCTGCTCAGGAAGATCGCGACGGCGTATAGGATGGTTGCGGCGCGCATGCGGATGACGAACACGGTTCGGGTTGCAGCCAATATATCTCGGCACCGATCGAGCCCGTGTGAGCGTCCCTTGCCCTGCTACAAGAAACGTCGTGTCGTGCCCTGTAGAAGGAACAGGGGAGATAGATGGCCGACGACAAACTCGACCTGCCACAGGGCACGCTCGACCTGCTCATCCTCAAGGCGCTCTCGCTGGTCGATCCGAAGGTCGTGTTGCGGGCCGAGTGAGTGGCTCGGCGGTCGAGTTGGAACCACGTTGGACACGGATTGCCACGGATATTCGCGGATGCCCGCGGATTTTCCAAATCATTCCGCGGAGATCCGCGATGATCCGCGGACATCCGCGCGCAAATGGTTCCAACTTTGTCCGGGGCGGCCGTACGTTGTCGCATGGCAGTAGGCTTACTCGATTCCAACCTCACGCGATCGATCCTCGGCGGCTTTTTCGAAGTGTACAACTACTTCGGCTATGGCCTCGCCGAGCCGAACTACGCTGGAGGTTTACAACTCGAGCTGACGGATCGCGGCCACACAGTCGTTCGCGAGCTCGCGGTCAGCGTCTGCTACAAAGGCCGACACGTCGCTTGGCAGCGCTTGGACATGGTGGTGGACAACAGAGTCATCATCGAGATCAAAGCGACCGAAAAATTGCCTGCCTTCGCCAGCCGGCAGCTGATCAACTATTTGCACGTCACTCCGTTCCGCCTCGGTCTTCTTCTTCACTTCGGACCCGAAGCCAAGTTCTACCGCTTCGTCGATTCACGAAAGAGGACCTTCGGCACGCAGCCACAGAAAGAGCTGGCTGCGGCGCAAATCAACGATTGGGCCAATCGCGGTATCATACCCTAGTATCATGGAGGCTTGATTCACTGCGAGGAGACATGGCTCACCGTCGAGAGTTCCTGGCCCAAGTAGGGTTAGCCGCTGCCGCGATTGCGTTTGACGCCGATGAAATGCGCGCTGCCTCGGCGCCGACAACCGGATCGCCTTGGGACACCTCGTGGCTCGATCGACTCGCCTCCGCGCAGTATCGCGTCGTGTTCAACGCCAGCGACATTGCTGACGGAGCGGCGATGGACTACGCCGCCGGGTTTCTCGATGCGTACCACGAGGTGCACGGCACGACCGACGCGCAGACCCGCCCGGTCATCGTATTTCGTCGCATGGGCACGGTAATGGGTTTGAACGATATGCTCTGGGAGAAGTATGGCGTGGGCGAAGATCGGAAGATCAACGACTCCGCCACGCACGCGCCGGCCAAGCGCAATGTGTTCTGGAAAGCCGCACCGGGCGCGTCACCCCAAGCTGGCGCCGAGAAAATCGAGACGCTCCACAAGCGTGGCATGATCAGTCTCGTCTGCGCGATCGCGGCGGGAAACGTCGCGCGCGGCTTTGCCGAGAAGTCGGGGCGACCGGTCGACGAGGTGCGCGAGGAAGTGAAAGCGAACTTGGTGCCTGGCGCGATCCTCGTCCCGTCCGGCATCTACGCGCTCATTCGCGCGCAGAATGCCGGATGTGCGTACATGCAGGGGAGCTAGCTACTCGATCGGTCCACCCTTCTTCGTCTGGGGAACGCCGTCGGTCATCCACTTCGGCGCCGGCGTGCCTTTGAGGTAGTGATCGAAGAACTGCTTCATGCGCTGCTGGAAATCCTTTTGGTTTTCCTTGCGCGCCAAGTGGTGCGGCTCGCCAGGATATGAGAGCAGAATCACCTGCTTTCCCCAACGTCGCGCCGCGCCATAGAGCTCGAGACCTTGATGCCAGTCGACGGCGTTGTCGGCCGTCCCATGCAGGATCATGAAAGGCGTCTTGATGTCGCGCACGTGATAGAGCGCCGACTGATCCTCGAACAGCTCGCGGTTGTCCCACGGGTTCGTTCCCATCCGCACCTGCCCGACCTCGACGATTCCCTGCTGTAGTGTGCCCGTGCCCGGATACGTCTCGTCGTAGAAGCTCACGAGATTCGTCGGCGGCGCCCCTGTCACGACCGCGGCAAACATGTTCGTTCGAGTCAGGATGTAAGACGTCTCATATCCGCCCCAGCTGTGTCC